>Ga0307509_10000416_pt1 | contig 71693 bp, 79 predicted proteins | sample 10_EM_MG_FD_202245 | JGI IMG/M metagenome (GOLD analysis project Ga0307509, IMG submission 202245) | Populus trichocarpa ectomycorrhiza microbial communities from riparian zone in the Pacific Northwest, United States - 10_EM | ecosystem: Host-associated > Plants > Roots > Unclassified | place...
TTCATCCATCTCAAGAAACTTTGTCTCTGAATCCCGAGATTTGCAACCTAACCGAGATGGCGAATAGCCAAAGTTCTTACTGTACCACCACTTCCTGAGACGGCGAATCGCAAAAGTTTTTACGGTATCATAAGAAAAAAAGAAAAAAAAGAACCCTCGGGGGTTCGGGAGATCTACTCCTCGGGCCGCAGTGGGCTTCTCTACCCTAAAGACTGGTGGCCTACGTCTTAATCGGCCTGTACTCTTCCATAAATATCAGCATTGGTTACCATCCCAATGAATTCACCAGAGATATAGACGTGTGTTTTGTTTAATGACTTGGGCTCTTGGGTTTCACTCATATTATTAGTTATAATCTGCATTTTCGTTACTAAGTTTTGAAGATGCTATTGCCCTAGAACCGGCAATTGTTTATAGGGTCCAGGGTAAGTTACACAAGAACATTGCGATCTGTAAAGTGTAAATTGTGTTCCTGCAGTACGGTATAGCCGCCCGCGGCAATTCCGTAGTCGCTCCAGTCGAGGGAGTTGAGAAATAGTAAAATCCTGTTGCTGGCTGATTTACAAGTACAGTACATCCCATACACCATACACTGGTAGTGCTGTGCATAAAACACCCTTAAAAACTACTGTCTCCAGCAGTCTAGAGAGAAATATCTAAAATACCAATGCCCCAGTATGCCCTTTATGATACGAGGCTGAGGCTAGCAACCGATAATAGTATTGTGTAGTATATTAAATACCCCTGACTTACCTGCATTTTAAACCTTTTCTTATTAGTAAGCTTATTCGTCCTATATACAGTGGCAGTTATTCATAAAAAACTTAAAATGCAGGGACAAAACTGGGGAGTGTGGCTAAAGGCGCTTCTAGGGGAGCTGAGGCTAGACCAAAGTTTCACTTGTATGATAGCTTACTAGCACTGTAAAGAATGGTTTTTAAGGAATTAGCCTAGTCCAACGCAGTTCATAATTGACAAGTTTGCAAGATCATGGTAGGTCAAACATTCTTTCTTTTATTTTATTTTCAATAAATTTCGGGGGGGTGGGCTCAGTACCAGATATTGTGAATTGACTTAGGTTCTTGATCTAGATGCAACCACTACAGTTACACGTCCCCGGCATGAAGAACCCGAACACAGGGGTGATCCTAGAGCCTGAATTTTGTATGGTGAATCACTCGTGCTTATCTAAGTCACATACAAAATTCAGACTCCAGGATCCCCCCTGTGTTCGGGTTCTTCATGCCGGGGACTTGTATATATTATTATGGCTAGCAGAAACTAAAACCCCACTAGATGCGGGTTGAACCGAAACCATGAGTAACTTAAGTGTGTGGTTTGATCTGGAAATTGAATCCATGGCCCAGATGTCTGATAGGGCCCCTGCTGTCTATATCCGCCCGCTCTTTGATCCCGGCCACCTATAGGTCTCATACAGGCTCCTATTGTCAAAGCGCTAAGGGGTTTTGTCGCAGTTGCCCATAGGTTTAACAGAGGGTCCCACCCCAAAATCATGGCTCAGCCGCGTAGGGTTCGGGTACCGGTAGAAGCCAATAAGCTACGATCAGGAGGGGCATTTCGTTTTTTGTGTCTCTTATACATGGCTCAGCTCTATGCGGACTCTACTTGTTCCCCATTTGCTCCCCTACTTCTCCCATAGCTCATTATTAGCACTTTGTATCCATATTTGCCTAATCGGTTGTTGCCATTCTTCTACTAGGTGGGTGATAATCCAAAGTGCCTCTAAGTAGCAAGTTGAATACAACACCTCTCTGATCAATCAACTTTAGGGTATCGGCAGTTGAAATCGTATGGATAGCATTTGCTTCGCTACTTTGTTATTTACCTAGAGCCAGAGCATAGCTCCGGTGTTCTGTCACCTATCCAAACTACCACTTATCACCCCTCCCCTGGCCGCTTCTTAACCCTACTCAGGTAGTCTGCTGAGCTTCGACACCTTTAGGTAGACTCCAGTACAGAACAATACTATTAGGAAAGTGATAATATTCGTAGCGATTTACACGCAATCGTGAACACTATAGTACACAATTACGAGCCCGGAAAAGGTCGTGTATTCTTAGCTATAAAGTGCTAGGGGGTTTCCCTCAGTTAGATAGCGAACATCTTCCCGACGCCGAGCCGCTCCTACGGCCAGTGTTCCCAACGGTCCAGTCTGCCCGTCATGGAAGTAGGACCGGACGGGCTATGGGCCATAGTCTGTCATTTTTTGAGCGAGCGGACGCCCTACGCCTGGTGGCCGAAGATATAGATGGGAGGGCCCACTCCGTCCTTTATATTATGCGACTAAAAAATACTTCTTATGGTGGCACACCACTTTAGTTATAATATTTAACATGGGCGCCCTCTATCGACGGGTGCTTCATCGCCCTAGAGAGTTGGGAATATGGTTACTGGCCAGTAACGCTCCCTTGGATTGTGGAATACACCTAAACTTATTACTAATAGAGGAAGCAGATAAAACTCGAAGATCCATTCCCAAGGAAAAGGTGTATCCCATATTAGGCTCCTATATTCCTATCCGTATCATTCATTCCATTTGTTTGACCAGATTTCGGAATATAGAAATGGGCAGAGGAGAAATCATGAAACATCACTCATCCCATCCCCTGCTATTCCTAGGGAAATGCTTACACTTGTAGGCAGCAGTACACGTGTCCCACGGGACACGCAAGCGTTGAAAGTTTTTCCCCCATAAAATATCCTTCCTTCCTGTCCCTACCCCTCTCTCTTTCCATTACTTCCCCCGAGCCACCTTACAACCCCTTAACCGCTTCAATACAAATTACTCTCCTTCACTTGAACCACTTCACTCGGTGGGATCTCTCGATACAATTATTACCTCTATTCCCAACACCTCTACTCCCAACACCCCCTCGCTGTCCCGTACCCCCCGCCCGCTCCTTGGCATGGCCTGTAGTCCTACCCCTATCCGGGAAAAGCACTGTCTCACCCTATGGGCCCACCGCCCGAGCTAGAGACAGACGTCCTGGAATTCCGCTGCCTGGATAGACTGCTAGAAGCGTCTCGGTCTAGTCTAGGTCTCCTGGTAATCCCTCGCCGGGCCCCGTGGAGCCCTCCGACGGTTGGGAGCACTGCTTAGGATCTACCATAATTCACTTGCTCGAACCCAGCATGGGCCGTACCAGTGTATGTCCCTACGAGTCTTCCTCTTTGCCTTCCACTTCTCGTCAGGCTCACTACCCCTATAGCTCTAGATTAGGGCAATTAATGAAATGGTGTGGGTTTAGGGCTCCCCTGCTCTAATCTACGACTCGCACATTAAACAACTAGTACCGTAAGAACTCGAATAACCGGACCATGTGCTAGGACATTGGAGTTGCATCCCTTAGTATGGTCTGGTGTTTTTTTCCTTTTCCCTCTGTCTCGGGGGGCAGATTTTTGGTGTTTTTCGCCCCTTTTCCAGAGGAGGAAATTTCGCACTGCACAGCACACGGTCCGATCATTCCTACGGTACCTGCATAGGCTTACCTCGTCTTGTTCTGCCTTTCGACTCTTGGGGATAGTAGATAACAGACCTTACCCTCACTAACGGGCCGCTTTGATGAACTCCCCGGTCAGACATAGGCATCGCTATGGTCTCCGCTACTTAGATATCACACATCGCAGCCTCGAACACGGCATGGGTGATGGCAGAAAAATAAACGCTTACACTCTCCTCATCCTGAATGCCATTGCTGGTACACCCGTCCCTCAGGGGAGACTGTAGGCTGTTGCAGTCGCTTTGTAGTTGCGCTTCTAGACTAGCGTTCTCGACGGTTAGGGTCCTATGGGGCGGGCTTGGGGGCGGAATGAGTGATGCTTCATGATCTCGGCTCTTCCTCTCATTTTCAGAAAACTGGTCAAACAAGTGGAATGAATGAACCGGGTAGAAATCTCGAGGTTTAATTACGAGGTGCTCCTTCTACTCCTGAATACGAAGCCCTCATTCCCTCTTGCTCCCATCCACCTTTCTTCCTCTTATCGGTAAACAACCTGATACTAATACTTGTCATGTCCTCGCGTTCTTTAGGTCGGACGATTTGTGCTCTTAGTCAGGCTACTTTTAACTACGAGTGTCACCTACCATCTGCTTGCCTAGTAGCAAAGAAGCACTTGAAAGCACTTAACCTGCTGGCCCTGTTGCTTGTCAATGAGGGCACTTCCGATGTTGCTGCGGTATCCCTCGGTATGGCCAAAGGTGATCGGATTACGATACCCCATCCTACTCTAAAAATTGTGGCTGTGCACCTAGTGGGACAACCCACACCCTCAACCTTTCGGCAACTGTGACAAACCCTCGCACTGCTACCACCAAATGTGTTCACTTGCTCCACTTACAAAAGACGTCAAGGAGATCGCCGCACGGCTGTGTGCTATTTGCAGGCAATATGACAGTGGGCGATCTTAGGGCTTTATATTCTGCCTCTGTTGGTGACAATTTTAGGGCTTTTCACAATCCCAACAGCGTTATTGGGCTAGTGACTATATCCCCAACTCTCTAGGATGGCGAGGCACCTATTGGGAGGGGCAGGGTATGGGGAGCCCAAGTTAAGTGGGTTGCAATCAGAGCCTGCATTCCGAGTGCTAGGTAAATACGGTAGTGTGCCATAGTGAGAAGTACACTTTAGTTACATAATATGATAAAGGACAGCTAAGAGCGTGAGGGGCTGAGCCTAATTGCGGGGTTTACCGCACTGTACGGGACGCTCGGTCCACAGTCAATCTAGGCTTTCCGCTGTCGGGTGTAGAGCGTCCGCTCACTCCAAAAATGCGGGACTATTGCCCATTGCTGGTTCCGTCTTACTTCCAAGGCGGATGGCATGGATTGTTGGGGGGGCTGTCTCAGACACGGGAGGTTCATCTTGCAACTACGGGGAACTAAATCGTTGGGGATGACCAGGTCGAGCATCTCGTTAAGGGATGGGGGGTTGAAAGCCATATCGGAAGAGTACGCAAATGTCGAGATTACGGGGAGGAGTTTCTATAAATGCCTCTGAATGTGGGCCACTAAGTAAGAGTGGAAATCAAGAAACATATCAGTAGTTCTTGGGAAAATTCATGAAGCGGGTTGAGAAGTGGTAGAGTGAGATTAGGGTTTTCATAGAGGAGCTGTGCAAACACCGAAGGGGCACCGACCTGCAAGCATGACGCGAGACTGTGGGGAGCTGTGATTGGGCCCAGTGGAGTATTACAATTGCTCGATGTGCTCTGGAATACGGTAATGAGCAAAGCCCACTCATGGATAGTGAGCATGAAGCAATATAATAATATGAGAGAAGCACGCAGACCAACGACGGCGCAAGGCCTGCACAGGCGGATACAAGCGAGTCAGATAGTGAGGGTTTGGCCGAGTAGTTAAAGGGTATGGCCCTTTTTCTTCCAATTGAATTTTATTCTCTTCAACACAATAACTCAAATTCCGTACTATGATATGATAGATCACAATCTGAATGGCCCCTTCCAACTTGGCAGTGCTCTTAAGAAGCCTACTCCCCCGGCTCACCATATCGGATGTCTAGTCAATTTTGCCAAATCCCCCCAATTCCGATCTGCCCTGCAATACAGCAAGTTTCGGCTGCCCCAAGGCTGGTTCGTCGTATGAAATCACACTGCAAGACTATTGGAGGCCCATACTGGAAGCTGTGTGTGTGTTGAGCGCAGGGATTCCCAGGAGAAGGAAGCAGAGTTGTTTTTGGGAAGGTTTCTGTCAAGGAAATACAAATGCCCGATCCACCCTGAATGTTAGAACTAGTGCTTAGAGAGCCGGGAGAATAGTTGGTGGAATAATGCCCCTGCATTTAACTACATCAAAACTTAGCTACAGTGCTTACCGGTTCTGGGTAGAATCTTTCGATGGGCTAGGAAAACGATAGAATCGTCGCAGTGCCAAGATGGCCCTTGTTCTTCTCCCATTTTACGCATGTAGAATAGGTTTGGTGTTGTCTAGTCGTAGGCAAGACAACGATGGCAGGCTCCAGCTACTTGTACGAGGGGTTTTGGAAGCGCTTGATAAGCATTCTCACAAAAGAGGAGGGGTTTGCCCGTGATTAAATGAAGAGTGTGCTTTTGCTGCAGTTTTTTCTTTCCTTCCGTGATCGAACCCATAAAGACCCGTTCCAGTATTGCACTGAAAAGTCGCATCGGAAATGTACTTGCCCGGGGGGTGCCAACAGAAAGAGAGGGGACACTGTAGGGGCTTGTGGTAAGAGCGTCTTCTGAGCACTGGTGGTAGTGTGCGCTAGCGGGCGACAAGGAAGATAGGATCATACTTTGGATAGCTGTGTTGCATCGCCGCCAATGGTGGACCCACAGCCCCAGCAGTTATCATCCTAAGGTACTGTAATATTACTGTTCAGCGAGGTCGGAGTTCCTTGAGTGCTTGTTTTCCAGTTCCCAAGAGCGACGCTATTGTACGACATCAACAGGATATGGAAAGGTAACGGCTTAAGCAACGTCCTGTCCCGTTTTCGCCAACTCGAACTAATTTAGCCGTTTTATCTTTACTTCTGCTAGTTGAATATACCCTTGTTGATGGTATGTTTTACAGAACATATCTTGAGAATTAGCTTTAGGCACCTCATCCATCCCGTTATTACTCCTCGTGCTTGTGCTTTGCGCTTAGAATCCTGTCTGTTTCCTATCCATTCTGTTTCAACAAGTTGGAGGAGATTTTTGCTCACTATCGTCCGAAAGAGAACTACTAAAGTCCCGTAGATAAAGCCAACCACCACATCGCAATCTCTCCGCAATTTCCCGCCTCAAGTGCAAATAAGATATCTCCATAGCACTATTGGCCCAAAATTAGACCAGGTGTTAATTTGAGGCAAAGCAAGAGGTTCCCGATTCACCCTCGAAGGCGGGATTTTTGGATCCGGGTCGTTATATAGGAGTCACTGGAGCGCCCCCACATCCACCCTCATACCAATATAAAAATAACTTCCCCAGCGGGCCCACAGGGTGGGTGTCACAGAGTGTCACCCGTGCGGTTTCCTCTAGGACATTAACTTACTGGACTCTTGAGGGTAGACTATAATATTATAGAAAGTCGAAGACAGCAGCGCCCCGAGCGAGATCTCCATAAACGGTAAAACATTAGTTTACCCGACGTATTCTCCTGTTATGGGTATATACCAGGGGAGCAGCATCCGAACGTTGGAGCACCAATCTACAAGTACTGCAGTATGAGCGCTTGGATGAGTACAGATAATTAACCATAATATATTTCCCTGAACCCTGCGTTCGGTTACTTCCTTCTCACCTGTTACTCGTACCCACCTGGTACCTGCACAGTACTTGCACAGTACTGTGCACTTGTCAATGCAGTGCGCCAGTACCGTACCGTATGCGCATGTGATGGGAGCTTTTGACTACCCACCCGAGATAGCGGTACGAGGTGTGCTCCTACATGACCACCCCATCCCGTCGCTAAACCAAACTCTTTTTTTTTTTTTTTTTGCTCATGTTGCTGTCGTGCTACCATGGTATTCTTCCGAACATTCTACCGAACACGAGTGGGGGGCCACACCGTTGGGCAGCAGCGACAAATGTTTATGGTTTCACCCGGGCCCCCATACTCACCGTTGGGGTCTCCTTCCCCATTCGCTGGCGGAATAGGCAATAGTTTAAATATTATTGCTGAGGTTTTCTTAAAAGAAAGAAGTATAACTGGCTAGCTAGCTAGCTAGTGTGATACAGTACTTTACCAATAGCTCGCTAGGGACGGTATAGGTACCGGTATTATTAGTTAGGGTCGCTGTGATGCGATAAAGGATTATTGATAAATGGAGAGAAAAAACAGTTACTAGTAATCCATGAGAGCACTCTAGTTCTTGTTGATCTGACCCCTAGCAAAAAACGAGAAGGCTGCGCAGACATTGAGTAGTCCAGGCCCGATACAAAACAGAATAACCTCGGAGCGATACAAAATAGCTAAACCCCGGGCTAAGGACGCTAGGGCAACCTGCCCTAGTAAGGTCTATTATATATTTTTCCTTAATTGTCTTAACGGTGGACTGGAAGTCAGTTTCCTCGGAGCGATCCTCCCCTTTTTCCAAAAAGGAGGATTCTGGACATCCTAGCATGAACTTCAACTATTCCAGCTCTTACAGTACCCTGGCACCAACTTCCCCGCAATGTCAGCGGAAGCCGCTTGCTGTTGGCTGAAACACCGATGTATGGGCCATCTATGGCTAAGTTTATGGGGGACTTTCAAGTCAAGGATATGAGTATCTAGAGAAAAGTACATCACGCTATGGCAGGAATTGGATTTGACAAGCCTTTAGTAGATGTAAACGCCAAAATGAATTAATCTGCACAACGGTAGTATCATAATATTATGAAGATTCGTGATATTTTAACATTACGATAGCCTAACCAACCCCAAACCCCAAGGGGGGAAAAAAATAGAATCATTATGAAGACTTAGGATGCATGTGCGCCCCAGGCGGGTAGCTGCACGCACCATTTTCGACATCCTGTGAGGCGCCGGGAAAAACCTCTTTCATCTGCGACGTCGGCATCTCGTTTGGAACAGTGTTCCCCCCAAACTGGGGCAGCGCGGAGGTACTTGATGCCTCCGCACGTGTTTCCCTTTGCCTGTTGACATGCTGTCCCATAGTGTTAGCCCCCGGGCCCGACAGAAACTGTGAAAGCAAGAGCTACCTTATACTTGATAGTTTCAACCCCGAGTTCGTCTACTGTCCGCTCAACCTCGAGAGTAAACCCGATCTTAGGCCATATCTTCGCGAACCCGAACCAATAGATGAACCCTGCCGCAAGGACACCACAGCCCACGGTTGGGAAAACGTAGTATGGAATCGATCTCGTTAAGAGCGATCCCTTTCCATACTTGTTTGGTATGAACGGAGCAACCAGCAAGAAGGCGCAAGCAAAGCAGAATGTGAGTGTGAAAGGCCACCAGACATGATAGCCTTTTTCTGATTCTACTGCCCATATTTTCGACTGCGAAGGCGAATATTGAAGGTAAAGAAGCCCACATCCAATAAATACTACACTCTCATTAGAACCCTGACAAGATATGTAGGGACAAAGGGGATATACAAGACACCCAAGTCTGAGAATAAGTGTAAACCCAGATAAAGAACTGGTATCCGTCTTCAGACCTGGGTCCACTTATAATAATGACGGAGAAAATCCAGTGGAGTAGCAATGCAGCACCCGGGGTGCCAAATGGTTTATCGCTAGCCCAGAAACGAGACCAGGGAAGCACACCCTCCTTCCCAAGCTCCTGCTTGACTGCATAAAGGAATCAGTATCCCAACAAAACATCGCCACCAAGGGCGCTTACCGCGAGAATTGGCAAATGTAACCGCAAGTACATTTCCAAAGGCCGATGCAGCAATGCACAATGGGATGATCACAGTAACAAAAGCGTTTCCTCCAAAAACCTTTTTGAAATGTTAGTTTCGGGCACTCAAGCTTAGGTAACGATCATCACTTACATCTCTAAAGAACTCAGCTGCAATAGTAACTCCTGCATTGCGCATAACATGCTTTGGGAGAGCCGCAAACTGCCGACAGCATATATCAGTAAACAAGAGTAGCCAGTCAAGACATCTAGGAGGACAAACGTAGGCGACGTTGGCCAATATGTAAAGGACCGCTACACTAATCGTAGCGATAGGGGCTGATACCCGTAAAGTTTTCGCAGGCCGGCGGACCTCACCGAGAACCTAGAAACCATGGTTAGTGCATGCAGCAAGCCTCCCCGGTGGATATTTTACATAGTTTGCGCTTTCCCAACCTCTATGTACGTGCTGGTTAGTCCGTGGGTCTTGGTGATTGGGGCTGTGAACCAACATACCGATAACTAGAGTGCGAAAAGCGGCCAGCCATTAGCTTCCTATAGCTCGTATATAATAGCGATAGGTAATGCCGCGGGGGTTACCTGAAGTTTACCTACCAAACCGCGGAGTTAGCCCCACCTAATCCCCTCGCAAAAATCTCCAGTGGTAGAACTTACTGCCAATAATGCTGCTGCCCAGTTTCCAGGTGTGTGAGCTACTGAGTCATCTCTTTTCCATGCGCCATAAAAGTTTTCACTTTCCGGGTTATCACGTCCTATCCCCGCACCAGCTGCTATGCCTCCTATGATAACCAACACAAGGAGTGATATCTTCAGCACAGCAAATGCGGTCATCAAGTACTTTCCACCAAACTTCGGCCAGTAAAAGTGTATTAAGCAGTTCAAGGTCAACACACCAATCGCAAGCCCTTTTGTGAGCCCATCGGGCGGGAGATTAATCTGTGCATGCGGGTGAGACTGATAATCGACGGAGTATCGGGCCGGTTTGATGGCACGAAGAAAGTAGACTGCGCAAGAAATAGCATTTCCTGCCAGGTTCCCTAGCAGCACAAACTGCACCGCATATACACAGGTAGCAATATACCTGGGTTTCTTGTAGATTCGCTCGAGCTACAACAAGGTAGTGATGTTATGTCAGCTATAGATAAAGAGAAGCAGTGCGGGTTTGACACTAGGAAGAGCAATTTGAGAAGGAGGTATTACATAGACTTTTTCACCCCCTGAACGAGGTAAGACCGTTCCTAGAAGCGCGGGCATTATCAGCACAAATGGTGTCGTAGAACTTTATTCTACATGGTACAGTCTTTCATCAGGTCTTGACGAATATCACGAACAGGAGCATTCGGCCAGTAAAAAATCGAGTAGGGTAACAAAAAATGTGTCTGCTAATCCCTGTTCGTCACCCGCTGATATTCGTCGAGACCTGATGAAAGACTGCACAGTACATGGCGGCTAATTCGCATGTTACACACCAAGTTCAAGTAAAACAGCCAGCCTAGACACAATCAGTCAGCCGAGCCAGATGTTCTGTGATTGCCAAGAAGTTACTCACCCGCAATATGCAAAAACGGCGCCGAGGCACCATAGCAGCAAAGTTCCCGCAGGCGTGCCAGTCGCGAAAAATATAGTCGAAGGTGTGCAAAATATGCCTGTGCCTATCATGCGATTGGCAATTAAAGCTGTAAGGGATGTCAGAAGTTGACTACAAGTGAGCCACATGTTCCCGGCACGTAGAACCTGAGCAAAACTTTGTATGGGCAAATTGTCTGTGCGTGTCTGAGCGCCCATACTAAATTCGGATCCAAATATTCAGGTTCTTCATGCCGGGAACGAGTAGTTTTAGAGTTCCTACCGGCTGTGCTCCAATAGCCCAGTTTGCGTTCTGTATTCTCGTAATTAGCTTTCGCTTCTAAAACCTTACATCAAGGCGGCATCGCGTCCACTGTATACGCACCCTCCGGAATCGCGAAGATTTGGATATCGTATACTGAAGGGTCATCAACCCCTGTCGCACCGAAAGTGGGGAACGCCGTCTCAAAATCTCCGAAAGCTTGTCCGGCGGGAGCACAGCTCGACAAGTCATCGCCATCGGCAGAAGATATCTCCACGCTACTCTGATCTTTGGGCTCAAGGTGTCCGGACATATCTGGATAATAAAATAAGGTAGTTGGGCCAGGAAAAGAAGTGAGACGATGTCGGGTAGTGATTATCCTACCACCGTACTGTACTCGCACCGGACTCTGCTATCTCTGAGAAGATATAAAGAGAAGTATTCTCTAACAGCCTGAACGCAATCCACCGACAGGCCCTAGTGGGATTATATCGACTCCTCCGCCAATAGCCATGGCAATGCCGAGCCAGCACTACAGCCCTGTATTTTTTACGCAGGAGGCGATTATCTCTCACTCCGCCTCAATGTGCCTTGTCGTGGGCAAACGATGCGCAACATTAGGTACTTCTATCCTGCAGGAGGGGATGGAGGTGGGGGGTTGGGCTCCTATAGATTCCCAAGGCAAGTCCCGCTATTCAGCATCATAGATTGCAGGTAAACCGCGCTATCATATCGGGTAGCAAAAGATACGCACTAATTCCTAAGGCGGGGCCGATCCTGGTACCGGGGCTTGTACCGGTACTCGAGTACTCGGGCACAAGTGCAGTATGATATGACAGGAGCTGAATGGAACCATGAGTGAGAAAAACAAAGGAGCCCTTAAGAGGAACAAAAGCAAAATAAAAAAGGCGCCCAAAAGGGATCGAACCTATTTAATTTCCAATTGTTATTACCATATCCCTTTTGTCAATGGCTGTGCTGTGCCCAAAAGATTCCAATGGCGGAACACTCCAATACTCGAGCATACACCCTGTTCATATACTCGAGTACACAGTTCGCTGCTGATTGGTCGGATCTCAGTAATCTTGGCCTGCGAGCCAATCAATCGGGACTGTGGATTTGGACGGGGTGTGTACTGTATTTGAGTATTCCTCGATCGTCTGTTCTTTAAGAAAATAACAAGATCTGGAAAGCATTCTCTCTTAGGTAGTAGTAAGCCAGGTATCAAAAAAAGAGGAAACCTGAGGCATAGATTGGCTTGCTGTGTCCTGATCACTCAGTAGCTTGCCTCTCAAATGCCTACAGAAACCCACAGCGAGGCGAGGACACGGTGGGGCGAGAACGCCCATAGAATTATTATGGAACAGGGACTATTCGTATAGGCATTCTCGTCATGCATTGGGCTCACTCTGCCGTGAAATACTGTAAGGCTTCTTGAGAAGTGATGGACTTCGTTGCTTTTTGGTCGTTGTTGTTAGCGTATATTTGAGCAGGCTAGTTGTACAAATACTTGTACCGTATCGCACAGTACTGGTACCGGTAAGTTAATAGCTGCCACCGTAATATATTACCCATATATGCGAGCTCTGGAGTGCGGCACGTGTTCAGTACAAGCACCGTATGTCGTACTGCCATTCAGAAGGTTTAAATTCGACACCTTGCTTGCGCCTACGCTATCATGGCGGCTCTTCTTCCGCTTCACACAAGCAAAAGGAACAAAAACCGAGGCGGGGGTTGCACGCCGTCACACACACCGAAAACCAAGCGAGCTTTGCTGCAATGGAGGGATGACAAGGCGGATTTCACCCACCCTGTCCTGTCTCCGCATATCGGACCGTGGTATCCTCCCCCCCTCCTTTCTCACACTGTGCTCGTGCTACCGCTATCTATTTCTTGGCCCGAGTCCAGGTACGTACACGCGCCGCTGGCTGCCGTTCGCACATCTCATTAGTCACCCCCACATCTGGTATGGTACTCTACAGGCACAGTGGATAGAAGAGTCGCGAGCACTGCCCTTCTCCTTCCTCTTTTCCCTTACCCTCGACTCCCTTCCCTCGCCCCCAATCACACCCACTCCCCGCTCTCCTGGAAGGCGGGTTCCCACTCTTATCCCACATAGTCTTCTGCTCCCTCACTCCACTGTCGTTTGCGAAAGCTTTCAAGCTCCCTTTCACCCTCTGCCATCTCACCCGGCTACCCTCTGATACGAACAAGATCAGCCGAAAGGACATTGAATAAGGCAAGGTCTGTGCGGCCACCGAACACATGCAAGTTCCTCTCCTTGCCACACAATCCTAGTCCCAGAATCAAACCCATCCTACCTTCCAGCAATCTCACCAATCCTACACCCATCAACCGGGCGGCGCTCTCCTGTAAAAAAAAAAGGAAGATAATAGTTCACAACTTTTAGTGGGCCAACGGGGGCCTCACTTCCCGCCCCTTCTTTCAACGATACGGCTCAATCGGCCGGGAGCGATAAGGTACTAGTACACTGTTTGTGGTACCCCACATCACCACAGATCCCATCTTATTCTCCAGAACACGTTTTCGCCTGTTTACAACCCCCCCCCCCCCCCCCAATTCCTCCCCCTTCTAATTCTCAACTTCCCGGTTCAACCCTCTCACCCTAAGAAAGTCTCCCGATGCCCTTTTTAGATATTCAACCTCTAGTTGTATTTTTTCCCCAAGCCAAAAAAATTGAGAATTAAAAATCAGAAAAAGTGCCCGAACCGATTAAATTCGACCGGCTCCAACACTGCCAACCACCAACTAAAAGTTGCCAACGGATTTCGTCCTCTGTGTTAACTCCCAGCTGGCGAGAATACCAAGCGGGGTCTCACCATGGTGCCACCATTCGGATTCAGCGTCGGGGACATCCTCGCCTGTGGGATGTTTTGTCATCAAATCTACAAGGCATGTTTTTCTGAGGCCCATGGGGCTCCAGCAACTTGGACGGCCCTAGGCAAGGAACTTCTCCTCTTAGGCGATGCCCTACAAAACCTTTGCTCGAATGATGAGATCATACCACAAGATCCCTTCAGTAGTGGCTCAGAAGAGGAGCAGCGAGCATTGGAAGCAGTCAGAGTAGTGGTCGGTGACTTTCAGGAGACGTTAAAGGACCTGAGAACGTTTCTTCAAAGTTATGATGGTTTCCAAAAACCGGATGGGAAACAATACTGGCTGATGATCAGGTTCAGTGTCAACTCTGAAAAAGTTAACAAGTTCAGGGCAAGGGTAGCCATGCATACTCGAGCAGTAAATCTACTGCTTAACCCGCTCATCTAGTGAGTATACATGTGCTACTTGACAGGATAATACATGATTTATGCGATATGAAACTGACTCTCCCAGCCGATCCCAAAAACAGGTAGAGAGCACGGTTACGAACATCCAAACTCGCATCGACACTATTGACCAAGTCCTACAAGCTCTATTGGTAGTCGCTTCAGAACAGCTATCGACTGCCTCATCCTCCCGTAACCCTAGGCGGATTGCCGACCAAGCTCATACAAGACTCCAGGATGATCACTCCCAATACCTTATCACAGAACCGCCCAGGAATCCTCGGCTAATACCGGAAACTCCAGCCACGAGCAAGGATACACCACGGGGTGGAAAGCAAATTTTCAGAACAAACAGCTACCCCATTAGGGTAGATACTAGAGAAATGGGCCTTCGCCGGCCATCCACAGAGATTAACATGGCAGACACACACTCTCCAACATCGCCGTATCCTCCAAGCGGTAGGAGGGGGTTCCCTGCGAATCGCGGCAGCGACGGAAGATGTAGTACCAGGTTTTCACCCACCTCAACTGAGACTGACTCTTCAGGGTACGGAGCACAGCGACAAAGGTCGTCTTCAGGCCCAACTGAACTCCCCGATAACCCAATAAGTAGGGCACTGCAGAAATCTTTTAAGAGCGAAAGTGCAAAAAAAAGACCCATCGAGCATTGGATTACCGCTGCAATGCATTGGTACTTTAAGGTAATTTCCCCATATCAGTCATCAACTATCATTCGCTTCACAAAAGTTGATTAATATTGCATGCTTTGCCAGGCAGAGACAGATCTTGGAGACCCCGACAACCCGGAAATCTCACTAGAAGCCTATCTAGGGCTGATGAAAAGTAGTTGGATCGTGGAGAGCGTCATCAACAAATGGGAGGTCGAAGACGGTCTGCCTGAAGAAATAAAAAGAAACATAGACACTCTCGTCGTTGTGAGTAATGTAACTCGTGTATCATCATATCACATCTGACAATAGACAGTTGATTGTAGACCAATTCCAAAAAATTGAAAACAGGGAGATGCCCGATATCAGAAACATTGGCTCACAAAATTACGAAATATGGGATGAAGATATCGTCCTTATTCTCGTAGAGCCCGCTTCGCTTTCTTCTCGTGCCTCGTCAATGCAAGGCGCGTTCGATTCCGCGATCTACTACGACGACCCCACACCCCGTAGGAGGCCTTCACAAGCATCAAGTAGCCATACCCGCGCAAAAACTCCACCAGACTTCTATTCACCTCATGAAAATTTATTTGGATCTCCGGCCAGTCAGCCTTCCCCTGGCCTTCCGAGCACTAGTAGAACTTCAAGCCTGCGGTCATCTGAGAGCGGACGCAACTTGCCAAGCCCAACCGAGCCCACACTCACCAAAGGTCGGTCCCCAAGCACCTCAACCACATCCACTGGGTCATCAGGTCGAAGAGAGAGTTTCACTTCGACCTGCCCAACTCCAACCTTCCCTGTACAATCCGCGGGGGAATCGACAGTAAAGCGGAGACCAGTCCCCGCCTCGCCTCCCTCCTACCCCGCCACTGCACTCCAGCCCCCAGATGACGACCCGGAGAGTTACGAAGGGCTCGACGAGCGCACCATTCTCGGTGCGACGTAAGTAATTTCCATCCCCCATGCGCCAGGCAAGATCTAACACCTGAATCGACCCAGTGAAATTATGTGGGCTTCGCAAGTTTCCGGTCCTTTCCAAAGGGGCACCGTCAAGGTGTTTTGGCACCAGCCCACGAGGTATTTCCGGATATACACCAAATATAGTCCCCGCCGTGCTCATTCGCAAGAAGGTAGGTTTATCAAGCCCTTACTATAATGCACAGCTAAACCGTAGAGCAGTATCCCTAAGGGGGACTGAAATGATCCCGGAATACACCTATGGGGATGAGCCTACTATCTACTTACGGCGAACCTCCAGACCGACAGGTCCCGGAAGTGGCCCTAAAAATGGCCCCCCAACAAGTCCCATAGTCGGAGGCGACACTACCCGCATAGGCCATGTGTACAAATTCCACACGTCAAAGTGTGAGACTCCTATATCTGCGTCCCTTATAGTTTCAGGCACCCTCGGCTAATAGTATTACCTAGCCATGTTTGACTTTCAGAGAGCGCTCACAAGCGAATGCGTTTACCAAGATCTGTAAGTCTTTTCGCCTCTCACCCCTGATTTTGGAGCTAATTCTAAGAAATACGATCTCAGGGTGAAGCGCGTCGCTTCGGTAAAGTTCAAGCGAAGCTCGGAGAACGGTACCCACTCCTATCATGACGCCCGCCTCCAACTCTGGCACGAAAACCCACCAGCCGACGCACTTTTCACAGATGTAGCCTCCGGTATGACTGGAGTTTCCCAAGCCACCCATGCGAAGCTTGTTCTCTCGTGTTCCCGCTTGATGATATATTTCGGGGGCTCGGGCTCTTTTCTTACTTGCTTTTGTTCGCAACCCCCGCTACGCTGCTCTCCACTGGAGCCCGCTAACATTTCAAAACAGTGACTGACGACATCACGCTCAAGCGCGATGACCACAAATTGATGTTGGTACCAACAAAATACGGGGGTAGCTTGTGGAAATCGCCTAAAACTGTCAAGGCGGCCATCCGTGGCAGCGAAAGCTGTAAAGGCGGGTTTAGGCTCGACAAGGACAAGATTTCCCCCGATGACGAATATCGCTTTGAAAACTTTTCCTATATTCACATCAACTTCAAGGATGTCGAATGTAAGCTCTTTTAGGATGAATCGCTCAATCCATATGCTGACCGTCCTGCTTTAGATCTGAACAGGTTTCAAAGACTCTGGAACGAAATGATGGTTACGAGGCGCGTAGAGCGAGTGCGAATTCGTGATTTAAAGGAGCAACTCCAAGGGGCCAACCGGGCTCCGCTCGCGACCAACTGACTTCCTCATAACTTCCTTTAACTTCTTCATTGCTATATGTACACTTTTTATTCTTAAATTTTTTATATCTGGAGCAAAACGGCGCAGGTGCACGGCAGGAAGCGGTCTGGACAGCAATTAATGTCATTGTAGATTACTTTTGATTGTTTTTTTTTCTTTTTTCCCTGAGGAGCAAGTTAGCTTGAGCAGCAAGAATAGATCTGGCGACGGCCCACGCCGAGCCTTTCTTCAACTACAGCAACCTCCCCAACAAGTGACTGAATCGGCCACCATGCGAGAGAGAGAATAGAAAAATAAGCTATCACACCACAAAGACACAAAATGCCTTACCAGCAAAAAAGCAAATCCTAAGACATATAACAGCTGCAGGAACAAAATCTCATCACCGGTTCACAAACAAGCTGGAAAAAAGTAAATCCGGGCTTACCTTACGTCAGGTTGCCTGCTCCCGGGGTTTACGGAATAATTTTCCTCCGACTATTTGGGGAGGGGGAAGGAAGTATTATTTATGGTACCATACCATAATGCCCGAGTGATATACTAGTACAGTACCGGTAATCTAGTGGTCTTTCCAGAAGGGGAGGAAGATCACCGCGCTAGCGAGGCGGAGGGCTCGAGGAAGTATTTTATTTTGGGCAGTGGAGTAGCAAATAATTTCCTAGAGGGGGGAGGTGGGGAGGTGGGGAAAGTGGCAGGACAAAAGAGCGATCTCCGAGTTCTAAAAACTCAAGTTTGTACGATAATAATATACAAGTACCGGCAAAGCCCCACTCATATTAAACGTCTGTGCTATTTTTCCAATATCATATTATAGGTTTTCTGACTGGCCCACTTACTCGCTCGTGCCCAACCCCACAGTACGGTACTGTACTGTGCGAGCCATGCTCACGCCGTCGGTATGATATATGATATGATATGATACGATATGATACGGTAAGTTATCAAAAAAAAACCCCCCAGCCACGATGGGGCAAATATAAAATATAAAAAAAGGTGCGCCATTCATGCATCGTCACTCGCTCTTTAAAACTCTATTTTAGCGAGATTACTTCAACTCGGCGGTTAGCTTGACTGCGGACCTGCGGTAGATTAGACTGGCTTAGCCTGGCTGGCTGGCTGCGGCAGCTTTAACTTGGCGAGATGTTCGGTTCGGATTGGGGTATCTGCTCCGTTGGGTGTTCGTGCTTGGGGGTTGTGATGTCTGTTTTTGGGTGGGGGGTCCGGGGTGGTAGAGAAGAAGGTAGAGGAGGGAAGGGCCTGAGTATGGGTGGGAATGAGGAGGTCTGTCTGGAGGCTGGAATGTTTTTGCTGGGTTGTCGGAATGATGATGATGCTGATGGTGGACCCTTCCTTTGCTCGTATCATACGATATTGAGGAAGGGGGAGGGAGGGTGGGAAGAAGATCAAGGCGATGCCCAATTCGGCAGATTTAGCGTCGGGTCGTATCATCTGTACTGCGCTGCAGGCTAATTCTCTGGCCTTGTTGTTGTTGTTGTTGTTGTTGTTGTTGTTGTTGTTGTTGTTGGGATGGATGGATGGTGCCTAATCTTGACAATTAGATCTAGGTAAGTTGAGATAAGTTCTAGTAGAAATTTTAATTTTTATAATATATATATATATATATTTCCCCATGCGTGTTTTTCTTCATGCGGTGGAGATCTACGCGCGGGCTCATAATAGTTGGTCACGGGGTGGATAAGCAGAAGGGGGTAAACAATCCGTCGGGTTTAGGCTGCAACAAACAACCATCATCATCATCATCACTCCTACCTATTGATGCTGTTGAGAGTCCTTTTGTCGTTCGTCGCAAATGCAATATGGAAGGCAGATGTGGAGTTCTCTCAGCAATTCAAGTGACAATAGCAGCATCATAACCAGGGGAAAACCGGGTTTCATGTTTTTTTTGTTTTTGTTTTTTTTGTGCTCACTTTTTGTTTTTTGTTTTTCTCACACATACCTTTTTTCCCGACTTCCCTCCTTCTTTCCTTCTCTTGTTCTCTCTTTTCTTTTCTTTTTTTTTAAAAAAAAGTCCCGTGAGTGCTTTACTTTTTTTCTGTTACGGTAGGGTACTGTACGGTAGGGTGGTTTGTTAGCAGCTGCAACAAAAAAGAAAGAAACGATAAAAAGGAAAACTTGTATTTTGGGCCACAGTAGTTAGTTATTCCGATGCTGCGAGGCACTTCTGATATATCCAGGGTATGGTATCATAACTCTACCGTACTTCCCACTTTTTTAATTTATTATTGCTACGTAGTAGGGCGAGTCTAGTCCAGTCCCTTGGGATTCAAGAATGACGACGGCAACTCCGGGTTGAACTGGTGGTACAGAACTGTGCTCGGTTACTGTAGAGTACCGGTACTGCAAGTACTGTAGTTATCACGGGTCTCCCTTGCCCTCCTGTTTACTTACTTCCCTCCTTTCTTTTTCCCTCGGTTCTAGATCATCGGTTGGGTTATGGGGGGGGGGGTCTCCGTTTCTCTCCACTCCTGTACTCGAGTATATAAAAATAATAAAAATAATAAAAATAAAAATAAACCCCACCTGTGCTGTACCCCATCCCGCGATATCATTCGTTCGCTCAAATATCCTACAATATCCCAGTAAGCCGCTATCTTTAACATATATAGCGCGGTAGGGGGAGCAGCGAAGGATACACCAAAAATCTACTGGTAAAACATCAATTTCTGTGGGGCTGTTCGCTGTTCCCCACCCCCTCCTATGTATAGGGCACGCCTAACGAAGCCAACAGCTGCGCAGCGAATCATTGGCGATCAGCAGGAAGTGGTGGTGGGTCTAGTATCATAGACTACGGGTACGGTGCTCGCAATGTCAGGCATCCTACCCATTTCCCAAAGGGGAAAAGTGGGAAAGTAAAAAAGAGCATGGAAATCTGCCATCTTCGGGTGCGAAGGGAGCTTACGCTGATCATCTCTTGGACATCGGTTAGGTTGGATCAGCAGTCTTGGTGTGGGGGTGGTGGTGGTACCGGTACTTGCAGATCATTATTTTGTCATTGCGTCATGGGTGGCCGCGCATGTCCGCTGTTGGGGCGGCTGTTTTTGGTCGAGGGTTTAATCCAACACCACGGTCGCGCACCTGGCCGGCGGCTGGCCGGCGGCGACGTGGTCATCCTTCCTCGGGGCCGGCAGGCCCGACGACAGCGAGATTCTCCAATTCGGTATCTCTTATACTCATAAACATCCCTAATTATTCCAACAAGGGGCGCCGTAGTCCAGTCAACCCGGGTTACCGTCCAGCATAGAGTCGTCTCTAACAGGGGGGCACTATGGGAAGCGGCGGGTAATTAACAGGGATCAGCAGCGGGTCTCTTTTACTTCTATTGTTACCCTACTCCAGCGGACTCACCTCTTTATGCCTACTCAATACCCCTGCTTTTTTTTTTTTACCCGCCAGTTTTCGTCATGCCCATTGAAGACTGCAGCCAAACCAACGCCTGTGCACAAGACAAACATTCCCACTTTTGCCCAAAATCGGACTGTTGCTATATCGGGGCGTGGGGTCGGAGGAATAAACTATCCGGAATATGATATTCACTCGTCCTTTGGCCGGGCCCCCTCTGCACCGGGTTCGCGCCGGTTCTCCCCGGTCCTCCGAAAGCTTACCGTTCTGTACAGAAGGATGATGCTATGCCCATTGCTTTTTTTCTTTCTTTTCCTTCGTCGTCGTCGCATACCGGCAGGTGTGAGGCGGATATACGGTAAGTTGCGAGTAACCCCGACCAGCATCAGCCCCGTCACGGTAATCTCCTGTTGGCTCGGAGCGAGCGACCTAAAGAGCAGATATCAGCATGATGGGCGAAAATGCAGGTACGCATGGGATGGCGATCCGGTCCAGAGCCCATCGGAGCTGAAGTGTTGAAGCACAGGGAAGGGTCCAAAAGCCACTTTTTCTTTTTCCCCTTATTTCTCCCCCCCGAGCTACGACGCATCAGAGAGAAAGCCTTTTCACTTGCAAGCTGCTACGGTCAGGCGTTCTTGTGGGTTTTGCTAAAACGTCATGCGGTTTTCCTGGATTTGGCGTGAGAAATGACTGGGCTATCGTATCATAGGTCATACAGAGCAGTTGCGGTGATTTAAGGGTTTCGAATCAAGGAAGGTGATGAAATTCGCTTATTATTACGCTACGGTAAGGGGGTCCTGATTGGTCGGCGTGACTTTCGAGACTATTTCCACACTTCCTGGATGGCAGTGCTCACAGAAAGGCACTTTTCAAGGAACTTCTTTATTGCAAGGGGGATGATGTTCGTGAAAAAAAGAAGGTTTTGGTCGTTATTTTTTCTTAAATTGCTTGTCAATGCGGCTTCGATAAAGGTGCAAATATGGGAGGATTCGTACTCGTTATGCGTTGTCCTTGGTGGATGGGTGAGTGTATGATACGTATTATTCCCACTGTCTTTCTGTTTGATTCTGGAACGGCCGAGAACGCGCGTTCGTCCGAATTAGTTGAGTTGAGCAGAGCAGAGTAGAGAAGAGAAGAGAAGAGAAGAGTAGGATACTCTCTAACTATTGCTGTCATCGCGTCGTGCACACTTTCTTACGCTGCCAAGGGTTCTAGAGTGCGATAGTCTAGCATCCCGTAGAGTCCTGTAATTGACCATCGATTTTCTTGTCCCTCAGTCAAGCTACCCAACGCACCACAGCCTTACCGATTCCATCCTCGTCAACTAATTATGCCGGTATACAAATAGGACACCTTACAAGTCCTGGCGCTTGAGTACTTCAGTACCGCTGCTCCTAGCTGGGAAGAAGTGCCAGAAAGCAGGGGGTTGTGGAATTGTATGGGCATATCTCAGATACGCACGGATTCCTGGCCATAAATTTTGTATCACAAATCCCTGTTTTTCGGGCACCTTTTGCCTGCGACGAGGAGCATCTACCCTATGCTGAGCCAACCCCGTGAACAAGGGCCCGCCGCCCTCCCCATCATCCCATGCGGCACACTGCCCTCCTCCTCAACCGAGAACCCGGACCCATTCCTTCTCCCTTAAGGCCCCCCCCCCATCCCCGACAGTTTTATAAGTAGATCCAGCTGACTAAACACCCAAATCTAACCAATACCACAAGTCGCAACCCACACCTAACCAAATTTCGACCAAAATCCCAAAACTAGAACAAATGAGAACCCCAGCCTGGCCAAGGCCCACCATGATTCGCACATTGTGCGCAAGCAAGTAAAGTGTTTTAGTTTTTTTCTGTCGTCCGTCCAAAAGTGCCCGCCGTCCACACACACGCACGCACAAACCCTGCTTTCGGGGGGGGTGTGATCTACAACAGGCAAACGCAGGAACTATGGCAATGAGAGGCGCGGAGGATGTGTGTGTGTGTGGAAGGGATGATGGGGAGGGGCCTAGATTACGGTTGCGCCTAGGGCAATGTTCACTGCGCTGCGGATTATTAGATGAGTGAGTGAGTGAGTGAGTGCAACGTAAGTCAAGCAAGTAACTTGTAGAGAGAGAGAGGAAGGGCATATATAAAGATGACTAGCCGTTCTTCTGACAGAGGGCTTTTTTAGTTTGTTTTTCGCTTCCTCAAAAAACCGGACGAGTTGTCGCTGCTACCATCATTACTCATTGCTACTACTTCCAAACCACATTTAAGACCAGACGAACGACCGAGCGAACGAACGAACGAACGAACAACCAAGCGAAGAGAAACGCGAATATCATCACAGAAACACGAAACGTAAAGCGCAAAGACAGTAAAGAGCAATCCATCTTGCCAAACATGCCTCAGTCTTCTGCTCCGCTGCCTCCTCCAAGGCCGACTCCTCCACGTTTGCCGACGCCAGACCTTCCTCCCGCAAATTCTGGAATGTTTTACTCTTACTACGTATGTTTCTCCCCTCCTCCTCCTCCTCCTACCCCCAACTCCTTCTAAAACATCATCTAACGGTTTTTATCTAACTATCAGGGCTCCTCAAACACTTAATACCCGCCCCCACAAAAAACAAAACTTTTTTCAAACAAAAAAAAAAGGATCTCTACTCTACTCTACTCTATGGAATGATGTTTTTTCCCTCTTCCATCTCCTCCTCCTCCTCCTCCTCCTCCTCGAGAATGCATCGAGCAACGATTGCTCTGCATTGGTTTCGTTTCGGGAACAACTAGTTTATCACTACTATCATAGCTTGCCTGGAGGAAGAAAAAAACAGAGCTAGCTAGCTAGGTGATTGCTACACCTTCTCGGGAAAGATTATGACCACCCTTTCTGGAGACTTGGGTTCGGTCGGTATGGCGAAATGCTGTATTTCTACGTTTACGTATCTCGTGTTTTGTGCTGTCTTTTTGGATTTGGGAAATGGCGGGGTGGAAGGGTTGGAGGGGGGGGGGGGGGGGGCCCGGGAGGAAGGCAGGGACGCAGGGAGGGACGGACCGCTAGATGGGCGGAAACAAAGTGAAGAACGATCACGGTGGGGGGGATGAACTGGTTTCATTATTATTTATTTTGTTGTTGCTTGACTTCGTTTATTGTCCTGTCTGTCCTGTTCTATTATATTCCATTCTATTCTATCTCTTCTACTGTTTTGTTCTGTCCCGCGATGTTTCGTTACGTGCCTTTTATCAAGCGTTGTAATCAATGATACCAATCTATCCACCATCTCATCTCCTCCTCCACCCTCCACCCTCCCCCCCCTTCCAATGCCCCTAATCCATCCTCCTCCTCCTCCTCCCTCCCAATTCCCTCCCACCAGCCCACCAAACCCACCCGATCACACTCCCCGACTACGCCCCATCACTTACTCACTCACTCATCAGTCACTCATCCAGAAACCCACTTTTGCGGCTTAAAAAGTCCCGTGCATCATAATAATAAGGCTTACTATATACCATCCCATCCCATCCCATACGGTATCCAACAGATGGGTCCCACAAAAAACCCCTGGAAGCTGTGTGTGTGGGTTGCAACAAGCCTGCACAGCCGCTGGGCTACTGCGTAAGGCTGAAATTACCGGATATTGATGAGTGGCTTGGCGATCATGTAATATCACTCGATAAGGATCCCGGAGGAGCAAGGGAGAGGAGAAGGGGGATTGGCCCGTCGGTTTGGTAGATTCGAGGCGCGGGGCGTGAGAAAGTAATACGGGTGTAGTGAGTGGGTCGAGGGGGAGATGAGCGAGGCTTGGGAAAGGAGGGAGATCAGGATGAGGTGGTGATTTGATCTATTGACCGTATGAGGTGTTGCTGGTGTCGTGGGTGGTTTCTTGTTCGTTGTCACCCATGCGAGGCCACCAGCAACAAATACCACCTGTCACACACTCTACTGGTGGACGACAATTGGATTGTTAGGACGTGGCTGGGGGTTTTTCGGAGCCACTCGGGAAAGTTGGTGAGTCGACACAGTGAGGCGTGCATTTGTGCCACACCGTGAGTGAGTGAGTGAGTGGATACAGTGAGGCGTGCATGGTGCCACACCGTGAGTGGGCGCTCCTGGCCTTGCTCGTGGCTGATCCTGCTACATGCTGGCTCCCTGAGGCGCACTTTTTGGTTAAGGCCCCTTTCACTCACCCCTTTGGTCCCGGCTCGGTCGTGTGGGAGCGAGTTGGCTCGCCTTATTATTTCTACTTTTAGTCCCTACTTTCTTGACATCTGGCGTTACCGGCTAATGGTACAAGTATTCTGATGCTGGGATCTGCTGTTTGGTAGGAAGGAAGCATTACTGGTAACGAGCACATGCTCTTTCTCGAGGTTACTTTACCGGTATTCTCCACCCCAGCCCCACCCCCCACCCGTTCGCATGCCACCCACCCCTGTACTCGAGGAGTACGGTACCGTAGCAGCAGGGCAAACAAACCTACCGGTGTACCCCATCCGCAGAATGCAAGTATTGAATACTCAGCGAACCCACTGCCTGCCTGTATCCATCACGCTCTCGGGCCCATTCTAACTTTCCAAATATATACAAAACAAGTCTCCATGAAAAAAGGCTGACGGTACTATATTTGTGTGATTTGGCTCTTTGGGGGGGCCTCCCCCCCCCCCTGCGAGCGAGATCTTCTGTCAACGAGTGATAACGAGTGAGCACTCCCGGGGGTATCCATGTGGATGGATAAGTTATGTTATGTAATCCTTTCAGCGACCTTCCCAGGATCAACCAACTTAACTTCGTAAGGGGGGGTACGGTATCTGGCACAACTCCAAAATGGAACAACGATTCAAAAAAACAACAACTAACCAATAGCCCTTTCCCCCAGGCCCTGCTTATATAATCTATTTTTAGGGTTATTATTGGTCGCTTTCCGGATCGTCTTTACAGCTTGTGCCTCACGATTTGTGCTGAATAAACCCCTCCTAAGTGTCCCCCCTTTCCGCTGGAATCGCGGAATAGCTGGGAATCTTCCCGGGACGTCTAGGACCCCCCCTCCCAGATTAATAAAAGAAAAAGGAAAATACAACGGGGTTTACTGGGATGGGGGGGGGGGGGGTGGTAATCTTCGATTTCATATCTAGATTTTGAGTTTGTGTTTTCGCGCTACTGGGTTGAATTCTTAATTGGGGGTGGGGACTTGGAGTCCGTGTGCTGTGCTGTATTGCACTGGAGGGTGAGCGGGGCTTATCATCTCACTGTAGTAGGGATCCGGCATTAATTAGTTAACCTTGTGTGTGGGCTGCGGTTTGAGTTATGGTGCCTGTTAGACTAACTCACTTGATAGCTACGACACGACTAGGTTAGGAGTTGGGGAAGGTAATAGTAAAAGGGCTATTCGGAGGGTTTAGTTTTTGGTTTGAAGTGCATGACTGACTATTACAACTTAAAAACTCAATTTCTTTCACGGTCTGCTGCGCTGTGATATAAGACCGTCAAGTTTCTCTTAGTTGGGGGGGGGATACCTGTCGCTTGGGATGCTCCGGATGGGTGCATGGTTATCTCATAATACAACAAGATTCTAAGGTGCCAAATTAGTACAGTGCCATACGGATCTTATGTATTTATCCTGGCTGTACGTGTCCGTCTTCTGCCTAGCTTATGTCATTCAATAGACACTATATTGTATCCCTCACTTTGCTGAAGAAAGATGTTTGCAAGGCAACAAGTACCGAGGGCATAGCTTTCCGGAGCGAGAATGGCTGAAACATCTCTCGCTTTCGGGACCCACAGTCCCATTCCTAAGACAAGGGAGATAAAAAGAAATTTCTCATTCTTTTCTGCTACCCCGCCGATCGCCAACCCTAAGGTCTAGAGTCGGATTCTACCACCTCGTAGCAGGATTGGTAAGCCCCCCAGCCCTCTTGATGAGGGCCAGGTTCTCCAATCTCCCAGTTCCCATAGGGCAGGACTTGAGGAATTCTCAGTTTTCCTGCCCTACATGACGGATCGTTCAATAATAACTCACTATGAGCGTGAATTGAACTCCTGGGCTCCCGCTAATTGCGACAGGAGTGTTAACCACTGCGCCAGCTAGGAATTTCATGAAATGAAAACTCGGGAACTAATACTTATCCCACTGATGGCTGGATTTCGGGATTTTAATGGGAGGAGCAGCGTATCTCCCAAGTTGTTGGTAGATTTTATGGGACGTATTTTTTTGCCCCTTGGATAACTTTAATGAGGGATTCTCTGGGATTTTAAATAGGAGCAGTTGTTTCTATACACATCGCTGTCCTACACACCCCGAGCGATACTAGTCATTTAGGACCAATCTCGTTCTATCTTAAGTCTACTATTTGGTGTCGACCATTGGGCATCAGGGGCGAGAGTCTAGAGAATCTGAGAGCGACTGGGTAGAATACGTGGTGCTAAGGAATGTTCCCTTTGTTTCTGTCGCTGCGTGTGGTAAATGATGAATATTCACACTTACTGGCGTCTCCATAAAAAGATATCATCCCCGACGAAACATGTTGCTGGGAAACTTCACTCCTCCCTCCCTTGGAAAGGGAACTAAATGAGTTCGATTTTATGCATGACGCTATACAGATTTGGCGACGGAGATATGCTGAGCTTTCAGAGCAAGTATAGATATCTGAGCGGTCTAGTGAACTTCCCACTCTGGTTTCTTTCACCCCATATGTCACTCTCGTTTCGATTTATCTGGGGGTTTATTTTATTTTATAGCAGAGGTGGAAGATATCATATATCATTAACATAACTGCGGGCTGGCGCGATGGAAATATCAGGAGGGTATCACAGATGATGGGGGAGATGTAAACATCTTGCATCCTTTTTTTCTTCGCTATTTTACTTATAAGTCGAACAAGAAGAGGAGGAAAGAATGAAATTAGCCGTGATAAACTCCAAGACTTCGTTGCGAAAAGGGCGCCTAGTCAGCCGTACTCAACGGCCTCAAGGAAAGCCTATCACTCCTAGTCTAGAGGGATTGGTGGAGCATTGGCTAGGGATTGTCTTGCTACTTCCTCTCGCTTACTCTAGATGTCCTATGGGAGTGCTGCCCGACTAGGTCTCCTATCCATTATGTTGGTGTAGTTGTGCTTCAGCTGATAGTGGGTTTGCCCTCCATCTCTTATCCTATAATACCCATGTATCATGGTTCATATGAGTGGGGGTATATCCCTACCGTCTTTTTTTGATTTGTATTCTCTCTTTTATCTCCATTTGGATGAGTACAAATTCAGGAGTTCCAAAGGGTGATGCAAAGCATGGCGCTGAGAGCCGCCTATTGGGGAGTGAAGCAGTCAGGACCTAACTGCTAACTGTCTTTGTGGACAACCCGGGAGATGCCCGACCACCGTGCTGGCCAAGAAGCCCTGAGACAAGAGGCTTTGCGAAATGCGGGAGTCCATTCTCAATGGCCCTCCGGCATAATAAAGTATATTAAAGAGGAGGTGTGCTTTGGGGGCATCCTGTAGGTAATTGGCCGAAATGTCGCTATCGAACCGGAGGTTACGATAAGTTAAGAATGTTTCCTGAACCTTTGGCTCGGATCTACCGAGGATATAGGAGAGAACGCGAAGGAGATATCCTTGGAGGATAAATAGATCAAGCACACAGCTGGGGCCCTCAAAGAGCTGAAGAAATGCTAAGCTATTAAGAGCTCGAACACTTATAGTAGACTGGACAGACAATAGACGATAGTCCTTATTTTGAGGTGTCCGGGCGGCCCCTGGAACGCAGGCTAAGGACTGGAGGTATTATAGTCCCGGGAATCCTCTATGATGTGGTGATCACAACTAATTAGCCACCGTCCCCTATCGTTCTTTTTACCTCGCGGTTGAGATATTCCTCTTACCTGGAACGCTGCTCTATTCCCCCGTCACTCAGAATGCGCATTCTGATTGGAACCCACTTGGTTTGGGATTCTCATACCCTGCTCATCTTAATAAAGAATTCTCCAGCTTATAGAATTCGGGGATATGATTACTGCCCCGCTGTCCAGTAGTGATGGCGAGAACAGTTGGCATCATTTTAGGCAGCAGGTTGGATCCGAAAATCTAGCTTTTTTAGCAGAAGGGGTATTTACGGTTAAAGCGTGAAAGATTCCGCACGTCGGTATATTCATTCGGCTGGTTCGTTTGGCTTTGGGTGCTGATAGAGATAGAGGTGAGCTCATGGAACATCACTCGTGCCCTTCTCCATATAGCCCTTTGTCTTTACCGGCCATCCACTCCCGTAATTAGCGGCTCCCCCCCTACACACCACTGTCTCTTCCTATAGGGTGCACCATTAGGGATTTTCACGATATTACTTAGAAGAAGTCAATGATTTTGCCTCATGATACCATCTGAAGGTACTATCACTAGCTAGCTTTGTTTCTGGGCAATTTGATGCCCTTTCTTCCACCTCACTGGATCCCAGCTCTGGAGGGGGGAACGAAAGAGGGAAAAAAGGCTACGCTACCTATCGCTCACAAGCAAAAAAAGGCCGGCCAGCCAGCTCACATGTGTTGGATCATTACCCTGCCCAGGTGCGAATTTAAACTCTAGCACCAAGCGCAAAATTTCCCCAAACTTCCAGAAATACCATATCAGACTCCATGTGCAAAGTATCTCTCAAGATCATGGCCCTCAGCCCTTTTCAGCCGCTCAACCCAGACAGCGCAAAGGCTCTCCCCACCGCGGCCGCCAAAGCGACAAGCAAAGTCCCAATCTTGCTGCAGATCCAATGGATTCATGAAACCTCAGATTAGCAATAGGAAGGGGTGGAAACAAAAAAACTATAACAACGGTCATATAGGGATTAGAAAACTACTAACCTCTAGCTTGATCGAGAGATCACCAAGCCGAGCCTCGATCAAGTTCAGCATAGGGTCGCTATTCAAAATAGCTGTGCATCCGTCTATAGTAGCGGAAACAAAGTCACTTGCAATCTTCCGTGCGAGACTTTGAAGCACGTTATATGAGCCCCGCCACTTCAGCCGGAAAACGTAGTAGAGTGTTTTTTCAATCTTATTAAGAAAGTACTAGTGTAGAATTATCAGCAAGAGAGGTACAGTGAGGGGTGTGAAAGCCCAGGATTGGTGACGCGTACAGATGCCATACGCTCAGCGCCCCTCGGCCCGAAGCAAGCCACAGTCGACTGAATTAGTGGCTTTGAGTATTGCAAGGCTGGTATCCTAGTGCCCGGGAAGCCGTGCTTCTTGCGTCCATGAGCACGGTAGTTAAGGATTAGGCTGGGGACCTTAGGAAGCCTCGAATCGAGGCGTGCTGGGAGAGCGTAGCCGAATTGTGGCGGAGTGTATAACAGCGTAGATATTGAGAGTGACTCATGAGCTTGCAGAGCAGCTCCGAGAGGTGCTTTGGTCAAAAATTTGGAAAATTCGGGGTATGGAGAGATATAGCATGACATTGTGAGCAAAGAGCGAATGTATCCTCGTTTTTTTCTTTTTTTGTGTCAAGGGAGGAGTAGGAGGAGAGTGGTGTGTAGGGAGTTGTTTTGGGAAGATCATAAAGTGTCGTTGCAGTTTCTAGCCCCCAAAATTCACCTCTCTAGAAAGGAAGCTTGTGGGAAGGGAATTGGGGCTTAGGTTTTGGGGCGTGCCTTTGGACTCAGAATGCAGGCCCTCTGTCAATGAGCTCCTTGAACGTTTGTAGGTATGATATGATTACCCTGCCCGACTTGTCACTGGATCAAGTGTCCTGCACCTTAGGCCCACAAACCCAAGTCGTGTACTAGTTAGTCTATTCCAATGACCCAAAACTCTTCCCAGTTGAACAGCAGTAAGGGATGTACCATCTGAGCTCCTCTTCCCCTAATCAGCAATTTTCTCAATGTTATATAGCTATAGGGGGCTTCCGCACATTTTATGTCTGTGAAGGATCACAGGACCTCACTCGTATTATTGCCCTGGTCTGAAGTCTGTGCTGCCTTTCTTTCGGTGGTATCATATCGCCCCAAGGGAAACGCGGCTTCAACCCCGCGACCTGAGCATCCCGGATTCGCTTTTTCTCTCCATTAGTCGAGCAGAAGCTCCTGGTGATAGCTGCGAAAAGTTAAGTCGCACATATCCTTCATGTCGGCCTCCCTAAGGCACAGCTGAACTGCTCCTGTCCACGGTGCCTCGTCTGCCGATCCTCTCTTAGGTATTGCCACGCAACAGCCTATGTTTATACAGCAGACAGAGGCAAGCGAGAGAAGAAGGGCCCCTGGTCTTAGTCCGAATCCAGGCACCAATCGAGTCTGGTAGCCATTTATTAGAAAAGCATAGGCACTAAAAATCAGGAATCTGAGCTGGGTTGGGAGCTGCTATAGTTGAAAATAGGGATCGGGAGTTGCCACTATTAGCTAGTCCGGGTTTAGAGTGTACTGTCTCTGCGACCCCCCCATTGGATTTCGGGGACCAGGTCTTCGCGGCAAAGGTTCCACGGCACCATGACATTGTAGTAACTTGGTGAGAGGTCGGAAGCACAAAAACCCACTCGAGAAAACTATGGTAAGAGTGGAATGATGATTTTGGTGAGAGAAATGACAATTGAGCAGGTGCATTCGGGGAAATATGGGGGGAATCAGAGTAAAAGCAGACCCCCAATAATATAATTGAATCGTCAATACATTACTCATTGTCAAAAACTATTGCGGATTAATATCGAGTATAAACTTTCACAATCCCAAGACCTTCTTCAAATCCTTGACTTCCAAATGACCCCTGGTATCCTTCATCCTATGGCACCAGACCAACTTTCCATTTTCCCACATCCACTCTCCGCCGTTCTATACAGGGGTACAGATCAGAATATACCACTCTGGAACGAAGGAATATACCGTATCATACCTGCTGGTAATCTCCTCCTTTCCTGCCTCCCCATTTAAGAGCAGAAACAAAACTGGTGGCTACAACGCTAATCACACTCTGCTGAGTATACTCCGGCTTCTCTCCTAGCCTCAAATTCCTTTCCATGCCAAAGAGAGTGTATAATTTTCTAGTGGGCTCCGTATAAATAGGGAACACGCACCCAGTTTCTTCGATATAAGTCCTGATCACAGCAGGATCACCGTGTCCAACGATAAGTAATTTCTTCCCAGGAGTATCAGGAGGAATTATCGGCGGATTTGATAGAGCTCGAAGGTACCTATCCGCGAGTTAGTAATATTGCGGATAACTCAAGACAAAAAGAGGTCAATGTGATATCGACTCCTGACAGCTCCCACAGAAAAAGTGTCTGATGAACACAATCATTGTCGTCCCCTCGCCCTCATACAAGCTCGAAAAGGCGCGGGAAGTTCCGTCTTTGTCGAGGACTTGGAGAACTGCTGCTTCGGCTAGTTCTGCGTCGGACGGATGCGGCTCTGACTGCGGTGAACTCATCTGGACTGGAGATAAATGTATTGCTGTTTGGTAAGGAAGGCAGAAGTCCACATCAGTATCTGATGCTGATTATTCGGAAGCCCACCACATCCCTTCCTTTGTGCCAAATTTAGCGGCATGATACAGGTAAGTAAAGCCGTCACCCTGATTAGTCCGAATATCACCCATTAAAGGAATACCGTAGATTCTGGGTAAACTCGACCCGCCACCATTCCCGGTATGGTAGTTACTATCCCCGGAAGAGCGAATTCGCCACAGGATTAAGTCTTTGAGAGGAATAGTGGCTGCCTTAAGAAGCATGGCGGCGGGTTGAGTTTACCCAGAATTTACGGTATGTTCATTTACGGAAAGCTGGCCTTCCCTAGTCTGAGATGGACCACCGCTTATACCTTTTAGAGAGAAAGGAGCGACATAAAACAGGTTGTGGGATCATCCTAAGCGCAGGTGAATAATAATTAGGGCATGCTGGACCCGCGGCAGCTACCGACCGGGCGGCTAGCTATTTGGCCGCAGAGCTGCATGAGTTGGATTCGATGTTGGATCGTTGACCATGCCTCTGAGTACAATAGAGAAAAAAGAAACCAAAGTTAAGGCAAGTGCGGTATAAATGCTCAGACCATGGCGGAATCTGTCTTCAAACTCCCAAGAATACATATAGATGTTTCCGAGGCTCCCCCCCGTCGGACCACCCATGCTTTGGGAATTATTTTGCTCATACAGTTTCATGGCTAGCCAACTTAGAGAGTGCTGGGTCCCAAGTCTAGATCAGACCGGGGAAGATGACCCCGCTGCACAACCACCGACCGCAAGGGATGTTCTCAGGAGGTTCTCGGAAAAGGGGAGACAGGCTCTCCTTACGGTAAGATGACTGGCATCTGGACAGGACTGAGCACGCAAGATTTCCTGAGAGAGAAATCGCTCTCCACATACGAATAGGAACGATAAGTACTTGGTACTATTGACTAGGTATGAGTTTGAAATAAATACTGTAGATAATAATCTAGACAGGTTACCGTGCTAACGGCTGGCTGCAGGATCTTCTAGGAAGCCGAGTGAAAGGGATTGAGGCGAAGGACGGGGCAGCGGGTCGACGAATGGATACCCGCAGTACCGTCTGGAGCTCGATCTCGCTTGGTCTCACCGCCTTTGCAAAGAATTTGGGTATGGGAAATAGGTAGGGCTGCCAGGGTAGGTAACTCAAGATTTACTCTCCAGAGTCCAGACTTCGTTGAGCTCTCTCCTTATTTCTTCGGCCCAGCAGACGAAAGGTACCCATTCCGAACACATTTTTATTCTCATCTCCAATTGTTCGTATCTCTCGTTTACCTAGGGGGCAGGCATTCAATGCACAGTAGAGGGCTTGAAGACCTGCATCTGACATCTGCTTTGTAGCTACTTCCGCGGCTTTCTCCACATTCACGCTCATTCTTCACAACACACCCCGTCCACTCCTTCCTTCCTCAACAAATCACGCTTGGCAAACCTACTCACGAGCGGTACACCTAGAACGTCTAAATACAAGACTTTATCTCAGACGAGCATTATTCTTTCATTAGGTCAAGTAATGTCGACCTCTTCGGACCTCCCTCTCCTACGTCCAATTCCCCGTCGCCCACAAACGATCGAGACGTCCTCCCCGTCCCCCTCTCCCAATGCTACCCCATCACCCCTCCTATCTTCCTCAGACAATCTCACATCGCCAGCGGATAACCTCTCCCCAACAGAATTCGGACCCCCAAAGCGCACCAGGTCTGCAATCGCCCTAACCTCGTCGACACTCTTCGGAATCTACTCCCTCTCTGACGATGCCAACAAGGACACCGAGCCCTCTACCCCCCTCCTATCTCGCGACTCGTCTGTCCTCAACATGGCTGACTTCGGTATTAAGAAAGAAACCCCACCTCATGTACCCGTGAAGCATGCTCGGAAGGAGGCAGCGCCATGGTATATGGTTGCTATGAGAGGGATAGCGCTATTCACTTTCGGCGTTGCATACGGCGCTGTTGTTACCGACTTGCATAATTCCAAGAAATTCTCACCAGCTACGGTAGATATCGACCGGTACAATCCAAGGTATCTTGTCCAGTGGGGATTGGCGGGTGTGGTGTTGGGTTCGTTGTTGCCATGGTTGGACGGAGATGATACAGGTCACGGAAGCACTAGAACGAAAATCGATTGGGATCCCGCGGTTAGAAGCATCGGTGCTTTTGTCGGTATTGCCTATGCTATTGTATTACTCCATCCTTTTATCTCGTTTTTTTCGCGAAATCTGTGCTGATGATTTTGTAGAGAAGGCTCCCCTGGCAATCAACCCTACAAGTTAGCGTATCGCTCTCGCTCGTGAACCCATTCCTGTGGTATCTCATTGATCGCACTCGCGTCGGCTTCTGGCTTTCTGCGGCTGTTGGAATTGCTGGGACAGCTTTCCTTTTGCAGACCAATCCCGAGATGATCCAGACCCCGGAAACCCTTTCTTTCCCGGACGAGAGCAAAATTGCAGGATCCGTTTCCGTCGAGAGCTTTGGTGTTACGGTTTGGATTGCAAGCGTTTTGTTTTGCAGCTGTGTTTGCTTTGGTAATATCGGGAGGAGGTTTGCCTCTATGGAGAGGAACGGTTGAATGGGATGGGGTATGAATCGTCGTGCAACAATGACCATTTGGAGGCGGATAGCCGACGGATGGGTGGATGGGGTTAATGTTTGGCATATTTAAGTCTAATTGTAAATGAACTGCACCGAATTACTACCTTTATAAAGCTAGATCGTTTCCGTAGGCTCCCGCCTATCGAATTTACCAGCTGTAAGCTTCTAACAGAGTATTTCTATACAATCTAGAGACATCAAAGAGTACAGGGAAGACGAAAATATCTCGGCAACAGCAATTCCTGTCCTGCTCCGATAAAATTCTCCCCAAGGGAAAAATAGAGAAAGATATGGCCTCTTTTTTGTAGCTCCTGTAGCACAGAATAACTCGACAGTGATATCTAAAGCTCAACTCTGCCCACTCCTCCAGGAAGGAATAACCAGTTATTTCTTGACAAGCTCAGGAGCCACACTAAGAGCGGCGAGTGTGGATGCCCCCTTCGCTTTCTCCGTAAGTGATTTCTCACGACCACCGTAGCTATTGATGTTAGCTGAAGTTGTTGAAGCAAGAAGGTATGAAAAACGAACTTCCAGTAATTGATATAACGGTATCCCTGGGCCAATTGAGCACACTCGTTGACGAAATGGCAACCTATAGTAATTAGCTCGAATCCCTCAACCTCAGTCAAGAGCTCTTGCCGAAGAGAAGGTAATTCTTTGGCGTGACAGCCATGCTGCAAGCAGACATCAGTAAATTTCACAACGGGGGAGGCGGGCAGCAGGGGAACGAACGAATAACGCATAAAGACAGCTGAGTAGACGACCAAAGCAGTGGTCATCTTCCCCGAGATGCTAAACACGGTCAGTTACTCCAAAAACCTCGTGGGGGCAAATACGCATCTTACATCTCGGGGTCTTTGCGGGTGATATCCAAGACAGCAGCAACCGGGATCCCAAAATTTGAGACCGGGCCCCAAAAGTCTGACCGATGGCAAACGTTAGCATCACCATTCAGCAGGGTGGAGTATACCAAAGGAGAGGAGACAGCATACGAGTGGAGCAGAAGTAACTGAGTGCAGGGTTGCTGCGAATCTTCGCATTGAGGGCTGATATAGCTGCTGCCATGATAGAAGTAGTCGTTGTTGGGAAGGGTTATTTGGAACGCAAGATGTCGGAAGGGTGGCTGGCGGAAGTCGTTGCTTGTCTCGTGAGATCGCGAGGGGAGATTGAGATCTTTGCAATGCTACTGGCTGGCCGGCCGCCTGGACCCAAGTACAATCAATCGTCCAACGTCACACCAATAATTTTTAAGGATTTAAGTCTCTTTCTCAATTGAACCTTTTGTTTAGTTTGGGATGAACATGTCTCTTCTCTGTTCTTATTTCCATTTTCAAAGGAGTTTTGTGCATCGCCTCGGTATATTGTGTGCTTTAACGATACACCGTCGGGCAACATGATAGTCGGTGGAGCAAGACACTTTTTATTTTTTATTTTTTCTCTCTCCTGTCCTCTCTTTCCTTGTAACGATGGGTTAAGTGGGGGCGGTGGGATGGGTTTTGTCTTGGCATCAACCTGTTAGAATGGTGGGGCAGATTTTAACTGTAAAGTTACTCGCCTATAGAAGCAAACAAAAGACCTCATATCATACCCACTCGACGATAGTGAAATCCTAGCAAGCAAAGAAAAAAAAAAGTACTCTTTCGGCCCTTTTCCGCGTACCAATCCGGATGTACCTAACATAATAATGTGTAATATTCATCCCTAAACTTTGTAATGAGGTGAAAAGTGAACAAAAAAAGGAAAAGTCAGATTCGGGAAGAGAGAAAGGGTGGAAGACTGGGAATATGACGCCGCATCTTTTTAGGGCCATAAAATGAACCCCACCACCACCCATCGTCGTCAGCCCCCTCCCTCCCCTCTCAATCATTTTCCGTCTTTCCTCTCCATCCTCTCATCCCTTTATCCTGCCCTACACACCCCCTCATCTCTCCTCATCTCTCCTCATCTCCTTCATTCAATCTCACTAAAATACACAAGAAGGTGTCATGTCTGAGACTAAAGCAATGTGAGTTCAACTTCTTCGTTTATATCTACGCTCCGACGGTCTTGCAATCAGGCCATTATGTCATTGCCCCGCGTTGCGGGGAACCCCTCAGCTCTATCCCTGATAATATATGGCTGTGTTTGTTTGGATCCTGAGTTGATGTTTGAATGTTTGCTGATCCAGTGAGCGATTGTCCGCTATTGCTGGCGGCCTCGCATCTTCGACACCCAGTGGCGGTCAGTATTTGCTTGAAATTTGCTCCCCACTTCACTTCTAGCCGTTCCAGATGTCATAGCCTCTCGTTGAGAATAGAGATACTATACCGTAACTAGGCGGCCAGGATGGTGCCTTCGAGAGTTGGAATCGGTACTAATTTTATCTCTAGATTTCGGCCTTATTGGTCTTGCTGTTATGGGTCAGGTATGTTTTAACTTCTGGTTCTAGAGACCAAAATTGGCGTGAGGCTAATCACCCTATCTACACGCAGAACCTGATCCTCAATATTGCAGACCATGGTATTTACTATGATAACACCAATTCCTCCACTATTACCCGTGCCCTAACTTGGTTCTTAGGCTTTACTGTTGTTGCTTTCAATAGGACTGTGGCGAAGGTCGACCACTTCCTGGAGAATGAAGCCAAGGGTAGGTTTCTGCCCTCTATCGGGTTGTTCCGTTGCTAACATTTTGTAGGAAAATCTATCATTGGTGCTCACTCCATTCAGGACTTCTGCGACAAGCTGAAGAGCCCTCGTAGAATCATGTTGCTCGTTAAGGCTGGCCCTGCTGTCGACGACTTCATTGCTTCTCTCTTGCCCTTCATGTCACCCGGCGATATAATAATTGATGGTGGTAATTCTCATTTCCCCGACAGCAACCGCCGCACCAAGTATCTTGCCGAGAAGCAGATCCGTTTCGTCGGCGCTGGTGTCTCCGGTGGTGAGGAGGGAGCCCGATATGGCCCTTCCATCATGCCTGGTGGTAGCGAGGAGGCATGGCCATACATTAAAGATATCTTCCAAAGCATTGCCGCCAAGTCCGATGGCGAGCCATGCTGCGATTGGGTCGGCGACGAGGGAGCTGGCCACTTTGTTAAGATGGTTCACAACGGTATCGAGTATGGTGACATGCAGTTGATTTGCGAGGTTGGTTTGTGTTGCGACTAGAATAAACTCTGAAATTGGTTCTGACAGGTTTGCTCTAGGCCTATGATATCATGAAGCGCGGTCTCAAAATGACAAACTCTGAGATTGGTGATGTTTTCACCAAGTGGAACACTGGTGTCCTCGATTCATTCCTCATCGAGATCACTCGCGATATCATGAAGTACAACGATCCTGCCGATGGAACTCCCCTTGTGGAGAAGATCCTTGACAGTGCCGGACAGAAGGGTACCGGAAAATGGACTGCTATCAATGCTCTCGACTTGGGTATGCCCGTCACCCTAATTGGTGAATCCGTCTTCGCCAGATGCCTCTCCTCCATCAAGGGCGAGAGGGGTCGTGCCGCTCAGGTCCTCGAGGGTCCCGAGATCCCAGCTTTCACAGGTGACAGGGAGCAAGCCATTGCCGATCTCGAACAGGTTAGACATCCCCTCGGATTCGATCCCGTTCGGAACCACCAGTAAGGAACTACTCAGGCTAATGATTGAAAATAGGCACTCTACGCTAGCAAGATCATTTCTTACGCCCAGGGCTTCATGCTCATTCGCGAGGTACTTTTGCTACCCCGCTACTCCTATGAGGAGCTCCTCATACTGATTAGTAAACGCTAGGCCGCTAAAGAGTACAACTGGAAATTGAACAATCCAGCCATTGCTCTTATGTGGCGTGGTGGATGTATCATTCGCTCCGTCTTCCTTGCAGATATCACCAAGGCATACCGCGCTAAGCCGGATCTCGAGAACCTGCTTTTTGATGATTTTTTCAAGGCAGCTATTCACCAAGCTCAGCCTGGTTGGAGGAGAGCCATCATCCAGGGAATCCAATTTGGAATCCCAACTCCTTGCTTCTCTACTGCCTTGAGCTTCTACGATGGATATAGGACTAAGGACCTTCCCGCCAACCTCCTGCAGGCACAGAGAGATTACTTCGGTGAGTGCACCTATGAATTACTATCTAGTTGAAGCATTCTAACGTGGGGTCGTAGGCGCCCACACATTCCGTGTCAAGCCTGAGAACCAGAGCGAGACTCTCCCTGAAGGAAAGGATATCCACATCAACTGGACCGGGAGAGGAGGGAACGTTAGTGCCTCAACCTACCTTGCTTAAATTAATGACCAAACAATTGAACTCGTCTCTTTTGTTCCTATCCCTTTTCTGAAACCAGCATTGCTTCTCATGGCGGGAGATTCTTTTCTTCTTGTGAAACCTTTTATGCTACTTAACTTGTTGTGGTTCTGTCATGTCTGTCGTGATGACCCCGAATGAACAGCGTGGAGGGCAACATCGCATAGATGTTGGAAAATAAAATAAAACCGGAGAATATAAATTTCGCGGCCGTGCAAACATATTTTTGGTGTCAGGGTCACGGGTAGCGGAGAGATTAGAGGTGATAAAAAAAACAGCTGTAATTTCCATCCTAGATACCTTTGTCCCAATGTCAACAAGTGCGTGCGGGGCCGTATTATTTACGAGCGCTCCGATAAACTAAGCATGCAATCGTGATATTAGCTGTAGCTCGATGACTACCTCCACTCCAACAGCACAGACATTGCTCAACGAACAGACTGACAGGACGGTTATGCGGCGCGAGATCGGTTAATCGACAAGTGATGGAGTATGCGCATCTCTTGCCCCCCCCCCCCACTGTCAACCTTGTGTTGTGCTTTGCTATCAGGCGGCTGCCGGGGGGGAGCTTTGTTTATTTTATCGCTCATTGGAAAGGGAGCAGTGATAGGTTTCATAAGGCGTCACTCGGTTGACGTAAGGCGAGAGGTGGGGAGTGGGAAGCATACCAGTAAGTGGGTGGGTGCGGTATAGCACGGTAGATAAATAGGTTATGGTGGGTGGGGTCGGGTGGGCGTGCGGTGGGGTGGGATATGATATCATAATAGAGTCCACAAAAAGGCTCTCGATGTGATGCAAACGCGGCTCTGGACCAACCGGATTGCCAGGATTTGACCTCGTATGCGAAATCGCACAAAGTCCCTATTAATATCGTATGGAATTACAGATTCCGGGGTGGTGCGGTTAAGGTGCTTGTGGGGTGATGGTGGTGTGGTTTGTGGGGGTTGTTTGTCGCTTTGTGTTTTGTGGTGTGGTAGGCCCTGGGGTTTGGGTTGTTGGGTCGAATGATGGGTCGTGATGCGTGGCCAAAGCCCTTTGGAAAATTCCGACCTGCTGAATTATCGGCATTCGAGGGGAAAAGAAAAAAATGTATGATAATTATAACCATATTATTATGACCAAGTCCGGTGAGCTTGAATTTTTCTTCCCCGCTTGGCCAGAGATTTAATCACAGGGCACATCCCTAAGGTGTTTACAGGAGGGTATGGATTTGGAATATGGGTTGAGCAAGAAATGGGTTCAAGTTCAAGAGCTAAGATCAGAACCATCAGGTCGAGTGATTGTATGTGACTATCTTAGTCTTCAGCCCTCGTGTGCCATAGTCTATCCAGCCAGCAACAATAAGATCAACCCGCCTGATGTAAATTAATGGGTTGCACGCAGGAGGAGGGTTGTTGCTTAGTCATCCAACTGTATTGGTTGTCATTGGTATATAGCGGGTCTCTTGGGTTTTTTCAAAAACCCCTTCTCTCAATACTTCCAGCGCCAATATTGTCCTCCCCACCCTCTGGCAAAACAATCAATCTACTGTACTTCGTCATAGTATGGCCCTTATCTTTCATTTCCCCATCTCCGCTGAAGCTACTTCTCGTATCGGTACTTTCCACCGCTCCAATTCACTATCCCTGCTACCCTAGTTCCCGCACCTAACTAACCGCCTCAGAAACACACGACCCCCGCTGCTACCCATCTCGCTCCGTACCACTTCTAAGGTATTCCCGAAACCAACATAAAAGCTCTTTCGAAAAAGAAAAGAAGGAAAAACAAATTCCCAAAACTCTCCCAAAAACCGATAAATGATCTCACAATTCTGTTTCTAGCATAGCATCAAGATTCCCTCAACCCCAATGGCCGGAGAATAACTCCCACATTGTCTAGGTATAAAGCGGACCTTCCCCACTCTGCACAACCGGAAACTCCATATCGACCAAAACCCCCGCGTGTGTTATCTGCCTTGTTCCCGCCATGGCACTAGCATTAACCACCAACGTCTCATTTTCCGCCAGCACCTCCCCAGATTTTGAAACATCCACTTCCAAAGCCGGACACGCACCAGAACTCTCTGCCAGCGCCACCATATCCCGAGCACCAAGAATAGGCACCGTCATCCTCTTCTCCTCTCCACCGCCTTCCTTCCACGTGACCCTCGTGACACCATGTCCCTCGTGTATGTGTCCAAAAACATGCAACCTCGGTCGTATCCTCTCGATCGCCCTCCTCAAATGCGGACACCCGACATTTCGGGGCCCCGAATATACCTCATCGACCTCATCGTGAAGACCCTGTGGTGGGCCATGCGTGATTAGGATGTCCGTGTTCTCAGGGATGGGGTCTCTGTCCACGGCGGTTTTGTTCTGTTGCTTGGTGGGGTCCGGGTTCCAGCGGTCGATATCGTGTGGGTAATTGAAGGCCCAGTAACCAAATTCGGGGGTCCAGGGTGAGCCGTAGACTTTAAAGGTTGCGCCGGAGGAGAGGGTGAAGGTGCGAGATTCTTCATTCAGATAGTGAATGTTTGGTGGCAGGGAGGCGAAGAGTTGACTTGGGTCCTGGGGGGTTGTGTGGAAGTATCGGGCGTTGTGGCGGTACCAGTCTGTGTCCAGGGGGAGGTCGTGGTTTCCTTTAGGGAATTGTTAGTCCCTGCGATACCTTAGTTGTATGGGGTAGGCATTACCGGCTATGATTATCTTGAGCTCTGCATCTGCTTCCTCAATCCACCCTAACGTACTCTCGAACCCGAATATGTTCCCGGTGTTAGTCATGTCCCCGGCATGTATCAGCACGTCACATTTCGGCAGCGGTGTTCGGAACACCTTTGATGTTGGTAACGGTATCGCATTATGCGTGTCCGATACAAGGAACATTCGGACCTTAGCTGTTGTTATTGCGGCGGACATCAAGCCTGAGAGTGATCTTTTGTAAGGCATTGTTAGAATGCGTTTGCCAAGTCCGCTATTTACTCTTGACGATATCATTGCAGAAGACAATGAGTGAAGAGGGAGGGTTCCCTACAATGATGCACTAGCAGCTTGAAAATATCTCTCTTTAGGAAAAATGAATAAAAATAAAATAACTGGAAAACTTCTAGCTCAGAATCGGGGGATAAAGTGAATGTCGGGCTGAGCTCTCGCTGGTGGGGAAGCCCTGTACGATATATGAGGCACTTGAGGCTCAAAATGCGGCTCTGGTAGGGGGCGGTTGTTCATCGCTAACCACCAACAAATGCAAAAATACCTCCTCAACACATCAACTCACCCCTCAAGATCAATCTATATATATTCACTTCTAAGACCTTTCATCATCGGTCATTTCCATAGATTTCCCTCAAACATAAGTTACAAGAGGGGGACCCATAGCTTACCCCTGTACCCTACGTTGGGGCACGCACACCCCACATTCTCACACTTGGCCACCAACAAGCAACCCCAACATTCACCCCCCACCACCTCCCACCTCCCACCGTACCGGCGAAAGTATAAAAAAAGCCTATCAAGAATCACCGCCATGGCTACGATAAACTACCGCCTAATCGATGTCGACGCATTAGACCCCGAATCTGCCTTCCCGGCGGAGCTATTGACACCCCCGTGTGATCCGATCCCGACATCCGAGATCCAATCGCTAGCAACCCATTGCCGGCAGCTCCTGCAACGTGGAGATCAAGAGGCGGCATTGGTAGCAGCTTTGGAGAATGTTCCGTATGGGGGTGATGAGCAGGGGAAGGTATTTGACGTCTTAGGCTAAGGGGTGTGGAAACGAAGATGGGGATGGGGGATACTGAGCTAACGTTGGTTGGGGTTGGGGGGTAGGAGCTCCACTTGGGAACTGTCCTAGAGATTTTGTCCTCGATCAAAGCGGTGGAGATGTCGCCGCTGCTTGGGAGACTCTATGCTTCGCCTAGTGGGACGGAGTTGTTGGATGTCCTTACTAAGTATGTGTTCAATGCTCCGACGGCGGGTGGAGGAGCAGCAGGAGAGGGAGAAGAGCTAACGGAGCTACAATAGATATCTTTACAAAGGAATGGCTCGCCACAACAATTCTACTTCCAGCGCTTCTACCCCCGGAGTCTCGGCTCATGCCACTGGTGTTTCGTCGGTTAGTGGAGCGAGGGAGTACGGTGTTGCACCGGGCAGGGGTGATGGGGGTGGTATGAGTGTTTTGCTCAGTTGGCATGAGAAGGTATTATCAATGCCCTCAGTGGCTACCAAGATGAGAGGAATCTGGCTGATTGTGTGAATTGGGACAGGTCGTAGAGATTGCGGGAACAGGAGCAATCGTGAGAGTCATGACCGATCGGAGAACTGTCTAACAAAACACACACAGCCATAATACCGTAATGGTCAAAAAAATTAAAAGAAAAAGAAAAAAGAAACCATGTTTACACCTAGTCTCCGTTATCAAAAGAACAGATGCCTACCCCGCACTGAGAAGTTTCTTCTTCCCTCTTTCTCAAAAGGTACTTTTGTGTAAACCGATTTACGCTTAAAGCTTTCTATCCACCCATCTACCTATAAACCGGTGAAAACTAGCAAGCCAATCTACTCCTCAACAACCCCATACTTCTTCCTATACTCCATCATCCTCTCCCTATCCCCCTCATCCGTAACCCCCACAATCAAATCGCTCAAAGACAGAATAGCCAAAACCTCAACCCCCGCCTCCTTCTTAATCTCCATAATTGCACTCCCCTTCCTCTCCTCAGCACCCACCCCCCCAATCCGCTCCATCCTATCCAAAGCAATCACAATCCCAACCACCGTGCCCCCCGCCTCCGCAATGGCCGAAACCGCACTCCGAATCGCCGTCCCGGCCGTGATAACATCATCAACAACAAGCACCCTCTTCCCCTTCAACCCCATGCCAACCATCCGGCCCCCCTCCCCATGATCCTTAACCTCCTTCCGATCAAACGCATACCCAACATCGCCATACCGCTCCGGCGCCAACTCGTACAGCTTCGCCAGCGCGACGGTGGCCAGCGGGATGCCCTTGTACGCCGGCCCGAAGATCACGTCGAAGGGCGGGAGACTGGTGTTCGTGTGGATCGTGTTGGCGTAGGCGGCGCCCAGCGAGGTGAGGAGCTCGCCAGTGTTGAAGAGGCCGGCGTTGAGGAAGTAGGGTGACTCGCGCCCGGATTTTAGGGTGAAGGTGCCGAATTTTAGGATTTTGTGTTGGAGGAGGGTTTGCAGGAAGGTTTGTTTGAAGGGTGGGAGGGGGGATTGGGGAGGTTGGGGGGGGTTGGATGACATTGTTTTTGTTTGTTTCCCTCCTTTTTTCTTCCTTCCTTCTGTTTTGTTTGTTGTGTGATTTGGATGGCCGGTTCTGTGTGGGGTGGTGGTGGTGGTGGTGGTGGTGGTGGTTGCGGGCTTTCGGCGGGGTAGTTGAGGTTGTTTGTATGATATCATATCATAATATGAAAGTTTGGTATCAGAGTGGGGTTGCCATGGGGTTTGAGTTTGCACTCTGGCCAGAATCATGTTACATCACTCGTTGACAGCCAATGGCAGGAAATTCATTGGTGTTGGAAATGGCAGCTTAATTGACGCACTTGATGGGGGATGTATGATACCCGCACCCTGTGGCCGCTGACGTATACGTACGCACTAGTCAAAGGACACGCAGGCTCTGAAAATGTTTTCACCCCCCTTGTTTTTCTCTCCTTCTAACCCTTGCTCGCTTCACACCCTCCTTCCTGTACACAGCTTTCCTCAAGCCTTTCCTTCCATCAAGTCATCACAATCAATCACGATATTCATCTCCACTTAAGCGGTTTCGGTCCACTGCGTAAAATCCTCGCCGTATGATAAATCATTACCTCCGCAGCCCAGATTTTCGACAATTGGTCTCTTGTTAGATATCGCCGTTCAGCTCAGGGCAAGCTATCTCAACGAGACGTCTACGGTATATGCCGTAACATGACATCCACAAGAGAGTCCTCGGCGTCCAAGGGGCCTATCTATGATACCTCTACTCAAAAGTTCAAGCAAGTAACTTCTACCCCTCGTACGATAGCCGTATGCCTCCAGAGGCAAACCTAGCCATTTCAACAACACCACTCGCACGAGATATAAACATTTAATAGTCCCAGTTATAAAGCCGTCTAAGCCAAAAAGCCCAGCTACTTGTACAGTACCCCATACATTGTCTAGTTGTAACGTCCATGCATCCGTCATGTATCCCTTGGATCCCTCATCCGACCCACAGTCCTCCATTACCCGAAACATTAGTTCTAGTATCATACCGTACAATTATTTATTATACCAACGACAGTATAATACAGCCATGCAATCATATTAGTTTCAACCAACCGACCATATACCGAGACTCCCACAACTCAAACATATATGCACACGTCGATCTGTGTACACTGGACTCAATCAAATATCTCACAGGAGAACGAAAACGGTGAAAGAAAGAAAGAAAAACTAAGCTTTGTACAAGAATTGAGAGAAAGAAGAAATCTAGTCACCACCAACCAGACACTCGGTCAAGGTATGAAATCAAATCAGGTATACGAAAAGACATACAAGAATCGGAACCCAGAAAGAAAACTCCAAGTTAACCAAGTGTAGAGAGAGCACCACTTTTATTTACGATAAAACCTCTGAAATGAGGGGAAAAAGGGTATTTTAGGTAGAAAAAAATAAATTTCAACTCTATGTACTCACTCTCATGCTAGCTCATCAGCACTCATCTTGTCTTCTTCTTCTTCTTCTTCTTGACGTGCGATCTCGACAATAGACTTCTTTCGAGCCATCGCACGCTTCCTACCCATTGCCCGGCGTCTAGCAGAGCGCTCGATCTTGCGCTTCGAAGAAGCGGATAACGGTAGGTCGAAAGACGAAGTAGCTCGAGGGGTGGAGGGGGGAGCGTTAGCCCTAGTTTTAAGAATTGGTCTAGGTGAGGAACGGCGGCCGCGGTGGCAAGAGAAGGTAGCGTCTGACACGGAGAGTTCGTCTTCCAGTGAGTTGTTGGCATTGTGGCTACTAGAAGGGACGGTGGGTTCATAGTTGGAACCGGAGCCAGAACCGATGTCCGAATCGGAGGCTATGCCCATGTTGTCATCGTCATCGTCATATGTGGGTTTGGTGCGACGGGGAGGCGGAGGATGAGAGGGAGCCGGGGGAGAAGGAGGCGCAGAGGCTGGCAATTGGACAGGAGAGCTGGTAGGAGGAACGGTGATAGGTTCTTGGGGGCCAGTGATGAATGGAGATTGGCTGCGCCGGGTTAATCTACTGACTATAGGAGAAGAGTTCAGGATTATAGTTCTCCTGTTTACTTCCACCTCATCTTCATCTACCGTCCTGTCGCCTTTATTGTACCCGCCTTCCTCGTTATCCTCGTCCTCACTCTCATTGGATTCCTTGGCAGGGTCGCTGGTCGGAATTTGACTGGAGTCAATAAACCTCGACAAGAGATTCTCTCTGGTGACGGGAGAGCTAAACGCTGCCGACCTGCCAATCGTAGGCGTGGACGCGAGAAATAATTGGCTTCTCATTGGAAACCTTCTTAGACTATCCCTAATAGCCTGTGTCCTATTGACGGATCTCGGAGGTAGGAGCCTTATTTTGGGTTTTTCGGAGTCCGAACCTTGGTACAGTGACCCCTGCTCCTCTTCCTCTTCCGAATCCAATTCTCCATCCTCGGTGTCTAGGCATGCACCATTGGCGCCATCCTCACTATCACTGATTTCAAGTTCGACGCTATGGCCGGAGAGCTTCGGATACTCCTGTCTCCAAGCGCCCCCCTTGCGGTTGTAGACCACCACCTCAAAGCCGGTCCTTCTAGGAGTTCTGTTCTTTCGGCCGGGTGTCTGGCCAGTAGACACCCACTCCCCTAATCCCTCCTCGTAACGCCATCCTTTCCGCAGCTTCTCCTTCGGAGAAGTGCCTTGAGCTCTGAGATCCTCCCTGAGAACGGTAGTTTCAAGAGGGGTCTTGATCTTGAGCGCAAGAACTTTCTTTTCAATATTTGTTGCCCATTTCACCCACTCATGTTTAAACGAGATAGCAGACTCTTGGTACTGAGTCGCAATCCTCAATACCAATTGTCCAATCAGGTATCTCCGCTTTTCCCATTTCTTATTTTGGGGTGTCAACAACTTTCCGGGAGTGAAAATGATTACCTTCGGTGCGGAGGCCCCAGGAGTTTTTGGGACGTTTATTGATGCGTGGTCCGAGGAGGAAGCTTCGTTGATAGAAGCAAGAAGACGCCCGGTCAGGGAATTGATCCTGGCAAGTTCTCTTGCATGCTCCTCTTTGGTCGCCGAAGGTGTGTCTGGGAAGTAACATTCACGTATGTACTCTGCGACCAGAAAAAACCCATCGCCGCCATGGAGCGCGTTTGTTAGAAGTTCCAGGCACAGGGCAATTTCATCTCTACACTCACGAAGCGACTCTTTAAAGCACCCGGCCTCAAGACAATGATCAGTACAGCTAGCCTTCGAGCACGACCATCGCTGAACATGGGCCATCACCATAATTTTGGACGTGACTAATCCCGGCCATTCCTCCCTCCACATATCCTGGGCTAGCGCCTTTGATGCCTGGTCTTGGGAGAGATATCCTTTGACTAAATGGATCAACGCGCCCCGCGCATTGGACTTTGCCCAGTGAAAGGTTGCCCCGACGAGAGTCCGAATCACGTCTGCAATGGCCTCCTCTCCCTTCTGGCGTCCAGCCCTCGGCATAGGTCTTGAGTTTATACCCTCATGTGGGTTCTCCTCGCCGGTTTTATAATTGCCCGGGAGTCCGAATGCTGACTCAAGCAACCTTATAACCATCTCGTCTGCTTTGGGGACAATTTCAATGTCCTTGGTTGCCATAATTAGAATAGCTTGAATCTCCTTGCTAGACATCCAGCTAGGATTCTTGTAGACGGGGGGAGTGAATGCCTTGAGGATTCGGTACACAGAACTAGGCGGCACAAAACTATTAGGGCCTATTGAAAAGTAGGTCCTTATCGTCTCAAAGGCAGGATTGGTCTTCGAAGTGCTGAATACGGGGTTGAAAAATAATAAAGTTTCAAGTAGAGCCTCAGCTTCACGTTCAGCACCATGTTTCCTACATAGACCTATGCAGGTCCCTATCGCACCTGCTCCGCCGTCTACCGGGTCCATAGCCCCGTCCGCCAGGGCATCCTTTAATAACTCGATTCCGTGCCATCGCGCGACCTCCCTAAGATACTCGCCGCTCCTACCATATCCTTTGACGTAGTCGTACCAGTCCATGCCGTCGTCTCCAACAGCAAGAATGCAATAGGCCACTTGTCGAGACGCCAGAGAAGCTAAGGTCGGGACCGCTGGCCCTTTAGCCGGGGGCGATGTTGCGAATAGAAATTGGTCCAACGCCAAATAGACAGCTTCCTGGTGCCGGTGTATGCGCGTATTGGCTTCTTCCGTAAATGCTATAGGCTTGATGATTTTTGAAAGATCCTGAGAAGCTGGAACCGTCCCTTTCGCAATACAATCTGCGCTAGCACCCCAATGAAGAGGGAAGGGACTATCAGTGCGATCACGATATCTGCTCAAAGAAGCATAATCTATATTCTTAGTTCCCTTCAAGACTACCGTTACTGATGCACTGCTTGTACTCGACACCTGCGCGGCGTTCTTGCCGGGGACTACTTTCGATGCTCCATATGTTCGCATTGACTTTCTGGATTTCTTCCTCATACTGGATTTGTTCTCTTCGTAATTATCGCCGCTGTCGGGGGAGAGAGTTCGCCGCGGCTTCTGGGTCCTCGCCTCACTCCGTTTGACTTCTTCCCTGAGCGCTTTGAGTTTAACTAACAGTGGTCGTATAACGCGCTTACACCGCGCAGTGTCCCATTGAGGGTTCCCGGGAGGTGGTGCGTCTGATAAGGCTAGACGCTTCACCATTGCTGCAGAGGCGGAACCGTTAGTTTTGTCAAGAGAAAAATGAAACAACCTACTTGAAAAGGAAGAGGTAATAGTGGGAGCGGTGGTGGTCGAGTCGACAGAGGTAACGAATGGCAGAGGTGGAAGGAGGTGGTGAAAATTAAGATGGCAGAGGGAGTGAACGCAGTGGGGAAGGTCCAAGCTTCGTACCCTTCAAAGAGATTGCGAGCTTGGGTATTTAAAGTAAGAGCCCTTCGCAGGGCGACCGGTTGTGAGAGCAGTGACTGGCCGGAAGACGCGTTGTTAGCCTACCCTACTAGTATCGTTCCATAACGAGGGGGATGTCACCACCGTTTTGCGGGGAATGGAGCCCAAAGTTACCCTATTACCGTGTCCCACATGACAGCAAGTGCCGTAACCCTTCAATCTAGATTTAAGCTATGGGACATGCCTCTCATGTTCTTTCCCAAAAGACTTCCTACGGCGTTCATTATGCGCCGAATTTTACGATGTCCTTTAGCTCTTACCAGTGTGCTCGAGTACTTGTGCCTCCAAGTCAATAATTGGCGCCCGCTTGCCCTTTCTATGGGCCTGAATGATAGCTAACATATGGCTTAACCGTACCTGCGACGATACTGGGCAGGGGTATTCGGGAAAAAAGCAAATCTTCGAGGTCAGGGCTACAAAGAATTACTATTAATTGATCCCTGCTCGTCGCCTCCCCAGTTTCTTCATAGGAAGAGAGTGCATTCCAAAAAAGAAGGGTACCAATTCTTGGCACAGAGATATATCACTGTCATGGACACCGATGACCAGACCGAGCAATTGTAAAACAAAATGCTCCAGAAACCATCCAGCATTTTGAACAGTACCGTATTCCATGTCTAATAAGATAATAGGAGCATTCAGCCCCGGGTTGAAAAGCGGTTATGCAGGTTTTCCGAGTTGAAAACTTTGGTCTGTGTAACGCCCTCCCGCATACAAAGCTGCCAGATCGACTAGAAACCTGGCACTCGAGAGACGCTATTTCAACCTTGGGGCCGAATGCCTCTCTAATACTGGTCTTTTTTCCGGGAATACGCCCCCTTCACTTATCACATTCGGGTACGAGTACCCGACGTTTTCTAAGTTCCCAGGAACGCAAGTTACATGTTCGTGGCAAGCTACGGTTGTTCCCGCAAATCTCAGGGCCGTGAAACCAAGCGAATCACTTCTTCATTTCCCATTCCCAGAGCTTTAAAAAAAACGCCGAATACCGGTGGTACCCTTAGTGTGGAAGCCGGAGATGGGCAGCGGCAGCGATGTCGTGGAAACGAGGTTTGTGGAAGCAGGGTTTCTGGAAAGGTTACAACGGGTATAGACATGTTAGTCGAGATATCGTATATCTGATGCTTTCGCTGGCATAGGCAAAGCACCCCCGGAGATCGGTAGGGGTATTTGAAGGCGGCAGGGCTACCCGTAGTCGGTGAACCCAGTTGGTGGGCAAGAGGGCAAGAAGGAGAGTACCGGTATGGAAACTACCCTCATTCTGAAGTGTCAAAATGCCAGCTAGGGTGCGATGCCAGATATAGAACGTCCCAAAACGGGCCAAGCGAGCCCGCCCCTTGCTCACTCCAGCCTGCCGGTATCCATCAAGTTGCTCGGGTGGTCATCAAGGAAAACCTACCGTACGTGTGCTCGAGTATTCCACTTCCGTATCCCCACCGGTATTTGATGCCGTCTACCCCGGGTTCGCACGACATTGTTTACTACCGTACCAGTGTCTCGGAAAAACTCCTGACGCTGCCTACGGGGAAAGCACATGATGGCAAGGAAGGCCGCTCCACGCACAAAATTTACCCGAGGCTCGAGCTCTCTTAAATGTGCGGTACGAGTAGGCTGCGCTGGACCAGCGATTCTCCCAATGAGTGTTAACATATCAATTCCCCGGATTCAAAAGGGTGACCTTTTTCCCAGCGAGATTGATCCACATCCGATACCATCATTCTGTACCGTATTACTGTATCCCACTGACATGCAGTCAGGGATCGTCTAAGCTCACAGCCTACCGTACCCATACAATCGCTGCTACTCGTACAGTCTTTCACCAGGTCTTGACGAATATCAGGGGATGACGAACAAGGGTATTCGGCCAGTAAAAAATCGAGTAGGGTAACAAAAAATGCCTGCTAATCCCTGTTCATCATCCGCTGATATTCGTCAAGACCTGAAAGACTGTAGAGGCATTTTTGTGGAATTTCAAACGGTGCCTTCAAGTTAGCCTTACCGTACTCGTAATTAGAGAGAGAGACTTATCATACCATAGGGACTAGATTGTCGTGCTTATTCAGCAAACCCCCTCTGCCTCTGGCCCAGGCAAAAGTGACTTTTCACCATCCACCGTACTTAAGCATTGCGTCCTCATATACCAAGCCGGGTCCTGTGCTTGCACTTGCACAACTGGCAGAAAGCGTTATTGCCTGGCACCGGTGTCCGATATCTACCCCTTTTGTGCGCGAAAGCCATCTACAGAAAACTGTGAAATGGGATTTCAGCCAATCCGACAAGTCCCCAGGGCTTCCGTACTGGGGCTGGCAAAGAGCCAACCCCTCCCTTCGAGGTGTAAATAAAAGCGTGACTTTTGTGACTTTCTTCCCTTTTTTTCCTGTTCGAATAGGCTTCCTTTTCCTCGCATCCCTGTGTCAACATAGGGGTCAAATGCCGCTATGTAAAAAAAACAAAAAAAACACCATCAACCCAACATCGGGGCGGAACGGGAGAAACCCCTCGTCCTTAATCCCTATTGGGAAATCTCTAAGAGGGCTCCAGCTTTTCTGTGCGGCGTCTCGCTGGATTTTGTGAATTTTTTTCCACTTTCCAGCTTAGCCAAGACAATTTTTTCTTGCCGACCTTATTCAAAAACCCCATCGCCTTCCTCAACTCTCCCTCCTTTCTATTCTTCCTCACATCATATCCTGTCCCCATCCCACTCTCATCAAGCCTACTGAAGAGTCGTTGATCCACTCTTTACCTTTCCTACACTTGGTTCTATTGAAAAACTTCTCCCCTCACAACATCTGTCAAAATGCCAGAACAATCTGTAAGTCGAACAAATTTTCACCCCATCTCTCCGTCCGTCTCAGTAGTAGCAGCAGCACTGTCAAAAGCAATTTCGATACTAGTTGCTTGTCAATATTATATTGATATATCGGCACAGAGACTAGTGACCGTCATGTTGTTGCTGAAATGGACGGTTTATCAGCTCCGAAGAATTTTTACTGACCTTGCGCATAGACTTTCCTCGTTGACTTCCTGAGTATGTTACCTCTCTGCAATTGAATCAAGCCCGGTACCTCGGCTTCTGAGGGGGATGGATTTCATTATAGAAATCCGAATAGCTGATTTTCCCTTTTCTTCTTCCACTAGTGGGCGGTGTTTCTGCCGCCGTCTCGAAAACTGCTGCTGCCCCCATTGAGCGTGTCAAGCTCCTCATCCAGAACCAGGTTTGTTTCCCGAAATTATTTCTTTCCGGTTATTCCAAATTGGAATAGTATGCTAACACCTACTCTTCCCACTTAGGATGAAATGATCAAGGCCGGACGTCTTGACCGCAAATATGGTGGTATCGGAGACTGCTTCAAGCGTACCATTGCTGACGAGGGTATTTATTTCTGCGATTCACATTTCACCCACCTACTAACCCTTCTTTAGGTACTGTTTCTCTATGGCGTGGTAACACTGCCAACGTTATTCGTTACTTCCCCACTCAGGCATTGAACTTTGCCTTCCGTGATAAGTTCAAGAAGATGTTCGGTTACAACAAGGACCGCGATGGCTATGCCAAATGGATGGCTGGTAACTTAGCTTCTGGTGGTGCTGCCGGCGCTACTTCGCTTCTGTTCGTCTACTCTCTTGATTATGCTCGTACTCGTCTTGCCAACGACGCCAAGTCTGCCAAGAAGGGCGGCGAGCGTCAGTTTAATGGCTTGGTTGATGTCTACAAGAAGACTCTGGCTTCTGATGGTATCTCTGGTCTTTACCGCGGTTTCGGCCCTTCCGTCCTTGGTATTGTCGTCTACCGTGGTCTATACTTCGGTATGTACGACTCCATCAAGCCTATCGCCCTCACCGGCAAGCTTGAGGGCAATTTCTTGGCCTCTTTCGCTTTGGGGTGGATAGTCACCACTGGTGCCGGTATCGCCTCTTATCCTCTTGATACAGTTCGTCGTCGTATGATGATGGTAAGCAGATATCAGTTTATCCCGTGATTTCTCATGTTTTGCTCACAAAAACCACAGACTTCTGGTGAGGCCGTCAAGTACAAGTCCTCTCTCGACGCTTTCTCCCAGATTGTCAAGGCTGAGGGTGTTCGCTCCCTCTTCAAGGGTGCTGGTGCCAACATTCTCCGTGGTGTCGCCGGTGCTGGTGTGTTATCCATCTATGATCAGGTCCAACTCCTCATGTTCGGAAAGGCCTACAAGGGTGGGTCTGGTTAAGCAAAGAGATGCCAAAAAATATAGAAAGGATACGGGTGGATGATAATGTGAAACCTCTTTTCAGGGATGGGAAAGGGGGCTTGCGATATGACAACTTTACCTGCTGTACGATGCCGGGCGGGGAAAAAAATTCTACTCAGTAACAAAGGCTTTTAGTGTAATTAGGATATCTTCGTTTTACAATCTTTTGTTTTCCGTTGTCTCATCCTTATACATGAAGCAAATGATGGGGGACTAAAATGGGGGTTTTCTTTGTATTTGAGGTGTCGGTTTCGATTTTTCCATGGTTCGGGTTTTCGTGATCAATAGAGTGTCCCTCCCATAGCATTTGCCCGTTACTTGTGATATTTGCTTCTACCTAACTCCCATAATAACTACCGTAACAACACACAGGGTGTCTTGGAATACAGCGGCGAGATCACACTAATTTGCACCCACATACTGATATTGTATGGCATGATGTGATGCTTGGGGGTATCGCCTCAATCTTTAAAGTCCTGCATGTGAGTTCCCCCACCTGGGATACTCTCTTTCAGGGACCGGATGAAAATGGGTGCTCGAGAGTACATCAACTTTGTCCTGTGCATATTCGTATTCTATGTTAGTTCACTCTTCTTCTTGATAGGAAACCTCGAACGGTCTTATTAGAGTCAAGAATCCTCATGATATGATACCTCCTCACGGAACAATGCCCAAAGCCGGAATCTGTGTCATTGGTGACTGGGGTTTTGTTTTACAATAGGACCCTCTGAGAAGGAGGCTTCCAAAAGGTCTAGAACTGCCATGCCAAGTGACCTAACGGACCAAAACGGGACCTAGAAGTTGATATGGTAGCCCTAGACCAGCCGGGGGTCATTCGAACCCTAAGACTCCTAAAAATAAAAATATAGGTATGATAATATTACCATGGCAGGAAAAGAAGCCGCTGCGCTGTACTCGAATACAAGTATTGTGTTCTCTTTGCAAAGGCCTAGTGTCTAGTGCATGGTGCCGGAAAATCTGCCCTCGTAGCCAACATGATCCGGAACCCCTAAATTGGGAATAGTCTCTTATTTAGAAGACATCATACTTGTATAAGAAAATTTGCTCTAGCAAAATTATTTAAACAATAAATTATCATAGAACTAGTCCATGATTTTTGATTTCACATAAGACCATGGAGGAGGAGGTCGTTGTCGCGGTGGCCAGAGTCAGGGTTGAGGAAGTTGCTCATCGTTATTAAACAGCTCCTCTGCAATGGGATCGCAATCATTGGTTTTTGAACTCACCAATGAAGATGAAAGCCGTTAGAGGCTTTGGAAGGGAAAGGATTCTCTATAAAGTTACCAGAGGATTTTTAAAAAAAGTTTTTTTTTCTCGGCTGCTAATCATTCAGCATGCCCGCATTTTCCGAGAACTTTGGGTGGAAGGCAGGTTTTGGTTGTCCAGCACTGTCAGGTATGATACTCGAGTACTGGTGCTAGGGGAAGAAACCCACGGGCGCACGTGGCAATTTTTTTTCCCCCACTCAAGATGCGGCGCTGCACGTCACATCGTGAACCATACGTCCGAGCGCAGGCAAAAAAAATAAACTGGACAGTGAGGAACCACTTTTATGGAGAACAGACCTTCAACCCATCCGGGGACTTCGCCTACTGGCGAGCACCCGGGCCTGCGGGAACGGCAATTACTAAACAGCAACATCCCGCCTCCGCCTCTCCCACCACCGCCGCCGCTGCCGCCGCCGCTCCATTACCAACAATCTTCAAGTACGACATGCCACGCAAAGCGCACCAATCCAGAATCTATCAGCCCTAGTAGCAGTAGTGGCGCCCTCCCGCCAAAGAGACCGCGAACAGGTAATGAAGAACAAGATCAGTGGCAGAATCGGTGGAGCAATGGCGGCAGTGGGAGGGGAGAGATCAAAGTTGCTCCAGACTGGGGCGGGAACGAAACAACCATGAACACCGACCATGAAGGCAAGGACCAGCGATATTCCGGGTTGAGCTCCACGCCTACGCCCTCGGCATTGATGCCACCGCCGAGTACGCCCCTGGCATACCGAGATGCGCAAAACGAGCACTCGCTCGCACATGCAAAATGGGGTCTGCGGAGAGAAGTGGTCATGGGCTTTTCCCGCTGCGGTATTGGACAGATGTACCCCTGGCAAGCGGAGTGCCTAGGTATGGGTGGGTTGCTCACGGGCGAGAGCAATGTTGTCTATACCGCTCCTACGTCTGCTGGCAAGTCCCTCGTAGCGGACATCCTCACGATCAGGAAGGTCGTGAATGAGCGCAGGAAGGCCATCATTGTGTTGCCATACATCGCCATCGTCCAAGAGAAGACGAGGTTTCTCAAGAGAGTTTTGGAGAAGGTTCGGGTTGCGGTGCCGAAAAGAGGGAGGTGGGATAAGGTAAATTTGTGGAAGCATCTGAATATCGTCGGGTTTCATGGTGGGTCCACGGTGAGGATTGGATGGAAGGAGCTGGATATTGCGGTTTGTACTATTGAGAAGGTTCGCCGAATACGTATCCGTAGGATAGTTCCTGCAGATTGCGGTCATGTGGCTGAGATTTCTGTATGTGGTGATGCTAGGCAAACGCACTTGTCAATGCTGCGATTGAAGACCGCACCGTAGACCAGCTGGGCATCGTAGTTTTCGATGAATTACATATGCTGGATGACGATCGTCGGGGGTATATCCTTGAGCTGCTTGCGGCGAAATTGCTCTGCCTGACAGAAGAAAACATTCAGATTGTGGGCATGTCGGCCACTCTTAGCGTACTTCCCCCTCTTATCCCTCATTCCCGCACCCGAGGGCTCCGTCTAATCTCCATCCAACAGAACGTAAAGGTCCTGGCGACTTGGCTGAAAGCCCAATTCTACGAATGCGCCTTCCGACCCGTCCCTCTACGAGAACGCCTAGTTTACGACAATAACATCTACAGCTATGACGATGAGCTGGTCGCCAAAATCCCCCTCAGTGAGCCTAAGGAATTAAAGGACCCTATGACAAATGCAATCGTCACATTAGTCTACGGAGCGGTAACGGAGGACCATGGAGTGCTTGTATTCTGCGAGAGCAGGAGACGATGTGAAGATGTTGGGAAGTTGCTTGTCAAGTTTATGCCTGCGGTAGGTGAAGAGGTTTGGGAAAAGAGAATGGAAGTTGTTAGGGATCTTGCGACGACGAGCACTGGATTGGATCTCGCTTTGGAGAAGACAGTGCCGGCGGGGGTGGCGTTTCATCATGCTGGTTTGTGGTTCTGCCCGAGAGATGGTGAGAGTTGTAGGGGGTGGTTGACTGATTGGGAGTTTTTCAGGGTTGACAACCGAAGAGAGAGATTTAATCGCTGAGGCGTATGATCAGGGGGCTATTAAGGTTATTTGTTGTACAGCTACTATGGCAGCTGGGGTTAATTTACCTGGTAGGTAATGGTTGAGTGCCAGGAGTTGCTCGGGGACTAATAGTGGGTTTCAATAGCCAGAAGAGTTATTATATCACCGAGGATGGGGAGGGACTTTCTTACACCGGCTATGCTGTATGCCTTCCACTCTCCCAATAAGGGCCCAACTCTAACGACTTCCAAGGAAACAAATGAGGGGCAGAGCTGGAAGGAAGGGAAGAGATACCCATGGTGAAAATTACCTCTGTTGCAGGAAGGAGGACTTGGCACCGGTCAAGGAGCTACTTAATGCACCGATGCCGTCAATCAAGAGCTGTCTCGGAGGAGAAACGGCCGGTTTGAAGAGGTGGTGTATTGTGCTCAAACTTATCTCAGGCTATCGCTAACTCTCCCCCACAGAGCTCTGCTAGAAGGCATAGCTACAAAGTTAGCAACATCTAACGACTCGCTAAGTGAATACATGCGCGCAACACTAATCTACCACACAACACCGGAACCACTAAAATACCTGAAGCCAAAGATTCTAGATGCGATAGAGTATCTCAAGGAAATGAAGTTAATAGTTGAAGACAGAACTCACGGGTACTTCCACGCAACAAAAATAGGGAATGCAACTGTTGCATCTGGATTCGGCCCTGAAGAAGGGGTGTTCCTGCACGATGAGCTATCTCGGGCATTAATGAACTTTAATCTCGAAAGTGACATGCACATTGTCTACCAGTTCACTCCGATCCATTCCTCAACGACCGCAGGTGTAGACATAGATTGGAAACTGATGCGAGAAGAAGTAGAAAAGCTTGACGAAAGTGGTATTCGAGCGGCAACTTTCGTAGGCGTTGATCCGGGTTTTGTCAATAAAATGTAATGCCCAGGCCTTCCCTCACTCACCCACTTTCACTTCGTGTTTTTAATCGTATATATAGGGCCCAAGGTGGCACCCTCCGCGAGGACTCCCCACAAAACATCTCTAAAGCTCGCGTCTATCGCCGCTTCTATGTCTCCCTCATGCTGCGCGAACTCCTCAACGAAAACCCCGTACACATTGTAGCCGCAAACTACAATATCGCCCGCGGCTTCATCCAGCAGCTCTCGACAACCTGCAAAGGCTTCGCCACAACAAGCGGTACCTTCTGCAAGGTCATGGGATGGACGGGCCTAGCTGTCTTACTGGATCACTACAGCTGGAGACTCGACATGGGGGTCAAGGCCGACCTGATGAACCTTGCTAGAATACCGTTCGTCAAGAGCGTCACCGCAAGGATTTTTCACGAGAATGGTCTCAAGAGTGTGGAGGCAGTGTCGGCATCGAATGTGGAGGCCTTAACGAAGTTGTTAGAGTTAGCACAGCCGAAGAAGTTGCGGTTGAGAGAGGCGGAAATGGGCAAGATGAAGGGCAGGTTGGAGAAGAGGGCGGGGATTATACTTGAGGCAGCGGTGGCAATTTATGAGCAGGATTGTAGGGATGCCGCGGAGGAGTGAGAGGGGTGGCAGGTTTTGGAGGGTTGTTTTGGACGTTCCGTATTTGCTTATACTCAGCATCAGCTTACTTGTACAGTACACTACTCGGGTACTTATAATTCTTGTACCGATATCCTAGCAACACTATCCGGCGTTCACTACCGATAGCGTTGCAAATCACAACTGCTTATAGAAGTTGGGGTTTTTGCCATCAGGACTGGAGTTATTAGTTAATTGGCTCCACTGCCGGCGGTGGTCATCGGTTACGAGGAGCGCTAGTCTATATAATAAGGTTATGGCAAGTAATGCAGTGTTAGTGGCTTTATTGGTGGCATTGGTGGCACCAGTAATCTAATATGGACAGACGATTTTCGGTCCAAAGCATGGCAAGATCGGCGAGTACGAGATCATTCCCAAGCTCCCAACCCCCACTAGCCTGCCCAGAAATCTTGGCAGGGCTCAAACCCCAGCGGACAGTCCCACACCAGAATTCCCCCACTAACAACACACAAGCAAGCTTGACCCAAACTTTCTTTCTATCAGCACCACCGAGACGAGGACGAAATTACCGACAGCCAAATAGCCTACCCATCCTAGCCAGCTACCAACAATCATTAAAATGTCCATCAACAAGATTGCCCACAACTCTCCCTCTCACGCCAACCCCAGCGAGTTGGAATCCAGTATCGCCCAGGCCCTTTATGACCTCGAGCAATCTGTCTCTGATCTCAAAAGTGCTTTGAGGCCACTTCAGTTCCACTCCGCCAAAGAGGTAATTACAATGCTTTATGAGATATCCCAGTCTCCCCTTCAAACCCCGGGAGGGGGGGAAGGAAGGTACGGGAATGCTAACGGTGGGGACGTTTTTTCTTTCGCGGAGGGCAGATCGAGGTTGGATCTGGAAAGAAGGCTATTGTTGTCTTCGTCCCGGTCCCGTTGTTGGATGGTTTCCACAAAGTTCAGCAGAGGTTCTTACAGTACTCCGCAATTCTATTCCGATTGAGGCAGTTGACTAATGATGATGGGTGCAGGTTGACCCGTGAACTCGAGAAAAAATTCTCTGACCGCCATGTCCTTTTTGTTGCTCAGCGCCGCATTCTCCCCCTCCCGTCCCGCAGGTCCCGCGTCACCCAAAAGCGCCCGCGCTCCAGGACCCTTACTTCCGTCCACGACGCCATTCTTCACGACCTGGTCTTCCCCACTGAGATCGTTGGCAAGCGCATCCGCACCAAGGAGGACGGCCACAAGGTTATCAAGGTCTTCCTCGACGCTAAGGAGCGCGCGGGTGTCGACTACAAGGTTGATACCTTCGGAGAGGTCTACAGGAAGTTGACTGGAAAGAACGTCATTTTCGAGTTCCCAGTCGTTGGTGAGAACTACTAAAGTTCGATAGATTAAACAAAAACAGATTCTTTCTTGATGTATATTCTTTTACCGGCTTGAGTTGTGGAAATATAATAAAAGTTGGGCTATGGGCGTTGGACATATTTTTCATTATTGGTGAATGATTTACTCGATTGGATTGGTCTCTAATGCTTATTTTAGTCCATGGGGTGTATGAATTGTGACATCTTGGGTGCCGTTAGACGACTTCACAGGCCTTTCGGACACATTCCTCACTCGGACGACCTAACCTGAACAGGAAAGTTTCCGGTGGCAAACTGGAAGGCATCAGCCGCTTTTTTATCAGAAAATCCACCAATTAGCGTCTGTCGAGTAGGGGTGTCCGAGTGGCTTGTGAATTCGTCTATGTGAAAACAGAGCTGAGACAGCAGACAGTGAGATTCGAGTGATCTCATGTGACGTACTAGTAACTTACAGCATGGGCCCTTGGTAATGATGGCGCTGAGAAGGGATGACTGTATTAGTGTACTAAGCGATTAGTTACTGAGCCCCTAGTCTTACAGCAGGGGATAAGGTTAATAGCTGCTATGGTAAAGGATTGTAGGGAGTAGTATCACTATGCTGTGTGCAAGTTTGGGAGAGAATGGTGGTGTGTAGAGGGGCGCAAGGAGGAAGTGCGGATAAAAGCATTAATTACAGTGCGTTCCTTTATTAATAGCACACTAAAGAACACTCGCTGTTTCTCTTTTTCTAGTGCCCATTGAAATTCTTTATATCATGCCCGGACCATCATTCCCCACACACTACTTTGGCCCACCCTACTATTATTCCACTCTATGGCCGGGTAACTCCTTGAGGCAGGAGCTGGGTCAGGTGAAGTTGCCTAGTCTACCCCCTAGGGAAATAGAGTCAGATCAAGCTACCCCCTTCACTCCACATGTCTGGCACATCATCAACCTCCCCACCAGCGCCTCCAAACCTCCGGGACCACCGCCTTCCCCTCCCTGAATCCCCATATTCTCATTTCTATCATAATACTTCGCAACCATGAGGTTCCGGACAGCCTCCCCCGTCTTTACCTCCTCCTTCTTCACCCTCTCCCTCCTGCGACTGACGACAGCAGATACCTCCTCCAACGCACCCCCACAAAAACCCTGCACTGTAACCTCCACCCAAAGTGGCAACTTCTTTGACCTCCGCCCATTAACCCGCGCTTCCGCCAGCGCTTCTTCGAGCAGTAACACAGCCCACGACTGGACAGCTCGCGGACACGACTACCCCGCAAATTTCACCCTGAACATCTGCGCCCCCGTGCTCTCGGACGTGGTTAACGTGGAGTCGGTCCCTACTTCACAAAAATCCAATATCTCGGCATTCTACGTCACCCAAGAGGGAAAGCAGTACTCCATCGGGGGCGTTTCCACCAGCCCATACTTCCGGGGGAGGAAGTTGGTTTTGGAGTACGTCGGTGGCTCACCATGCCCTGCGCCGGCCGACACCGATGAGGACAAGGATGAAAAAGAGAAGAGGAAGGGCAAGACCAGTAGTAAGAATAAAAAGAAGGAAAGCGGGTACAGGAAGAGCACGATAATGTCCCACCTCTGCGACCACGACGCCATTAGGCCGGTCATCAGCTTCGTCGGGCAGGTGAACCACTGCGGGTACTTTTTCGAGGTGCGATCTTCGGCTGCGTGTCCGACTGTTGGAACGCAGGCTCTGGGCCCTATTAGTGTTTTTGGCATAATGTATCCACGAATCCCCCCCCCCCCCCCCCTTCTCTTGGTTCGTTGGCTGTGCTAACAGATACACAACAGCGGGCTAGTAGCAGCACTGGTATATCTCGTTGGCGGTTGCGTGTACCAAAGAACAGTAATGCAGGCTAGGGGCTGGCGCCAGATACCGAACTACGCAGTTTGGGCAAGCCTGGTCGGCGGCGTTTGGGTGGGTTTTCTTTTTAAACCCTTTTGTCTCCGCCATCCCTCTTCCTCTTCAACATCCCCACAGCTACCAAAGTCACCATACCTTTCCACTCGGCAGTGGGCTTAAGTTGTAGCAAAAAAATGGAACATGCACACACACACATACCCTGCAGGCAGGGGGCATTTTGAACAACTCAGTTCGGAGGATATCATAGCTAATATAAGTCTTAATTTTTATTTTTTTGGAAAAAAATGTAGGCCCTCATTGAATCTATCTGGAACCGCTGTGCCGGTAGATTGCATCTCCAACGAAGCCCGCGCCACCGCCTAGGCGCTCGGAGGAGTAGTCTCGAGAGTGAGAATAGGTTGATCGATGAATTGGATGAGGATTGGGATGGTGCTTGATTTGCTTTGCATTAACTTGGGGTGGCGTTATTAATTGTTATTGGTATCAGTATTATAAAACGGGTCAGTAGGTGGATTGGGAGGCGAAAGGTGGTATGGATATGTATTAGTTTCTAGCACTTGTTATAGTTTTTTTAGTTGTTTTTTTTAGCTTTTAGTCTTTAGTTGTTTTTTTTACTGGAGTATAGTACTGTCGCGATGAATCGCATGGTGTTTTTGTTTTTTAGTGGTATGATGCCCGATATGTTGGTATCGGTATGGTAATTAAAACCACCAATCGCCTCATCTCAGTTTTTTCTTTTTTCGTTCCATCCATCTAAACCATCCACACCATTAAGGAAAAACACTATAAGTAAAATACCAGTACAGTACAACCCTTGCATCTACTCCTCAACACTACTAACCTTCTCCCACTCCCCTTTCAAAGTCTCTTTCCAAAGACTAACCTTATTATCCCCGCCGCTAACCGCAAGTACATTCCCGGAAAGACTCCAGCTAACCCTCCAAAGAACTGTATCCATCTGTAGCACCTTCTTATTCCACGCCCCGCCGTCCTGCTGAGTCCAAATGATGACAGACTTATCCTGCGATGCGCTGGCGATGTACGACTTTGGCAAGATGGAGGGTGCCCACGCCACATCACGGACCCAATCTTGGTGCCCTTCAAGGACAGATTCTTCAACGTAGGTGCCAGCTTCGGGACTGTAGGACCAGATTTTGACCAGGTTGTCCGAACCACCCGTTACAAACCTGCGTTGGGTGAGGTGCTGCTGCTGCTGAGTGGCGGGGGTGGCGGTGGAGGTCGGAGCGGAGGAAGATGCGGTTTGGACAAGACTGGCGGGTTGGGTTGCTGGCGCCCAGGATACGGCATTGCAGCCGATCACGTGAGCTGGGAAGAGCTTAGTGTCCCAGGTTCCGTCGTCCTTGAATTCCAACACAGAAACTTTGGCATCGGAGGAAGCGCAGGCAAGGACTGCCCCGACTTCGTGCGGGGCCCATTGGACGGAGTTTACTTTTGCATTTTTAGTGCTTGCTCGCTCGCCGTAGAATAGGATGAGGGATGGGATTACCGGAGGCATGATGATTCGCGTGCTCGAATAACTTTGACCACGACCCTGAGCGCTCTTGCCAGATTATGACTTTTCCGTCGTAGGAGGCGCTGGCGAGGATCGTGCCGAACTTAGGGTGGGCCCAGGAGACTTGCCAGACTGGCCCATCATGGCTTTCACTATAGTTAGCTAGGCTGAAAGGAGGGAGGAAGAGGAGTGACGTTACCCGCGGAGGGTCTCAAGGAGACGATGGTTATCGCGGTCCACTTCAAAGATTTTGATGGTTTTGTCAGAAGAGCAGGTCTATTCCATCCGTTAGCTTACTAGAGAAGCAAGGGGTGAGGTACGCAATATAGCAGGGAGAGAGGGGAGGAGAGAATTACAGCAAGGCGTTTACCATAGTAGTCCAGAGCGCAGTCATGCTGTGTAGTCTCTCATCAGTCCGGTCCTACTAAACCCCTCGAGTATTGAATTTGTAGTGTGTACGTACGATCATGCCATCGTGAAGGTTGGATAATTGAGTCTATATTATCGCATCCCATTGTTAGCTCATCTCATCTCCTCAACCAGATTATCGAATAGTAAAAGACCTACCATTGTGAGAGAGCTGGATTAATTATTGTCAAGTTGATAGTCCCGAATCCGCTATGCAATAGAGAGAGAGTATGGTAACTTGAAGGGAGAAAAAAGGAAAAGGAAAAAGGACGAAAAATTCCCGCAAAGCTTTAGGTTCACAGTTGGGTGCGACTATCGGTTCAGGCGACGTTGAACCAAGCAAGCTGGTTGTTGCTCTAGAATTGGAGGTGGGTGGGCTGATAGATTACCCGGCCTTTAGATATGGATGGTTCCTGCCAAGACGATAAGCAAAAGCAACCGTGGGGTCTCATGGTATCAGAAGGGTGCCTTTTTTTTCTTCCCAGAGAGAAGGAGCACACGATCATAAGACTTCCAACTATGGTTCGTGCCATTCAAAACGTACACCAGGAATTGCACAACTTTCAAAAAAACAAGGCTTTTCAACCATAAATATATTTGGAGAAAAAAAACCTCACGGTCAGAGAGCGAATGATAGAGAATAGGTGTGAGGTTTTTTTTCTCCAAATATATTTATGGTTGAAAAGCCTTGTTTTTTTTTTTTGAAAAGTTGGACTTTTGGTGGGAAAAGGAGAAATATGTTACCATAGCCACACTTGAAATGCTCAGTAATCTATACTTTATTGTTTAAGAAATAGGGTTTTGGCCCTTTTATGAACTATATCAAGCACTAAACATATTTTTCTCATAATTACGATAAATAATTTTATTATTTTTATATATATTTATAATACATTATTATTTAAACTCTTTACTATAAACTCATGCAGAATACCAGGCTTGGCATCAAAATATGTACAGTCACATGTAACATATTTTTTCAGCCTCATGCACGTTTTGAATGGCACAACTGTTACAACCACAACCTTCATCTTTCAAACAAACAGATTACGGTCTGCATATCTAATAGACTCATCCAAAGCCAATTAGATAAAAAGGAAACAATGGCCACCACCAATTCCATAAAGCTCCTAACGGGCAATTCCCACCCAGAGCTAGCCAAAAAGGTTGCCGAGCGGTATAACACCTCCCCCTCCCCCTCCCCTCTTCTAGTTTAACAAAATATTTAGCCTAGGCATCGACCTCCTCGACATGTCTGTATTTAAATACTCCAACCAAGAAACCAGCGTAATAATGCGCGAGTCAGTGCGTGACGAGGATGTCTTCATTCTACAGTCGACGAAGCCAGGCGAGGAGCTGAATGACGGCCTGATGGAGCTGTTGATAATAACAAATGCCTGCAAGACAGCCTCCGCACGGCGAATAACAGCCGTGATGCCAAATTACCCATACGCAAGACAGGACAAGAAGGACAAGAGCCGTGCGCCGATAAGCGCGAAGCTACTAGCAAACATGCTACAGAAGGCTGGATGCAATCACATCATCACGATGGACCTGCACGCCAGCCAGATTCAAGGTTTTTTTGACGTGCCGGTTGATAAGTACCTTCACACCCTGTCCCCCAATTTCTGCTCTGCTCCGCAGAAATTAACTAGGAGTTAGTCTGTACGCGGAACCGTCTACGCTCCGCTACATCCGCGAAAACTTTGACTACAAAAACGCCGTAATCGTGTCGCCAGACGCTGGTGGTGCCAAACGCGCGACCGCACTGGCTGATCGCCTGGACTTGAACTTCGCCCTCATACATAAAGAGCGTTCACGCCCCAACGAGGTGTCCAGGATGACGTTGGTCGGGGATGTTGCCGGGAAGATCGCCATCCTCGTTGACGATATGGCGGATACTTGTGGCACGCTGGTTAAAGCTGCTGATGTGCTCATGGCCTCCGGAGCTAAAGAGGTTGTGGCTATCGTTACGCATGGGATACTCAGTGGGAGCGCGTGCGAGAAAATCAACAGCAGCAGGCTAAGCAAGGTCGTAGTCACAAATACAGTCCCCCACGAGGAGAAGAAAAAGGGGTGTGCGAAATTGGAGACTATCGATATTGCGCCCACGGTATTTCCCCTCTCCATCTCTATGTGGTTGAAGAACCGGACTCATGAAGGGTTTAGCTTGCAGAAGCTTGCAGAAGAACACATAATGGCGAGAGCGTGTCGTTCTTGTTCTCTCATGCTCCGGTTTAATCCCCCCTCTTCCGTAACTGCTAGTGAAGGAAAAGGGAGAAAAAAAAGTACATTGCTGTTTTTGTTTCGCAATAGTTATTGCTTGTCATGTCCAGTTACTGTTCCTCCTCTACTCACCGCTATCCAGTAGTCCCTCTGATTTAATTCGAAAGCACTGTGTTAAGCATCCGTTCCTTCTATCATAACAGAGCACGCCAAAAAAAGAAAGAAAGAAAGAAAGAAAGAAAGAAAGACCCCCCACACCCCAACAGACTCCAGCTCAACACAATAGAAATATCACCGAAAGGATCAAAAAGGCTGTTAACGCCAAGCCCTGATACTGCAACCGGGAACTCTCCCCCCCAACCACAAAATATCACTCGCAAAATTTCCCTGCCCAACCAGTGGGGCCTTTCCCACGCACCACGAGGGAAGGAAAAATGAGAAACTGCGGGATACCGAAAAGGAAAAGACTCTTCTATACCAGTTAAACTAAACTAAACTATACCGAACTGTCGGCATTGGGAAAAAATCCGGTACAATAGAGGAAAATAGAAGAGAATCAAGATAAAAGACGAAAACGCATTGACCAACATAACGCTGAAGAAAATAAAAGGAAATAAAAGAAAGGGAACGCCAGGAATGCCATGAAGAATGTGCGGTTTACGGTGATGTCATCTAGGTGTATGTATGTATGTATGTATGTATAGCAAGGAAGGAGGGCCATCAAGTGCTATATAGGAAACACTATGAACAAGAAAAAGGAAGGGAAAAAAGAAAGGATCAAGACTTCTAGAAAAGGGAGAGGGGGGGGGCTATGAAATCCCAAGAAACGTTTTCGATCGTTCGTACACAAAGAACGAAGTCCTGCAAATATAACCATTGTTAGTACAACTCAATCCAAGTCAGGCACAGGCTGGGAGAGGGAGAACTCACGCAACCATCGGCACGACCTTCACGTATCCAATCTACACCCCCGATACTCATTAGTCTGTTTCCGCCGGTTTAAAAGGCAAGTAGTACATACCGATAACCCCACAAAAAAACCCCTGGCTCCACCCCCACGCCAAATGTCCCTGGCGGTCTCACGCATGCCAACGACCCTGCCGTCGCCGACAGCACCACCGACCTGCATCCTTCTACGGATGACTTCGAAAGGATAACTCGCTGTTTGGCTAACCATACCCGCGAAGCCACCAGCGCACAATTGCGCCCATCCCTTCAATTGTTTCTTTCCGCTGTGTTGCTTGGCGCCTTTCTTGGGGGGACTTACATATCCCCGCCTCCTCAACCAATCCCCCGCGAGGTCGTGAGTAAGGAATGACATTCCAGCGTACGGTAGCATACCAAGGACCGTAGGTCCAAAACCACGATAAAACCCGCCGATACCACCGCCACCACCATTCCGACCTCCTTCCCGCCAAAGCTTCTTGACAATACCCCTCAGCGAACTCTTCTCCTCCACCCTCGTTTCGAACGCTAGTCGCACGCGTATGACCTCGAGCGGGTAGGTGGCAAACACGCTGACGGTGCCGGCGGCGGCACCAGCGGCCAAACGCCGTAACACAGTCTCTTGCTCGGGAGACTTTATCAGTTGTGCGCGGAACTGCTCGTACGCTACAAACTTGACGGCGGCGTAGGGGAAGATTCGCAGAAGCGTTGCGCTGTGGCCACGGAAGAGGCCGGCATAGCCGGAGGATTTCTGGATGGTGGAGATGGCACGGAGCACGCCGAAGGGGGTACCTGTGTACTTTGTGAAGGCCGGGGAGGAGGCCTGAAAGAGGATTTTTACACGATCGAGGGGGGCTATTAGGGTTTTGGCCTGTTGCAAAGGAAGTTAGTGTGGTGAGTAAAGTTAGGGGGGGAGGGGAGGTGGGGACATACAGCGGAACCGGCGATGCCCCCGGCTATGCCGCTGCGGATAATGTAGTCGAAGCTCTGCTTATTCTCACTGCGGTTGTGGGTAGGTGAGGATTTGTTGTGTTGCTGCGAGTGGACAGGAACAGTGGCATCGGCGCTGGGGGGTCCTCCGGCGGTCCGGAGGGCTGTTGCTTCGGACATTTCTTCTTTCTTTCTTTCCTTCCTTCCTTGTAATTCTCGTGGCTTGCTTGCTTCCTCCCTCGCTACTCCTATGCACAGGCCAAAAGGGATAGAGTACAAGAAGAGTGAGGGGGGCGCAGAAAGGGTTTATTTGTACCTGTCGGGGTGCCGTCGAGAACGGGTATTCGCGGCGTTAGGCTTGTCGGTCTCTCAGCTGGATCGTGCTGGGTAGGTAGGATGGGTGGATAGGCAGATAGGTAGGTAGGCACGGAGTAGGTGGTGCCTGGGTTACGGGAGGTTATGTTAAGGGCGTTCCTTTGACACGATAGGTTGAGCGGTGGGCAAAAAGGCAAGTGAGACAAGAATTTTAAACCAACGGGCTCTTCGTCATGTGAGGTACCGGTACGGTACTGCGCCCGTAGTGCGGGAAGCGAAAGCAGAACCGAGGCGTTCAACTTCTCATATCATACTATACCGGTAGCACTGTGGACTTTTAAGCCCCCCGACAGCCACTCACTTCGTTCGGGAGTGTTTTAGACTACCCCACATTTCATACTTCTCCGGTGACAGGACATCATACCTGCGTGATAATATCAGGATGAAAAAGACTAGTTTTTTCTTTTCTTTTCATTTTTCAATAATGATATGAGATTGCTCCAGATACTAAGTTAAAGAGTCTAATCTGTCCACCCGCTCGTTCCCGTATGGTATACCATTGCGTCCATACACTTTTTTGTTGTATTTTTTCAAGAAATATAAGAGAAGAAAAGGGAAAGCACGACCACGCGGCGGAATAAACAGGAAAGGATACTGTGCCGCTATCACGCCGCAGGAGAGATGGCGATGAGGGTAGGATGGGAAGGGGTAAATAGTGCGGGTATGGTGCAAGGGAAATACCATAAATCCATCTGCGGAAGGAAAAAAAACAAAAACTCCCGAGTAAGATAATTAGGTAAAGAAATACAGATCGGAGACTAGACTATGGATAATTACGCCCAAATCTACACGGCATTGCTATCGGGAAAGGCACACAATGATATGAAATTTAGGATAGCTGCCACAAAAAAAATACGAAGAGCGAGTCGAAGCGATGTTTAGAGGAAAGAGAAGTGAAAAATGATACAAAGGGAACTATTCATGAACAAACTCCGTAACAAAAGGAAAAAGGGAAAGGCAAGGAAGAAAAGAGGGGACCGGGCCGCAACTAAGAGAGAGAAAAATAGTTGAAGCCGTAATCAGACATCCCTTCCACTTGCCTTTGATGCCCACCGCACTTTAACCCAAACCAACTCCCTGAATCACGAAGCAAATACCCGAACGTTCATGTCTGCACTTCCTGTGGCTATCACACAACGGACATTGATAACCTTCTCCCCAGTCTTTGGAATCCCGTTTGTCTTTGCCTCCCCGTTTGTCTGCTCCTTGGCAGGCGCCGGTGCCCACCGAAGACAGGTTGCAAAGTGGGAATGCGCTTCATCGACAGTCTTCACGCATCGGCCGTCCTGTGTCAAGTCCCAGCACCTAATGGTCTTGTCGTCACTGACGGAAAGAAGATACTTCCCAGCCGGATGGAAAGCTAATGCCCGGATCCAGTTGTCATGTCCAACCAGCGTTTTCAGGAGTGTGCCCCGCGCGTCCCACAGCTTGATCGTCTTGTCACGAGACCCGGTGGCTATGAATTCTGAGGACGACGTTGCTGGGGGTGGCTTTTTAAGTCCAGCAATTGTCGCCAAGTGTGGGTAGGCAGAAGGCGGTGCAAACACGCAGCAATTTACCACATGTTCGTGGCCTAGAAATGTGGCTTTGTGTTCGGCGGTTGAGGCGTCCCATAGTCGTGTCGTCTGATCAGCTACTCGTCAGCATGTTTCATCCTGTAATATATTCGCGGTTGTCGCGCATCTAACCTGATCGCCCCCGGCAGATAGTAGCCATCGTCCGTCGTGAGAAGGTTCTACATCTCTAATCCAGTCGGAATGTCCGCTTATTGTCTTGACGCAGTACCCGGTCGCAACTTCCCAAATTCTTAGTGTCTTATCTCTACTCGCTGACACCAGGTATTCGCCAGCAGCACTGGGAATGAACCTGACTGCACTAACAGAGTGATCGTGACCTGTGAGGGTCCTGATATTCTTATACTCGTTATTTGGATCCCACAGCTTAATTGTGAGATCGCTTGAACAAGACACCAGCAACACTCCCGCCTTGGGCCCCCCAAAATCAAGGTCTAAAACAGCCTTGGTATGACCCTTGACTGTTCTCTCCAGCTCTCCAAGCTCCCAATCCCAAATCTTGATGGTTGTATCATCGGAGCCTGACGCGAGTACCGAGAAAATCGGGTGGAAGGCGACAGAATTGATGGAGTTTCGATGGCTGGTAAGGACGTGTTTGGCAGGAGCCCGCGGCAGCCATGATGAAGGATCGATGTTGCGGCGGGTGAGCGACGTCGGAGTTGTCGAGTCCAATTCTGATTGTAAGGAGGAGAGTCGGCTCTCAAGTTCCATTATCTAAATAGCGGAAAATTAGTAAACTACCAGTACAAGTCCAAGAGTGAGTCTATCGGAATAAACCTTTTTCTGTAATCTAAGCACACCTGTCCATTTTTTCTCCAACACGCCTTCATACTTCTTCATGGTGTTTTGATCTAGAAATTCATCGCCGACACCGAGCTCCTCCCGCAGCGCCGCACCTGTATTCGATAGCCCAGAAGCAGAAAAGTACGCTAAGATCGCTTTGTGGCTAGTTGGTTCGCCGGCCGGTTAGCAAACTTCTGAATCGCTCTCCAGAGGGCGAAGTAAGATCGGGGGGACGGAAGTAGGAGCGGGGAAGAATCAAGCAAGGAGAACATACAGCTCGTCCTTTTGGCGGGGGATCAGATAATTCACTGGAGTGCTCATGACGCTGTTCCCCGTGGAGCGGAGAGCATGGGACAATTGACGAGGAGTAAAAATAGATGAGCGGGTGGAGGAGAGCCTGAGTGAGTAGTTGTTGTAGGGAGTTTGGCAATAGAGCTGCTGGCAAGGTGTTTACAGAGTAGAGGAGTTGAGGTGCAGAGAGGTGGTGGATGGGGATGAGAAGGAGGAATGGGTGGGTGGATGGGCGGACGGGGACAGGCAGCGGGAGGCTCAGCGGGTTGGGTAGGATGCTGTGGGTTATGTGGATGCGGGCTAAGAGGTCGGAATGATGCAGCAGCAGCGAAAAGCTTAGTATGAGGGAGAGGGGTGGCCAGCAAACGAGGTGAGGTGGGGTTCTTTCTGCTCTCCCCTTCCGAGTCCAGAGGGAGACCAGTTGATTGTTTGGTGACAAAGAAAGCTCTGTGATATCGTAATGGGTAGAGCTATTGGAGCCTTTTCCTTCAGGGTGCCGGCAATCTCGTCCGCGACAAGAAGTAAATCTTGCTAGTACAGCACTTAAGGAGCATCAGATAGAGTGTGCGGAACAGAGAATTGAGTATATGAAAAAGATCAAAGGATAATCAGGGAGCATTTCCCCTACACTTTATTCGTTGAGGATGGAAAAGAACTGAGACTCCTTATCCCGTCCCGTCTCTTTTCCATACTCTCTATATAAATTAACCCCTATCTTTCCTAATTTTGTTTCGTTTCCCTGAAGATATGACACCGGCACTCTACCATGGATCCGCAGGCGATGCTACAGTAGGGCTCTGCCGCAGGAGCTTCCCCAAACCTTACCCTGCCGGCGCTGCTATCATACATTTCGGCTTGGCGTCCTGGTCCGGGTAACCCAGAGGTCCAAGTCATCCTTGCAATCGTCTCTTGTCCTGCATCCTGTTGTACTATCTCTTTCATCTTATCTGATCTTCATACCTTACAAAGCGCTATCATCCATATCATAATTATTATCATACAAGCTGTGAAATAACTTTTCCTTCCCTCCGCCATTACGATAGCCCGCATTCAGATCCAAAATGTCACAACGTATGTATTCCAACCCCCTGCTACGAGACCTATGGACTGACCGTTCTAATTGTGGTATCTAGCTGCAAACCAATTTGAGCTCTCTAGCCCCCCAGAAGATGTAATCTCTTCCCTTACCTTTTCCCCGAATAACCCCTCGCGCCTCCTTGTCTCCTCCTGGGATAAGAATGTCCATCTTTAC
>Ga0307509_10000417_pt1 | contig 71566 bp, 76 predicted proteins | sample 10_EM_MG_FD_202245 | JGI IMG/M metagenome (GOLD analysis project Ga0307509, IMG submission 202245) | Populus trichocarpa ectomycorrhiza microbial communities from riparian zone in the Pacific Northwest, United States - 10_EM | ecosystem: Host-associated > Plants > Roots > Unclassified | place...
ATACTTTGTGACCGCCCTGCAGCCATTGGATGAGTGTGGGGATTGTTCTCGTATCGGCAACGTCTACTTCTTCGTCGACGGTGGTGGTCGATCCCATGCTCCCTCTTTTAGTTAAAGGATCGGCATGTGGTCCGGCGGACAGTGGGGTGCCTGCTAGAGAGGGAAGATCCTCTCCAACCGCGGTGGGAGTGCTGTCTGCCGTCTGCAATTTTCGAACAGTTGGAGAAGTCAAGGGATCGTCGTCGCCAAAGCCAGGGGTTGGCCGCTGAGTAGTACGATCGATGGTCCATGGTACAGATGAGATTGCCTCCGCGATGCTCTCGCGTCGTCCCTGAGGTATATAGCGTGCTTCGACAGGGCTCGCAGGCTCGTTGCGAGAGCGAATGGGGAGGGTAAGGGGGTCTTCTGGGGGTACCGAGGCCGAGGCACTGGTATGCTTCGACGGCGCCGGCTGGAGACTATTCCGGCGGTTGATTATTGTTCGAGATGATGAGGTCGATGCGGCACGGGCGGGGACATTTGCTATCGGGGGTGAGGTAGGGGTGGAGTGTTGTTGGTCGAAGTGATGATGTTGGTGGTGGTGCTGTTGTTGCTGTGGCTGGGCAGACGCTCGGGAGGGGTTATTCCCCATACTTGCGAATAGCCGGGTTCTCACAAAATTATGTGGGTATGCGCGTAGGAACGGAATAATATGATAATAATGATAATAATAATAAGGTGAGTCCAAGTGGTGGTGGTGGTAGTGGTGGTGGTGGGAGCAGCGGGTTTGTTGGCTTTTCGGTGTGTGAGTGCGTGGGTGTATGGAGGGAATAATGATGTGGGGAGTTAACTTGATAGGAAGCGGTCCAGGGTGCAACGTGCGTGAGTGTCTAGTGGTGATGATGAGGATCACTGTATGATAACCTAGGCATAGTATGATGGCTGCTCGACTACCGGTACTGCGGCGCGGACTCTCCCCTTCTCTCTTTTCCTCTCCCCTCCTCTCCCCTCCCCTCTCTCATCTCAATCTCTCCCAACTACAATACCCGACCAGAGTAGACCTTGCCTTGCCTACTGTATGTATATTCTCGCAGCGGGTGCAGCGAGAGGCACAAATCAATTAATGCACTGCTGGGAAACAGCAGGAAGGGGAATGCCGGAACCCGCAGGGGGTGGAGACGAAAAGGGGCCGCAAGATCGGGGGGGGGAATCAGGAAGATCAGACACGGGTTATCCCTGAGGGAGAACTGAGCGAGTTATCACAACAGGTGTTTGAGTATGATGATGATGATAATATCTTGGACGAATATCACAAAATGAGAGTGCCGTTTGTTTGTCGGCAAAAAGGAGACCAGAGAGAGAGAGAGAGAGAGAGAGGAAGGGGAGAAGCTGAGCGTAAAATTGTTCACTCCACAATCGTCATTGGTAGAGCAATCGACCTCTTCACCCTACGCCCCCCCGGCGATTCATCCATACCAGTAACTCACCTCCCCACTCCCTCACTCTACCCATCACGATACCGCCGCCTACCGGCGAAAGTTTCCCTCCTGGACAAGGGACGGCGTCGACAGCCTCAAAAAAAAGCCAGGCAATTTAATGTGCTCAATCTTACAGCATGCTGTGTATCACTTGGAATATCATATCTAATATTTGTTCCTTATGCTTATGATTCTACTGGTGATAACTTGCGCATTGGACTGGGCGGCCATGCTTTCGCTTAATGGAAAAACAAGCATAAGATTATGAGACATTTCGTCATCCCCTCGGTTTTTTGTTTCTCCAGCCCCGCTGCTTAGTCATTTATCATGATTTCTCACTCATAGCTCCCTAAGCTCCGATGACCCTGCCCGCAGGGAATTTTCGGTATGGTAGAAACATCCCACAGTCGTTCCTTTTTTTTCTTCCTTTTTTTTCCTGCCTATTTCGTGTATAGATACTATAATACTATAATCTCCACAACGTATAGACCTTGGCTTGACTACAATACCGCAGAAATTGGAATAACTGAACCGTGTGCTATGTCATCGGACTTTCCTCTCTCAGTAAGGTCAAGAAAGTTTTTTCCTTTTTCTGTCTCGGTATGGGTGAAGAGGCTGTATTTTTGCTATGTTTTTGGCCCCCCTTCCAGAATAGGGAATTTTGGACATCGTAGCACACTGTTCAATTATTCGAGTTTTTACTGTACCACAGGCCGGTTCAGTTAACATAGCCTCAGTAACTTCTATCCTCCGGAGGAACTTCTAAGAATAGTTCCCTTTAAAAAAGTGTTAGCTCTAGTGTTTTGAAGCGGGATGGGGGAAGAGGCATCTTCTCCGTAATAATGGGGTGTTTTAAGCTCGGGTCTGGCAGAGTAAAGCGTCGGGAACCTAGGTCAATTGTCTGGCTGAGAAAATTTATGGGGGAGGCAAGGATGCGTTTCGGGATCATCTGCCGCAAAGCCAAATTCCCATCTAGCTCCGATTTCCCTCTTTCTTCGCTCTGAAGGCGTCTGATATACCGCCGGAGAGTCTCTTGCATTGCACTCCCTTTAAGTTGTTGCAGGTCCCCTGGAGGTCAGGTCTGATATTGCAATATTACTCATGGTTCAGAAGAATACTTCTTCCTTCACTATCTAAATCTACCTTAGGATAGCCTGATAGTTAGGGGTCTTTCCTGAGTACCTAATTACTTAGCTCGTGCTTCTCTTTTTATTTGGTTATCTATTTGTTTGTTTAGTTAATTATGTTACCTGCTAGTTAAAATGATCAGCTCTCTCATGCAGTAGCTTTATGATGCCCCTGGTGATTGATTGAGGGAGGCCATAATGTGAGGGTGTAAGGAACATTAGAAGCGTGTGATGAGTAGTTGCCTTCTGACTTTATGTATATGGTAGAGCGCAAACCCCTCAAGTACCCATCTATAGATATCTAGAAGCAGAAGTTTGAGAATCCTGGTGGACAGTGGAAATTGTTCGTCGTCCTGCAAGTAAACAACCGGATTGTGTAGAATACAATCTCTCGCTCTAGGAGATATGATGTTATAGAAATATCTACATAACAAGAAAGCTAACTAGCTTTGAGACCTGTTCTTGGTGCTGTCGAGATATTTAGCCCGATGGCCTTTTAGGAGCAAATTTCTGACGAGTGAGATCCTATGCATATAGTGATTTTGCTATGATATTATCCAACCACGGGTTTGTCTTAGGGCATCTGGAGATTGTCAGCGTTAGTGAGACTGTCATAGTGTTGAAGTCTTTGTGGACATCAGGTCGATGCCCTGGGGACAGTCCCGAAGGAGATGTATTTTCTATTTTGCTAGCCCTTGTTTGTGACTTGTGCCTTCTTTTTTTCTCTGTGGGTGGACTTCTAGCATTTATAAATACTCCCCTTCCCTCTCTTCTCCGCACAGCACCTACATCCCTCTTCTCTCCACCTTCCTCTCACTGCCGCTACATCTATCTTTCTACAGCCTCGTTCCAACTACAATCTCACCTCACCTGGCCTTCGTCGTCCACTCATCCTCGAAACCATCCTGAGTTTTATTTGCTTCTAAGCCTTTAGAGCTCGCACTAGTAGGTTCACCTAGAAATTTCCGTTCTCTATTCACAAATTAGCATAATATAATATTCAAAAGCAAAGCCCCCTCCCTCTCAAAAACATCCCTTTCAGCAAAACCTCTTCGGAAAAATCCAAAATGAAGTCCTTCGCTCTTATTTCTGCCATTTTCCTCCTTTGCCTCGCCGCCCTCACCGTCGCTGGACCCGTCGGAAATCCTGACAACTGGATGGAGCAACCAAGCGATCTCACCGACCTATCTCAATTCCCCGACCACCTTTTCCAAGCTACCGGGCGCCCTGTTCCCGCCGAGGTCGTCAAGGCTTATGGTCTCGAATTCACTCCCGACAGCACCACTGGAGCGGCAATCTTCGAAGATAACAACCCAAAGGCCGAGTGGACAACCAAGTGCGAGACTACTGAGGGTAGTCCTATTTTGTGGCACGTTCAGGTCGCCAACAACTGGCTTCGCCAAAGGGAGGGACAACAGTGCGTCCAATGGTTCAACGGGGGATCCTACTGTACCGAGTTGATTAACTTCGGGAGTGCGAGGATCGGCATCTGCGCGGAATACCGTTACTGGCTGTGGTGTGAGTCTGCTGCAGGGTTCACCCAAAGTCTCTTGGATCAATGCCGGAACAACCTGGGAGGAAGTGACCGCGTGGGCGGGTATACTCTCATTCGGGGCTGGCCCGGGACGGGAGGATTCAGAGGGATGATTGTTTACTAGTGGGGTATGTTTGGATGACGGATTTTTGTAGCGCTTTTTTTTAAGCCGTTCAATTATTAGTGGGCACATGTATTTCGGCCCTTATTAAAATTGTTTAACAACGCCTGCCTGTGCCCTCCATGTGAAGTGATCAATAGAACTCGTCGTAAGACAATACGTAGTACTGTTGCGTGTGTTTCCTATCCCTCTACCCATGATGAATCCATAAAGGAGGTTTCTTTACACCTCTCGACTCGAACCCTCTTCCACCCCACATCTAAGAAAAGTTTTTCCTCTCGAACCCAACTGTTAATAATAATTTTTTTTGCGATTTTACCGCCAAAAAGGACTACCCCTTCAGAGATGCGCGCTCCACTCGGTTACTTGGAAGTTGACCTCTCAGAACTTTTCGGTGAGGATTGGGACGGCTCGAGACACTCTGAAGATGAAGAGGAGGTTGTGTCTTCGAGAGAGCGGATGACGGGGAAGGAGAACAGTGATTCAAGAAGGAAGGAGAATGTTGATCCGTGGGCAAAGAGGTTTTCTCGGGCTAGAAGCATGCCCACACCGCCCACACCGCCCACACCAGAGCTCAATTTGTTGTCCTGCAAGGAATTTGTTCCTACTGCCCCAAATGAAAATGTCGAAAACAAGTCTCAAGCGAGGCCCACCAGGCGAGGAGAGGAGAGGGAGAAAACGTATCGGATTCAAACGATTGGAGAGGTTTACGCTCTACAGAAACGTGGGGGCAAAGAACAGCTTACGTTCGGGGGAAACAAGGAAGGCCGGTCTAGAAATTGTGGGACTAATCGTTTAACTCTGCGAAAGATCAATGAACCCCTCCTCATGGACACAGGCTGCGTTTACTACAAGAGGAGGAATTCTGCCAGGAGCAAAGAGCGGCGAGGGCGTAAGAGTAATGACTCCGCATGCGGATGTCAAGCCCCAGGCGGGGACGAGGCTTATGCTGCTTGGTTTCCTGATAACGGCCATGATGACCCGACCCAAGCAGAATCCGTCCCCACGAATTCATGGAACGCTTCAGCGGGCCCCTCTTCTCATCACCATTTACCAGATATGGGGAATCCCCAGTCGTCAACACGAGGAGGGGCTTTACTTCACCAATGGAACCAGACCGCCGGGCAACGTTCCCATATCCACGAGACCCACCCAGCACTCCCCGAAGGTGGGCTGGATGTTCCCCAAGCACCCCCTGCTGATGCTGCTACCCTTCACAGTCAGATGTGTCCATCTTTTTATGGAGGATATGGCTTTCCTCACAGGGGTCCGTTTTATAATCCCATTGTGCCGCTTCCTCCCCCTCCTCATCCAGTGGCACCCCCCCATCCAACCCGGCCAATACTCACCATTGGATCTCCATACCCTGTCGTGGCCGAGCATCCCACACTTCCCAGACCTACAGCGGATTCATCCGACCAACAATTGCAGATGCCAATCGTCGGCAGCACTTTTCACGAGGCCAACAGAGAACTCAATCCCGAAGCAATTGCATGGATCCCGGGGAGGACTCCGTTCACGTCGAACTTGCCTATTTCGGTTATCAGGAGGGCAAGCTTACCCGATTTGTACGTCCTACGGGGCCTGGAATACGCTTCCCAGAGAGAGAGTTGGGAAAACAAGCTAGAAGAGCTCGAAAGTAAGCCACCAGCGGGAATTGAAGCTGGAGCAATGTCCACAGCTGGATATGCCGGGCTTCTGGCATGCAATATGATGGAGGAAACGAATCCACTTTTGGCGGGGCATTTTAAACTTGGGAAAAACCGCTTCCACGAAGCACGGCGTTACGTTAGCATGCAAGATAGCTTGGGCTCGCGGGGGAAGTCGGAGGGGATAGGAAGCCGTCGTCCATCGTGGAGCCATCTGGGGTGTTTGGACTAACTCCCTTGACTGATTAGATCAGGAATTTGTACTGCGCTCGTTATACAGGGGAAGGTAGCGGAGTTTTGGTCGGAGCTTGCCGTGGGCGGTGGATTTTTTCATAGTCCTATACAGTTTTGCATTGTTTTTTGTGGATAGCACATTCTTATCTTTATGGCACTGGACTTTTTCTGGGGCCTTTAAAGTCACATAAGGGGTTTCTATTTGCGGCGGGGCAGAAGAATGGAGGGAGGATAGCATTGAGAGTATGGATGAAAGGTTTAAACCGCTTTAACAAAAAGGGTTGTTTATAGGGATTGTAACATACATGGAAAGCTTACCAGGGCTCTCCTGTCTAGCGATGGAGAAGATAGGCGGCGATGGTCGGCACAAGGAAAGATGGATAGGGCGAACTTATTTGGAAGCAAACGCACATCGTCACCGGGGAAAAAATATATATTAAATTGAAGAAACGGGTACTTGTCGGTATTTCCCTGGTCATCATCATAACCATCAGGCGAATGCCTGTCCTCCACAAAGCCCAGTGAACCACCCACCCACAATTCACTTCTTACTAATCCTCCCCCCCTTCTTCCCCCTCCCCTTCCTCAAACTTGGGAAAACGACTGCATGCTTCGAAGCCTGCCGCCTCTTAATCCTCGCTGCGGGGGCCTTCTTTATTTTCTTCAAGGACCCCGCACTCTTCTCCTTATCTTCTCCCCCCTCGAGCTCCATCCGCTCCCCTTCCTCCTCCTCCTGCGCAACTACCCCACCACCCCGTTAGGATACAGCAGACATACACCAAGCGGAGGAAACACACCATCGTCATTGCCTTGCCCCTCCCCTTCAACCTGCATCTTGGCCCCTTCCCGAGCTTTCGCGGCCGCTAGTAGCCGCTCCGAGAGCCGCTGCGTGCGCGCCGCATCTGCCGGTGCGAAGAGGGTCGTGCGGAGGCGGGCGTTGTTGGATTTTGTGCGGCCTGTCTTGTGTCAGTTTCCCTTTTTGTTTTCTCACTATCGAGGGGAGGCGGACTTGCGCGGGCAGATTTCGCCATTGGGTTTGTTTGTGGGGTGGTGGTGGTGGTGGTGGATTGGGCTAGATTGGATTGGATTGGATTGGATTGATTGGATTGGATTGGATTGGGAGAGGAGGGGAGGGGAGGAGGGTTTTTTTTTTCGGAGGTGAGGTGAGGTCAAATGTTGTTTGGAAGGGCCGCACCGCCACAGATTACTCATCTCTTTTCGTTACCTCCTTCCGGCCCGTGCACGAAAGGCTGTCGAAATCCTGGAGCGGTAGCTAGTCTAGAGCAAACACCGTTCTCTGAGTTGCCGTGAAGGCCCTCGAGCCAATCAGGGGAAGTTTGACAATCTTTTTTTCTTTCATAAGCCCTTTCCCATTCCGCGGATCACTATCTGCTCGTAGATCGTTTGAGCACTCACCTCCCAAAACCTGCCAGTGTCGTAGGTGCATGGGTTAGGGTTCATTCTACTGCTGGCTTGGCAATGTGGTCGGGGGTTGTTACGGGCCGGAACCAGTATTTGCGGGGCGAGGGAGTATAGTAGGTGGAGTGCTGTAAGTATTGTCAAGCTGGGTACTGTGGAGGTCCGGTTCGATGGGTTGGTGAGCGCAAGCACGGAATTTGTGCTAATTTTCCAGCCAGAGAACTTGGTGAGTGTTGGATTACAGTACCGCTTTCGTACTCCCGTAGTAAGTACAGTTTAAGGTACAGTACAGTATCTTGCTTTTAAAATGCTTTTACGAGGCGATTCCGAGGAGGGGACACCGCCGTCGCCCTATCATATACTTTATTATAGTAGTGTATAGCGCAAGATTCATTAGTTCAAGTGCTTCACGTTCAAGCCTCACAAGTAACGACCTCCACCACAGGAATGTGCTAGTCCAATCATTTCCGTGCCAAGAAAATATAGCTCACGTTTAATTAAGGGAAAGCAAATAAATTATAAAAAAAACTTACTGTACTGGAAGGGGGATGTTTTCCTGCTGTGCCGGCTAAAATTAAAGGAAAAAAAACTCGCTTCCTGTATACTAGCTATATACCTGATAATATTTATCAGAGCGGGGGAGGGGGGGCATTTTTTCCGTTCTCTGGGCTGGTTCTGATATACTTGGATAGCTATCTGAGGTTGCAGGACTGTATCATACGTCACTATCTCAATGAGACATCTGACCATCTGATAAATCATAGGTCATCCGATTAGGTTATTAAAATTTCGCGATTGGACTGCTTTCACTAAGACCCATATAACGCATCGTCGCCTCCCTCCCTCACACTTCTTATTCACCCCCTTACTATTCAGCCTTTATCCACCCTCCCGGAATTACTACAACTCAATCCACCGCACAAAGTTCCTCAAGAATCAATCCCTACAGTCCTCGAATCGGTGAAAAAATACAAAATGTCTCAACCCAAGCACAGTACAGATTTTCAAATCGTCCTCTACCCCCTGTTGGAACCTGCAGCACTCCAGTTCCGGGCGTCCATCTTATAAGACTGGATTCACAAATATTTGTAGCGCAAACTACACCCCAACACCTAACCACCTATTCACTCGCCTCGGACCCGAATACTAGAGTGTACAAACCAAGCTCTGTTAATAGTCCTCCCCTGCTCTTTCCATCAACATTTCTTCCTTCTGCAACCTCGACCACCTTTCGTTCCCAACTCATACCACAGCACTGATCCAGATCCCGGGTCATATTCCTTCCTCTACCGCCTTGCATATCAAACAGGATTTGCAATGACTGACGACTCCTCGGACTGTAGGAAGTGAAGCAAGTGGGATGAACATCATAGAAGCACTTCTCATGGCCGAGATCGTGTTAGGGACTACAGCGATCGGGAGTCTGAGAGATGGAAACCAGTTAGCCTTCGCGGCGCCTCCCGCTGGGATGACTGTCGCTCTCGCTCTCCCAATCCTCATCATCAATTCTCCTCCTGTCGAGACGATCGCTGGAGAAGCAAGAGTCGCCCGACAGGGAGCCCACCTGTCGAACCAGCAAAAGAGCTGAAGCCCGACCCAGCGCCCACACCTGGTAAGACCATTGTCCATTCTGTACCACCAGACCCTTCTCTTATTTTGCTAACTGACATCGAGTAGGTGCTGCAGCTGCCCCTATCAATGTCCGGATCCAAGCGAAGCGCGGTATACCACAAGGAGATGTGCCGCCTATCCATTCTGTGAGCAAATTCCTTCAATATCTAGGGTTTGCGTTTGCTAATTTTAATAGAGCACTGGAAAATCTTCTACCCTCAGGCTGTCTAGCACAACAACAACATGCAATAGTGACATGTAACTCGCAGATGGTGACTACATCAAAGACATAGAAGTTAACGACCTTCGCAATCGATACACTGACAAAAAGCGCCACTCAGAAAATTGCAAACATCGATCCCTTCCACGGTTGCGAGCTTTATTAACTACTCCCTTCTCTTTGTATTTTGCACGTGCACAGGGCGAGCCTTTACACTTATGCACAGCTCAAGTTCTAACGAGGAGCCATTTAAGCTGAAATATGATGTCATCATCATGCACGACAGAACCCAATGGCAGTTGGAGTGAAGGCAGCAGTTGGTCCGCGAGGATTGCTCCTTTCTCTTCTTTCCTTCGTTTAGATTTTCTTCTTCAATCTTCGCATTTATTGCAACTTTTCCCGCTGGACGGAACCCTGCCAACACCATGAAACCTACCCCCAACTCATTAAACACAAACACAAAGACTGCAAGGTAATGACTTAGTTATCGGCAGAGAATATAGTACCTCATAGGCCAAAAAGAGGTATTTTCAACAGAGCTCACGTGGATGGGAGACCCCCCAAGGAGCCTATTGATCCCATGCGGTTACAATTGACGAGCAACTTGACCTCTCGAGACCCTGCCTGAGAGATGTGGTACAAATTGAGGACCCATATAGCTATTCTGGCATAGCCTCGCGATCGGATATGGCGTCTTTGAACCGGGCGTTCTTTCGATCTAGGGTCTTACAGATGATGTCTGCGCGTTCCAGGCCCGATGCATCCTTACTGCCTTCCACCATGGAGAACCCAGAAGGTGCAGATCCTGGTGTAGTAGATCTCGAGGTAACAAAAGTCGGTACATTGTGGAGAAAGGAAATGAAAAAGAAGACCAGAAGCCCGTAGCACGAATGGGGTGCTATTCCCACTGGGTGGCAGCTCTAATTTTTCAGGAATTTGAGTTGGATTAAGAATCTTATGCAGCAGTTCGAGTCCCACCACAAGTACAATCCTGGAACTTCAGTCACTTTCAAGCCCCCATTGGCGCAGTTCAAGCTCGATGCACGGATATTGATAGACGACGCGGTTGCTTTGTTGGATAAAAGCTACAAGAAACATAAGAATGCCTTCGCATTCGTGCAGCATGGAGGTATGCAGGAATACTTTATCGCAGATTCAGAACTGGAAATGAACGATTGGCTTGCCAAATTAAATTATGCGGCTACCTTTTGCTCAGCTGGTGTTAGGATGCGGGGTGTCGTTGGGGGGGATTATGAGGGACAGAGGGCGAGGGGTATTCGAAGGATGGATAGCATTACTGGATCTCCGGGCTCGCATTTGGTTCAAGCTCCTTCCGGAGAAGTTAATATCCTGAGGGGTGGTATAGATACTCAGCTCGCAGGGAAGTGATTGAATACAAGATATCTGACTCGGAAGATTAGCTAGCCGGTTGCAATCGACGGCTACAGATCCATCTCCGGAATGCAAAGCATCCGACTATATTGACACTGATTCAGCCAAAAGTAAAAGAGCAAGTTGGGATGGCCGCAGGCGCCCAGCAAAGTTACAGTGGATATGGATGGAGATGTGGAAGCTGAGATGTCATCGGGATATCTTGGCGATGGACTCTGATGAGGAGCGTAACAAAGACTGTAAGGTAACGACTAAGTTATCAGCTTGCGGTAACGGATCGCGCCTCTGCTCGGACAACTGAAGATACTTTAAAGTTCTTCAACGTCGCTGAGCGCACTGTTCTTGATGGCCAGCGAGTGGAAACTGCACTCCGGAGATATGGGAGGAATTGTAAGACGGCTCCGGCTAACGGGTTTGAACTTGGGCTAACCTTACCTGTGGATCAGCGCTCCCCGAAGAACCTCCGACCCGAAAAGCCTCCGACCCCATTATGGCAGCCTGTCTTGAAGCAATTCAAGGATCAGTTGGTGATAAGATTATTGGCCTCTGTGGCGGTGTCATTTGTATTAGCTTTTCTGGAGGAGGGTGCCGGCCCGACACCTTCTGTCGACCTTGCTGTTGTGAGTAATGCTATTTGCATATTCCCGGCTGGAGCTTTGGGTAAATGTGCTGATGTTTGGTCAAGATCCTTAATATCTTGATTCTTAATGCGGCTGTGGGTGTTTCCCAAGAAAGTAGTGCCGAAAAGGCAATTGCTGCCCTTCAGGAATATTCCGCCAATGAAGCAAAAGTTACTCAGAATGGTCATGGTTCCCGGATTCGTGCTGAAGAACTTGTCCCCGGCGATATTGTCGACGTAGAAGTCGGTGATCAGATACCCGCTGACCGCCGTGCGATTACCATCATGAGCAACACCTTCTGTGTCGACCAAGCGACCCTCACTGGCGAGAGCAAGAATGTTGGCAAGAATACATGCCCTGTCAAGGACTCTATGGCTGTCAAGCAGGATCAGACCAATATGGTCTTCTCCCGAACGGCGGTTACGGTGGGTCGTGCCAGGGCTGTTCTGATTCTTACGGGTAACTCGACCGCTATCAGTGATATACACACTAGCATGATTTCACAAATATCAGAACCTACGCCATTGAAGCAAAAGCTGAACGAGTTTGGAGGTGTTCTAGCAAAGGTTATCTCGGTAATTTGTGTAATTGTCGGGCTTATTAACATTGGAAACTTGAGCGATGAATCTCACAGTGGTTGGCTGAAAGGTGGTATCTACTACTTGAAGGTAATAATCATCGAGTCGCTGGATATACCAGGCGAAAGGCTAACAGACTTTGTCAGATCGCCGTTCCACCCCGAGTTGCTACCATTCCGGAAGGTCTCGCCCTGGTTATCACAAGCTGTTTCGCCCTCGGGACTCGTACGATGGCTACAAAGAACGCTGTTGTGAGGAGTCTGCCTTCAGTCGAGACTCTCGGAAGCTGCAGTGTTAGTTGCTCTGATAAGACTGGAACCTGGACAACCAGATGAGCATATCTAGGGCTTTTGTCGAGAACAAAGCTACAGTATTACCCATAATATGTAGGAGGGGAAAGCAAAATGAAAAGATGAAAAGAGATTGAAATTTATTTATTTATTGGAGAAAAGGATATCAGAATTATCACTCGAGTGGAAACAGCCATAGTGGTGAATCGGGATTTCGGTGGGGTGGTAAAGTGTGCGCGCACTCGGAATGCGCGACAGAGTTGTATCTTATGGTGTGATACGAGGAAGAAGTGCAGGGTGAGAGAACACGACGATTTTGGGAAATGATGGGGAGACTACTTTTGTTTTCTTTTTCGAGCATACGGCGGTGTGGGAGAGGAAGGGTTCCTTCTCCCTTAGTTAGGTTTCTTCTACTCTGCTCGACATCTCGTCCACTTTTGTTGTTTCCTACAAAGGTAGCCTGGATCCAGGTGGAGGGGTTTATGGAAATTTCCTGGCGTTGGAACTGAGGGCTAGGCTCGCTTTCCTCCATGTTGGGCATTGTATAGGAGACATTCTATCGCAATTAGATCTCAGGTATAGAGTGAGTGGCTGTTCCGTGCTGTACATGTATGAAGACGAGCGCAGTCATTCCTTTCGATGGTAGTTAGTACTTGGCAAATGGCGCTCCCAGAAGACGGGGGTTTACACCTTATGGATGACTGGGAGCACTGGAATTGTGAGCGTCGGTGTACAGTTTTTTCAGTTGGTTTACTTCATTGTTTTGTTAAATGGAGGATTGAAACAATATAAAAAAATTGTGAGAAGGGATAAAATGATCTGGGGCCTCTGATACCTTAAGCACCTGGAAGAATCAAAGGAAGATGTAAGGAAAGTAAGGAGGGGAGTGAAGAAGAGACCCCGCATCTCAGGCCATTTGGCAGCTGAAAAGACCCGGAACTCCCAGTTCCAAGAGACGGCGAGGTTCATGAGAGCCAAGACGGCATCATCCACCTGGTGAAGTAGCGTAACGACCAGGTGAAGAGACAGCAGTAACAATACTTAAGCCTATGATCCTATCACAAAATCTCCCCAGACCCACATTCAAAAGCGCCATAGACTGGTGAACTCCCAGGCAGCACAGCTCATAGAGTTCCAAGCCCGCAGCGACTTTTCTACCTTCGCGTGCCCCTCCCCAGCGGAAAACCAGAGGAGCCAGAGGCGAGAATTGGGCTGGCCCACCGGGAGGAACATCCCCCCTCCAATAGCAGCCTCACCATTCCCATCTCCCCATCCATAGCGGCAAACCAAAGTGGTGTTTGGCCGTTTTTATCTAGAATTTCGGAGTTGAAATCCCACAGCCCCAGTAGCAGCTCCATTGCCTCCCGATGCCCATTCTCTGCAGCGAGCCCGAGTGATGCCGAACCAAAGCCTCCTCAGGATATCAGCTACGACGCCATATTTCAATCACAGTAGTAGCTCCTCCACTCACCGCTCTCCTGTTCCCGTACGAGAGTAGCGTTGGACCTCCACACATCCCTTAGTGCCTCCCGGATTATGAAGACCTCCTGCCCCTCGTCCCATTACATTACCCATCCCACGAGAGTACAACCCGAAGATACTGTGTGTCCACCCCATCCATTCAGATCGATCTCTCGCCGCTCTCATAGCAGTTTCTGTTAAAACACAGCCATAAGTTACTCCCGAAACCTCTTTTTTCCTTCGCATATATATTATGAAATTTCACTTCAGGATAGGACAGTCCACTTCCTATTCTTCCAAGCCCGCCCAAAATCTTTATCCATACAATGCCGGAGGGGATTTCCTATAGTTTCAAGCTAGCTCTGTAGCGGAAACTTGAAAATATTGCGTCCTTTCAACGCCCTGGTTCTATCGACATAGACAATTAATTGGAGGGGGAGGGGGAGGGGGGGGGGGGGGTATTTTATCGCCAAATTCGCCAGTTTTGGGGGAAGGCTATGCCCCACATCACTTGCCCGGCGGGTTTGAAACATCCCTATGGTAGTAGATGCGGGGCTCGAGTAGCGATGGATGGCTGTTTTGGGGTACAATGCCATATTAAAAGGGCGCGGTGGTATTTGAGACGGCTGGTGTGGTCGTTGCTATGCTCATTTTCGCGATTTGGGATGGTGCAGAGGATCAAGTTGGCGGCCTGATGGGAGCTATCGGAGATGAACAGCGGCGGGCCTCACTTGCGGGTAGCCCGGCCAATCAGTACAGAGTTAGTGCAGCTGATAGCTACAGCCACTGTACTAGTACCACGCCACTAGGGGAGGAGACACAACACACTACTGCCCATCATAACTAGAGTTCAAAAATAGAGGGAAGCGTATACTAATGCAACAATAGTCCGGGGTGATTCCTAAGACATCCTATTGCACTAGTAACAATACATTGCGAGACCTCAGTGGATGGAGGGAATTTCTGGAAGAATAACAAGCTGCGGTGTCTTGGATTTTAAATCGAAACATTAGTGCCACAAGATCTGTAGTGTCGTGCATGGCATGCTAATACCAAGCACTGTTCAATCCACTCTGTCCCACCACCAAACAGCATCGTTATCGTCAACATCAAACTTACTGACATTACCTAGTTAGATATCTGCGAGACAAAAAAAGAGTAGGTATCTTGGAGAGACAGAAAGATAGAAGCCTGATACGCCTATAGTACAATATTACACACCCCGCTCATTACTCATCCTCCATGACCATCTCCTTGATCTCCTCCTTCACTAGTCCTCCATTTTCTCCACCTTCCGCCGCCACACCCGGTGCAGCCGTTGCATCGTCTACTCCAGGCACTTTAGTAAAGAGGAGTCCAACCTCATCCGCGATGTCATAAGTGACGTCCTCGGCAATCTGCTCGTTATAGCGCTCGCATAAAGGCCTCATCCCAGAAATATCTCCGTCGGGTGGAGCCAACCATTCCGGACCGAAGTTTGTCTGAACAATAGCACCTCTAAACACGCTAACAGCGGGGTAATAGCCTAACGTTCCGTCGTCGAGTTCTCGCCCACCTGCGGTAGCTAAAGGCCTCGAGGCGGGGGGCAGGAAGGCAAAGAGGTCTTCCCACGGTGTTCCGACATATCTACCGTTCTTGTAAACTTTGATGTATGAATCCGGAAGTGTTTTTGGCGGCGTACAGGGTTTAGCGCCCGGGCTTGGGTTCATCAATTCCTCCATGTCCTTCGTGGGCTGGTAATCGAATTGCTCGAACCACAGCTGGTTCTTGAATCGGATGGGGATACGATCACGTATCAAATCTCTAGCTTTGACCACTGGATCCTCTGTGAGACCTCTCTGCACATCCAGGCTTGGCAAACAGATTCGCAATCCGATAACATCTTCCTCCTCAAAATTCTCCTCCAGGAAATCCTTCGGACGAGACATGTGAACCTTCTGCCCCGATAAATCTCTGATCCCATACGAGTAACCATCAAATCCAACCGGCGCATCTAACGGAGCTTCACGCCGGGCCCACCCAACACGAGCATGGCCACCGGACGGGATCCCGCGGACTATTTTACACTCGTAGTACCAGTCCCCCTCCCTAACACCAATGTTTGCGCGTGCCATTCTCCATCCCTTAGCAGTTGTGATAGCGTTACCGTTGCGATTTACGTGGACTGCTGCGTTCATGTCCTCAAAGTTCATCCGTGGAATGTACGGAGCATATTCTGTGTTTCTATAAGAAACAGTAGGGAGCATACGACTTGCTTCGCAAGGGGTGTAACGGAAACCCCGTCGGTTCATAGGACTATTAATGTTAGCGCAGAGGTTGGTGGAAAAACGGGTAGCGGGCGGGGCAATTCACTGATCATTCACCGAAAAGTACTCATTCTCCAACTCCGGTATCGGGCAGGGAGCCATCGGCGGTGCGCGGTGGGGGTGATAATCTTGCTCTTGCGGGGGCGGTAAACGGAAGCGCATCAAAGCTGGCCAGTCGTCGCCAGGAGTATGCTTGCCCGAGCCGGTACCGATAGGCGAGGGGACGTTCGAAGACTCCTTCTTCTTCCAAGACTCCTTCTTCTCACGAGGCTCGCGGGGGTTTCCCTTCTCTTTGTGCTTCATCGGACGCGGTTGTTCTGCAAAGTCAATGTCTATCGAGCGTTTTGGGGGAATTGTTGGTGAGGGAGGAGAGGAGGTTGCGTCAGGCATTACTATGTCGGCCATTGTGGGCGATGACGAATGCTGTGGTGATTTTGGGCTAAGGGCTTTGAAAGAATGAGGGTGGGGGAGACGGACTGGAGGTGTGATAAGTTCAGTCGCGAATTCACGGGATTCAGATGATATCGTTGCTTTCCGCCAAGACAATCTCTATAAGGTTACACAGCAGGGGGCAATCCCGCGGATCACTACTTGATTTAGCCCTTTGGCAGCAATTTTCGAGTGAGAAGGTGTGAGAGGAACTGGTTGTTAAGGGCATTGCCCATAAGTTCGGGGAGTGATATATTAGGTATGATACCCATAATAATATCTCCAACTGCCCCAGAAGGGATATTTTCATAAATCTTTCTGCTAACCCCTAACTCATCTAAAGTCTTTCATAACACGAGGAAACAACCGCTGAAAACGTACCAAATTTACCACAGGTATCCCCTATCATACCCTTTATTCATTCTTATATCATCACTTTCTGTCAAACCTATGCACCCATCACCCGCCGATCAGGAACCTCTCCTGCCCTAGGCTGGTCTAGTCGGGCAACCACACCCACTCGTAATAGGGACTGAACAGTCTAATGGCACATCAACTAGGCTTTCTTATCTCTCAGTCCCTCTTTGAGCGTAATCTTTTAATAGCATACACAAGAGAAGAGAAATCGGAGGCATTGATCACGGATTACTAACGACAAAACGCTTCGTGGCCAAGGGATTAATCACAGTAGAAGAGCTGAGCTAGTGATGAAAACGGGTATCAGGTTCAACTATGGGTGAGGCAGGGTTTAGGAGGGGCCGAGCGTCACAGATAGCGGGCTGAAAGGCCTCAGATGCCGGTGGTCCCTCGTGTATTATGATACAGAAAAAAGTATTTTTATCTATACAAGAAACATTTATGGCTTATGGTAGCCCCATTCAGGGAATTCTGCACAACTTACAGGGCTAGCTCTCGATACTGTATGATAAAAACTCACCCCCCGATAAAGCTACCCGAGTGATATTGTGTGAATAAACAAAGCAAACCCTGCTAAAAAGCTGTTCTAGCTTAAATATTTCCAAAAAAGAAAAGAAAGAACAAAAGAAAGATTAATAACCGTCACTCCCAACAAAGGAAACATCTAGCAGTCACTATAGTTAGTCGTAAGCAACCCAAACAAAGACCCAGTAGAGACAAAGGCAAGGCAAAGCAAAGAAAATGCTGCCTTCGTCACAACCCTTATCTCCTCCACCACCCGCCATCAGCTAGCATACCTACAGCCTATGCCCATCCATGTAAAGTTCAACCTCCTCCTCCTCATCAACAGCTTCATGTTCCCCATCCACCTCGCTCCCCACCTCAGACCCCTCATCCCCACCAACCCCTTCCTCCTCCCCCTCCCCCTCCACCCTCCTTCCCGCACCGACTACACGCTCGACAAATGCAACCTGGCTCCGAAAAAACTCATGCCGACAAAGCGGACACCGCACAACATTGGTGCAATACCCTTCATATTCTACAAAACACGGCCCGCAAAGACCATGCTGTGCACTCGGAATACTACAAGGAAACTCCCTCGTAACCCGGTTCTCATAGCAAATTGGGCAAGTTGTCGAATCTTTTGCTGTAGGGCTCCTGGGTACGCTAGGGGATACTGGTAGGACATGGTGAGGGGGTGTGGAGGAGGTGGAGAAGGTGGAGGCTGAGGTGGAGGTAGAGGGAAGGCGGGAGTACTGTGCTAGGGCGAGCGTTGCCCAGTTCTCGAGTTCTTGGGATTGTGTGAGGGCCCTGGTGTACCGGATCGCTGGTGTAAGCGGGGCGAAAATGGAGGGCACTTCCCTTGGCGATGAAGTAGGAAAGGCAAATGGTGCAAGGGCGGTATCAACCCAAGTTGGCGGGAACAGAGCACCAAGGCCAGTAATCTGATTAGATGGGTGTAGGGGATTCTCTTGTGTAAAATCTGCATCTCTAGCTTCTCCTTCGACCTGTTCAGCCAAAGTATCCCACTCTAATGGGGTCCCAAGGTCCCAGTCTGTCAACCCACCACTGCTCGCCGAAGACCCACTGGAAGTGGACGAAGAAACATCACTCCAGGACGACGGCACAGCAGAATCCTGTGTAAGATCGTGCTCAGGGCGGTAATCTATCTCATTCTCCTCTTCCTCCTCCTCTCCTTCCTCTCCCTCGGTATTAGCACTCCCAACACTAACCCCCCCACCTACTGCCACATAGCTGTACTCGCCATCCTGCCCCCCATGTGCCTCAGTCCCAATCTCCTCCCAAAAGCTCCTGATCGCGTCAGTCTCGCCCTGGGCTATATCCCCCAACGTCCGCTGAGTACCCGCTCCAGCAGTAAATACCCGCTGAACAACCCCGCCAGCAATTCCTCCGGGGGCGCTGGACGAACGGGTATATCGCTCCCCGGGAACAGACGAGGAGGTAGTCAGATTCTCCAAGTGGCGCAATGTGGTTAGCCTTGTTCTTACCTGTGCCAGCTGGGATTCTTGATGAGGCGCGCTGGAAGAGCTGACTTGCCGGGATGGAGATGGAAGGGCGGAAGAACTGGGCGTTGTGTCGTAGGAGTCAAAGGCAGAGGGGGGTTCGAAGTGGAATGTGGGAGCGGGCCTGCGCGGGGACTTTGTAGGCCTTGTGATGGTAGGGGTGGGGATACTGAATAGATCCCTGACTTCCTGACTGAAGGTTTGGAATACTGCCTCGCTAGCCTGTGTTCGTGTCACTACCTCTCTGGTAGTACCAGCACTCGAGAATTGAGTTGTGGTAGTAGACGTGGTAGCGATGCTCACACCGTCCAACCACGTAGACACCCTCCCTCCAGTGGAATTTCGGGAACTAGAATTACGAAGTCTCTCCCCGTTCGCCCTTCTCCCTTCTCTAGAATTAGAAATGGACATAATTAATCCTGCGGTGATGTTTTTGGTGATGTTTTTGATGATTTCTGAGTTGAGGCGCGCGATGGATGTGAGTAGATAGCAAGTTTTCAATCCTGATGTGGTGTGCGACGGGTGTAATGCTGTATGAGACTCTAGTTGAACAATTTTTCCTGATAGTTATATACAACTCGCCCCACCCATCTTGATAAGCAACTTTAGGTTTTCAAGTCTTCATTGCGAATTCGAGAATACTTGGATGTCTTACAATATTACTGTCTCAGGGGACATCATGCAATATCACTCGGCACAAGAAGCAAGTGTTGAAAATAACCGATGCAGGGGCAATGATCGATGATGAGGGTTTTATGCGGCAGAGTAGAGCAGCTCAAGTGAAGACACAAAGTTTGTATTAAGCGGTGGTGGAGTTCATGGTTGGTTGCAGCGGGTGTGTAGGAAGGAAAGTCATGATGAAAAAGTAAAGAACAGAAAGGAAGGAAAAACAAGTAGGAGAAAACTTTTCATAGCTTGCGTGTCCCCCCGAGGGCGAATACGCACGCCACCGTGGCCTCACCGCCCAGGCATTTCCGCTACCAAGTGCGGATATTTCCAACAGTAGGTCAATGATGAAGATTTCTTGACCCGGGTGAGACATAGATATGAGAAGTAGGTTTAGAGGCTAAACCAAGAAAAGACAAGCAGACGCCCCAGTCCAAGAATTGGGGAAACCTCTGAGTGGTGTTTGTACAGTTACGCGAGAAGAGTCTTGGTGAAACCAAGCTTCCCTGTAGTGCAGCTTACTTCGCCCTAAGGGGGCGGTTTTGAGCAAGTAGGATCTGTGGGGGGGAGGGGCTTCTTCCACTGGCAAAGAGAAATCTTGTTTCACGGAGGCTTTGCTGAGCAGGTGCGCGCTGGGGGAAGAGTTTCTGGTGATGGGTAGGTGCGTTCTGGGAACTGTCAGAAGTAGAGATCGTTGTTGTATGATATTCTATTGTTGTTCTCTCGAGGAGATGAGCGGAACAAGTCTTGGGAAACAGAAAGGAAAATTGTGTTCAGGGGAGAAGGTGACGCGGCAATCTGCAAACCAGTTTACATTCAACCATAGTTTCCAACAGGAAGCCCCTTGGGGTTGATTGATTGCCGGTGCTCGTGGGCCGCAAGGTATGTCCATTCGGACCACCCCAGGGCCAAAACTGTCAGGAATAGAATTACAAAAACAATATATTATCATAACACACGACCCCGAGGCCGCAGCCTAGTGGTCAAGCGCTACTGTAGTTGGTATTGCATCAGGGTGTAATATTCTGTTAACTGCTTGTCCACAGTTCTGCTCTAAAACGAGGTTTATTTTTGATCTGCTCTTGCTCTGCTGGCAATGGGGACATTTTGTCCTAACTTGAACTGTGCTTAAATCTCAGCAAGGTTGGGTGTGAGAACTGTTGCCCTGTTGGTATGATGGGTGCACTGTGATGTCAGATGGTTGTATAGATGAAAATATATTAAGGGCTAAACCACCACTTGATCCTCTTCTTTATTAACCACACCTGTCCCGTTTCTTGCAACCTTGAACTTGAAAGCCCTCCATCTCCACCACCTTTGATACAGAGCTACAAGTGACAGTAGTAGAGAATGGCACCAAGCTGAACAAGAAAGCTCAAGTTATTTTGTACCCAACACCCCCGACTGGCACCTTCAAAGCTACATCCCAAGCCACCTTGCACTGGCAAGCTCCCTTGCAAGGTCCCTCTCAGGTAGTAGCATCACCAAGTGCCCCTCTCAACATGAACTACAATCTCATAAAAAGGGTTACAGAATGCAGAACACAGGGAATACATTCAGGCTTACTCCTTTGCTGGAGTGGTAAAGTCACAAACCAAGACAGTTGATGCTACTTGTGATATAAAGTACATTGTGTTTTCCCCTGTAAGTAGCAGCTTACAAACTTTGACAAACTTTGAGATGAATACTATCAAAGAGTCCACTTCATGCACCTTGAAGAACAGCAGATCTCAATTGTCAAAATCATGCCTAATGCAGTTAATCAAGTAGCAATCAGCAGGTTTGCAAAAATATTCAACCTGAAGGCTACACTAATGGGATTGGACAATAATTATTTAGATGATATGTATAGTACCCAATATCAGGGCAGTGATTCTAGCAAAGAGACCAATTCTGCACTTAAGTTTGTTCCTTTTCAAGAGGGAGCCTCTTGGCCAACCCTGATGCTCGAGAGTGGAATTTCCATGACTATTACATGTTTAAGGGCTGATGTCCATTGGGGGTTGACAAGCTTTCTGGCATCTAGAGCAGTAAACTTGAATATTGTTCTTCAAGTTATATTCTCCATGATGAAATACAACTAGACTAGTCAAATTGAACAGTAAGAGGCTGACACTGCATTCTCTCAACATGCTACACAGTGGACCACTCCCTTCACTGATCTTGTACCAAAATGTGTGCACACTATTATAATACATCAATCTAATAACAACTAGTAATGTATCCTGACTCTTAACTTTAAGAAAGTTATTGATTGTGACCTTGTCAAAGATACTCTAAAGGGCAACATCAAGCTTACATCATTCGATCTTTCTATATGAGCTACCAGCATATGGTATTACTATAATAGTAAGTTGAAATTTTAAATAATGTAAGCTCATCTTACATAACTACTGCTTTGAGATAAGGTAGGATAGATTGTGGGGTACTAGAGAAGTAGCAAGTACTAACATGGAAATGATACAGGGAAGGAAGAACTTGGGTTCTTTCCAAGAATAATTGGCAAGATGAGAGTTAAAAGGCTAGGAAGTTTGGGATGTGAAGGTTTGTTGCCACTCTTGCTATTTTGTTTCTTTTTAAGTTCAGGTTATAAATAGTAGTTTGGTGGATACGGTTACTCGGTAGAATGATAAGTAATAATGTAGCTGCCAGTGGTAATATACTATCAGACTGTGATATTTCATTTACTACTTCAAGTTGTTCACAGTTCTCCTCTAGCCAAAGCTAGCTCTTTTTGTGATCTGCTCTTGGATTCACTGTCAATAGTAGGAAGGTTTTGTCATAACTTGAACTGGACTTAAATTTTGGCAGGGTTGGTGTAAGAACAGTTGTCTTGTTCATAAAATAGATATACAGCAATATCAGGTTGCATTCCCAAAAATATATTAATCGCTTAACAGTAGTAAATTGATAAACTGACTATAAGCCAGATCATCATCTTTTTTACCAACTATACACATCCCATGTCTTGCAATCTTAAATGCCCAGCATCTCTCTCATCTTACACTAGCACTGGCAAAGCTACAAGCAATAGTAGGAGCTTATCACAATCAAGTTGGACAAGAAAGCTTAAGTTATTTTCTATCTTACCCGCCCATCTTTGGAGCTACATTCTAAACCACCTCTTAAGCTCAATCTGAGACACCATTACCAAGTTCCCCTTTCAATATCTACTACAATCTCATAAAAGAGTTACAGGACTGTTACGGGGTAGCTAACAGCGTAGGATGCCAGGCTAACTAGGCCAAGGATATCTGAGACAACGGATTAATAGTCAGGAAGGCTCCTAGATAGTAATCGTTTGGTAAAGGTAAAGTAATAAAGAGTAGTCAAATATCAAAGAGTTAAATATAACTCGCTAACTTGTTATATTGTTAAGGTCTCTTCTCCGTTGCTTGATGATTCTTCAACCGCCGGGGGAGAGGCCTACTATTTATACTAATGTTCATGCTACTTCGACTTCTTTAGTTAAGAAGTATCTTCTTAACAATTCAGTTTGTCAGAACAAAGCCTGAGTGCGAACACCGTTTGACCCTGAAAACTTGCCCAGCTCAACTCAGAGAATCTCCCAAACTGCTATTTCATCTGAGGGTGTCCCCACTCCACCAGTAGGCTGTCTTCGATCTCTTCGTCATAATAAACTATGTATGAATATGCGATTTAAATGCCTATACACCAATAGTAATATGGAATAAGGAGCGATCAGTTCCGATATCCAGCTATCAAGGCATTATGCAGCAATATGCATATGCGACTAGAGTGAGAGGAGTAGTGTTCTCCAAACATCGTTCCAATCAGCTAAACATATCCTGAAACATGCTCTCATCCAGTGGTCCCAGTTATCTTCCAGATGCCTCTAGAAAGCTCATAACTTCGGAAGCATAGGTTCAGATATATGGTCATCCTATGAAGCCATATACCTCGCTCTTAATTATTAGGTAAGCTATTCCCACTAGGGTAATAAGGACACAGGACACACTGGCAGGGAATACCTTGATACTCCCTTCTTTGCTAAAGTAGTAATATTACAAACTAAGGTAGCCAAGTCTACTAGTGGCGTAAAGTATATTGTGTTTTCACCAATAAGTGAGCAGCAGCAGCTTTTAAACATTGTCAAACTTCATGATAACCACTATAAAAGATACTACTTCATGTGCACCCTTAAAGAACTTGAAAACTTTGCTTCATGTACACCCTTGCAGAACTTGAACAGCAGACCTTAATTGTTAAAATCATACCTGATATCACAAATTGTAACTCAGGAAGGCAGATTTCATATAACTAATACTTATTAGTCCTAGGTATGTTATATTTTAGACCATAAAGTCACTAGACTTATAGTATTTCACATGACTACACAATAGCATAATATTATTATTATTATATTATAATTGATTAATTATTTATGACTCATGGGTATGAGTCAGATGATGTAATAACTTCCACACAATGACTCATCATGATATTATGAGTGGTGGCTCTTGCGCATCCGAGTCTAATCCAATTTGGCATATAACTTGTTTTATAAGTTTTGGTTTGTTAAAGATATATTGCATAGTTGACTCATAGAAGTTAGTAGCTAATAGATTTCAAGTTCACACTATAACTTGCAATAAGCTATAGGAGAACATGAGCAGGGTGATAAGTCACTAGGGTTAGAATTGTAGGAAGATGCCTATAAACTTGAAAGGGTAACCTCAGGTTATAGAGATAGGATCTTTGTGCAACCATCTAAGTACTTCCCCATACTAGAAGTTGCGATACCATCTTTTATCTTTTATCTCTACTTTACAAATACCAAAGCCCTAAGTTACCCACTACTTACCTAGGTGAGTTGAAACTCTAGAACTCAAAAGATATTATGATGGTCTTAGAAACAGGCCAACAACACAGAACTATTGTGATGATTCTCTAAGAAAATTACAAGCCAGTCCTGTAATATCTGAAAAGCTAATATAGATTACAGTCTATAAGATCAAGAAGCAGATGCAAGAATTATGTATATCGCTACCTGTTGCACAAAAGAATAAACAATATAGGATTATTATATCCAATTCAGTTCACAAAGTATCAACCAACAGGTTTGCAAAAATGTTCAACATGAAGGCCACGATGATGGGATTAGACAATGAATATTTGGATAATATGTGTTGTGCCTGATATCAGGGCTATACGTGTACTCGAGTATTGGGTAGGCGGGGTCTCTGAGGGAGGATATGGAGGAGGACAGGATCAGTGGGCGGTGGTTCCGGTGAAGGAGGGATCCCGAGGAAGGTCAATATTTGACTGATCCTAATGGCTGTGGTGCCTGTCGGTTCATGTGTTTTTATATTTTTGTTGTAACTGTATGAGAAACAAGTGGCTCGTTGTCTACGATCTGTAATTTGTCTCATGGTCGCAAGTGTGATTTCCCAAACCCCAGGTTTTAAAAAAAGGTTGCACATGCTCGGCGAGTGAAGATCATTGCAGGGGGAAAGCTCCTAGCTTGGGGGGGGTGCTGCCACTGATGCTATGCTGTACGAAGGAACTAGTGGCAGAAGAGATTTTACAACAGTCCAGAAGCTGTATGGCTTGCAACAAGAGACTGTACGAAAGCTTCGTGAGTCATCCTGCTATTTCTAAACCTAGAAGAACTATACTCGAGTATATCTAACCAAGTCAGACCATTCGGAAACCTTTGTAGTAATCCTGAACACTCACGCCGGGGTTCTTGCTTCCCACAACCAGACCGGTAGCCCCACGTTTTACAACCTCTTTAACGATTTTATTAGGCTGTTTACAGACTCGGGCATGGGCCGTGATGAGAGGCACTTGGTTGGCGACCCAACGGAGGTGACAAAAGCATACTGGGCATTTGTCGGTTGTATTAAGACTGATGTCACCTGGGTCGCACAGGAATCAGAAACACTTTAGTCTTGGTGTTTCACTGAACTGATACGGTGGGAACCCTTATAATCCACTACCCCCTGTAGCAGGGGCTAATCTCCATATTCAAAGACAGACCCCTCTAAGACGGATTAGTGTTTTCCTCACTGAATAAAGCTTGTGAGTGTTGAGTGGGTTGGAAACATGGGCAATTCCTCGCAACTTGTCGGACTAGACCTATTGTGGGTGGACCAGAGATTAACCCCTGCTACGGAGATCGTAAACTATAAGCGTCGTTCCAGTACATTATGGCTTGCAAGTTTGATTGTTTTCCCAATTGCCCTGCTCCTTGACACGTTCTATGGCTCCTGCCTCTTCAGAATCCTTGATCATGAGTTCAGAGAGTTCCCACTGCTGTTTTCCAAGTTCCGGCGAAGTGAGCACATCTCCACAGTACCTGCAGAATCCTAATTAGAATAACACCAAGCTTTGCAATGGGCCGCCGCTCTTACTTTGGTTCAGGAATTCTCTCAGCAACCTTTCACCCTCCCCCGTCCCACACACTCTGGGCTCATAGCTGCTGCTAAAAACGATGGTGCTCCTTCTCTGTGAATTTTTCCAAACCAGCCACCGGATCGGCCACGTCAGAAGATAAACACCATGCTCCGTGAAAAAAAAACAGGCCCCCCCAGGTTCCCGGGCTCAATTCTCTGAGCGGACAATAATCAACCCCTCGAGAGAGAGTATAAGAAACCATAATATTATACATACGTCCCCGAGAGGGCGGGGGCGAAAGGTGATGCTAGAGGACACTGCGTCTGGCACCAAAAGTCAGACCTTGGATCCTTCTCCTCCCTCTCTATGGACATATGGTAGCCCTAATGAAGGGCGCATAATAGCGTGGGGACAGGTGAAACCTTTTTTCTCGTCATCAGCAACGTTTCAAAAGGTATGGCTGTGTTTCCGGAATTCTCTACCCAATTAGCACAACCATATATCAAACTTCTAGCATAATTAGACTAGGATACGGGGGAACTGAGTAGCCTGCAGGAGTTATGAGGTACGAATATGATATACTCAGAGTACCCCTAGGGACAGGAATTTCTAGAAGAGCAAGACAGAAAGGCGGGCCAAGGGTTCTCCCTTCCAACTTCCATTCATATAACAAACCAGTCCATAAAGGGGATTCTCCAAACTCCGATCGGGGCCAAACACGGAGCGTAATTCCAGGGCTGAATACCAGACTAGATTGACAAGCTGACTCTAACACCTCTCACCTATAACAAGACTTTCAAACAGAGAGCTTAAAATCGCCCATCATTGAATCAAGCAACATCACTTGACCCTTCCATCTCTCCTACACAGACCAAAACCAAACCTAGATTCACAACATTTCACTCGAATCCTCCTTCTTCCTCCGGAGTTTCTCACGGCAGCATTCCACCCCCATACCTACGCCATCACCACATTGAAGGTATTCCACAGGAGCTTACCGGTGGAATATTTCCCTAGTATCTAGTTGAGCTGCATGCTACGTGGATGGGTCATCTGGTAAGGATGGATGGTATGGCTTGATTATCTTAGGGTACGATATATAGTATGAGAGGGTGGAAATTTTACCAAGGTGATATGATTGTGCGGGAGTTCCAGGAAAAAGGTGGGGGTAATTGCACCCTGATGTTGGATTGGAGATCGACTCTTCAATCATTTGTACCAACTAACGAACGGGGTTATCGAGTCTAAAGTGCTGGGTGCATGTCGGTGGGGTGTTTACGGCGCTGTGCTCATCCAGAGACCTTGAGGGGGTTGGAGACGATTTACTCCATATAGCTAGTCTAAGGCCGGTAGCCGAATAATACCCAGCTCCCAGCAAGTGGCGGTCTGGCGGGAAGCCTTCTACTGTATATCCAACCAAGTCAGAGATATCTGTTGATTCGGGTTTCGCTCCCTCCCTTCCTCTCTTTCTTCCATTCCGCCCGGTTTGCTAGGGATGTCTCGTTGTTACCGGACGAAGGGGTGGGGCAGGATGGCAGGATGGCAGAAAGGGATCTGGTTAGATGGGCACCGGATGATCAGATTGCACTTTTTGATAAGTTGCACGGTATCATACACAACGAGAAAAGATTTTAGACATAGCGAGAGCCCCTAATAGCGGTAGCACATAGCACCCGGAAATAATATTTAGGTCTACGATACACATCGCCTAATCGCCGGAATTCAAAGCACGCAAGGGTAATATTGTTGCTACCATTCTTCCAGTCAGCAGAATCAAAGGCACAAGTCGCGGAAAAGGAAAGAAAAGCAGCCCCATCCATTCACCGCAAGACGAGAAAAAAGGAAAAAGGAGATCCATAAAGACCATGATCAATATAATCACAGCCCAACAGTATTCAGTACCAAGCCGACAGAGGCTCCCCCCGACGACATAAAAAACCCCAGAGGGAAACTCAAGACATGAGTAACTTGACAGCCCAAGAAATATTCAAAGTCCTAAGATCCTGGTAATTCTGGCCAACGCCCAAAAATAGCACCGGAATTCCGGTCGCGAAGACCATGCTAATGAGGGTTCCAATCTACAAGTAATTGGGTTAAACATTAGCATGCTGATCTTATAACAAATAGGGTAGGGGGAAGGGTGCTAACCATATCACCAACAGTATCACATTTACTAATAATGAACCCGTCCAACGACCTATCGCTCCCAAACGCGGCATTGAAATTCCTCGCCTGAAGAACTGAATCGGTCCCCACGAGCGCCTCCCCGACCATGAGTATCTTATCCGGATTGGCAAACTTGGCAAACTTCTCCAAGCTGCTCATAAGTCTCTGATCATTGTGTCTTCTTCCGGCGGTGTCGATAAGCACAACATCGTACCCTTCCGCTTCGCCATGGGCGACCGCGTCCTTGGCAATATTGGCTGCATCCTTCCCGTAGCCCTTTTCGTAGAGTTCGACAACGCCTCCCTCGCGCTCTGTGAGCTCTTTTAGGTTGCGCACGTGTACGCGGAGTTGCTCCACAGCACCGGAACGGAAAGTGTCGCAGGCAGCCACCAGGACTTTGTACCTGTTTTGGAGGAGAAAAAAACAGATCTTCGAGAGGTTTGTGGATTTGCCGACACCATTGACACCGACGATAGAAATGACGTATGGGCGGCGGCCGGAACGTTTGGTTTGGATCTCCCGGAGGAGGTCGAGTGAGTTGGTAGGGGTAAGAATCTTACGAAGAGAGGCCTCGACGGCAGCTCTGACGGGCACCTCAATTGATTGGAATGATCCGGTCTTCTGCCCGATAAGAGACTTCTCTACGGAATCACAAACTTGTAAGGCTGCCTCTCTGGCAACGTTCTTCCTAAGGAGCTGGTCGAGCATTGCCGCCATAGGCTTTTCCAGGTCAGCTTTTGTGAGCACCTTGCCCCCTACCAAGTTCCGGAAAAGGCTGAATGCCCCAAGCCCACCGCTAGAACCACTTGCGCTGGTATCCTTCCGACCAGATTCCTCAAGTATAGCGCTAACCTCCAGATCCAGATCCTTCAACACAAACTCCCCCTTAGAGGTCTTGCTACCCCATTCCCTCTGATCAATGTAATCCACCTTTCTCGTACCATCACTCCCACGCTCTGCTTCCTCGTCGGTAGAATTTGGGTTAGGAGCCGAGTAGTCCAGCACAGTGTCTGGATCCTCTTCGTCGGCGTTACCCTCGGCATCCCATCGGCGCATCTTCTTAGTATTCTTCCCCGACTTTTTGCCCTTCTCATTACGAGCCGGCGATACCTCTTCGCCACTCGATGGATAAGTTGCGGACGCGTGTCCCCGACGACCACGGCTCCCGCGAATGGGACGTTTGTTAACACTCAACAGGTGAGATCCACTACCAAGGGCCGGTGAAATTGGCCGAGAGATTTCGGGAGTCGCAGGTGTAGCAAGATTTCCCGAGGGGGCCGGCGTCGTGGGCTTAGAATGCGCTATTTCAATATTAGTTTAGAAGTGAAAAAACAAGAAAAGGTTGGCAAAAAGATAAAAGTACATTTCATGATACCAGGCATTGGCGGCGGCGGCGGAGGCGCATCCCACTGCCCCTTGACAATAGTAGGTGTGGTCGAGCGACTGTCCACATTGGAGACGATTGGGCGAGGTCCACCTGCTTTTTTCTCAAGCTCTCGCATCCTGTTTTCGAAATAATCATCAAAGTGGCACTCGATTGTTGAAGTGTGTGGCTTCTTCAGCTGTTCCCCGTACAAGGTGGTGAAAAGCTTCTTCACGGTATCCAAGAGTTCGTCAATCCATGTGAGCTGTAAAAGACTCTGATAGACAGCCTAGGAAAGCATCAGCACTCGTTCGACAGGGAAAAAAGATCTCCCGGAGGTGGCGCACGATGAATATTAACCCAAAATCGTTTGAAGATGTCCACTTCAGGGTGTAGGAATCCTTCTTGTACCATTTGCCATCGCTACCAGGCTGGACACGCTCTTCGATCAAGACATCGCTGATAAAGCTATTGACGATGTTTGGGTTTACAGAAGCGTATTTCTTTGACCAGAGAAGGATACCGGAGGTGGTTATTATCTCGAAGGAGTCCAGGGCAGAGCGTGCAGCATCTGCCATGTTAAATAATTTGTGAAATCAACAACACCCAGGAGACAAGGGAGAGAAGAGAAAGGGCCAGAAGATGGAGAGGGGAGGGAGGGGAGGGAGAGATGGATGAAGGAAGGAACAGGGAGAAAAGAGGGAAAGCTGATAAGTGATGGATGGCAGACAGAAGAAGCTCTTGTTGTCCTCTCGTGCTCCATTGCGGCTCGCAGCACCTTCTGATCCTCTTTCTTTTCTTTTTTTACTCGTACTTTCTCAAAGGGATCTGGGACATCTTATCGACATAATCCATTTAGGATCTAATCACTTGGCATGATCTCTGCCCCACCAACCCGATGTCTCTCACTTGAGGTGTTTATGGGGATTGAAAGGACGACAATTGTAGGATATAAAACGTTACTGTAGGTGCCGCACCGCCGATATAGCGCAAAATGGTGGAAGGCCCGAATACCGAATACACAACCTACAAATGCACTGTCCCCACTGATCGGCCTGTAAGCCAGGGCCCAGGGTCACTAAGATCCAAACAACCTGTATTGGCTGTGTACTCGAGTATTTGGGCGGGGTGTGTATTCTGACCCCGCCGTGGTGATACCGGCAATAATTTGTTTGTGTGCTACGGTATCATACTCAGGAACGGAGAAATTACCCGCATGCCCCCACCACCACCACCACCACCATCACCGCCCACCCGAGACCGCTTACTCGAGACCACCCCTTCCAACTATACCCTAATACCCTTCCCTTCTCCTGCAACCCTCGTTCTAGCTCCCGCCCTTCTCTCTCCCTTCACCGCCACAGGATAATTGCTTCCCGCTTCTCGCCGGGATCTTTCAAACAGCCCTTAGTCCCCCAGTACCAGTGGTTCCCCACTAGTGGCATTATCCCGGACCTTCAGTTATTAAACCACCATCATTCCGATTCTATTGTGAGTCGCCTTATTTATTCCCTCCTGACTCGCAACCCTCACAACCTCCACCTACTATTATTGATCCTTCAAATACTCCCAACGTCTCCGGTTCCTCTTGCTAAATCCATTCCCAGATCACCGCCATCATCCCTTCGAAAATGTCTAATCCGGGCCCCGCTCAGCCAGCCTTGTCGACTGCAACAAATGTTATAATGATTGACAATTACGATTCCTTTACTTGGAATGTCTACCAATTCCTCACGCTGGAAGGCGCCAAGGTTACGGTTTACAGAAACGATAAGATCACTTTACCCGAATTAATCGCCCTAAATCCAACCCAGATTGTTATTAGTCCTGGTCCCGGTCATCCAACCACGGATTCGGGTGTCAGTATTGAATGTATCAAGCATTTTGCTGGCAAAATACCCATTCTTGGAGTCTGTATGGGCCAGTAGGTCACTCGCTCTTTGGCTATCACCGGAATCGCCCCAAAATGCAATATCCCAGCTAATTGATTTTCCGCAGGCAAGCAATCTTCAGCGCTTTTGGTGGCGCTGTCGAGTACGCTGGCGAAGTTGTGCACGGGAAAACATCCCTGATAAAACATGACGCAAAGGGAATCTACCGAAACATCCCGCAAGGCATTGCGGTAACCCGATACCATTCCCTTGCTGGAACCCACGCCACGCTCCCGGCAGACCTGGAGGTTACATCTAGGACTGATCAGGACGTTATTATGGGAATCCGCCATAAAGAGTATGCCATTGAGGCCGTACAATACCACCCTGAGAGTATTCTTACAGAAGAGGGACGAATGATGTTCAGAAACTTCTTGGAGATGACCGCTGGTACCTGGAAGGGGTGTGAAGTCTCCTTGAGTACCAGCTCTTCAGAAAAGACCGCTCCGAATCCGAACGGGGCTGCAAACTCGGAATCAATACTTGACAGAATTTATGCCCACCGTCGCGCTGCTGTAGCGGCTCAGAAGCTTTTGCCATCCCAACGCCCAGCAGACTTGGAAGTTTTACGCTCGCTGTCAATTAACCCACCCTTGATCGACTTTCCAGCTCGCCTACGTGCAGTATCTACTCCATGTGCGCTAATGGCTGAAATCAAGCGTGCCTCGCCCTCAAAAGGCCTCATCGATATAGACGCCTCTGCTGCAATACAGGCCCGTACATATGCACTTGCCGGTGCTGCAGCAATCTCTGTACTCACCGAGCCTGAATGGTTCAAAGGCAGCATTGATGATTTACGTGCAGCAAGACAGGCGGTGGATGGAATGCCTAATCGTCCGGCAATTCTTCGGAAAGAGTTCATTTTCGAGGAATATCAAATCTTGGAAGCAAGATTGGCAGGAGCAGACACAGTATTGCTCATTGTGAAGATGTTGAGCGATGAGGAGCTGAAGCGGTTATATGACTATTCTAAATCGCTAGGGATGGAGCCCCTAGTAGAAGTGAACAGTCGGGAGGAGATGGAGAGGGCTCTAAAGGTCGGGTCTACAGTTATTGGGGTTAACAATCGCGATTTGCATTCCTTCAAAGTCGACCTTGAGACAACGAGTGGATTAGTGGGAATGATCGATAAGGAAAAGATTGTTCTCTGTGCCCTTAGTGGTATCTCTGCCCGAAAAGACGTTGAGAGATACGAGAATGAAGGGGTTGGCGCAGTTCTTGTCGGAGAAGCTCTAATGAGAGCTGGGAAAAATGTGAAGGCCTTCATCGACGAGCTTCTAGCCGATTCAACCGCTTCGGCAGGGAGTCCCCACAAGCATAGGGCCCTTGTCAAGATCTGCGGCACCCGTTCCGTCGAAGCTGCAAAAGTAGCCGTAGAATCTGGTGCAGACATGATCGGAATGATTCTTGCCGAAGGCACAAAGCGAACCATCGACCTCGAAACTGCTAAAGCCATCTCCGACGTTGTTCGTTCAACACCCAAGGGTGGAGTCTCTGAAACCTCCACCGACCCCAAATTCACGGCCAGCCCTCCACAGTCGCACCCGGAAACGACGGCTCAGGGCTGGTTCGAGCATTCTGTCAAATATCTAATCCACCACCCGAAACGCTCCCTTCTTGTTGGCGTCTTCCGCAACCAACCTTTCTCGACAGTTCTAGCTCTTCAGCAAGCACTAGCATTGGACATCATCCAACTCCACGGTTCCGAACCCCTGGAGTGGGCTCGCCTGCTACCAGTCCCTGTCATCCGCCGCTTCTCGCCAGGCGAAGAGGGCCTTAACAAATCTGGCTACCATGCAATCCCGCTTCTGGATTCCGGTATCGGCGGTACAGGAGAGCGGGTAGACCTCGGTGAAGTGGAGAACGTCCTTGCGGCGGGAATCCCCATCATGCTAGCCGGTGGCCTCAATTATCATAATGTGGAGGAGTTCAGAGTCGGAGGACTATTTGAAAAGGGCATTGTCGGAGTGGATGTTAGCAGTGGGGTTGAAACTGATGGAAGGCAGGACCTGATGAAAATCAGGAGGTTCGTGTACAGGGCGAAGGGGAGGGCTTGAATTCATGCCCCCGCTTCGTCGCCTTTCCGTGTTGATCTGGTGTAGGTTCCCGATACAATGCTCTAATTTAACCATGGGGGAGTTTCATTCCTTCATTCTTTCACCTTTTTTTATTTTTGTCTATTTCGAAACTTTGTGGAAGCCGAAGCATCTGCCACTGGCGCAAGTGTGATAGTTCGCGGGTTTCTTGCTACTACATCTTTGTCAGGGTGAAGCCTTGTTCTCCCCCTTTCTGTGATATCCATTCAAAGAGCAATCAGCAGTCAAATATATCTTAAGATCTACACTATTAGCAAGTGAAGCAAATAGGGTGTACCAAATTCGCTCACTCTCCCAAGCTTCTACTTCTTAAGCACTAATAGGGCCTTTCCTGTTTCTGTCCTGCCAGCGCGCGCAACTAATCCGGCAACTGGAAAGGAATTCAGTAGCGAGTGATGTGTTATGACTAGGTCCTCTACTCGATTTCTTAGTTTCCGTATTGACAGTCGCTGCTAACTAGGACCATTACTCCTCACGGCTGCCGTTGGAAAGTTATGAAACTGGTTCCTACTAAGGCGGACCTGCACTTACCGTGCGTGGAGCTAAATCTTGGTGTAGATCACATCTACAGAGGGATCGAAAGCAATCCAGAAAGGGTAGCATGGGGTAGGGTAGCCGAGGTCCGTGAGGATCATATAGCGCTAGGGGTAGCACAACACAGCCCGATCTACCCATCTACTCGTTCGTCGGCCGACCCGCTTCCTTCAAGCCCAAAGAATCGAACACGCCCTACAGGATTCCGGTTTAATGCATGCCCCTTCCGATTAAGGGAACTACTCTAGCACATATGCAAATAAGTGCCCAAATATTTCCCATGTACGAATCTCTAGGGAGGGTTCCTTAGGTGGGCGCACAGGGGGGAGGGATTGAATAACAGAAGAGTATCACAATCATTACCCATGACGCACGAAAATATACTTAGGGGAAGTACAACAGACTTCCGCGTCCGCCCTCACAGGTTGCCAAAGTAAGCAAAGTATAACCGAGGTCCTCGCAGTCTTCGTAGCCGAGAATGCATTGGCCCGAGAAGTGGAATGAGTGATCACCCATGAATAGAGTATTGTTACAGTTTGAATCATGTGATTGTAGATCACTTGTCTTGAAAAATGGTATTGTAGGTATGATCTTAATAACTATCCCGAAGATGCAACTCAGTATAAGGAGTAGGTTGAGTGCAGAGGGATTGGTACGGCACCTCATAAGAGATAGAGAAAGTGTCAAGAGAAGCAGAAACAGGCTGCACAATTCCTTATAAATGTATTCCTAACGACCTCGCCACTGCTCTAAAGTCCACCCTAAGGACATACCAGTGACTGACCAACACACATGGTTCGAAGACTCCACGATATGTGCCATATTGCGTTGATCTAGCTAACCCGATGGATCCCCGAGCTAGGTGCAGACCTACTTCTTTGACTATCGCTTATGCCGGCCAAACAAGGTATAGCCACCACATACATGGCAAACTAGGTACTACTTGATCGACGGATATAACACACCCCTGGTATCAGAACGTGTAATTTGATTCTTACCACTTCAGGTGACGCGCTCGGGAACAAGACTAGATCCTGTGCACGTGTTCCCCGCTATGACGCCTGGCCACTGGGAAGAGCTAGAATTGTCTGATGCCGACTAGAGCACTGTCCAGGCTGAATAGACCAAATTCCATACAGTAGCGATGTTCAGATTCGCTTTTCCCTGTTCTCTCCCTCTCCCTTATATCCAGACAAGGACGCTCTTGAAGACACGCGAGGGTTTAAACCAACCTGAGGAGAGGAGGGGCGCTATTCCTAATACATTGAACAAATTCTTAAGAGGACAAAAAAAAAACATCCCATCCAATGAAAGTATCACGGCGAATCCACAGCACTCGGTCAGTCAGTCAGTCATTCAGCACGCCCCCTATGATACGATCAAGAATCAAGAAGCGAAGGTCAGATGTGGACAAGCGAGTGATACCACATGACTCCTCTTTCTCCCCCTCTGTCAATCTCCGAACTGCATCCATCGGAACTATAGTACCAAAGAAGCATCAATGACAAAGTGCATGACGGGCCGTAAACGTTTACTTGAGAGCAGAGCAAATTTTCCACCATTGCTCTCGCCCAGACTCTATCTCTTCACAAAAACACGGGCATTGAAAACTCCTGAAATAAAGCGCCGCCTTCATCCACCGAAATAAAAAATAAAAGTAAAAAATATATATATACAGTCACTAGACAAAAGTCTTGGTGATCGCTTAGTCAGCGAGGACTAAGCGAGATAATCCAAGTCCGACACCCCCCACCCCCACCACAGTGGAAAATCACGTATGGGGTATCATACTACATGCATTCTTACAGCTTTACTACTAAACTAATATTTTATGTTTAATTCTTCGCTTTGTTCTACCATCGAAATGCCATTATCAGCCTTTTGCTAAATACCCCTTGGATACACAGGCGTGTCTCACTATTCCGCAATCACCAAGACTTATGTCTAGTGACTGTATAAATTTTCAACCAAATTCACGCACGTGAAAATACCAGACCGACTACTCCACCAGCAATGGATGAAATTTAGAAAGCCCAGAATTCAGAGACTTGGGTTCTTGGTGGGACATCTAATATATTAACGTTTCAAGGAATGTATGATAACAGTTCTCGTCCAGCACTAAATTGTGCCCATCGTGATTAATACACTAACTACCCGCTCCCCCGAATGTACCATAAGTAAATACTAGATCATAATATTATGTGCAAAAAAAACAAACCAAACCACAAGGCCTTACCGGCATCCCTTACATAACCCACCGACAGTACTACCCGCGGCACGCACACCGGGGGTGTACCCAAATGTTTCAGGTTAAATACCGTTCGGCGCCGTTCGGGAGGAGGAGAGGACTCAATTCACGCTTGACAGTAAAAATAAACAAAAACGAATAAACCTTCCGAGAGAAGGACGAACGGGTGAACGGCTTTTCCGGTCGGTAAGGTTTTGCTCGGGGATGTTCCCACCTGCCACTTCTGCTAGGTCCGCCCCTTGTGTTTCGTGTTGATTGCTTGGCCCGGTCATGGTTCCTCCGTGAGGTTAACCGCAAATAGCAGTAGTGGGATCAAGCTCTGCTAAGCTCAGATGTGGCAAGGTATCATAAGTGCACCATTGGGGGGCCATTAAGGTTTTAGGAGTAAGGGAAATTAAATGAATAAAATGTGTAGATTTGGGCCCTATTCTAAAAATGTTACCGGAACATAAGGTTTTGGGGGGGGAAAAAACTTTCACTTCTTATGTTCTCCTCTCCCTATATCAATCTTATCCTACTACCTCTTTTGCCTACGTTAGGTATGTTCTTAATTCCAGCTTCTTACCTACTCAATATCCCTAACTTATTTAAGAGGTCATTTTCTGTTTTCCCCCATCTCCCCCCAATCCCATTTGAATATATTTCTACAATACATGTTACTTCTTATCTCTAACCCAAAACATATGGAGGATACGATAGAGGATACATACTTCATAATTATAAAATATATTATTGAATGAAGTTTAAATTTACCATACTAATATCATTCATACAAATGCCATGTTTATGCTTAAAAAATAATACCCATGGTTGACAAGAATAAAAATATTCCAACAGATACTAGATCAGAGCAGCAATAAGTAGGTAGATCCAGAGGACCTTACTGTATGGGCAAAAGCATCCAGTGTGATACATTTCAGGAAGGGATTTGCCGTCCTGTGTTATCGTACCCCTTGCTCCTTGCAAAAGCTTTTTTGCATCCGTCCTACATCCGACCCCCCGTACCTTACTAAAAGAATGGCGTATGTACCTGTCTTGGCCAACTTAAAATCTTTCCTTAAACAACAACCAAATTCGGAGTCCAGAAGGTCTCTATTTCCAAAGTTCAATTCAACCCGACCCCTCCCATCTTCCACCTCTTCTTCTTCTTTTCCAATCTAGTCTAGCTGCGATTAATCTATCAAGGATATCACCACAGTTTCAGGACATGACTAATATGCCCTCCCCTCAAGTTCTATACTCCCTGCAGACCCAATAAAAAAATAATACCGGGGGGGGAATAAAGTTCATATTAGCTCATTAAAGAATCCTAGGGAAATTCTCGCAGGCCATATCCAAAAAGCAGAGTATTATATAGGCCATACCATGCTCTAAGGCTATTACGTTTATATGGGCAGCTTATCAATATAAACCTTAATACCAGTTTTCCCAGGTAGCAGAGGGATAAGGATAGAAGGGGAACAGGGACAGAAGCACCAATAAAGATCTGGAATGAATACCTCTATCTTGCTATCAGGAGCTGTCTAAAGCTAGACCGGTCTTATGCAAAGTCGACAGCCACCCCACCAGACTCTGATAAGACCCCAAAACCGCATCCGTCATTCTCAACCCAGGTGATTCACCAGCCTAGTTCACTTCGGTCCTCTGGTCAGACAACCTCACCCACTCAATCGATCCCAAAGCCATCTGACTCGATCCTCCACAGTAATACAGAAACATCAAAACACGTGATTCATCTTCGTGCCCCGTCCCAGTAATACTCTCCCGCACCTCCTTCCTTCCTCCATTCCTTCTTTACTTCCTTCCTTCCTTCCTTCCTTGCTATCCCTACAGCGCCCAGCATCACAAGCCAAAACGAACCTTATCATACTACCGCCCCATCCCCACGAATAAACGTGACCACGAGCCCTGCAGCACCATCCTCTACCTAATTTATCCAAAACGAAGCTAATAATAACCCCTCCAAGCTTTCCCCGCAAGCACCCAACCGCCCACCCACACAAGCTACAAGCTATGATACTAACGGTATTACCGTACCGTCAAGCTATATATTTTTATCCCTGGAATTACCCACCCAAGATTTACCACGATTCCACACCCAGACTATGATATCGGTACTACTACTAGAGTACGGTACGCAGAGTGTCGGCAGCTGCGGTGACACCGACGCTCCCGTCCTCCGAGAAAGAAAAGGCGGAAAAAGGGGGGGGGAGAAATTTCTTGAATGAAACCAAGTGATGTCGGCCTTGAAACGACGGTTGCGGGTAGCTAGCTATTCGCTTTTATCCATGCGCTGGTTATGGAGTCTGCGGTGCATACTGTTGTGCTGTACTGTACCGCACAGGTGCGGGTATAGGTCGGGGTACCATATTTGAGAGGTGAGAGGTGTGGGAGGTTATAGTGCCGCACTCTACATGACACACCATATTGACATAGATATACTGCTTTGAATGGTATCTGTATGAACTCTCGCTGGAAGAGTACGAGTGTGCTGGCTAGAATTGTCTTTTTTTTTCTTTCTCACTTTACAATTGCTCGTATTGGAGTGAATGATTGGGGGTTTTGGTGCGAACTTGAATGTCCAATTGGCCTGCTATTTTTATTGTATATCAAGATGCACACCATCTCTGCTCAACTCGATTTGTGTAGTCATGTGCAGTGAGTTAGATGGTGGGATGGGCTAGTCTTAGACTTCGCATACAGTACAATCTTGATATTCTAGCAATTGCTCATTATAGGATCGCATTCCTTTGTTCTCCTCGCGATCCCCTCCCCCCACTACGCTAATACTGCAGCACTCTGCTTCGTATCGCAAACTAAGTAAAGTATGATTCAGTTTCAATAGGATGAGAAACAAAACAACAACCACACCTTTGTACTCAGTGCGCCATGTATCATACTCGAGTACCTCTCCTCTCCTCCCCAGAGCGGAGCTACCACAGACCACATCTTCCAAAAACAAACACACCTCCACACCGAAACACGCACCCAGATGTCCCCGCAAGCACCGGGAAAACAATTTATGTCGATCCCATGCAATTCCCCATAGAGACAATGGTCGCATCTTCCAATCTCCATTGAAACGCCCGAGTATGACGCCTTGCACCGATGATCTACGATATAATAGCAGTACTACCAGTATCCGGAGTACCGGTAGGTTAAACATTGACCGCCAAAGCGCCTACGCACCTAACCCATTACGACACTGGGAGGGGGGGGGGGTGCTCGAGTATCGAAACGCACAGTAACGGTAACGGTAACGGTAAGCAGGGATTCACCCTGACAAATATAACTTACTCGAGGTTCGGTATGCACTGTACTGTATAAGTTAGCACTCTGCGGCAGCGTCCCCCAGAATCTATCTCCCTTCGAGTTCAAGTACTTTCCCGGGATTAACTACAGTACACACAAAAAAAAACGCCCACCGCATATAATAATCCCGGAAGAAGAAGAAGAACCAGAATACGGCTAGCAAGGGGTAAGTAAAGAGGGTGTGGCGAAGAGTTGCCGAGCATATAATCGAGGAAACGGAACCACCGAAAGAGACGAAATTTTCTGTGCTCCGGGGACAATCACGTGAAGTATTATCATTACCTCTTGGAGGAATTCCCCTTCGCACTCTTGCATATTCTAGTTCTTCCAAGATTAAGTTATACGGGGTCCAAAGAAGAAAAATAATAATACTTACGGTATTTGAATTCACGCGGGGAACCAGTCCGTCACACGACACGCACGCAATCGATCACTCCCCCAGCGTCATTTCAAAGGGATCGATATTATAGGACTCTTCATGCCGTTGGTGTCCAGATTCATGTCTGCGCCTTAGGGTGGAGTGGGTTAAACTTAGAAGTGCACTTTGATATCGTATCTATCGGATCGAAGGAACAAAATAAGGTTTCGACGGATTAGTAACCTATAATACCTGCTGGCAAGACACAATCTCGGTGATTCCCCTTCACTTTTTTCAGCCAACTACATGCGGGCATACCGGTAAAGCAACAAGATTACGGTACAATCTTCAACGGGAGGTGGGATGCCTGACTAAAACCGGTGGATGAGATACCGTAACGTACTCGTAGTACAGGCTTTTTATGGCTTTTTGTGTTTTTGTTTTTCTGTTACCCTGCTTGAATAAATTCACTTTTTCGCTCGCCATGCCAGTTTTCGTTGTGCATCCTCAGTGCAGCTGCAAACATCAATGCTGCCAACCGGGATTCCACTTTACAAGCGAGTGTTTGTGAGAAAATAGCTGTGGCTTACGGTACGCTAATTAGGGTAATATGCCTTGTTGGAATGATAGCTCGATAATTGGTGAAGATGGTGGAGTGGGGCCACCAAACGTTGACGCCGGTCGCCCAAAGATGAACTTACCCACCCATCATTCATCCACGCGAAGAGGTAAAAATGAAGCTGTGTGGGGAAAACCTGGGATTTAACTTACCTTGACATACCGGTATCACACAAACTGTGAATATCGTACAGACGGACGGGCAGACAGACAGACAGATATGCACGTTAGGGCAGTTGGTGCGGAAAGCGGTATAGGAATAGCATATTTGATCCATACTGTGATGCTTCTTGCCTGTCGCCGGGGTATCATAACAGCTCCCTCAAGAAGCAAGCAAGTCAACAAGCAATCACTTTGTGGGAGTGACTTAACTTATGCTTCGATCTCCACCTCGTTGTTCAAGCCGTAAAGTCCTGGTCAGATAACACCCACCCTCCCTGCCGGGAAGGCGCAACCCACGAACCAGTTCCGAAGAACCTTATCCCCCGCTTCGCTGGAGCCCCAACCCCAGCCTCCTCCCGCCGCTCCTTTACTTGGACAAAAGGCCATAACACGATTTGCGCTACCGTATCCCAGAGAGCGAGTCAGACATAGGGCTGAACCAAAGGATAGCTCACGATACCGGTACTCGAGTATATGGGGCTGAAGATTGGTTAGCGAGGGCGCTTAACCATTGCGTAGCCACCGTGCAGCAACCCACAACCGTGGCGTTCTGGCCGAGAAAAGAAAAGCAAAAGAGCGAGGGGGAAGGAAGTGTGGAGGTTGGAAAGGGGCCGGCGCTCGTGGAGAAGGGTGACCAAAGTGCATTTTGCTTTTTTTGTGTGTGCTGGGTTCTGATTGTTCAGCCGAACCTCCCCTGGTTGGTCCAAGGCTTGTCTCGACCACTCGGAACGCTTTCTCCAGCCACTGCACCAAGAGTTCAACACTTTTTTTTTCCTTCACCAGAAGTGAGCTTCAATGTGTGGACAGGATTCGGCTGCATAACTCGTGTCACACACACCTAGTTCCGACCGACCGACCAGACCAGAGTTCGCCAGACTTTTTTTCCTTCTGTCTCTCTTCATCAGGCCCACGCCCTAAGTGAAGTATCGCCGTTGCCGTGGCAGCCAATCGGTTATGACATCTCCCAACTCGTGATTCTGGTTTTGTTTTTCTGTGATTCTGGGGCTAGAGGCTGGGGATTCATCACGATGATTAGTAGAGAAGCGCAAGTAGAGAGATGCGAACTGACAAATACTGTAATACTACGGTATTGGAGGGCTTGGTATTATGGCAGGGAGGAAATGGTCTGCTTGAAATTAGATGTTTGATCGTACTCGAGCAGGTGAGAGTGCAGTGCCCTGCAGCATGCAGTCATGTCCGGGGGATATGGTAATCGAGATTGTATTTGTACTCGCACTTGTATCAGGCTGCACTGGACCACCGGTTGTGCTGTACGACAGCCTCCATCAGCACACGATGATACAGTAAGGCAACACCTGCGGGAAGACATCCAAAAAACCGCCGATACAAACCTGACCCTCTCCCACTCCAAAAGACAATTGTTTTTGAAAAAATATTTTGTCAACACCCGTTAGAAGGTTACATAGCGGTGAGGGAAAAAGTGGGAAACATATATACTGTACTCGAGTATAACAACAGTAAAACTTTCATAATTTTCAAAAGACGATCTCAACCAAGGCGTATTTATTTTTTGTTATTTGCTCATGTCATTTTCGACAGCCTTTGCTTGCTAAAATGTGATGCTAGCCCCCGGCCATATGTACGAGTACCCAGAAACAGGGGCATGGGCGCTCAGAGAGAACAGATACTTGTACTTCACCCAGCTGTGTATCCTCTTTCTGATGCTTAGGATTGGGGACGAGCGCTGCGCACTTTTGTTTGTTTGATTTTGGTCATTATGCCAGAGCGGTAAGAGTTGCTGAGCAATGAGATACAAACATCCTGAACTGGGCATCACAAAATCTACCCGGTTTAGATACAAGGATAGGAACCCATTAACCGGAAAAAACAGAGGTACTCTACATTCGGCTGGCTGACCTGAGATAGCTCTTCCGTGACTTCTTGCCAGACCTTGGTGCCAATAGCATCTGCCTCAATAATTGAGCTAAAGGCTCGAAAGCACAATAGAAACCCCAGAAATTTTTTCCAAGTCTTTTCTTGCCGCATTCTGTGGCATTATTCGCTTAGTTCGGTGTTATCAAGGTAATGTCTTGGTGTTGGCGGGATACGAGTTTGCATCCATGGTACGCGGTGCCCACCCCTGGGAATATCCACTCAATCCCCATTCTGGGTCGTGATATTATTATCAGAAAAAGGAAGGGCACACCACTGCAAAATTTGAGTTTGTCTCCCCCTATCTGTAACGACGGGCTGTGCGGAATTAGGGAGGCTACTCTCCCGCTCGGTGATATCCACTCCTTAATCGGGATGGCCAGAAGGAAAAGTCCCTTATTTGTTCTGCGCGCTCCCTTCCCGCCAGCGGATCAATTTGTTTGAGTCCCGTACCACAATGTACGCTACTGTATTGCGCCTGTGGATTCTCTCTTCTTTCGATTAGAGTGTGGCGTGCAGCGCACACAGACGGGAATGAGAGAAAAAAAGGGGGGGAGCAAACTGAGTGAGAACAACAAAGTAGCTTGTTGTGCTTTGTATGATATTATGTACAAGTATGCATCTCGAATATGATACCTGGGATACTTACCTTGCTTTCTCCCTTTGTCTGGCCCCGGGGACATTTTCAACCAAAGAGGTGCTGACAAGCAATGGGTTGGCTGGTTGGACGGACCAATTGGAGAGAGCGCCGTGGTTTGAATTGAGAGTGGGAAAGGGAAGAAAGGATAAGAATGGGCGAGCAGGGTGTTGCTAAAAATAGTATTTGAACAGCCCTTTGACTCGGTAATTAAGCGCGAAACATGCCCTGGCTCGTTGAAGCCAGCCCTTCCGCCCAACCTGTAAGTCCTCAGTGGATGCGAATCTACAAGTACAAACCTCCGGTTACAACGGCGCCGTGATAGAGACTACGCACGTGCTGGATGGATGGACAGATCTCGAGTGCCCACCGCCCTGTGATTCTTACAAAGAATTACCGTATCCGGATATATCTGTAGATAGAAAAGGAATCAAACTTACAAGTGGATAGCTGAGCCACATGTCGGAATTGTCATTTTATTATTTATTTAGAAAGGGGTAAGAAAAGACCCATTTTAAGCTGACTAGTGATTCTTTTGAGGAGCGGCTGTGCATGTCTTCTTCACACTGATTTGTCCCAAACTGGGCTGGGAGCTTATTGTGCTTTATTTTTCTATTTTATTGCACCCACCGGGATAACGGCTTGGGAGGGATGGTTGCGTCTGTGGAGGGGAGCAAAGATATTATTGGGCGAAGATGGACATGGATCATAACAGACCGAAGGGAAGAAAAGAGAATCCATGCTTGGAAGGGCGAGGCTCAAAAAAAGCCACTCACTCGCCCTTTCCGCCATCCACTTTTTATTTGCTTTTTTAGGACTTGGATGGTCATTGTTGTTCGTGGTGGGGTGGGATAATAGTATTCTTCGTTTCTTGTGCCATGACATGAGGAAATATCAGTAAGGTACCGTCTTGCCACTTGTTTCTGCCTCTGCTCGAGGAGCCTTGTGTTCATAGACGGAGAAGAAGAGGCAGGAAAATTTGAGAAGGAAAAAAAAAAGGAAACATGGCTGGAATTGAAGACTCCGACGACCAATCGATTGCGGCCTCATGTAGCATATGTATCAAAAGGCTAGCAGGCGGACAGCAGCATCGTCACCATCCCCATTACCTTCGTGAACGGTTCAATGGGGGAGTAGGTGCGGCGCAGGGACAGCATTACTGCTGGCCCATTCTGCCTCTTGTACCGACTGATGCTGCCAACACGCTCACTTCCACGTCTTCATGGTTTCCCCCAATAGAATTTGTCCAGGGCTGGTGGAAAAACAAAAGGGAAGGACAATGGAGCCAAGAACAGTAATGGTCCCGGGCACTTGAGATCAACCCAAAACCAACACAATAATAGCAGTTTTCTAAAATTTCCAACCGCAGCCACATCTTTGGGAATATACGGCCCCGTAGAGGTGCCCAGAAGACACTCTCCTCCTGCTCCATGTTTTCTAGCTTTAAACAAGAGCAAGTATTCTATAGACAATGAAATTTTTGAATCACCCATGCAGGGCAATCCCCGGGGTGATTCAAGCCATGCCCAACTTTTTTCGTATGTATTATATAGGCGCGATGAATTACTTATGGCGGTGATTTCAACTTTCAAGTGCCCACACAATACTTGTACCGGTACGAGCGCGAGACATACCGGTTCACTGCTTCCGTGAGAGAGAATACTGGTGAAAATATTAGGATCAGGGGAAGGGTTTGTGCAGCGGCCACCACACCTTTTTTTTCGTTCGCTCCTTACCATGGTGGGTGACTCTTGGGTGCCACATACAATTTTGGGGGTGTGTGCTTACCATCCAATGTGTGGCTCTACATATAAACTCCCCGCTGCTCCTCTCCTCCCCCCTTCTCCACCACAGCCATTTTCGGTCTTCTCAACGTTCCATCCATTCTTTCGTCACTCTTCACCTCTTACCATCGCCTGGTTTGTTTATACCATCGTCGCTCACTGTACCGTCATTCAAACAAACTTTCCACGTTCCAACTTTAATTTCCGAATAAACACTTTCACTTCATCAACTTTAAACCCAATCAAAATGCAGTTCAAACTTCTTATCGCATCTGCTTTCTTCGCTGCCTCTGCCTCTGCCATTACTGGTAAGCTTGGGGATGCAGCCATCATCACTGATAACCCAGCTGGTGCAAGGTAACTAACTTTCTCACCGTGCGATCAATTCTACAAATGGCTGACCCTCTTCTCTTCCATCTAGCTATGTTGCCAGCTTCCCCTCCAACGGCACTGTAACTGGTTCTGCCAAATTCTCCAGCACCGGTAACGGAACCGGTGTCGAGGTCTCCATCGACTTCAAAGGCTTCAAGGGAACCACTGGCCCATACACCTACCATGTTCACGACCAACCCGTCCCCGCCAGCGGAAACTGCAACGGTACTCTGGCTCACTTGGACCCCTACCAGCGTGGACAAGCCGACCCTTGTGACCCCAAGTACCCCGCTACTTGTGAGGTCGGTGATTTGGCAGGAAAGCACGGCAAGATCCCCAACTCCAACGGCTCAATGTTGGAAGTCTACCTCGTCTTTGTCGACAACTACATTTCCACCAAGCGGGGAATCGGCGCATTTGTCGGTAACCGCTCTATTGTCATCCACAACAGTGCCGGTGGCCGCATCGCCTGTGCCAATCTCACAGCTGTCGGTGTCAAGAGCCCTGCCGCGCCATCGCCTTCCAACGGCCCTATTTCACCGGCCTCGGGGGCTTCGGTCACCACTGTTTCTGGGTTCCTTGGGCTTGCGGCCTTTATGGTTGCTGCCTTTGCTCTGTAGATGTTTTTTTCCTTCATTTCCGAGCATTGGGTGGACTAGACGATGATCCGGGGGTATAGTAATTACGGGGATGAGGGGGCGATCGGAGCTTAGAAAATGGAAAAACGGTCATCTAGGCCAAAAATGACTGCTTTTTCACTGCTACATAGTGTGCTTTTATTTCGATGGATTCCGGCCCTGTTACTCGCGTTAACGACTCAGCAGTAATGGGTGTGGGAATTGTACATGCTTTTCTTGATTTTTACATTCTTCTAATTCACTTTTTCCCTTTGTGTTTTTCTTTTCTCGGGTTTACGGTTTTGCGGGGTTTTTTTTGTTTTCGCTTTCTAAACGGGGTTTTTTTTCTTGTTATTGTTCTTATATCATGTTATGGGGTTTCCTATAAAGGCTGTATCATACTATCATACCCAAAAATATGCTAAAGTCTTCATCTAAGAAATGAGCGTCACGTTTTGTTTGTTTGCCGTAATTTTGATTTTTTTTCCCTCGCAGACGTTATCGGTAAAGCATCCCCCCCCCTGCCCCTTGTCTATTATGATCCGCCCCCCATGTTGATTAAGATTGCCTCCCCAGGCTCCAACCAACCCCGGCAGACAAACGCCGGCACTCCAAAAAGAGAGAAGATCTCTTCCCTTCCTCACCTCGCCTCCAGCTGCTCAGGTCACCCACCATCCATCGCCTGACAGGGATACCGCGCGATTGCCACCCCCCTTCATTCAGCCAAGTCCTCACCGCACAAGTTAATTACACTTTCCACCTGGCCCGGAAGCTATTCATAAAGTATTCGGGCACCTCTCACTTTGTCAATGCCGGTCTTGGTACCAAGTGTCCGAATACTTTCTAAATGGGAAAGTACCATCACCGGCCGAAGTTCCGGGTATCAGGTAAAAACAACCCGCCACTCCTCCACTTCCACCATTAAGATAGCACTGAACCGTGCAGTTCCTGTACCGGTGGGCGCTTGCTCGAATAATCCGTCAGACCATACTTACCGTACTACCGGTAGCAAGGTACTGGCTGCGCTCACTTTGTTGCCCAACCGTAAATCCCCCCCCCTCCCCTTTTGTCCGCCGAACCAAGAAGTCCAAGAATCTGGTAACTACCGTAACTAACTTAATTCTCAGTACCCCTTTGTATCACACAGAGGCACATTACCATTACCCAATAAAGGATCAACGGATATTCCCGCACCAGCCCGCGAATGGCTACTCGTATGGTTAACTCGACCAAGTTAACAGATTTTTAACAACCTCCTAAGGATCCGGTATCCATACCGGCATATGGTGAGGGACATCCGGAGCCGGAACCCTCGGTAAAAAAGAAACTATCGCCCATCTCCAACCACCGGGGTATTTTCAACCAACCACCCCTATTAAAACTATAGCTCTATCGAGAGGTAGACTGGACGACTAGCCCTCTACGCGTTGATAGAGAGAAAACAGGAGTATCTCAAGCTTTCATGGAGGTCAATATTGGGCTTGGGAAGCAGATCAAAATTTTGGCAGGAGCAGGAGAAATGCCCAGTGAGGACATATTAATTACTGATGATTCCCCCGACAACGCCTGTTAACAGCTATTTTGCCAAGATATTAACCTGTTCGGTACCCGCGCTTGGCAATTTGCCTGTCCTATTACTAAGCTAAAATGAATATCCTCCCGTTCCTGTTTGCAAAACCCCCACACCTATACCCAACCGGTAATTTACCGGAAAGTAAAAACAAGCACTAAACCAACCCCCCCCCCCCCCCCCTCCCCACTTCTCTGGAGATTCACTTTAGATTAGATTAGAGACCTACGGTATGGTATGCTCTGCCCACAGGAGGAGATATCGCGAATCACAAAGCAGAGCAAGTTTCACGTTGACTATATGTATGTATGGTACTTGTGATATACACACTACGGTGTAGGAAGTGAACTTCTTTAGAAACCGGACCTGTCTGCTAGAGGAAATCACCCACCGGAAGGTGAAAGCGAGGTTGCGAGTTAACCCTCTTTGTCCGTGTGCCTTATCTATCCCTTGTGAGATATCTGGGCCGGTATAGTAGGTACACTTCCATATATATGCTTGACAACGGATAGGGTAGGTAGGTAAAGGCAGGGGGGCTGCTTCACTAGGCATCACTCGTAGGAGGCCTTGTCTTGCCGCCGTACAGTGCTAGTACAGTACTCGGTTTGGAGGGGGCTTGGTAGTGGGTTTGGTTGGGTATTCTAACTACCGGTACTCTAACATGTGGGAGGGAGAGAGGGAGGGAATTAACAGTTGGGGTTTGTTCGCTCGCTAATAGGTAGGTGTTATGTATAGTTGGGGTTTGTTTGTTTGTTAATAGGTAGGTGTTATGTATAGTATATAGTAAGTCACACTGGCTAGCCTATGATAATATGATAGAATTCATTGACACAGTGCTTCTGCTAATCTATGATACCGGTAGCGTGCTAGCTGGGTGTTGGGTGGACTTGAGGATCGAAGGCTCGGCGGCACAAGTGCCGCAAGGATGTTTTTGTACGAGTATTGCACTGTGGGTGCACAGTGTATGGGGGCGGGGGGGTAGCCGAACTGGATTGTGATAGTTTGTGTTATGCCCACTGGAGGGTTATCATACTGCACCGGCAGTAGTATTCACATTACTACGGCAGGCTGGTTGGTCAGTTTGTCGGTTGGGTGGGCTGTTGGTTGGAGCTAACTTGGACTCTAGTAGGGGGGGGGATTGCTATTCCACCTAGGCATGGCATGATTGGAGGATGGGCGAGGAGCAAAAAGGGAAAAATAGCTCTATACATCCATAATTATGACGAGAAACCGTAGGAAATTGAATAACATCGGCAAGATTCGAACTTGCGCACCCGAAGGTTAGGGGCTTTGGCCCCTCTCGCCATAACCACTCGGCCACGATGTCATATAGGTTTCCCACTTACTTTGGCATTCTTAAGCCAATTTAGTAAATGTCACGACGATGGCAGGAACAAAAAGTGCGTGATTGAGTGGGGGCGGTTTCATGAAGGTTTCGCAATTCATTCATTTGGTAAAAAGATTTGGGCCGTATCTGCTTTCCCCCATTCTGACTCTATAATCTCCCCTCTCCGCCACGAGAAGTTCCCCTTCCTCCGGCACAAGTGTAGACCGTGTCTGTTGTGTAGTGTGATATCGAGCTGTGCAGTTCATGATGGCAGAGGGGCTATTAACTCCCACCACTATCGAATCCCAGTGACCCGTGGATTCGAGATCCTCAGGGGATGGATTCGAGATCCTCAGGCGGTGGATTCGAGATCCTCAGGCCCCTACCACAGATTCTTTTTTTAGATTCCTCGAGCCCTTTGGGCTGGATGGGTTCTCTTGACCCGCTCCATTCCTGTTCTGTTCTGGCAAGCTGGCCTTATCGCGGGGTAGTCGTTTCGGACCTTTTGGCGGCTTGATCTTCAAGTGCGTGGTGCTGGTTCATAGCTAGCGTTATATTCGCAAATCGCCTCTCCCGGGGATATTTTGAGCCTGGCGCCGAATGTTAGATGGTATTTACTAAAATGGGGAGAGGGTGGATGCGTACCCCGGAGCTTCCTCCTACTTTGGCGAGCCTTTGGTAGCGTCTTCCCAAAGGCCATTCCGTTAAGAGGGCTAAAAGTTGGGCAGTGGTAGACAGCGTGGTGCTGTTCTCGAAGACCTTGTCTCCGTTTAAAAGAGTTCCTTTTAAACATCCTTCTTGAGCAAAGTGATTAGCTATTGTCCCTGGTAGGCTCCAGCGGGGTTTTCTCACCTGTCCAAACTTTTGTTTCGTGCCCTGGAGCTTCAATTCGGGGCTGCGAGGCGATTTGGGTTGCGATTAGACGGATGTGTGGCATTCTAGAGACGAAGAGGCGTATTTATATACCATCCCTTCTTGCTTAATTACCCCATAAAGCGGTTTGAAACTACCCCGCTGCGCAGGGGGCCGCTATCGAGCAAGCAAGGAAGCGGGGTAGCGATAAGACAACTGGTGGACCTTTGTGTGACCCTGGAATCCACAACATCCTGGGGGTTATTTCTGCACTTGAAACAGTTTAATTAAAAACCCACAGACTCTACGTGTGCAAACCTAGACGCGGGTTCAGGTTTTTATCCGGTGGCCATACCATACAGTATCCTGATGCTTCTTCCTTGGCTTTAGGGATTCATTCTATGCGCTTTTTTGTTTTAGTGGGATGAGATCTCTCTGGAGTTGCGCAATTGGTTTTCACTTTAGTCGATTCTTATCAACGCCACGGTAAAAGCAAGGTCAAAGCTATGAGCAGTGAGGGATTTCGTAACAAAGGTGGAATGAAATGGGCTGGCGCTGCATTCTGAGCACCCGTACACCTCGGAATCCATTGGTAATATGATCCCGTTACCGCAGCGGGATAGTGATTATGACGTCTTTTCTGGGGCCGTGGGATCGAGAGATTGGGATCGGGATTGGAACCGGGAGCGGGCGGCTAGTACCGTGTCGTGTTTTAGATTTTGGTAGCGGGAAAAGGTCTCGATATACAGTATTGTATTGGCAAGGTTGGTCCGTGAATCCTGGTTAATTTTCTCTTCTATTGGACGCTCCCTCGAAGCCTCTGCGGGTGGTGGTGGTAGAGGGTGATATTTGTTTGGCGCGGGCTGCAGCTTATGGAGTGAGCGTGGGGGAGGGCTTTTCTTATCAGTCTTGTGGCTTCTTGGTATTGCCCTTAACTTGATGTCATCATATTTGCCATGGTTTGCTGAGTCGGTGTGCTGTTTTGGCGAGCTCTGGCAAGAATAGCGGACCTTTTACGACTTGACCCTGCATACCATGTTATGGGGATAAGGTTGACTTATCGTGACGAGGAATTGAGCTTTCAATTGAAAAGACCAAGTGTTATAGTGGAGGGGCAAGGGCTGTAATAACAAGGGGAAACGGCATGGTACAGTGGCCTAACTCTGCAATATCTGTCTACTTGATAATATGAGAAAAGGATCGGAAGATGTTCAGTCAGGTAGATCTAACTAACACCACGATCAATACATTCCCCATTGAGGTCCTAACTATATCCAGTAGTCTGTAACAGTGACTCGGGGGGCTATCAAAGCACACAAACGAGGGGGTTCTCCTACTCGGGTGAATAATTCGCAGATAGGGGATGCGAAGCTAATACCCACCAGCAGAGGATTCGTACATTAATCTTCAATACAGTACCTCTGTGCTGTATAGTTAACATGTGCTCTTTGAGGCACTTGTACTGAATGCTAACTCAATGATTTACGTATACCTAGTGACAGAAACTATGGTATCATCATTAAGTGGGGGGTAATTACGATAGACTTGGGCGAACGATCGATGCGCCCAGTTTGTGGGAATCGAGCACAATTCAATTGGACGCAGAGCAAACGAAAATGAGGAATATGACCTATAATTTTTCCCATACGCACTATCGTGCCAACGTGTTACGGAAGTCTTGGTGTAGCAGCAAAGATACTGCGCGCGATTTGGAAGTGGAGTGCCGGGACACGTCCCCTGCACATGCCCTGTGGAGGGAAAAACAGAGGGGTTGTTCACCAAGTGTATCACGAGGTCTCGGGGTTCCCGGGACCCCATTTTTGGGGAACTTGCCCAGGGGGCATCGGCCTGAGGGCTTTAATGTCGTGCCCTTGGTTGCCATTTTTGGGGGTCTGTCAGGGAGCTAAGGAGTAGCGGTGGTCATAGAGAGTCACTCGTGAATACGAAAAACTGCCCAGTTCATCTCCCTCCGGGATTGGACCATTCATACAGACAACAAGAGAAAGGTGGCTTTTCAATCAAGGGATGTTGCCACAGTCATAAAGGGGAACATGGGAATGGCAAAACTTCACTCAATCTGATCGAGGATCTTGCCTATGGACGCGGCTTACATCCTTAAGAATATTTCCAAGGTGGTATAACGGATTAGTTCATATATCTTAACGCAGGACTCCGTACGCAGTAAGAGGGCATGAGGTTGTTAGAGTCGATGAGAGCGCCAGTTTGTTGTGGTTGGTCGTGGAAAAGCAAGAGGTTTGAAAAATTTTCAAGAGTGAAGCAGATTGTTCTAGAGTTTTGTGGTTTACGGAGAGGGGTCTCCCGATATCTTCTTCTTTTGTCATCATGAGGGCACAGAGGGACGGGATCATGGGCGGAGGCAGAGAGGTATGTGTGGAGACTCATGGGAGGGTCGGGATGATCTTGTAACGTTCTATCTACTACCGCCTTTACCGTTAGTTGGCTTGAGGAGTGAGAGAATAATGATCACCACACCTTTCCTACCTCTCATCCAACGTCCAAGTCCCAAACCACTCCACTGATTCTACCTCTCCGCCGCTCGTTACTCGCCCCAAGAGAAATCAGTCAGGTTTTCGGCCACTCTAATCTCTCGAATAAGAGGTGATGCAGCAGGCTGCCCTGTGGCATGCAAACTGTACGGCTGTGTTATGGTGGAGGGTTTATGGGGAGCATACCGTCAGACGAGATTCTAAGAGAGCAAAACCATAAAGGGTTATCTTACCCACTACTTCCCATAGCTTTATGACTTAATTACTGGCACCTCCTCTAGGAATGGTATTTTTCGAAGTGCTCATCCATAATGAGAGTCATAATTGGTCACTCACCAAATACTACGCGTGGAGGCCTAAGTCGAACGTCGAGTCAGCTGCAGCAATGATATTTTGAATTCGGTCCCAATAGTAAAGGGTGAGTAGAGCGGGGCGTTGAGCATCTTATTTCTCACCAGTTTTTCACTTAGAGAAATCAAGGAGGCTCAGTCACTTAGCCACAGATAGCCTGGGCATGCATTTATTGGGTGCTATTACCCACACCGGAATCTCCCCGGGGGGTTGAGAAGGTGACGCAAATACCAATTTCTCAGCCGCCATGCGCCACTTCCCGATTTCTAACGAGGATATCTGTCCCTTTCCTTCTTACAAACCTCCTCCGACCCAAAATTGCCCTTCTTTTCCTTAACAACAGCTTTTACCTATTACACCGGTCTATCAAAACCCAACTATTACTAAAAATGAAGGGTCTCGGCTCTCTATTCACGCTCGCTTCACTTCTGTTGGTTGCGACAGCCAGTAATGTCATCGATTTAACCCCCGATAACTTCGACAAAGAGATTTTGCAGAGTGGAAAGCCGGCATTGGTTGAATTTTTTGCTGTAGGTCTCTTTTTTTTTGAATTCACAAACCCCCGAGATCCGGCGCTAACCTTATTTATTTAATAGCCGTGGTGCGGACGTGAGTTAGTTGAGCTGTATCGAGATGGGGATGTAGCTAATTTGGGATGGAATAGACTGCAAGAACCTTGCCCCCGTCTACGAGGAGCTTGCGGATTCGCTTGTCAGTCAGAAGGATAAAGTTACAATTGCTAAGGTCGATGCCGATAGTATGTCACTATTACCATGGGGGTGTTTGCGCCCTGGGCTTCGGTTTTGCTCACTAAAATATCCACAGATCACAAGTCACTCGGAAAACGGTTTGGCGTCACCGGCTTCCCAACATTGAAATGGTTTGACGGGAAGTCTGCCGATCCCATCCCATACGAATCCGGCCGGGACTTGGAGGCACTTCAAGCGTTCGTTAAGGAGAAAGTTAGTGGATTGAAGCTTAAGACCAAGCGTGAAGCGCCAAGCAATGTTATTGCACTCAGCGATGCCAACTTCGATAAGATTGTTCAGGACGAGAAGAAGGATGTCTTGGTTGAGTTCTATGCGGTTTGTTCACGTGGGTTATCTTTGATGAGGCCACTGCTAACAGGAACTTTCAGCCATGGTGCGGTCACTGCAAAAGCCTTGCTCCAATCTACGAGAAACTTGCTAAGAACTTTGCTTCTGAGCGCAACATTGTAATTGCCAAGCTTGATGCCGACTCTCCTGGTGGGAAAGCCTCTGCCGAGAGGTACGGAATCACTGGTTTCCCTACCCTAAAGTGGTTCCCAAAGGGATATTCTCCCAAGGAACCCATTCCGTATGAGGCTGCCAGGTCCGAGGAGGCATTGACTCAGTTCATCAACAAGCATGCCGGTACCCACCGTGCTGTTGGCGGGGGTGTCGATGATGCGGCAGGAAGAATTGCTTCTTTGGACACCATTGTCCAGAAGCTTATTTCGGGAGAGAAGGATGCCGAGAAAGAGCTAGCAAAGGCCGCTGAAGAAGTCAAGGAGAGATATGCTGCATACTACCTTAAGGCAGCCGACAAGCTCTCCAAGAATGCAGACTATGTTAAGAAGGAGATCAAGAGGTTGCAGGGGATTGCCGCTAAAGGCGGTTTGGCCCCGGAGAAGTAAGTGCATTTCTACCAACCCACCATATTTATTGCAGATAGCTTACAGTAACTTAGGTTGGACGACATCCTAAGCCGTAAGAACATACTCACGCAATTTCTCTCCAAGGAGAAGGAAGAGAAGGAAGAAACCAAGGACGAGCTGTAAATCAATGATTTCTTGATTTCTGCTCATTTTAAATTGGCTTTACGCTCTATTTTTCCTAGTCCTGGGTTTTGTGGTGTTTACTCGGATTATCTTCATGGCACAACGTGGTTTTGGTGGAACTAGGTTATGTAAAAATATGTATGAACCATGATAAGTGCTTAATACAAATTAATCTCGTAGGACGTATATGCATATGTTTCTCTTGTGGCTCGGAGAATTGGAGTTCCATGATTTAGCCGCAATATGGGGGGCAGTCTTGTGCCGAGAACCCCCGGCGTTTTTGAGGAAAAGCGATTTATTCATTTATCCTGTTCAAAAATCTTTCCTAGTAATCCCCATAAGGCAGCGCACTCGTAATTTTCTTCCATTTGTGAACTTTACTAGGCTTACATATTTTGCATGTATATGATTGGCCAATAGTATCAGATTCAAGAGTGCAGAAAGTGAGAAAAATACGCCTAGATCCAAGTACTCGAGGAGTTAGCCGTCGCCAGTTATTGCACATCCAAATAAGCAAACCAAACTCTCAACCTCTTAAAGACAATAATGCATGTACCCGTATTTTTTCGTGTTATACGGTTTTTTGCCAAGACCGGTTTTTGCCCAAGATTGGGCACACAACCCTTGCAGACGATCACTCAGCCGCATTGTTGTAGACTCCTAAAACCCACACCTTGGTTACTATGCTGGCTGGAGGGATTTGAGGGCCCATTTCAGACTCCAGGCACCGGCTTGGCAAAAAACCGTAAGACACGAGAAAATACAAGTACGGTATTTCAATGCCAAATAGATAGGGACACAACTCTTTCGGCCAAGCAATTGCAAAATACTCACGCTAGTCTGAATTTAAGACCGTAAGATCAGTTAGTAACAATATGCAATGAAGTCAGGCATTATTGTGAGAGCACACCGAGACGCATTCCCATACGAAAGGCAGAAAACATAAGAAAAGAGGGTAGATGGGAATAAAGATGTGTCCGGGGAGTAACCTATTTATCTTGTACTAAAATCGAAGTTGTGGAAAAGACTTGTACAATCTATCCTCAGTATGAAATAGTAACATAAATAGTATCATACACCATTTTTGATCAGATACACTCCATCTAACAGTGTTTGTTATTATCAAATAACCTTTTTCAGTCCACCCCGGGTTCCCTGCTTGATATCCCGTGATTCGAGCTGGTAAGTTCGTTTTCATTTCCCTTGTTATTCACATTCCCCTAATACATATTGCTTTGACCAATAGAACGAAACTTTAAGCTAGCATTGATGGGGGGGGTGCTTTTACAGTTAGGAAAGCGATCTGCTACTAAGTATAAGTGTTGACAAGTTAGTTGAAAAGGCTTTACAGAAAAGGTTTGTATTATGACTAGTGTGAAAAGACAGCTATGACACTACCGTAGGTTAACTTTTTAGTTTATTAACTATAACTTTATTTGTAGGCATTACCGGGTTCATTATTATTGACTTTATTGAATTGCTCAGGGGTCACAGGACTTCGAGGACACGAGTACCGGTAATTAATGCTCTACTGGGCGCAGTGCTGTACCCGAGTACTATACTAGTACAGACTGTACTCGTACAGTACTTGATTTTATGGGCCATGACCACCCAACCGTTGCCCCAGGCCAGGATACACGGACATACTCGGGACAGGCAATTCCAGGCCTTTCACACCGACACCGGAATCGACAAGCCAGTGCAGAGAAACAAAATCAAGCTTTTAGCAATGAATACACGCCCTTTCCAGAAGAAACCCGCCCACAAGCTAGAATGCTATCATACCAACGCTTACCCCCCCACATAGACAAAGGGGCTAATATCGGAGGTATCATATAATAAAAATAAATAAAAACAATAAAGACAACAACCAAAGGGTACAGTGCAGTACAATACTACCCCCTTTCCAAAATCCTCCTCCTCCGCTCCTCCAATCCATCGTCCAACCCACCACTCCCGAAACTCTCCGCAGAATCCACCCTTCCGACAACATCCCTACTCCCATCACTCCCATACCCACCCGCTCCGCCTCCCTCTATGGTCCCATATCCCCCAGTACCACCCCCAGCGGCACCTGTATCTGCACCACCACCACCACCACCACCGCTGCCGCTGTCGGGCAAAAATGCATTGTAAACCCAAAAACTGACCCTCCTTCTCAATCCTCCCAGGCCCGGCCTTTCCTCCCCCTCTGTGCCACCCCCACCGCCACCAACCCCCAACAACCTATCCCCCTCTTCGGCGTCGGTAGCATTAGCGGTAGCGTCGCGCCCCCTTCTCCATGCCCAAACCGCACCCGCTACTAACAGCACAATCACCAGCACGCCCGCCACGCCGACGAGCACGCCCCCGAGGGTTATCATGGAGACTTGGCAGCCGAGCGGCGCGGTGCGCATTTCCCAGCGCTCGGAGCGGGAAGGGCAAGGGGAGGAGTGCAGTGGTGTGGTGAAATTTGCTGGAACGCAGGTTTGTGTCTGTCTTGGGGGGGATGTGTTAGCTATTGTAGCAAGGCGGGAAGAGGAAGGCTATGGGGGGGAGAAGGACGAAAGGGCACCAGCCGCAGGTTGGATCAATGGATGATAGACAATCGTCGCAAGCGTTGCGGTTCCAGCATTTGCGGAAGGTTGGGTCTGAAGTGTTTGGTGAAGAGGACATGGTGTTGCGCGAATACTCGAGTATACGCTAGGGCTGGGATGAGCAAGGTGAAGAAGGAGGTCTGGGCGTGATTACTTTTACCATGGTTGGAGCTTGGCTTATGGATGTGGATTGGGCCACAAAACACTGTTTTCGGACTAGCCATCAGGAATAAATCGACAAGTCAAGACATATCAGTATCATACCATACGATAAAAGCTCCCGACCATGATATCGCAGCAATTGTGTCCCTGTACCACATCACTCAACCTTTAACCGACACCCAAGAACGCGGCCAGCCTCACAATACAACTAACGCACCCTCCCGCTATAGTTAATTTTATATCCGTAGCATTTATTGCTCATTGCCATCTCCATCTCAAGACCACTGCAACCAAGCCACACCATTTAAAAACACATCAAGCTAAAATTTCGTAAAAAAAAAGGATACAAAAAGAAAACCGAAGAAAAGGAGAAAAAAAATCAATGCCCCATCTCCACCTATTAAGTTTTCATTTTGAATTTTAGTTAATTGAACGCCCTGGCAAGTGCTCCCGGAAAAAGATACGAAGTTTGAATTGACTGCCTGAGGAACACTAATTCTGGAACGGTCGAGATTTAGGGATAACGGAGGAGATTGTGAAGATCAAGGACGAAAGGGAATGCCGACAATCTACTTCTTCCTCAAGTTGGTACTGAGCCATTCCAATCCCTCATAAAGACCATCTCCGGAAGTAGCGCAGGTTGATTGGATATACTAGAATGGCTGTTAGAGTGGCAAATTTTAGAAGGCACACGGCGGAAAAACATACCCAAGCCCTGTTCCTCAAACTATGCAGCCCAAGCTTATCAGTGATCTCTGCGGCATTCATAGCATTCTAACTCCAGATCAGTAAAAAGCCCAATAAATGTGACCCGTTGATTAATGCTCACCGGCAAATCTTGTTTGTTGGCAAACACCAAGAGCAAAGCATCCCGAAGCTCATCCTCGTTCAACATTCTCTGAAGCTCCTCACGCGCCTCGCTGACACGTTCCCTATCATTGGAGTCGACAACAAAAATGATACCTTGGGTATTCTGGAAGTAATGGCGCCAAAGAGGACGAATCTTGTCCTGTCCACCAACATCCCAGACAGTGAAGGAGATGTTCTTGTATTCGACAGTCTCAACATTGAATCCTGTAATTAACCGTTAGCGAGATATTAAAAATAAAAACAAACACATGGTACTACCATGTCTCAGACTCTTCCATATGCGGAATGTCCCGACAAAAGCAAAGAGCGGGAAAAAGAAGCCTCTTACCGATGGTGGGGATAGTAGTAACGATCTCTCCAAGCTTCAACTTATAAAGGATTGTAGTTTTACCAGCGGCATCCTAGGCGAGAGAAGACAAAAACGTAAGCAATCCAGTCAGCCCCGACTATCCCTGCATCATGCCAATGAAAAAACGAGAAAAATTGGCATCAAGCGACCCGAGGTGTCCACAGATAAAAGCAACCATAAGAAAGATAAGGGAAAGAATATAAAGAAAAGGCGAACATACCAACCCGACCATCAATATACGCATCTCCCTCTTGCCAAAGAGGCCAGATAAGAGCTTCGACACTGACATACCCATGATTGCGGTCGTTCGAGCGTGTTCTCGTTAATTTCGTGAGGTGGAAAGAGCTACAGAAAAAGGATTTCTCTATCGTTCAGAGGAGAAAGGTCAGCGGCTGAAAGTGAAACGTTGGATGCTATTGACACGTGGCTGGAAGGGACAAGCGAGAAAATAAAGAGCGGTGATGAGGAGGCAGAGATGAGGGGAGGGGGGGAGGTATGGGATTACTGAGAGGATAGGGATAGCGTGATACGGGCAAAACAAAAAAACAAGACTTTTGTCTCACAGAAAAAAATCCCCCGGTGGGTCGGATAAAGGAAACAAATACCAAGATTTTTTCTTCTTCTAGTGAGGCTGCGATGTGGAAAGATATGAGATGGTAGGGGCGAAGGAGGAACGGGAGAAGGGAGCAGACAAGAGGAACCTTGTGTGATGGGAATAGAATGGGGGGGGGGGGTATAGGTACCGACAGGGCAATGAAGACAAATGGAAGACGGCGAGAACAAAATATAGAAAAGTTCGAAACGAGGGGAAAAAGTGCCACTCACAAAAAAAGAGGAGGATGATGATACAAAGTAAGAATGTACTGAGTAACGGATGGAGGGAAAAACAAGAAAAAAAAGATTAGACGTTACTCCGCAGAGTCTCTTGTATTCCTTGGAGGGAGCTTGGAGGGAGAAAACAAAAGAGGTTCGTGTTGAGAGAAAGGTTGACGATGGCCTTAGTGGAGAGAGGTTGGTTGGGAAAAGCGCGAAAAAAAGGGAAGGGAAAGGGGCGGCGGGCAGTGGGCTGCTTCTCTGGGAAAGGGTTTTGGAGAGGCTAATTAGCTTGCTTTTTCCGGTTACACACGCTTTATCGGGGAAGACGCCAAAGGACTGTTGACCTGTTTGGGAGTACTGGTACTGGTACAAAGATGGAGTGAACTTGGATCACTTAAATAGGAATAAAAGGGAGTACAGTTGCGGATTGCGTGAAGCCTGAATTCCCTCCTTTTGAATCCTTCCATGGGCACCAAAATCCATTTCGTGGAGAGGACACATCTATGAAGAAGGTGGCCCCTTCGCCACAAATTTCCCGAAGCAGGTCAATTAATCCACTTTCTACTGCTCAAACTTGACACGATTCCTCCTCAGCCACAGCTAGGTAGCAGCACCTGCGGCACGAAGACCTCCCCCCCCGTCTGCTATCATTCAGCCATGATGTCCCGGATCGTGTCACCGATTGGGTGCCTTTGCTTATACCATCAACCAAAACGTGTTAAAAACCTCTGCATGACTCCCTGAATCTGCATGGGTGACCCACAATTCGAGTGAGCACTTGTGACGCCACGGCACACACACCAAACCCCGGCGGAGTGCATTATGAGCATGGCCAGATATGCCGTAAGTGGGGGTGGTGCATCTCCACCACTTTGTTTGGAAGCCACTCGCCGAAAGCTGTCATTAAAAGATGCCACATCACCACCACAACAAGGGCCTGGATATCGTGGTATAGTACTGTAGTTACCGGTAGTGCAGGCGAAGGAAGTCTCACAGAGGATCACTCGAAAACTTGGTACAACCTATCATCGGCTATTACGAGAATTGTTTACAGTCCCATATGACTAGCCAACAGAAACGCCAGATATACTATAGAAAGAGGGAAAGGAACGAAGGGAAAGGATAAAATAATATACAGTTTAAACCTCCATATCCTTAATCGGATGTAACAGCACGCTCTTCAGGCACATTCTGCCCTGCACACTTTCGAACTTTTCACCCCCCGCACCATCTACCTCCACCCCAACCCACCGTTTCCACAGCTTTGAAGCAAACTGTGCGTTATAGTACCAACTTGTTCCTTGAAAGTTGTGCTCCTTCCCAAAGACGCTTCCCGTTCCACCAGCACTCCCCTTGGGACCACCATTAAACGTCCGTTCAAGGTACTTCAATGGCCACGCTCTGTCGACAAACAAAGGGTGTGGTGCGAAAACAGCCTTGAGCCCGTGTTGCAGTGCAACCGAGGGTGGCCACATTTCTGAGGCCATGGCGTGGCCGTGAAGAGCATTTTCAGCGTGCATTCTCATGAGAAGTTTTCGAGAAAGCCTACCGACGGCTACGACAGCGGTACGGCGTGGTGGACCTTTAGGAGACGTGTCTTCTATAGGGAACCCGTAGCCAGTGCTGTCACCAGAGAGAAACCAGGGTGCATCTTCCGGATCAAAGATCGGGTTTAATGATATGAGATCAGCTGGCTCATCTACTCCCCACGCAGACTCCGTGTCTTCCTCTGGGGTCTGGAAGGGGGGCTTCGGGTCCGCCGAAAATATTTTGACACTCTCTACTGGAACAGGCCCCCATATTGGTTTTGGCGATTTTGCTGCTACCGCCGAAGAGAAGTTGACCCAGCTGCCGTGGACAGAAGGGATGTAGTATCGCTCGTTGCGCTCCCAGAGATGCTTCCGTGGTTGCTTAGCAGCCCAAGCGTCCATCCCAGAGAACAGCTCATAGAAATGCCCAATATATCTCACATCCATCTCCCAATTCCATACAAAGTCGAACTCGGGATGACGATATGCAAAGTCTTGAACCGGAAAGAAAGTGGATCTGTACACCCCGTGAAGTTGTATGCCACGGAAGGTGTTATCCTTCAAGTTGTTATAGATCGCTCTCATCATGCTTTCGCTCCAGAGCTCCGCAATTCCCCAGAATTCCTCAGGGACATTCTCCCGTAGTGTTTTTTCGTAAAGCCTTTTGGAGGCCCATATTGGAAGCTCGTTGTCCTTGACGTGGACGAGGAGATAAACGGCGAACTCGCCTCCGGAATTGATGCTTAATTCTGAGATGAGTGATCGGATAGACGCCATATCACTAGGTTTATACTCGTAGCCGGTCCATGTTCGCAGTAGAACAGCAGCCCGAGGGTGAGGCCTATTCTCATCTGATTTCTCAGATCGTTTGTCGGGTGAGTGTGCTCCCTCAGTCAAAATCCCCTCCGGATCTAGGTCCTCTGGGTCTGGTGTGCTGAAGCGGTCTTTGTTCTTCTCAACGCATTCCCTTTGTACCTCCCCCCAATCAATCCCTCGCCAGTCTACCTCTTTCACGGGCATACCGCCCTGCCCCCACCCAGTCTCATTCCCGTTTGTGATATCCCCGTCATGCTCTGCTACACCCAGACCACCATTCTCCTTGCTGTATCCATAGCCATAAGTTCCGTATCGTCCATACCGATCAAAGCATAAATCATCCTTCAATCCCAATAGGGAATGACTTCCAAATACGGCAGCCGGCATTCCTAAGGCACCCCAATCAGCCTAAATATCCATGCTAGATACAACTAGAACCCATACCTTGGGGAATGCCTTCGAAGGTTCTGACTTCCGGCCTACCCCTCTCTCTCCCCGAGAAATCCACCCCGTAAGAACACTCTTTATACGCCCCCCGCCAGGTGCGCTCATACTCCTTCGACCAAAAATCAGGATAAGGATCAAAGACCATGCTTTTCGCCTCCTCCACAACCTCTAGACTCCCAGCAGCCTCGGCAATCTCTACAGGGGGATACTCCGGCCTATTGCCCTTCACCAGCCTCCCCAGCCCTGAATAATACCCTTCCAATAGCGCAAAATCCGCCCACCTCGGTTTCTCCGCTACAGCTTGACCCTCCGCGACCACTCGACTCGCAGAATGGCGGATAGCAACCTGTGAGAACCCAGCAATTGTGAAGGTAACCGATGCAAGAATGATCATGAATCTACACATGACCCTTTTTAATCGTGAGGTGACCGTGCCGTTCCACGGGAGTCGCCATTTTTCCGGGGGTTCGGCTCGGCTCGAGATTGGGAGGGCGCTGCAGAGGTGTGCTCTCGTGAACGGATTCCACGACATTGTAACCCGCGCAATTAGGGTATTTGTTTATGCTTTTATCTTGAGGTTTGGGGGCGAGGTAGAAGTCGGATTATATATTCTCTAGTCCCGTTATGGATATCATGAGTAGTTGTGGATGATGGCCAGGGGAGAAGGGATCTTATAATACGGTAAAAACTCGAATGATTGGACCATGTGCTACCGTAGTGTAGTCCGAAATCTCAGGAAAAGGGGGGGAAACACGCCAAAAACACGCCCCCCGAGACAAAAGAAAAAGTAAAAAAAATGCAGACCTTACTAGGAGAGGCAAGTCCAACGTCCTAACACATGGTCCATTTATTCGGGTTTTTACGGTATGACGGACGGCTGGCAGACGTAAATGTGTGCGGGTTAGGAATGCCCTAATTTCACGGTTGGCGTAAGAAAGTTCATGGAGCGGTATCATATGAGAAAAACGAAAAACCGAAGGCAGAGAGGCGACCGGCCTTCGTGATATCAATACAAGTAAGTGGGCTGCCACGAGGTCGCGTCCTCCTTGACTCCTAAGAGCATTGTGGGCTGTTATTATAATCGTTGTCCCGGCAACCGTTTTCCAATCCTAGCATGAACCAACGGGATGATGATAGCAACTTTAAACGCTATCAGCCTTATGTTAACGGTAAAGGTTCCAGGTTTTCAGGCCCTGTTTGACTACTAGACGACTCTTCAAGCCGCTGTTTCCTCGAAGGAGGTCAACCAATTGGCATCTGTCCGAGTGGCTCTTGGAGTCGTCTGTCATACATTAAAAATAAATTGTGATTTTTTTATATGGGCGTCTGAGGGATTAGAATTCATTCCTAGCACTGAAAAGGCTGAAAAATCCTATTTCCTGACCAAGCACAACTCGCGGGTGCCCAAATTTAGCCTTAGCGTGCTGGTAACGAATTCTAGTGTTTTAGGATAGTCAGCAGGCTGACTCCGAAGGAGAGGATAACATCTTAGTCAGATAACAAATATCATACTTGTATCATACTCCTGCGCTTATTCTGTGCAAGGGGTAATGGACAACCAGTCCTACAGCTTGCAGAGGAAAGAAGACTTGAATAGTGGCACAAGGTATTAGAAGACAGCAGCTAAAATATTTTTGCATCATTACAATTTCCCTTACTTCACAATATGTAGGGCTCTCTCCTTCCTACAGAATCGGTGAAGGAGAATCTGCTATCGGACTATAATACTATCTTTCCCTTAGGGATAAACCTGCTCCGACTATATAGAATATTACTACTACTCCCATTGTGCTTGCCAGAGGAAGCCTAAATTTATTTATCTTTTTACCCGACAATTTTAAGGTATCATAGTCTTATAATTCTGTGGCATTGGAGGCCTTTGCTGTTAAGTTAATGGTTTGACAGTCCATCTCATGGTGTGGGGTTGGGGGCTACCACGGTACGTGTAAGCCGGATTACAGCCCTAAGATCGCCATGCTGGCTCTTGATGTTTCCCTGCCCGGGATCTGCCGTTGCAGTGTTTCCTGACACTGTATGATGGTCGTAGTATATCATGGCTTGCTAGAAATCGACGCCACTCGACTCGGATGTTCACGTGCGGGTTTCACCCAAATAAAATGGCCCTTCAACCTAAGCCGGGCCACTGTACGAGTAGGATGGGGCAGTTCACGAAAACTGGAAACGTTGCCCGAGTGATCTGATGTGATTGTCTGCACCAGGTGCTTACTGCCTAGCTAGCTTGAGGAAAGCGCCTAACATATCGGCGCTTTTCCATTATCAAGCTGGGAATGTGTAATGCCATAAATTTCCTGTACAGATCCACATCTATCGCTAGCCACTACTATACGTTAAATCCGACAAGCTCATTATCGTCATTTATTGTTGAAAGAATAGACCGTACGCCGAACAAACAAGCAATAGAGCCGTTAATAGGTGAAAAATGGGAGAAAAAACACCAAGGAAATAGTCGTGAGACGTCTCACCAGAATTACCGTTGTTGAAACGCCAGCTCCTTTCCAAAAAATAAACGTGAAAACAGTAAACTAAGATTGGGAAGAATGAGGAGAGAAAAGGGACATAATTTAAACTTTTTGTTCGTAATATCATTAACAGTTAGGGTTTTAGGCCACAATCATTCCTGGGACCACCTCTGCTCACGCGGTGTATTGGCCGTCCTTCCTTCGAATGCTTCCTTCCAGGCCCAATATTCAGCCAAGCGGACCTCTGCATAAGAAGCATAGTCAAAATCGATTTGACTAATGGTGGCTTGGATGAGTGCCCAGACGCCCCTGTGTTTTCTCGGTTTAGTGTTCATCACAGTTACAGTCAGTTATCAAATGTCTTACCAGTAGAAGCCCGGGATGCCTCTGAATAGATCAACTTCATTCATGAGATCATCAATCTGACCGGCACTGATGGTTGCTGCTGTTGCACTAGAGCGGTGCAGCTCAAAGCTACTGAGGTATGCGCTGATGAACTCTCGGCGGGTAGACCGTGTGGGTAAGCGGCTGTAATCACACTCGAACCCACCCCATTCTGAAAAATGATTTGCAAGCTCGAAGGCACGCTCGCAGGGAGTAGAGTACCTAAAAGCATTGATTCATCAGGATATCGCCTGATATTGAGTAATGGATGGGAAGGAACACTCACTCATAGTCAATAAAATGGACTTGCCTGGCTGCGTCAGGAGAAGCTGAGAGGCCACCTTCTTGGGGGAGTATAATAACGTTGCCGCTCAGTAGATCGCAGTGTCCCATAACTAAGCCAACGCCCCCGTCTAGGCCTTTCAGGCCATATCCACCCTCATCAACGCTGGTAAGTAGCTTTTCATACTCCTCTTGCAAGGATTCTTTCCTGGCCTTCCCCTTGTCTGTATCGCCGGGAATTGCAGAAATCCATTTCTGAAGAACGGTCCACAACGTAACATCAGGTTCACCAGAAGAAGCGGAGGAGGAGGATGCCGGAGATGGTGGGGGCGTAGTACTTGTAGGAAGCACGCCATGCCATTCCCCCAAGCGAGTTGCAACGGCTTTCGAGGTGGCGGGATCTGCTAACTCCTGAACAGAGCAAACACGGCCAGGCACATAACGATAGAGAAGACCGTTGGCGAATCGAGCGAGAAGTTCGGGGGCAAGGTTGAAGCGAGAGAGTAAAAGATGGGAAGCACATTCGCCTAAGTGAACACAAGTCAGTGTGGTTAAACGCTGGATGCATTCCGGAGCTGGGAGACCAACGTTCGCGGTCAATTAGAATACTCGTATCTCTTCCGTAGGCACGCAAGAGAACAGACTCGTCATCTTCAATTCTTCTAGCTTCGGACGAGGTAACTCCTTCGGGCAGGTTATGAATGCATTTGAGAAGCTGGGTAGAAATTGTCAGCACTGGCACTATTAACGACCTAATGGATGAGTAACTCAAGCTGCACTGGAAGCTGCGGGGGGCGAGGATTGGGGGTGGTATATCACGAAATCTTCACATCCTTGGTGGCAGGAGAGATAGGTAGTCACAGGACCCCGAGGCCACTATAATAGCACCGCAAAATGGAATGGACTAGGAAGGAACCAATAGCACCCACAGTATTTGTAATTCCGTCAGTAAATCTCACAAACTTCAACCCACGGCCTCCTCTTGCCGGGGCCCACTCTGGAAAAAGAGTATATATTAATTGTGAGGCGGAGGTTTGAGAATTCGCTACACTGTATGATAGCGGGATGTTCTGCAGCTCGTCTATTTTCGAGGCGGTAATTATAGATGATGGCTTGGTAGACATATTCAAAGTGATGAAGTTGGCTGAATTGGGAGTAGGTTGTGGGGCAGTTCACACGGAAGCACGAACAGAAGAGTGTAGGGGGAGCGAGTGGCAGGTTCTACGGTAAGTTTGCAGCGCGGCGTGTCCTAGAGATTGGTGCGAGGGATTGAAATCTGTATAGCAGCTAGCAGTGGGGGCGGTAGCAGTGACTGGAGGAATGGGGAGGGAGAAGGTGGGAAGAAGAGAACGGGAGAGGAGAGGAAGGGGGAGGGAAGGAAGAGAAGGGGGAGGAGGAGAGGGAAGGAATGAGAAAGTGGAGATAATAAAGGAAGAACAGAGTGTCTCGTGCTTGCCTTCAAAGGGGCGCTGGACGACATGTGCCTTTCCCGTGCGTACTAGAATGGTCGTGGCTTTGTGAAGGGATTGACGCTATGGTTCGCATTGGGTGGTGGATAGATCCATGAGATTCGGGATCCCTGATACCAACTTGCTTTTTCGCTCGTTTTTCCTATGCTCCTATCGAAGTGAAGTGGCCGAGGCTCAACAACTTTTTCTGTGGGGTCTTCGGTCCTGCAGATCGACTGCCGGTGCCAAAAAGCAACCATTCAGATCGCAGCCTCGCAGATGTTTTTTTTTTCGCCATCTGATTATGTTGGGTGCCACAAACACAGGCCAAAAAGGAAGGTCAATTTATCGAGGATCCAGAAACTATGAATACCATGTGCGAGCACTAGATCACCCATTCCTCTGGGTATCAGGGCTGGTACGGGAGTTGCGGCATCAGATACTGGTGGTCCATTGACACTGGCCCTCCAAGGGACAGGAACACGAATTCTACCGTGGACGAGGCTATTTGGCGAAACCCCAGTGCGTTCTCGTTGCCGCCGCAGTACGAGTACTACTATCGTACTCGAGTATCGCAGACGCATGTGCACCGTTATCGTGCTGAGAAGTGCTCATGGTCGTGGTGTACATCATCCCGGAGATCACGAGAAACTAAGGAAAAAACCCTTTATGCCGGCCTCCGAAACCTGACGAGCTATCACTCCCCGTGAGTTATCATACGTTATCGTCAAATTTTCATGAACACGTCTTTGGGCCCACGCGACACCATTAATTTTGATCCTGGACGCAAAAAAAGCGCAAGCGCCGTGGGGGGAATCTTTCGCAATATGATCAAGAGGAGAAATCTGTGGACATCAGAGGGAAAGCCTAACGATACCCCTGCCCGAGCACGACATGCGTCACCCTCAGCTGCCAGCACAGGAACTCAGTGAAAAAAATCAAAAAAAGAAACGACTACCGGTACCCTCTCTCGGCCTCACCCACTTTTGTTTCCCTGCTGCTCTGTTTCCCCGCACTTCTGTACCACAAAGTCCCCATTCTGCTAACGCTCACACGACCACCGGCACCTGCCGTGCTTTGCAGGCGAATATGGCTATCATGGCATAAAAGATAATGTGATGAAAAAAGAGAAAAAGAAAACTCGAGAAATTTGTGTGATTATGCTGCATCAGTAGATACGGTGACAAAACCTCCGCAGGGCTTAAGATCTGGAGATAGGCTACCGTAGGTGTCGAACAGCTCCCTTAAGGGAGTACCTATCAGCATTTATCATACTTCATAAACCGGTGAAGGGGCAGTCTTCATTATCATGATTTTTCGCCTGAGGTCATTGGTTGTCATGGAGTCTGTGTGGCTCACCGGGTGAGTCGCGGTGAGTTTTCTCATGGGAAACTTTCTTTTAGGTCATGAATAATAACAGTCCTCGAGAGCACAGCTATACTTCTCTCGCGGAGCTGTCGGGATCTCAACTTGCCCCGGATACGGTTTCGCCGATACCTCCTTGCGTATCACGGCATCTGCGTCCTAGCAGACAAACGTGAGACAGGCTCAGGCAACCTGGATATCTCCAAGGCCGCATCCAACCGCCTAATACGGTGCGGAAGCCTGCCCGAATGGAAGAAAAATCTGCCGCTAGACCCGCCTACCAATCTTCCTGTTGACAAACCAGGTAGTTTGATTATTGTATCCCTGGGGTTGGGGATTTTTCACCACGATACCTTACTACCACCCCGGGAATATGCCGTCACAAAAGATCACCCGCAAAACAAGCTCTGCCAAGCCCGCCAAGGATGTAAGTTTTTGCATCTGACAACTCTGCTTTCGGAGAGAGTCGCAGACGGGCCCTACAAAAGGCCACGAATGTTGGTAGGGTTTCTCTATCAACCCAAGCATCGAGGATTCAGGAGAAATACGGGCCGCGTTGGCTAGGGTTGTGGGGGGCTATACTTGAGTAGGATGCTCGCGCCGTGTAATGTCTTGCATGCTAGACTAGTGCTAGAGCACGAGAGCACTAGTAGTCAGGTGATTATGGTGTGCTATATTCTCGCCGCACAAACTCCGTTCATTAGAGTATAAAAGCTGCTGCCAATTGTGGAGCTGGGGAGAGGGGGTGGGTTTGATGATTGGGTTCGAGGAGATGATTGAGTCTACTCGTAAGGGCGCTGGCAGGTTGGTGACCTTGCGTGGAGGTGCTGGTTTGGGTTTTTTCATCCTGATGCTAGCGGAGTACCCGTCGTCAGGAGCACTGGTGTCCTTTGGGTGTGCAGTGCAGAGGGGGAAAAACCCCCCCTTCTCTGACAAGGAGTGTTGCTGTGGGTGTGGGAAAACCTTGTTTAAAGCGGGAGATACGGCTCTCACCAAACAGTCGATATCTGGGCTCGGCTTCGTGCTTTGACTTGTAGTATCCTAGCGGGAGCCCAAAATGTGGTTATGCAAGTCTCTGCTTCCGATAGAAAGCTTTGTTCTGCTAGAGTGAAGTTCTGATACTTGATGAACTTTAGATATATATTTTCCCAGAGGGATTGATCACAGATAGCTCCTGAATAGCTGAATAGCCCGACGCCCAGATAATACCATACAGTATCAACATCCCGATCGTCACACCTTGCTGGGGTAGGGAAATGCCGAGATGACTACAAAATTTAACTAACCTCTCTTCTTGGCCACCAAGCGTGATTGTGGGAGTAGAGAGCTCTGTAGGCTCAGTGGGCGAGCGCTGCAAGCAGATAGCATCGTACCGTATCGGTCCGAGTAAGATAAGGTCAGCCAATAAGATTTTGAATGGAGTTGGCGGGGGTCATCGGCCCTAATGAGTGTTAATCACGTGACAAATAGCCAGTGGGGATTCGGCGCAAGCCTCCGGGGTATGGTTCGTGCGGATCAAGACCTGCACTAGGAATCTAGCTATTTTCAAACGATTATACCACCAGAACAAGTCACCCAGGCGACTCCAAAAAACCTCTACATTATTCTCCATATCTCTCTCAACAATGTAGAGGTTTTTTTAAGTTTCTGGAGCAGCTGTATGATGAGGTATAATTGTTTGAATTTAGGCATTTTTGGTGGGAAAGAGGAAAATGTGTTACACACAGCCACAATTGACTGCCAAGATAGGGCACAATTTGGATTAGTAACTGTGTTTTTATGCCAGGCTTTTGTGCACGGGTGTAAGGGTATCTCGGGCGTGGTGACATAAGGCCTCCGCCCTGTCGTCCTCAATGTAGGACACCTATTTCAGGAAGTAGATAGGGGTATTCCAACAGTAAACAACTGTAAATAACAAACCAATAAAATACATTCAGAACCCATTCGCCAGCAAATCATGAAGCAAAAAGGTGTTCGTGAGTGAAACCCAGAGGGTGTTAGACACCGGGAAACTACTCGCAATGAGAGAATTTGGATCATTGCACTCCGTGATGATGCCAGCTGGGGCTGGACGAAAATTGGCCAGCACCTGCACATAGATCGCCGAACCTGCCAAAATGTAAGTATTAATTACGTTTTAAAGTGTGTGGAGTTGAAAACTAACTAAAATCTAAAGATATACCAAAGAATCAAGACAAATGACACCCCATCAAATGCCCTCTGTACCGGCCGCCGCCCTATCTTCAACGATGGTGAAAAACAGCAATTAGAGGCTTTTATCACGCATGATGCAAGGACAAGTCGCCTCAGGTGGGATGAAATATGTCTCGAGATGGGGTATGCCTGCTGTCCTTGAACGGTAAAAACCATTATGGAATCGCTGGGGTATCGCCCTGGTGTACCCTGCCGGAAATTCGCAATCTGCACCGCAAATTGGCCAATTCAGGTCGCTTGGTGTCGTGATTGTCTTGGCTGGGGGTATGAGGATCGGCTTCGTGTGCTGTGGACGGATGAGTCCACATTCTCTACAGCCGTTTTTGGGAATCGGCCTTGGGTAAAGAGAAAGGTTTTAGAGGAATATCATTCAGATTGCATAGATGAAACGTTTGAGTTTGGGTGTGAATCCCGGATGATATGGGGTGGTTTCTGTGGTACTCTCAAGTCTCGGCTAGTCTTTATTCCCTGAAAAGCCAAGGTTGACTCTGTCCTGTATGTTTCTACTATCATGTATCCCCACCTTGTGCCATTCTGGCACCGGTTCTGTGAAATATATGGGTGGACAGCAGTAGTGGAGGATGGTGCACCTGGGCACCAAGGATATTCCAAGCAAGACAGAGCCCTTAATGGGATGGAATCTATCCAATGGCCCACTCACTCACCGGATTTGAACACAATCGAAAACCTTTGGTTGGACATAGAGAACGAGCTTGGTGAAACTTGAGGTCGGATTGGGGACATGGCTGCCTTGGAGATTGCTTTGAATACTGTTTGGTAAGCAATTCCAAATGAGAGGTTGGAGAGCCTTATTCAGAGCATGCCAGGATGGCTTCAAGCTGTGATCAATGCCGATAGAGGGGCCACAAGGTATTGATTTTTGTATATAGAAAGTAAAAAAATATCACGAACTCGCTATCATGAGATATCACTTGCACACTTCTACTTTGGTCGAAGAAAAATTGCCTCTACTATATTTAGAAGTGTGCCCGACTTTTTGCCAGCACCAAATCCAACCTACTATATATCACTCGAACTTCCTAATCTGGCTTCGCCTCCACATAATATGCACATCTCGATTCGGAAGTGCACCTGACTTTTTGCTACCCCCTAGTATGGTGCCTTGCATCTAAAGTGTGGACCTGGGTAGATGCAACATGAAACGCTCAAACCTGTCAGGAATCAGGGTTGTACCACAAAAATTGTAAATTCATAAGGTGCAGCGCTCAGTCCACACCAAGGGAGTGCTTTTTGATATTTACCTTTACTAATAATTAATATTGAATCGAGTTTAATAATTGATTAAGCTTCAAATTAAGTTGTAGATGATATATTTGATAATATGGTACATATATGATACCAAATAAATTGTTATAAAAACTAGATAATTGAAGGAATTGAACATGGGACCTTC
>Ga0307509_10000418_pt1 | contig 71554 bp, 89 predicted proteins | sample 10_EM_MG_FD_202245 | JGI IMG/M metagenome (GOLD analysis project Ga0307509, IMG submission 202245) | Populus trichocarpa ectomycorrhiza microbial communities from riparian zone in the Pacific Northwest, United States - 10_EM | ecosystem: Host-associated > Plants > Roots > Unclassified | place...
CCCAAGAGTAGATAGCCATTTCATGAGTATTGATGCGCCAGAGACGTACCTTATACCAGCGTGTAGCTAGCGTCGAGCCCAACGACATCCAAGTGACTGATTCAAAATCGATTGAGCGGTTGTGGAGGAATCTGCCATCGGGTTCAGGATTAGTAGAGACAAAAGACCACTGTCAGAAGGGTGGGCGATCTCCATGAGTATTAATACGATAGGGATGTACCTTATACCGGCGTGAAGCTGGTGTCGAGCCCAGAAACCTCCTGGTGTCAGATTCAGGATCGCATGTGTAGTTGTAGTGAAGTATTATGCAGGATGCCTGGGAATATGGATGTTAAGGGCGATGATGAGAGAAGAGAATATTGAGGGTGATGATGAGAGAACAGTGTGTCGCGTCACGTGTGAGGCTAAGTGCCGAGAAACCATGATGAACTATGCCAAGAAATACTCAGGGGTACCCCTGAAGCGAGCATCTCTCAGTGGTAAATCATGATGACCAATAGTGTTGATGGACCAGTCTGGATGCACCAGAGGCAGAGTTGCTTTGACTAATATGTCATGACGGAATGTGGTGTATTGGTTTGGCTCCAGATGCATGGAATTTGAGAGTGCATTGCGAGGAAACTCAGGACACACAGGACGCAGCCGACGCAACTCAGGATGCACAGGACGCAGCCGACGCAACTCAGGACGCACAGGACGCAGGGGGCACAGATTTAACGTCGCATGCGTCAGGACGCAACGGCGCCGTATCTGACGAAGGGTAATTTTTTGCTGATGTGCTGCCTAAGACCCCCCTCCACAGAAGACAACGAAATCCTGAGCCTTGATGCTACAGGGACATACACTATACAGTTGCGTAGCTGGCATCGAGTCCAGCAACCTCCAGCAAACGGAATTGGAATCCGTCCAGCTGTCCTGGAGTAATCTGCCATCGAGTAAAGTTCCACCATAATGCTAGCTAAGACCCCCTCTACAGAAGACAGTGAGATCCTGAGTTTCGATGCCACAGGGACGTACGGTATACCAACGTGTAGCTGGTGCTGGGCCCAACAACCATCAGGAAATGGAATTGGAATCCATCCAGCGGTTGTGGACTTATCTGACATCGAGTAAAGTTTGGCCAGGGCCTAAAGACTACTCTTAGAAGGGTCAGCAAATCTATGAGTATCAACAGCGTAGGGATGGGCCTTATACCTTTGTGTAACTGACGTCGAGCCCAACAATCTTCAGCAAACAGAATCAGAATCCGTCACGTGGTTATAGCGGAATCAGCTATCGAATCCTGAGATCACTAGCTATAATACTCCATGAATACCTGTCATGTAGGGATGAATCCTATACCAGTGTGTACCTGTCGTCAAGTCCAGAATGATGCAGGTGTCAGCATCAGAATTGGGTCAGTGGTTGTGAAGTCATCAGGTTAGCCCAGGTGGTGAGGATGTTGAGTGGTGAGGGGAAAGTGAGGAGTCACGTCACATCAAAGGCTAAGTGCTGAGACCTCACAACAATAAAATCTGCTAACCAGAGACTGTCATAGGTATTACTCGCTTTCGAACTAGAGTGAACTCGCATTTTCGCTCTCTGAAAGATGAAGTTCTGAAAATAGAACTGCAGAACCGTAACTCTTTAGCGGCGCAAAATTAAAAATATACCTATGGTGGCTCTCTCACCAACTCAATCATTTGTGCCAAGACTACCTACCCCCTTTCAAGTTAAGAGGACTGGCTGGAAAGCCACAGCCACTAATAATCACCGGGTACTCTGGGTGCTGGTGAATCTTAAGGTGCTATAGTGTTGTGAACTGAGTCTGGAAGCATGGGATGTAAGGTTGTGTAGGCACTAGTATCTAGAGGTAAGTGTGGATGACAACTGTGCCTCCTGATGCACCTGGCGCAAGCGAGGGCAATAACCAAGCTCCGGGCACACCTAAGGTCAAGGGGGCAAAGTTACTGTACCTGGTATCCGGACGCAACGGCAGTGCACATGGCACAGGGTATTTTTTTGCTGATGTTGACAGGTAGTGAATATCCCTACTGTCACATTTGAGGGCATTGTATCAGTTTTCCGCACTTTTACATACTCTCACATGTTATTGTGCGTTAACAATAATCACCGTATCTCAATAGACGGAAAAGCTCACTCATGACAACCCCACTACCCAACACTTTTTTTTTTTTTTTTTTTTTTTTGAATTATATGATTATTGTTTTAAGGTACCAAATCTTGCATACAACTCGCGCTATGGCATAAAAAAACTTCCAATACCCCTGGGAAAAAGCCAACCCCCCAAGTCCCTCTGGGGTGAAACCAACCGCACATCTCGCCCCCAACAAGAAACCCTTGACTAGCTAAGAAGAGAGACGAAGGGAATCAAATCAAAGAACAAGCAGGAAGAGTCAGGAAAACCCATAGCACTCTCATCCGGACAAAAAGAAAAATCAAAAATCAAACAAAACAGCAACCACTTGAGAAATTTCCATAAAATCAGCACGGTGGTGGCCAGGCTAGGCATAATTGAAGTCCTGGGGAGGCCGAACAGGCCAACTGTGTTGGCAAAACACTCGAAAAGAAGAAGGAGATAGTGCAATACCATCCTCCCAGAGGCAAGCCGTGATGGACCGTGATCATAGTCCGAATGGTCAAGAAGTAGTTATGGATACCAGCCAGGCAGTTGTGGGTACCAGCCAAAAATGTGGAGAAGTAGTAGGGTGCTAGCCGATCCGACCGTAAGAGGAGGAGGAGAAAGAGGGGTAGACCTAACTCTGTGCTGTAGAAACTATCGGAAACGCGTTCGTGTCTTGACTAGGCAGCCTCTTAAAGAGAAAGAGAGTAGAGAAATGGACCATGGCCTGTTGAAATGTTTTCTCTTACTGCAAACCGTGTACCCGGCCGTCTGTAACATAGGCAGTGAGAAAGGTGTTGCTGACCATGCAGATGTTCTAAGCAAGGCTCAAAGCAAACACTGCATGGGAAGAGGAAACATCATCAAAAGGAGACGAAATCCATCAACCTAGGGAGAAGAAAGCACAAAGGAATAAGCCTAAGGGTGGGAGTAGATGAGGGGAGATCCACTCCACCCCCTAGGGCGAACCGATCGCGGGGTGAAGTTGGAAAAAGTGGTGATAATCTCGTAGTGTTGAGATTTCAATCGCCGGGTGTGTAGAGGAGACAGAGGATGACCCCACTACCCCACTAACCCCACCATCATGAAAACTAAAAGAAAATTAAAAAAAAACGTAAATATATAGTAGAAAGTAATATTTAGTATACCATCCATCAGCCTTATTAATTGCTTTTACCCTATGTACCATTGACCCTGCCAAAGTATCAAAAACCTTTGTGTCAAAAAGTTCCCAACAATTAGTAATGGCCTTCTCTATTGCTTTTTTGACCATATCAAAAGGACTCTTCCTGAGATAGAGTTCAGGATAGCTCTTGTGAAGCTTATGTTTCCTCAGAGACCAAACATTTTCAATGGGATTGAGATCTTGTCCATAGGCGGGAATTTCCAGAAGAGCAATTACCTGACCTCTGAGCCATCTCCTCAAGGGCAAGTGAGTCTTAGCATTGTGAATGATAAAAAATACCTTTTCATCTCCAACCTTTTCCCTGATATCCTCCCATATCCCTAGAGTGTCATAATGATCATAAATATCAATAATTGACTTTCCAGTAACTCCTCCCCTAGCAGAAGAAGGATCAGGCAAAACAGGTAAAAAAAGACCATGAGTTTGACTATAAAAAAAACCAATCATCATCTGACTAATCCCCCTCTCTCCTCTCCTACCAGCAGGTACAACACAATCCTTATTCCACTTCTCCTTTGGGTATATAAATATCCATTTGCTCCTCTTTTCTCCTTCTCTCTCTACAGCTACCTCATGTCCTCACATTGCCTTCCTTCTCCACATCTCTCTTGTCCAATGCCTATGAGCTAATGCCTATTCCAATCTCTCTTGAGCTTGATCTTCATCTAAATAAGCGCTTTCCTGTGCCAACCACTTTTTCAGATGCTTTTGTTAAAGTCTTCCTCTCACTGTCATAGCAGAGACATTGGGAGCAACTTTTTTAACAATCTCAGAATAGCTAGTATTGCGATTACCCAGAGCTTCCTCCACCATTGAATCATCCTACAACTTGGTAGTCTTAGAATATCTTCCTCTACCCTTTCTCTCCTGACCCTCTTGATATCCTTTCTGGATAGTGCCTTTAACAGTATTGAGGGGTGTTAAGGTGGAGGGCAATTTGGCGATAGCTCATTTGTGGCTTGTGTAACCCGAGAGTTCTTCCCCTGGTACACTCAGAGTGGTGCTTGGAGGGGATAGGCTTTTTGGCATGACTGCGAAGAATAGGAGGCATAGTTTCTTAAAACAAAACAATTAGGAAAATTGATTGGGTTTTGGTTGATGTAGAGGAAATTCTTTTTGGGGTGTTCAAAGTGAGGGGTGATGAGGAGGGTCGCGTTGCCGCCGATCGTTGATGTATGGTTATTTTTGTTAACATATGTTCCATCTCACCGGCCAAGGGGATTACTTGGTGAAGAGCATATGCTCTTCACAAAGAAGGTCACTTTGCAAGAGGGATATGCTACCAAGCAAGTACTCGTCTTAGCTATCTCCCCCACAAAGTATTGAAAAACCCTCTTAGTGTAGCCCTAGTGAATCACAATCTAGGATGGCCTAACCCGGATGTGTTTATTAAGGTGAATCCTTTTTGGTGCAAAGCGTGCTTTGTTCCACATCCCTACAAAGCAACGATCCCACTTCTACCATTACTAGAGACCAAATAGGCTCTCCGTGTAGTGATCAGATGGAGCCCGATGAGAATTCCTTTGCTCCATTTACTGTGCAGACCTTCCAGCAGTTTACCAAATGGTTGGATTCGCCTGATCACAAGAACCGGGTATGTAAAGGACTTCAATACTGGAATAGCCTAGTAGGAATATAGAGGCTGATGGGTTTTGAGTTATAGTGGCTTTTTGATCAGGACAAATGGACAAGTTACCGGAACTGGTTAATTTTTCCAAATAAGAAGCCGCCCCACGGTCCCGAGCAACAGCAGCAATATAATCAAAGACATGATGCGCTTACCTACTATCTTATCAAAGATGCCAAACTCTTTCGAAAAGGAACAGCTAAGGATAATATTCCAGGGCTGGACCGTGAGGTTGTTCGTCCTGCTGATATTTTTTATAAAATCCGTGGAGTCCATAACCAGCTTGGTCATGCTGGAATGAATAAAACTACCATTGGTGTGAGAGATCGCTACTATGGAATCACCCGTTCAGAGGTTGAGTGGTTACTAAAGCACTGTCAAACCTGCCTTCTCAGCCGTCAAAATCGATCCCGGGCCCCTCTTGAACCTATCATCTCCGATCATACACTTCAGCGCATCCAGATTGACCTGGTTGATATGAGGCATGAGCCTGATGAGCAATTCAAATGGATTCTTCATATTAAAGACCATTTCAGTAAATGGTCTTCCTTATTTCCTTTAAAGAGCAAGACTGCAGCTGAGGTTGCTTGCCAAATGGCCATTTGGATTGGATGTTATGGTGTTCCAGAGATTCTACAATGTGATAATGGGCGTGAGTTTAAGGGTATTCTTCTGATTCTCCTACAGAAACATGGGATCAAGGTGTGTAATGGACGACCTCGAACACCTCAGACACAAGGCCTGGTAGAGCAAGCCAATGGAACTATGAAGACTAAGCTTCAAGCGTGGAAGCTAGATACAGTGGCTTCAGGTGGAAACTCTCATTGTTGGTCTCAAGCCTTGCCGGAAATTGCACTGGCAATGAATCGGCAACCACATTCAAGTCTTGGAGGCCAGTCACCCTATGAGGTTATGTTTAATCGAAAGCCAAGATAGGAGGAAGCTATACCAATTCACACGAGACTTCAGCAAACCTTGAACAATATTCCTGAAGAAGATTCCAATCCTAGTCCGGAAAGTCAAGACAATCTAATTGAAGAGGACCTAGATCTGGAACCCTCTCCGCAGCGAATAAACAGAGGGGTTCTTGGGACTCGATTTTCTTTTGATGATATGAATCAGAGTGGAATAAGTGATGCACGTCTAAGCGTACACGATCAGCTGGAAGTAGAGGATCAAGCTCCTCAATCACCTAATACTCCTTTAAGCCAAGCACCTATTGAGAATAGGGTTGTTCGAACTGTACTTGAAGATGCAATGAAGAATCAAGCTGCTAAAGCGAGAGCCCGATCTTCCCATAAGTACAATAAGCAGCATACTATTGAACGCTTTCTAGCAGGGGATATAGTAAGCCTTAAAATACCAAGAGAGGACCGGGCAGCCACAGATCCTCCGAGAATATTCTGCCGGGTAATGACAGAGAGCTATCCAAATCGCTATAAACTTCAAACTGCATATGGCCTTCTCAAAAACCACTATCCTGTTAATGCCCTCCTCCGTGTTCCTGAGGCAGCTGGGATTAATATTTCAATTCCTACTACTCTTATATCTACAGAAATTACACTACACGCTGCTGCTGGAATGGTATCAACCAGTGATCGGATTGGTATTTCCTGTAACTGCAAAGGTCCTAGGTGTAGTGGAAGATGCAGGTGCATCCGGAATAAAGTTCAATGCTCTGTACATTGTCATTCACATGAGTTTGACTGTGGCAATCTCTCTCCACTTACGACTCGGACAGAATTAGCCTTAATCGAAAGACATACTCCGGATATCCAAATAGTCAGTTGATATTTTAGAGAAAATCCTGTACTAGTAGTGAATGTATTCCTATAGTAATAAAAGCACTCGTAATTACTTTACTTGGTTGGTGGGATGAGACCAATATTTTATTGTGAGGAGCATATCTCACCTACAAAGTGACCTACTTCATGAACAGCATAACTCCTTCAGCAAGAGCATATGCTCTTCACCAAGTAATCCCCTTGGCCGGTGAGATGGAACACATACAATATATAAACCTCCACTCTGAATTTTTTGTTAACCGCTGCCCTCACCCCGCATAATGCCTTCAGTTTCTGAAACACCATCTGTACCGTATCCTACCTCTTGGCGCTGCGATTTTGATAGAATCCTGTGGTCGTGGCAGAACTTCCCCCTGATTGTTGATCCGCAGTTAATCATGTTAATCGACGATACAACCCCGGCCATTGTTATCTCAACCACCTATCATCTTTTTTCTCTCTCCCAGCCCTGATTGACTTGTGGCCATCTCTCCTTCTCTGCTCACCCCTTACTCCTGACACCTTGCACTACCTGTAGTATTATGGTCTTCGCGAGGCTTGCTCCCTCTGCCCGCAGCAAGGCACACTCCCTTCTCCGTACCATTCAATACACCTATCCGCCCACCTGCCCTTGTCACCAAATCTTCACTCACCCTCACCCTTCTGCTGTTTCTGCAGCTTCACTCGTTGATGGAGCACGGTCACTTGCCACCCCTGTCGGCCTCCAGAAAGAGTATGCCTTTGAAATGGCCGCCCCAAGTATTCGATTCGGGCCCGGAAGCACGCGGGAAGTCGGAATGGACTTTGCAAACCTCAAGGCGAAAAAGGTCATTGTTATTACCGACAAAACGATTGAGCGGCTAGCTCCCATGTTATGTTGTCTGCAGTCTCCGCGCTTGAAAGCGCTGGGGTCAAGTATCAGATTTTTTCCGATGTGATGATTGAGCCGAAGGATCACTCTGTGAAAAAGGCCATTGAGTTCGGGAAGCAGGCCAAAGGCGACGCCTACTTGGCTGTTGGGGGTGGAAGTGTGATGGATACAGCGAAGATGGTAAATCTGTATACTAATTTCCCTGAGGCAGATTTCCTCGACTTCGTTAGTGGCTTCCTCTCGCCTCTTCTTTCCCGTGCCTTCAGGTTGACCTGGGTAGGTGAACGCACCATTAGGAAAAGGACTGCCAATCACCAAAGCTCTGAGCCCTTTGATCTGCATCCCCACCACTGCTGGTACTAGGAGTGAAACCACCGGTACCGCAATCTTGTGCGTTCCATTTCTCCCATCATTTTACACCTTCTCTAACAAGCTAGTGACCTTACCGATAAAAAGGCAAAAACTGGTATCGCCCACCGGGTGCTCAAGCCAACCCTTGGAATCTGTGACCCGCTCAATACACGATCTATGCCTCCAGCTGTTCATGCCTCTTCTGGCTTGGATGTGCTTTGCCATGCCCTTGAATCCTATACAGCCATTCCATACAATCAGCGTATTCCCTGTCCAACAAACCCGATTCTACGCCCGGCATACCAGGGTGCGAACCCTATTAGTGATATATTCTCCTTCAAGGCTTTGCGAATGACAGTGAAGTACCTTCTTCGGGCAGTTCGTGATCCAGAAGATCAGGAGGCGCAGAGCCAGATGTTGCTCGCTGCCGCGTTGGCTGGTATTGGATTTGGAAATGCGGGTGTGCACCTTTGCCACGGGATGAGCTATCCAATATGGGGCGGAAATAAGGGGTATAAGCATAATGGGTATCAAGTTGATCATCCAATTATTCCACACGGGGTATGGGTTCCTGCTTCCCTGTCTCGCTATGGATGCTCGGGCCATTGACCGCAAGCCCAGGTAAGTGTAGCCGTAACTGCTCCCGCAGTATTCAAGCTCACAGGAGCCTCCAACCCAGAGCGACACCTAGCTGCGGCAGAGGTCTTCGGGGTTGATATATCTAACGCCCGCGCTGCGAATGCTGGACAGCTTTTGAGTGACGCCTTGAAGGAATTCTTGCATGAGCTTGGGGATCAACCAAGGGGCATCAAAGACCTTGGTTACACCAGCAGTGATATTGAAGGGTTGGTCGAGGGTACTATCCCTCAACGTAGGGTGGTGATGTTAGCCCCCAATATTGACGCCGATCTGGCGGGGCAAAAGGGTGAGTTGATAAAACTATTCGAGGATAGTCTGGAGCACTAGGGAGCGAACATTTTCTCCCCTTGGCAAGGAAGTTCTGTCCACAGGAAGCAACAAAGCGTTTCTCTTTCTCTGGAGACCTTGTGATGATACTCAGGTGAATAACAGTAGCCACGAGGTGTCAATTATGCTAGAACTGCCACCCGGCTCAGCGACAAATAGACTCCAGCGAGGTCTCCCCTATTCATATTGTCTGAGTGCCCCTCAGCTTTTAACCCACACTATTTTCCAACTAAGTAGATCAAGCCACCAATAACTCCCGGGATTACACAATCATAGAGACTGGCGCTACAAGTGCTGGGGTCGGAGAAAGGAAGCAAATTGGGAGCTCGAAGAGCGAAGTTACTTCCACGATAAATAAGGAACGGTCCAGAAGTACCAAAAGATGAAGTGCGAAAGCCCCGAAAGACCAGAAAACCGGAAGGGTTGAAGCGAAACATTGTAGGACAAGATGCAATAAAAAAGGGAACAAAAGGCACACGCAGAGCCACCCAAATTCCTAACGATTACCTGGTGTCTATGTCGACTGAAGCCGAGCATTAGGGTAGAAAATAACGTAGAGAAAGAATTAAGGAGGAAAAAGATGAAGGGAAACAATGAGCGCGATGGCAAACATCACAATCTCCCTTCAGCCCGTGAAATAGCGAGTTATATCCCTTCCGGCAACTCAAATCCGCGAAGCTCCCCCTCGAGATAGTTTACTAACGCAACAGCTTGGGTCTTGAGTATCCCCAATCCTCCGCCTAGAACAACACCGCTACCGCTCCCGCTGCCCTCCCCACCCCCGCTCTTAGCAGACTTGCTTTCCCCTTCACTATGCAGACTGCTTCTACTACTACTACTAGTTACCTTCGGCCCAATAAGACATAACAGAACCCTCTCTGCAACGATTTGTATGTGGAGATTGTAATCCGAGAGCTCAAGAGTAAGTGATTTGAGGGCTTCGGCAGGGCCATCGGCGACCGTTTCAGGCGGAGATGGCGGCGCCGCCACGTTTGTGGACGGAGTTGTGGGAAGCGAGGCTTCTATGGCGCCGGTGGAGGCAACTCGCGAATAAAGGCTCCAGATATTGGCAGCGAGCGCAGCATGGGTTCTGGACTTCTTTGCTGAGGGCGCGGTTGGCGAGGCGCCTGTTGCGAGGAGAGAGCCTGAAGGTGTAAAAAGCCTAGTCCGGTCGCTGGTTTAGCGAATGGACTCCAAGGGGAGGCTGGAAGAAAAAGGGGCATTCATACAAAGCAGATGAGACATTTGCAGAGATAGTCTGCGAGAGCAAGTCGTTTAGTGGTTTCGTTTTTAACATTTTTAGAGTCTCTTGGTGGTGTAAATTGCCTCCCCCGGTGGAACGGGGAGGATGCTAAAGTAGGCGGAAGGAGAGTATCGTACGAGTGTGGATGGGGGGTGGAAGGGCGGGTAAGTTAGTGGTGGAAAAAGGTTAATCCGAGGCAACAGAATGATGCTTGATCGAGGTCTTCTGGTGCCTCAGAAATCATCAGAACGACTTCGCCTGGGATGAACTGGCACAAAATGGGGCTGAGAGTCTAGCTGCATTAATAAAAAAGAACCAGGAGTGCCTCCCGCTGAGTCTCAATAAGTTACAAGGGATCGAAATATGTCGGCAACAGATGAGCGTCCAACTTTTACCGTACTGCAAAAGGCGAGACCGAACTTGAATGATGGGTGCTATTGAAGGCGCATCGTCCGGGAGTTTCCAGACCTTGATAAACACAAAACGGGGGTTTCGGCAAGCAACTATAATAATCTCAAGTTCTCATAATTCAATATTTGCAGCCTCCGATGAGTGTCTGGTAACCACAAAAGCCAATTTTAGATAGTCACTCGGAAAATCCAGAATGATTGTTATGGGGAACGCAGTGGTATCTGTACAGTCGCACCCCGCTATAATGGACCCCGTTATTGTGGGAAAACTGCTATTACGAACAAATCCCTTGGGAGTTCATTTTCCCCATACAAATTTCCCTGCTATAATGAATCCTGGCTGCTAACGAATCCGAATTCAATTCTGTGATGTCTCCCCCCTGCTTTCATACAAATTTAATCTGCTATAATGGATTCCTGATGAATTCTTGAGGACCGAAGAAAGAGATTTGTTTATGACAAAGGATAGAGATTTAAATCTTGCGAATCATAGGGATGTGAGCAGAGATAGTGGTTTATAGTACCCAATTGACCTTCATCAGAGATAGCATTTCCACCAACATTTTCCTCCTCATCACCGGGTATATTTTCTTCAATCCTGCTAACATCCAGCCTGCCCATACCGTTTCCCAGGCCCCTTGTCCACTCTACCCCCAATTCCCTCCCTTTCAATGCACATTTTCCTTTTCTTTTCTTTTTCCATGCCTTGTACTAGGAGATTGAAGGATAGTAAGGTATTAATCAGGTGGATAATTTGAAGATATCATTATTTTTATGTGCACTTTCTTCCTCTGTTTGGGCTCTTCCCTTCTAAAAACCCCTCCAACTGCTTATTCATTATTATCACAGATTTTTCACAAATACCTATACTGAACATCTGCTATACTGAACAAAAATGGCCTGATACTTGGCGTTCGTTATAGCGGGGTGGGACTGTATTGCAATACTTATTTTCTCACTTGATTTTTATTTAAAAAGGTTAGTAGTGGGTTATTATAGTTTGAGTTCACTATTCGAGCAGGATGATTAAGCTCCTCACTCCTGATTTTCCTACCTCACTTTTCGTATTCCCTTTTCAGCAGGTGGAACCCTGGATAATCAACAAAGTCAATTTCCACGATTCCTCCCCCCCAAACCCTTTAAGGCTTCATAGACTTGGCGTCAGACTCATGTGGGTGATAGACTATGATACAGTCCTTGGTTCTCTTCATAGTTGTCAGATTTCACATGACTAATACTTATTAGTCATAGGTGTGTAAGGTTCTCCAGCTATGATATTGCTTTGACTCATAGCTTTCACATGATCAGTACTTGCATATTATATGTTATTATTGGTTGTTGTTTATATGACTTACAATTGTGAGTGATAACAATATAAAGAGTTTCTCACATGACTCATATTTTGAGTTGTGGGTTTCATACATGTGGTGCAATTTGCAGACATTATTTACATTATAAGTTTTAATTGATTCACTGTATGTTGTGTAGTGACTCTTATAGAAGCCAACCGATGGATTTTTGATATGACTTACATATAGGGATAGTCTGACACATAGGGTATAAGTCATCGGGGCAAGAGTAGTAGGAAGTAGTCTTTTTAAGGGACGTCATGCGTGGCAGCAAAAAAATATGCTGTATTAGGTCTACTGCTGTTGTGTCCTGACTCTGCTAGTCTGGACTTGGTGTCCTGTGTGTCCTGTGATTCCTGTAACCTGAGGCCACATGAGGTTGTATCCTGTAACCGGGTGCCAGATGAGAGGAAGTCCTGTGTATCTGGAGACTAGCTTGTACAGCACATTCCGTCTTGACACATGCAACCAAGCAACTCCTCACCTGCCATGCATCCACACTCATATGTTAACACGATCTGACATCTGGATTTACCACTGACTTAACCTCGCTCCTGTGTACCCCTGAGTATTCCTGAGTATCCTCTCAGCTTCTAACACTGTAAGCAAGGCTTACTGCTTGGTAAAGAAAATCTGGTTAGCCCCGGTGTCATGTGAGAAAGCTACATATCCTCAATCTCAATTTTGCACTAAAGAGTTCTATTTTCAGACCTTCTTTGACTGAGCGAAAGGGCCAGTTCCATCCAGTCTGAAAATGAATGATAGTTATTTTAGCACAGTTTCTGATAGTTTCTCAGCACTTAGCCTCAAACGCGACACGACCTACTCTTCTCCGATCACAATACCCAACATCCATATTTCCATCCATAAGCTTCAATACTCGACTACAACCACTAAGCTTAACCAGGTTCTGACACATAGAGGTTTCTGGGCTCGATGCCAGCTATACACCAGTATGGGAGTCATCCCAACATGGCTATTATTCATAATATTACAGAGTTGGCTATGTTTGGATTCCAAGACTCATTTATTACAACAGCTTCACCTATCATGGATCTAGATGTATGACATTGTTGGGCTCAATGCCAGCTACACGCCAGTATAAGGTACATTCATGTCCCATCAACAGAGATGAAATTGCTATCTACTCGGAAAAAAAAAGTAGCTTGTATCCAGAGCATCTGGTGCATCTGATGCACATGATGCACAAAACATGAATCGCAAATCAGGACACAAGGTGGGATCAGATTGTGTTCCGATTCTGCATTTTTAGCACCCTGTGTCCTGACTGCATCTGGTGCCCTGCTCCTGTGTCCTGTCAGCGTCTGGTACTCTGCGCCTTCATCCTGATATTCTTAAGTCCTTCATCGTTCTGCCCTCACCGCTTCTAATCACACTTACATAATTCTCTCGTCTTCAGATTCTGGCCTCCTCCGTCCTGACCCCGGATCCCTCTCCCCAGTAGTCAGGGCTTCTTTCATCTTGCCACGTCGCATCTGGACAATCACTGCTCTTTAGTCCTGTGTCAGGATCTCATGATCCAGATCTGTCAGCTTCAGATTAGTGATTACTTCTTCTAAGCATCTCCAAATTTTAACATCACATGATCTCATGCTGCACTGCGATATTCTGATTCTGTTAGGATGTCCTTCGACGCCAGATTAACAACTTCTAACCCTATCACATATTTAATGGCTTGTATTTTCTTTCTTTTCCCACACTGTGGCATTGAGTTTTAATATTTCGTCATTTGGTTCTATGTCTTTATAGGAATACGAATGAATTATTACTATTATTACTATAGCATACTCCACTGCTGCATCTTTCCTTATATGGCTTCTCATACGCACGCCCTATTTCCCTCCTCCTCTGTTCCCGGGTCTCTATGAACTGTCTCCTGGAGTTCTGGTTCCAAGATCTCTAGACTAAGAGATATCTGATACGATCGGGTTGAGCTCACTCTGCTGTCCGACATTAATCTCACTGTCTTCTCCGGTGAATTGTTAGAACTTGAAGGATCAGAATCAAGGTATCTCAGAAGCCCAGAGGCTGATGAGGTTCCTAAGTCAAAGGACACATCAGTTGTCTGTGAATGGTTTTGGTTATCGACCAGGGCCTCAACACGCAGGTTTATGGGAGTTGGACTCTGGGGTGCTGTCCATTGTGGAAGGTTGGTTGAACTCTGACTCTTTAATTCGGCAGCTACTATAGCCCAGTCATTGGTGAAACCTTCACAGGGATGATGGCGGATGCTGTGCTTTCTCTCCATCTTTGCTCGCATGGTCAATTGAATTTTCTTGCTATTATTGTACTTTCCCTATATCGCGTCTGGGATCTGGGGTGCCAGGAATTGATTGGTGATTATCTGCATTGAGTTCAGTCAGATTAGTTGGGAGAGGACGGGTCGCCTCGTTAATCAGCTCAAACACACCTCATATCCTCTCGGTAAGTACATGAATCTATCCTTTTCCAGCAGTTAGTCCACATGGTGCACAATTGCTGTTGCGTCTTCCAGGAGATTGTACCATTTTACAATCTCATTCTTTACATCGTAAACAAACTGGGATCTTACACCAGAGTATTTTGGCATATCTGAAAAGGTTAGTACTACCCCCCCAAGCCTTCTTCTCATTTTAATTAAATCAACTTACCACTTGTACGGTTTTCCTCAGATGCTTCTATATTTCATGTATCGGATATGTGATTGATTACCTGAAGCCAAACACGGTACACCTCAGTCATCAGTGCTACCAGCCAAGGGAGAAGTTCATCACAAAGGGTGTGCAAGAGAATAAGTCCCTTGGCCCTCGCAACAACATGTGCCTCTGCTTTTGTAGCTGTATTGCGTTGTGAGTCAGAATCGGGACATATGTGCTCCTGTTGAGGCGTGCTTTGGTCGCTTGGAGGACTTGAGCATTGGACTGCTGATGTTGTGGCTCTGTTTGTAGCCAATAGTGATGAATAGTGTGATACCCTGAATGACAAGATCGTTGGTGCAGTGTACGCACTACTTCGTATTATATGTGCTCATGCGGCCGGGGTAAGTCTGACGAGTATTGCTTCCTGCGATCCGGAGGTGGTTGAAATTTGAACAGTCGATACCCAGTTGTTGATTCGATTCTCTTGGGTTGGTGATTGACGACATGTTACTGATTTAGCACCATTGGGAATATCATTCTCATCTGTGTCTGGCTTCCTGTCCAATTCACTATCATTAGATATGTGGGAGTTTTGGTACTCATGACAGCTATCATCACTCAGAGGAACAGTTTCTATGCTTTGTTGTTCATCCTCATCCTAATATGCCTCTTGTTCGTTATACGCTACTGTATGTAAAGTGCCCTTGCAGGGGTGCTTTCCTGGTTTTGCAAGAAGACGCCCTCTATTGGGTGGTGGGAAAAAAGGCCAAGAGGTTGACTGTAACTGTGCCATGTAAGAGCTGCCTGTTTTGATCAGCTGAGTTCCAGAACTAGGTGCATTATGATCCTGTACGATGTCGCACCTGCATCCATTCAGATTCACTCCCTGTGCAGCAGGTTGGCTGTAGGAGTTGGCTTTGGTTGTCACATGTTTGAATGCAGGACATTTGATGAGGGCAAACTAATATAGCACAGGATATGAATCATGATATAGAAAAATATGATATATTGGATGGCGAAGGAGAAGAGTTTGCTGTTTTAAGGAATTGGATGTATCAGGTCTTATAGGCTAGAACTTGGGAGTGGGTGGGGGGGGTGGTAATCACATACTGTCACTCGGTATTGAAAAAACTATTCATCTGCAAAAAGAGGTTTTGCTGCTTGTTCATCATGAAGTTGGTACTCTGGACGAGCTCAAGGTATGATGTTCATCTAGACTCTGGAATGAAAAGGTTTGACCTGATACAGGTATCGCTAATGTAGCTGGCTTGGTCGATGTCTGAGTGTAGGTAAAAACTAGCTACAAAGAGTATCGGTTAGCTACACCAATTCTAGCAAGACACCTGCCACACTGAATGCAAATTACATTTATCGAACCAGATCTCCTGCCATGGAATCAACACCACTGAATGTCTGGATATCAGTTTTCACATCCTGCATCCTCGTTAATCGCCTAGTTCTAGGAATGGGAAATAAGGACAACAGAAGCTGAATGAAGGGCATGCAATGGTATGATTATTGTGTCCTGTCCGGTACTAGCTACAAATCTCAAGTAGAAAATCTATGACTTTAAAAGAAAAATGAAACACGTATACAGTAAGCTGGTGGTGGTAAAAATAAAAAAACAAAATTACAACAGACATGTGGGAATCTGGTGTTATTTTCTGCCAAAGTCATGACGTCTCAAGGAACGGTGTACAGCAGATGCATTTTGGGTGTCGTTTGGGACGTGCGAAGAACTAGGGATTGGAGCTCTGCGGGCTAGATGTTTTATGGTAGCTGGTGGCCGTGTCGGGAACATATTGGTAGTAGGTGACAGGACTTGCAGCAGTGGAGAGGGATGTTCTATCCGTCTCTCAGGATTTGTCAGATCAAGCCCAGCAAGCGGAGCGGCAGGAGGTGAGACTGGGCATTCGTTGCAAAATATAGAGAGACTGGCAAGCGGTGTGTCCTGAGCGCCATTGTGCCCTTGAGGCCTTACAGCTACGAGCCTGGGGTTTACAGGCAAATGACACATCCATGGGTGCTGCTTGGCAATTTCGGGGAGCACTTGAAGTTTCTCTAACCTGGAAGGCCCAGATGGGCCTGAGGAGGACACCCATGATGCAGGCGCAATTGGATTACAGCTCACTGGTACTACAATTTGTGATGGAATATTCTGCCGGCATCTTGAGGGGCCTCGATCTCCCTGTGCATAATCCTATATCTGCAATTAGCTCTTCTGTTTTGATGTAAAATGACACTGACTGACCTATGGGTTGAGATACTTAGGTCCCCGTTGTCCAGAGAGATCACGCCGGTGCTGGAAGGTACCCGAGTTCCCCCTGCAGGCTCAGCCTGTAGCCATTCCGCATTGTCAACTGACTCTTCCTCTATTATTGCCCCCACCGAGCCTTGTTCTCCAGCAGAGTCATCACACATGTCGCTGTCAAAAAAGGGGTACCTCCCATTGGGAGGTTTGGGGGTTTCGTCCAGGGCCTCTCCATCTTCGCAACTGGGCTCCAATATCATTAAGTCCAAGTCATTGTAGGTATTGTTAGCCAGGAATCATCCACGAATGTCGTCATTCCTCTTGAGCAATATCAACTCCCGTAGGGGAGTGGATCTTCCTGGTTCTGACCTAGTCTGGTAGATCCTTCTCCTGTCCCACTGATTAGATAGCGGAGACATTGAATTTCCTCCTCTACCTCTTGCCCTCTTACCAGGCAGAGCAAATCTGTGATGCTCAGGGTAATGAGGACTCCTCAGGCAATTCCCCTGTCAGAGTCACTGACAAACCACTTGTAGCAGAAGAACGGATGCCGGGTGGCCAGCACGCCTGTGCCACGAATAATATGCATTCTCAAAGCACACCGGAAAATGGGGAGAGCCAATCGGAATGAGGCACTGGGAACAGCTCTCACTGAGGTGCTAACAGAATAATAATAGATAACGCTTACCTGGAGGTTCCACCCCGTCTCCACGAATATCACGCTGAACCTTTGCGTGCTCATTCGACCTCTGGAGTATGGCCAAATCGTTGACCAGATGCTAGAGATGACGGATGAGCTCCCCAATGTCTTCCGCATGGTGCTGGCTTTTGATAAGCTTAATACTGTCCTTGATTGGTGAAAGGATGCAAGCAAAAGATATAATTGTGTTGACTTGCGATGTGGTGAGGCGACCCGGATCCAGGAGGTGAGCTATGATATAGGCCTTTATTTGCTCGCTCCATGTAGCATGGACAGCAGATGCTTCATGCAGATGCTTGAATCCACACTACGCTTTTGCATACGCAATGTGACCATATACAGTCCTTGTTTGAGTTAGATTTTCAGTATAACTATTTCACATTACTTGATGGTTTGGCTACACATGCCTTGAATGCCTGACGGCCGGTTGGCAGTATGCGCGCTCAACTGGATCCGTATCTCTCTTCATTACATACATGACAATGTTAGTTCACAATAATATGATTCCACATCTAGGCTCAGGGGGAGCATTTAATCATTGCTTATCATCCATCTTCCACCGGGCGAAGTGCTCCGGAACATGTGACTGTTCTTCTTTGTATTCTGCTCTGAACTTCATGCATGCAAGGCCGGTTTGCATGACAACTGCGATGACGAGAGTTATTAATGTTATTCTAAAACGGTAGGAGTGGTAGTTTTCCTACTTTCCTTTGAGTAATTGACGTCTCGCTATGCCTGGGGGCACCATTTGTGCCTGGATGAATGAGTTGAATAAAACCGCTAGGGCAAACAAAATGGTCAGCTGACTTAGGCTATTGACACAAAGTCAGGTAAGGCAGGAAGGATATAGATTGTGCTTGACTTAGCGATCTCTCCCAACGCAGGTCGGACACATTCGAAAAGCAAAAAGGTAGATGTCGAGGGTGTGGACAAAATAGGAAGAGGTGGATCGGGTGGCATAAGGGGTTCTTTTATAGGCGTCGTCAAGAGCAAGAGCTTGTGTGTGCCCTTGCTCTTCCTTGTCTGTTTTCGTCAGGGCATATACTGTATATGCCAGGGTCTAGTAGGGTGTAGAAAACTCTTGTCTTAAGATATCATGGGCCTGACACACAATGCTGGTGGATTGCAAGAAGCAATTGCAATGTGAGAACATTGAGATAGTAGACAATGCATTGTTAAGTTGATAACAATACTCTGTCTCTGAGGAGACTCCCTTCGCTTGTGATCAAATGTATTTTTAAGTCTCATCATGGGTGCGACGCCAAGACATGTAGGATACTGCAACGTATCTTGGTGTTTCTTACTCTCTAGAAAGGGTTATGGCAAAGACGCCAGTCAACCCTGCTCATCACACATCAAACACAACATGATGGCAACCTCACATTATGCTAATGAAGCTGAACATCTCCGACTTGAATGACCTGCTATGAGAAATCAATTTATTCTAAGTATAAGTACTCTATTAAATCTATCAATATCAAATGCTAATAGACTCAGGGTCTGCGTTGACCCAGGCTAGATCGAAACGTGCTATTAGCAATCAAAGTCTCAGGACCATAGTCAAAGATTGTCTCTTAAGCTCTGGCTCGTCATGACTATAGCTTTCCAAAGAGACTGCTTGGCGCTTCCAAAGCAGGTCATCTTTCAATGACGCAGTAGCAAATGCAGTTAGGCTCTGACTTGTAGACTTGGGCTTGTCCCAATTATTGACATCGAACTGTGCCTGGGGCTTCCTGACCATGTTGATATCTTGTGTCAGACTCCAGTTATGTTGCAACTGCCGATGTGTGTTTATCATTGCGTCGGGTTTAATAGCGAGAGGCATACGAAATCTGGGGGAACTGCTGCCCTTATCAATAGGACACCTCATATTGTCAGTCCTGCCCTCAGGCGAAACTAAGGCCTCCAAAACATCTGATGATGAGCTCGACTATCCATCACGCGAAAGGGGAGAGTCTTACGGGGTTTGAGATCTACTGGCCTTTGTACCGCTTGTGGGATTAGCCTTGGCGTTCAGTTGACATCTCTGGTTGACATTAGGTCCTGCTGTCTTGTTTGCCCAATTGGAGACAGCATCTAGTGCTAGGTATCTGTCTCATGGCTAACAAGGTGTAGATGGTCTCGTTTGCGTCGCTGGACCATGACAATAGACAACGAAGTCATGCGAGTCCTCTTTGGTTGATGTGACAGGAGCCAGGCACCTACATCTTGGTCATTCTGGATCAAAATATAATTTGTATAATGTAACCCATGTGAAGGGTCTTCATGAACATCGCACTGTCCATCACTGGAAGCGCCGAATATGTAGTGCATGCTATTCGAGGGTACACACCTTAAAATTACGGATGACAACCCCCCAATGTCATATGAATTTAGCACTGCAAAGTCCACACCATTACTATGAGGATAGCGCAAATAGAGGATGGGATAATTCCGTCGTGGAGAGTCGCTATCAACAGGATGTCGTTGCCAAACAATGCGCAGTGCTCCTGGCTGTCCAAGTAGAGTGCTCCAATCTGTATCTCATGTGTCATAAGTCAGAACAGATATCATATACATAATATCGAAAATAACTTACTTATTTGCCTTATATGTGACAGATCTGTCTCAGCTTGACTTACAACAGGCTGATTTTGCACATGGCGAATTGCCAGGGTATCATCATTTGCCAGCCCAGGTGTACCGGGATATTTAAGTGGGTGGCTTGGGGGATTTGTGAAAGGTTATTCACTAGGGGAGCAGTTTTTTGGGGATTTTCATGCCAGATGAATGCAACCTTATTATCACAGGAGGAAGCACTGGGAGAGGCATATTGTGCGCTTCCTGAAGGACCAGGATTTGCAGACACTGTTGAGGGCGGTTGGATTAACCCTTGGGTATTTGCCAGGGGAGCCTGGATGTTGTTTGCTAACAGACAAGAATTTGCAGTCATTGTTGAGGGAGGTTGGATTAACCCTTCGGTATTTGCCTGGATTTGGTTTGCTGACAGACCAGAGTTTGCAGACGATATCGAGGGGGCATGGTTTGGCCCTTGGGGATCGGGGAGGGGAGCCTGGAATTGGTTTGCACCACTGGCTGTCTGAGGAGGATTGTTGAGAGGCGTGTTGTGTTATTCACCACAACCTGAGGAAATATTTGTTGTGGGTTATTAGCAGGAGCAGCACCCGATATTTTGAGCATGCCAGCAGACGAGCGCAACCTCAATTTGAGAGGGCGCATGACTGGGGAAGAAGGCAGATTCTGCCCAGCACTTCTTGATGGACCAGGATTTCCAGAGGCTTGCAAAGGAAGTTGGATTGGACCTTGGGGATTTGGCTGTCGAGAAGGGTTTGGGGATGAACCAGCAGCCGGAACACGAGGTTGGATTTGAGCTGCCCCAAATGTATTGGCTTGTGGAGCATTTGGGAGCTGAGAGTCAGCATTCTGAACAGCTGGTGGAAGACCCCACTGGTTCCCGGGGGCCGCATTTGCAGGAAGTAACATGTCCTGGACTCAGACCTGCGCTGGAGGGATTCCTGACAGCTGTAGAAACGGCTTATTTTGGCCTCTTGATTGTGTTAGTCAACTTCTTACCACAGTCCTTAACTGATTGAACGACAGCCTCATCAACCTTCTGCATCCTAGGAATGTCGTTCGCTGCCGAAGCACCGGTGAGTTCCTGGCAGACTGGTCTCAATCCCCTAAAGCCAACGACGATTTGCTGGAATTCAACCTCTTGGAAGTGGTGAAGATCTGTAAGATAATCCCAGGCTAACATTTGATTCTTCACCATGTCCCGCCATGTACCGTATATGGTGTCGCCTATGTCACCCTCTGGGAAACCCATTGACCACTGATGTTCACTGATTTTTCCCTTTGGAGTGCATCAATGAGAGATTTCTCTTAAAAGAGAATTAGCAGGAAGCTGATATGTCCGACCTGCTGGTGCCTGCTGCGGCCTGCCAGCTGGCCTCAGAGGGTATTGTATCTTGTTCATATTCTGCACCATATCGATTTTTTTTGATTTTTTTTTAAAATCAAGTGCGTTTGTTTTATTAAGGTACAAAGACAGCATGCATCTTTAACAATATGGCCGACAAAAACCCTAACCGCCTCACCCCAGGAAACATCCAAACCCCCAAGTCCCTCTGGTATGAGACCAACCGCACATGTCGCCTATCGCCCAGCCAAATCCTACGAACATACACGTACATACGAAGGAAGTAGAAAGGAAGAAGCAAGCAGGAAGGAGAGGAGAACCCTTAGCGACATCTACAAAAAGCCAAGAGGGCAAACAAAAGAAATGTATGAACCCCTGACAAAGGAAAATTACGTCTGATAAGTGATGTATATCAGCCTGAGCTAGGAACTGAATGTATGGACCTGCATACCGGAGCGGTGCCGGGGGACGAAGCGGTGCCCGATGGCAGGTTAGGACGGTGTATGGAGGCGACTCTGGTGAGGGGTCGCCGGAGGGTGTGCCAAAGCGGCATTAGCGACGGCCAGAAGGACGGGCGTAACCGAGGCGGGTTTTGTATAGCGACCGAAGGTCGACCGCGGGCGGGGAGCAGTAAGGTGCCAGCTGAGGGAGTGGGAAGAGGGGGGTGGGAGTAGCTGTAACCGAGCAACGGGACGAAAACCGTGAAGGTAGAGGGAGGGGGATGGGAGGAGGAAGGACTTCCGAACACTTGAGACGACCGACTAGAGTAACCGCGGCCGATGCTTTTCCGAATGCGAAACGAAGACCATGTGCTGAAGTTACTAACCGAAGTGTTCCCCGACAGGACCACATAACCGAAACGGAAAGGTACTTCGCAAAGGGCTTGGAAAGCTCAGCGCCGACCGTGTGCGAAGAGGACAGAACGCCGACCGTGCAAAACCTAAGCGAGATGCAAAGGAAGTGCGGGGTAAAGGGGAGAACTGAGCTTCATGAGCGGGAGTCAACGATGAACAGGAACAACCCCGTGGAGGAGGGGGTAGACCCCAGAAGGAGAGGAGGGGATGTAGCATCGCTGCCCTAGGCAGAAGCCATCAAGGGGGAGGAGAGGGGGTGGTGGTGGAATCCCACGATGATTTCCCTAGTGTTGAGATTTCAATCCCCGGAGGTGTAGGGGAGATGGTTCGTGTGCACCATATCGATTGACTTTCGGTGTATATAGATTTACTAAATTTCGGAGGCTAGTGATATGTGTCTTGTGGATATAGTGGAAGTTCTGAATGGCACATGATTCTCGGTATGAAGTCCCCTTGTGTGGATCTGTTCACATTATATATCAAACTCTGTGATCCTATAGGGCGGTTGAAAGAGCTTCAGATTGAGGTTTTCTAATTGATTAGAAAACCACAATCTGACGCTCTACAACAGGACCGCCATTATCAGATTCAACTTGAATACATTAAACTGAATAAAGACACAGGTGTTTGAACATGAAATTCTCAGACGACGTTCAAGATCCTCAAACAAACAAAGCTAGCACCACATGATGTTCACGGTAACCAATTCAAAAGACTCGATATACCTCTGATTGTCCAGGCTGCTTGACGATGCTGGGATTGAGACGCAATATTAACATCATCGCTGATTGCCATATCCTTGAAACTACACAAAGCCCATGAGACACTCTAAGAAAAACCCCCCGATGCCTAACAAATCTCCATTCTGCCGACAGAAATACAGCCCGTCCAGTGCATATGAGAAGCACCTGTGAAAGGAGTTTATTTTATTTTTCTTTTATTATTATAATATTCTACCAGAGCCTATTGCTTGCAGTAGCATGCCGTCACCATTATGCCCCCCTCGAACGTGATTGGGTCTGAGCTGGTCTCCGCGCTGAACAGAAAATACAGATTGCAGCCAAGCATCTGCAATCCATGCTCTATCATGTCATGCCAGGCCCCAATTGGCACCCTGATGGATATGGGGAGGAGCACCCCACCTCCAGTGATCTTTGTTCTGACCGTTGCGGTATGCTACAGGGTGTTGGCGTTTGGTCCTAGTGTGGGACCGACGGCTGTGCCGCCCACATAGCAAAACCCCTCAACACCTGAGATGTGGAATGGGGAGATTGGAGAGAGTCAGAACACTGTATTGGCAAGGGTGGTGGTGGGTGGGGTTGGAACAGTCTGGACCGGGGTAGAGGCAGCTTCACCCATCTCCGTGTCCCAATGGGGTGGGGTGAAGGTGATGGTAGCATAGGCGAAGGTGTCACCTGTAGCGGTGGTTCTGAATGCTGAGGGCAGGATATTGAGGGGCCCTGAGGCTACCATTCATTGGTGCAGCACCGATGAGACTAACCAGAGCTCAGCCTTGATGGTGAGGTATTCAATGTATACCTTGGGGGAGTCCCACAGGGTGGGGGTGAAGGCAGTGCTGAACAGGTTGCATGGTGGGTACCAGATGTAGGGTGCTACATCCCCGTCAGTTTCAATGTCTCTGACTGTGAGTGCTGTGTTGGTTGCCTGGAGACGGACATCTCTGCAGCACTTCTCGGAGCCAAGCGGTGCCCTCATTCCGCGCATCACTCTAGATCCTCTTCCAGTAATGTTTAGTGTCATACATTATGTTTGTGGTGGGTGTGTGCTAACCCCATATGCCCTTGGCCTTACACATTGGGCAGGCTGTGCTCTTCCTCCAGCCTGTGTTGGATGTGCGTTTACACTTGGGGCCGCAGGGGGCAGCAGGGCATGGCCCTTTGTTACGATGGTTGAGCTTCAGTCGCTTAGGTGCACGTGTAAGCCTGAGTTTTCTTGTCCTTCCGTGTTTGGTGCCTGCCATATTGGAATTACAGTGCAGTTGTGTGGTGGGCAGGAATGGGTATGGCAGTCATGGAACATGGGCATGTAGTGGGCGGGTGTGAGTGCCATTAAATGTTTCTGTTGTGTGTGTGGGTGGGTGTTGCGAACTATTTAAGTAGGTGTGGATGGCCAACATCTGTCCATACATTTCATACCCACACCTCACTCTGAGATCATTTTTCCACATTAAAACCTGATCTATTACTTTGTTGTCACAATGGTTCTTTCAACACTGCGAGTCGATTGTGATGAGGGGCCCGATGCCTCACCGGAGCTGACGGGTCCCTCAGGGAAATATCCTTATCTTCTTCCGTCAGGAAGCCATGCTCCTGCCTCGCCTGCCCCCACTGTCGATTTGGGGCCTTACACGATCGTGACGCCGGCCCTCTCGCTATATCAGATTGCGTCAGCTTCTTCATTCAGTGGCCACCTTGGCCTTACTCCTACTTGCATTGTCAGTGTGCCCCGTTTGCCCTCAGCTCTTGATGGAACCGCTCATGCCAAGCGGATTGCCGGTTGGAGCCTCGTGTTGGACACCTTGCCCCTTGCCGAATGCGTGTACCTGACGGTTGAGATGATATTCTACATCAGCAACAGTTGTTACTTCAATCTCGCCTGTTTGGATATTACCATTGTGTCCTGCATGCCGATTCCACTGGTTGTCTAGTTCGCCGTGAGGTGGGAAATGAAGTACCCCGATCACCTTAATGTCTGCCCGGCCGTGATGCTCCACCCCAGGTTGGTGTGCCGGGTGAACCTGGCCATTAGGGATTATTGTGGTGGATGGCACGCTGGGAGGGAGTTTGGGATCTCTCTGAGACGGGCTGCTAGGAGGGAGGCCGTGTGGAGGAGGTATCAGAGGGATAGGGAGGTTAGGTTGGAGAGGAGGGCTTGGGCTTTGGTGGATGAGTTCCACCAGGGTTTGGGGATCGTGGCGGAGGAGTTCCTGACACATGAGGATCGTATCTCCTTTCAGCAGGTGCATGATGGTGTGGCGGAGGGGTGCATATGGAACCTGGCCAGCCTTGTCCTGGGGCGTAGTTGGTTGCTTTTTTTAGTTAGTAAAATTGAGTTGTTTGTTCACGTAAATTAATTGTGATGAGCGCGCATTTCGCTCAGATATAAAAACATGCAGGGGGGGTGGTCCCCCCCCACCTTCGGCTTCCCTGTACGATGTTACCACAGCTCCCACACAGGGGGCAAGCCCCCCGCACCCCCTTTGTTGGGTGGAGACCCCCCAAACCCCCAATGCTTACTTTGTGATCTCTCTATTGGTATAACAGGCTTGTTATGTTACTTGGCACGCAACCACAAATTCTTCAATGTCTCTAGAGGGAAGGAATGTCAACCCTAATTCTGCAGTTAGGGTTTGTACGGTGTATAGTTGGTTGCCTGTCGCCTCCCAATTGAGAAATGTGTCAGGATCACTTGCAGTGCCATTTTGCATCAGAAACCGTGGGCGGCTACACCGTGCGGTGTCATGTGATGTGGTTGGACCTCCATGCATTGTGGTAACATGTGGTACCTTTGTCATACCATCCTTACATTTCATGTTTGCTCGTGCATATGCCTTGCAAGCCCATATGACTCACACACCCCTAATGATTCACAGGCAGGGTTAGGTCTGCTCGCCTTGCAGGGGTTCAGTGAGCAAGGCTCAACGGGGCGCGGCCGCAGAGATACCTAGTTTCAGCATAATCCGGCTGCTTGTATAGATAATTATATCTGCTGCGTACACAAACCCGCTGGGTGGCTGGGTTCACATTCCTGCCAATGTCGATCAACTATCATTTTTCAATCTTCGAGAGTGGCAGTGGTATGGTGTGGGTGCCTATATGCATGCTGCATGTGGGCACTATTAATTGCACCAGCAATTGTGTGCGCGCTTTGCGCCGTGTGCTGTGCAATATGCACATTAGGGCACATGTCCGGTTTGCCTGAATGTATGACTCATTGGAGGTGTCATGTGCCTCCCTCCCTAGGGTTGTGGTTGTGTTGGAACAGGACTCTTCTGCAAAGGCCTGGTAACAGGGGATCATTGCACTTGAGGTGTCTGGCGTTATATGGTTGCTATGCCAGATGTGGACACTTCGCTTATGCTTGCCCATTTGACACTTTTAAGAAAGGGGATAGTTGCACTATCCGCTGACTATCCCCTTTGTACTCTCCCATACATTTTGCTTAGTAAAATACCCGAAAAAAGGGGAGGTCATAGTTGTCCCTCAGAAAGAGTAATATTAGCTGAGGGGATCTTGAAAGATCCCCTTTTTGCCAAGACTCTGTCTTGCACAACTGGCTGCTGTTTCTACCTTAGAATCCGCGCAATGTCCCCTTTGGCGCAGAATGTTATACAATGTGTACTAGGTCATACTCAGTTGCCACACTATTGCAGCGCAACGCTTTTCTCTTTAAATATTGGGGTGTTCCCTCCCCGTTGTCATGATGCTTTTTAATATCGTCAAGATATCTACACGATATCTTTACTTCTTGTTTTCACCATGGAACACATTATAGATCCTGACTCCCCTCTTTCTACCTCCGTGTCTGCCAAGTCTGATGATTTGGCCTTTATCGATGACGGTCCCCTTTTCGCTCTGTCTTCTGCTCCGCTCACTCATGTATCGCCAATACCAGCATCTCCCGCAATGGAGGTGGTGATTGAGTCGCCTGCTCCTGCAGTGGCTCCTGGTGTATCGTGGCCCCAGACGATGAGGTTCTCATACAGGATGGCACACCTGAAGGCGAGATGGTGCCTATGGCCTCTGGCAGGCATAAGGGACAGTGGCGCCAGAGGCCCCCAAAGGGCTAGCGGGGCAAATTGGTGCTCCTCACCTATCCAAACCTCGATTTGAAGCCTACTGTGGCTGCCGTTGATGCCGAGTTCTCCAATCATCGCTACTACTTGAGGGAGCTCATCGGGTGCTTTGAGAGGCACAAGGCTGGGCGCGATGAGAATGGGGAGGTTGTAGCCGAGGGGAAATGGCACATGCACATATTCGGCCACATATGTCTGAACAGCAGGGGGGACCCACCAAACATCAAGACGGTGCGGGCCTTTGACATTCGCTTGGATGGTCGCATGTGCCATCCGAATATCTCTCCTTTTAGGAATCACACCGATGTGTGGTATGCCAATTCTAATGCGCACCATTACTCAAACAGTATGTCGCTAATGGGTTGCTGAGGTATTATTTCAGGAAGGTAGGGAACTATGAGTTCTACACAAGGCCCGTGGCAGGTGCCCAGGTGGTGGCAGGTGATTGCACTCCATCCTGTACTGTGGAGGGGCAGTGGAAGGGTCTGATACATTGTAACGGGGATCCCCAGGATCATGAGGACTGGGACACCACCGGTCTTTGGCCCACTATTGGAGACCCCAGGTTTGACATTGTTAAGTCGGACAATGCTTCCTCCAAGTGGGATACTTTGATCAATGCTCCGACCAGATCGGACTTTGATCGTTTGGCCACCCGGCTTATTCCTCGAGAGTTGATTGTCAATCGTCCATTGATCCATGCGCACAAGAACCTTGTGTATGGCCAGGCCCGCATGAATGACATTGTGCCCTATGAGGATAACAACACCCACTCATATCATGATATATGCATTGTCAATCGATACTTCGATCGCTTTGTCATCAAGAGACCGGACGATGGCCAGCACTGTCCCTCCCTCTGTCTGATCAGTCGCTCTGGTTTGGGCATGACTGACTATGTCAGAAGGTTGGGCGATCATGTTCACTTTGATGTGGAGATTTCATGCAAGCGCATCAACTCCAGCACCCGTTTCATGGTCTTTGATGATGTGCCCTTTGATAGGTACGAGGGTGCAGGTTGCTGGAAGCAGTATTATGGTTGCCTGAAAACATTGAGGCTTTGTGATCTGCACTACAGGGGGCAATTGACTTGGTGGAGCCGCTGAATTTTCCTTTGTAATGCCGATGAGGATCCCAGGCTAGTTGGGCGATATGATTTGTGCTATCTCGCACAAAACTGTATCTTTGTGGATATCGATGAGTCCATGTACCAGAATAGGGATGGTACATTGGATGAGGTGTACACACCTAGTGCCAGTTTGTTCCACCGGTGCCAGCGTGTGGGATAGACTTTGATTTCCTTACAGAATAGATTTAACGTTAGATATCTTTTAGTCAATAAACGTGGTGTTTTAGGCCAACACGAATGGCCATGCCGTCCTATAAAATAACTGCTAGATACATGTAGATGGATTGTGCGTGTTATGTTTTTGGTTGGGTGCTGGGGCTTTGACCTCGCTGGCGCTGGATCAAAGTCGCTGTGTATTGCACATGGCTCTCCACCACTGACCCCACCTCTGACCTAAGATTTCAGAAAAGATTATAGCCAAAGACTTGCTTACATTGCAGAGACTCAGGGACTTCTACACAGTGAACAGAGGGGTGGCAGGCCCGGAAGGAGTGCAGTTGATGCGTTATGGCTTTTGTACATGATATGAAACTGGCTAAGTGTAATGGGAAAGCACTCTCTGCCCTATTTGTTGATGTCAAAGGTGCTTTTGACCATATGTCCAGAATACAGCTCCTCTTGATTCTTCAGTCTTTAGGTTTTCCACCTGCAGTGCTCTCATAGACAGATACAGTCATCTCAGACAGACTGCTTGGTCTTTCACCGGATGGGCGGTACCTACGGATTTCACTTTTAGTTAGGAGTGTAGTGTGCACATCGTACTATGCGGGTCATGCTCATGTGGGTGGTGAGACTACTACTTGAGTCGGGTTTATTTTGCTTTTATTTTATTGCTTTACCGGAGGCTATTGCTTGCTGTAGCAAGCTGTCGCCATTATTCCCCTCTCAAAGGGGATCAGGTCCAGGCTGGTCTGCACATAGAAGAGAAAGTAAAGATTGCAGCCTATCATCCGCATCACCTCCTCCATCATATCTGACGATGCTCTGATTGGGACTCTGATCCATGTGGGCACGTGTAACACCCCGCCTGTGACCTACCTCTGTTCTGACCATTCATGTATCATACTGGGTGTCAGTGTTTGGCCCAAATGTGGCTCCAACTGCTGTGCCCCCGAGGGAGCGAAACCCCTCAATACTTGGCTATTAAATTTGGAGGTTGGTGAGGTCCTGAACATTGTGTCAGCAAGGGTGGTTTGGGGTGGGGTTGGCACAGTCAGGACTGGGGTAGGGGCAGCTTCACCCATCTCAGTGTCAGCTTTGGCTTGGCAGAAAGTGATGGTGGCAGAAAGGAGGTTGTTGCTGGTGGCAGGGGCACTGAATGTTGCGGGCACAACCTTGAGAGACTCTGACGTGACCATTGCTTGGTGCAGCAGTGAGAACACCAACCACACCTTGGCCTTGATGGTGAAGTGTTCAATGTACACCTTGGAGGAGTCACGCTGTGTGAGGGTGAGGCCAGTGCTAAACAGGTTGCATGAACTCCGTCACCGTTACAACGAGAGCGAAAGAAAAAACCACCGCTTACCCATCACCTTTTATCCAATCACAACGTTTTATTCCTTTCACGATAATCCTCCCTTTATCTCGCTAGAGACTTTGCCTTACACTTCATCTATTTACTGGGTGGTTTGTGCATTATTTTATCCTTACAAGGTTGAGCTATCTGTGGCAGAGCCCAGTAACACCTGTTTGGGTCCTTTATTGTACCCTCCGCTTGGTGACAGGTGATTGTTTGCCTTGTCTACCTTGTTTGCAATGGCCTCCCTCGTTTCCGAGGCTGCTTGCCCCCCTGCCTTTGTGCCTGCCACCATATCCTCATATTTGTTTCCTCCCTCTGGTCTTCCTGTTAATGTTCGCCACTGTGATGGCTGTCCAAATTCATCTCTATCGTTCGGGGACACTCTAGTTGGCCTTGTTTCCCACATATCGTTTACGTTGGTTTCTGAGTTTGAGCTCGCAGTTAACTCAGTTCTTGTTGTGGCCAGCTGCACTGATTGCAAAGTGCTTCACGATGAGACTTTTGAACTCTTCGTCCAACACCATACCCCCGAATCCTCTTTTTCGTGCCTACACAAACTACTGCTCCTGAGGGCACCAGTTCTCTGATTGGAGAATACTTGGAGAACAAATGGCAAGGAACCCCTACGGCCTCGCAATCTTTTACGGTCGGGAAAGTTGCCACAATTTTAACCACTACATCTGCTGTGCGTACCCACAAGGCTGCTGTGAACCCTCTCGCCAGGCGTCCTACAACCTCGTTTTCTCCTCTCAGGGATCTTCATTCCTCTGAGAGAGCTTTGGATCATGGAATGAAGATGGATGCTTCCTCGGATTCTACGTTTGTGCCTACTGCTGGTCCCCAAGCTGGTGGGTTTTTCAGAGGGAAAGGCGCAAGGGCGTTTGTTAGAGGGAAGTAGACCTCGGCGATTGCAGCTATTGTGTCTTCTCCTCCCAATGTTCGGATGTCGATGGGGAATGGGAAAACTACGGACATGGATGGCCTGGGAGATAGTCGTCATGCCACTCCTCCTGCTGAAATTGTGGCCTTGGTTGGATCGACTGACTACGGATCCATTCCTGTCCTCCCCTCCACCATTGCTGGAACTGGAAGTATTTTGGTTTCTCCTATGACCACAGCAGTGATGGAGTCGGATGGCATGGATGTTGTTGAACAGGATGCCCAGGTGGTGATATCGATTGATGATGATGAGAGTACTGTGGACCTACCCATGGTGCAGGATGACGGTAAGAATCCTGAGGGGAGCGGATTGGGTGACAGCCAGCATGCCACGCCTGATTCGGAGGCCACAACCCCTAATGAACGACTCATCATTAACAAGGAGGGTTGCTACTTGAGACTCACTGAAGCAGGCCGGGATGTACAGTACCTTAGCTCTGTTATTGTTGAGATGGGCGCAGTTATCCAGCGTTTGGAGAAGCGGATTGACACTCTTGAGGATGACCTAGATAAATCCAGGAGGAATGAGACCCCGGCTACTTCCGTTCCTGCCCCTACCGCTCCGGCTCCCGCACTCGTGTGCCCTGCCATCACACTAAAAAGTGAACGGAGAGCTGTTGCCCCCCTCCTGGCTAAACCGGTGAGCTCTGCTCCGGTATTGGTGGATCGCCCTTCCCTTGTTCCTGCGCCTGCCCCGGTTAGCAAGGCCACATGGTCACAGGTTGCCTCTTCTGGCACTGAGGGTGGCAAGTTTACTCTTCTCACTAAGCGGAAGGGCTGATTGGAGGAACCTCCTGCCCAACAGCAGACGGTACTGGAGAGGAGTATTGTTGTTCGTTTCGAGAAGAGGGGTACTAAGACGAGGCGGCCTCAGGGCATTAGGACGGAGGGGATCAAGAATGCTCTCAATGGTGTTCTTGCTGCTGAAGGGCCTGCCCGGTTTGGCTCCTGTGTACAGCATAGGACTTCTGGTGACTTGCTATTCTCTTTGCTGCAGCATTCTGCGGTTTCAGTTTGGGGTATTGTTCCCCGTATGAAGAGGGCTCTGATGGAACTTGGCATCAATGGGTTCTCTATTAATCAGGATAGGAAGAGGATCAAGCTCCTTGTTTCGGAACTGCCGCTTTCGCCCTTGGTACAGGGGTCGTTATGGAAACCTGAGGATTGGCAAGGTGACTCGGCATTTGATGATTTGATTAGGAATCTGGAGGTCACCAACCCCGGCTTCAATGTGCTCGGCTGGCCTCACTGGATCGGATCGCTTGCTGGGCACAAAGCCCATAAACATACACAGGGGTCAGTGGTCTTGACTGTGGAACTCACTGATGCAGTCAAGTCCTGTCTTGACAAGTGCCGGATTGTGGTTTACAGCAGGAAGCGTCCTATTAGGGTGTGGGTAGAGCTTAACGCTACCTCGACTTGCACCAGGTGTTTGAGGCATGGGCATGTTGCTGTCCTGTATCGCGCAGCCATAGCCTCTAAGTTGTGTGATGGTGGCCATTTGAGTACCGAGCATGAATGCCCTGTTAGAGGCTGTCCTGCAGCAAAAGGGTCGCTTTGTACTCATGTCAAGCCACAGTGACGGCTGTGTTGGCGAATTGGACATCGTACCCGGGATCCCGCCTGGCCCAACATCCGTGCTCCTACTTTGTCCGGGTCGAGCAGTGAGTCTTCACCCACTTCGACCAAGTTGGTTGGTGAGGAGACTACCAAGCTGGGTATCACCGACCGCTCCAAGCAGAAGATTGTTAAGTCGGTCCAGGGGAGAGCGGTGGAGAAAATGATTGCAGTTGATGCTGCTTTGAAGGCCTGGAGGTCTCGTTCCAACTCATTGTAATATGTTTATTATGACCGTTGTTTGTAATGTGGGGAGGAGTGGGGGAAATCGGTCATTGTTGTTTTCTTTGTTTTGTTGTGTTAGTTTGTTTTTTGTTTTGGAGGTTCCCGTTACGAAGGATGGGGATATTGTGTTTCAGAGGAGAGGGATGTTGAGTTGCTTTCATTTGTTTGTGGGAGTGGTGTGGCTGTTTATGGGAGGAAGTGTGCTATAGGCTTGTTTGATGTGATTGCTTATACTTGTTATGGCTGTGTGGTTGGGATGGAGCTGTATGGTGGTAGCTATCTGAGGATGGCAGGTGGTTATGTACCTCCCCAGACTACTGGGTCTGGCGTGAAGGAGGCTATGGAGGAACTTGGGCAGGTTGATGTTTTTTCTGGGGATTTTAACACTAGGCACCCGAGGTGGTCTAATGGCTTGGACAGTCGGGTATACCCATCGGGGGTGGCTTTGTTGGAGATGGTGGATATTAGGGGTTTTGAGATTTGTGCTGCTGATGATTTTACCTATAGGGATGTGTATGTACTTGACATTACCTTACATAAGGTGGCAGGGTGTTTTACGCATCGGTATGTTGACATTGCCGGCCTGGATCATATGGCTCAACTCTTGCTGATGAATGTTGTGGAACCGGACGGTGTTATCAGATGTGGGATTCCAGGGCGGAGGGTACACTGGGATATTTTGGAAGGGAAGGTTGAGGAAGGCATGAAGGTTTCGGGGAAGATGGTTTGGGATGATGTGGTGGACATCGTTTTGGGGATACCGAGAGCGCCTAAGAGGAAGAAAATGCCGGCATGGTGGACCGGCGAATTGGCCACGATGAGGGCTGAAGTCTGAAGGCTGCGGCGGCCTGGAAGCAAGGAGGATTACACCTTGGCGAGGAAGGTCTACCGGGCTTGTTTGCGTGATGCGATGGATACTGTCATTGGGATGGTACTAGTGGATACGGGTGACCCTCGAATCTTCAGGTCCATCGATGCCTTGGATCTGCGGCGCACTCGCCCTAGCATGCTTGGAGCGGATGGCAACTATCCCACGACGCATGATGGCATCTCCGATTTAATTGCCCAGCAGTTGAGACCGGGCGATTAGACGTGATGCCCCTTTCCTTCTCCTTCAATACTCCCAGGTTTCGATGATGTATCCGCAGGGGAGATTGAGGTTGCTCTTCGTATGTGCCCTTGGGATACTTCGCCAGGCTTGGATATGGTCACCTACCCGGTTATTCGATGGCTGTGGAAGAAATGGCCAATGCAGTTTAACGACATGTTCCAGGATGCTTTGGGGTATGATCCTGCTGGGTTTCATGCGGGTGTGGCTGTACTTATACCAAAGGCATCCAAGCCTCGATATGACGTTGTTAAATCCTGGAGGATGATCACGCTGCTGTCCTCCTTTGCCAAGCTGTTGGACCAGATTGTGCTAGTTAGGTTGTGGGAGGTGCTTGAGCTTGGTGACACTCAGTTTGGTGGTGGGAGGAGGAGGGGTGTTCATGATGCTATGGCAAACCTGCTGGAGTTCTGCGCTGACAATGCCGGGAAGGAGAAACTCATCATCTCTATGGATGTTGAGGGGGGTCTCGACATGTTGGATTGATCCCTGCTGCAAATATTCCTTACGGCTCAGGTTGCCCCAATTACTTGTGTAACTAGGGGCTGAGGTAGTGTGACTCCAGGAGTGTTGGATTCCGGTTTGATGGGCGGGTTTCCCGATGCTATCACATTACAGACGGAATTCCACAAGGCTCTCCTTTGTCACCCTTGCTGTTTGTGACGTACATTGCGGACATAGTGGAGCCCCGGGTTTGGTACTGTCCTTCGGTCCCGATGATGATTTCATCTTATGTGGACTATACAACGGTTGTGCTGGCGGCCAATGCGCGTACCTTGGCATGTGATGCCGGTTTCAATTTGTTTAATGAACTGTCTGCTGTTGCTACGTCATGGGGCTTGAGGTTTTCTGGGCTCAAGACGGAGTGGATTGGTATTGGTGACATGGCTTGGGATCCCCTGGAGTTGGGGGGAGTTTTGCTTGCTCCGGTGGATGATATGAGGGTTCTGGGCTATAGGATCAATAGACATCTTAATTGGTCCAGTCACGCTAACCATTGGCTGGAAAGGGGGCCTGGTGTGAGGAACCGGATATCCACTGTTTGCCGAAGGTTTGGTGACAGAGCTGGGGCTGGGGCTTGGGAGGCTTACAGACTCTTCCAAGGTGTCTATCTTCCTACGGTGTACTATGGTCTCGAGTTCATTGGAGACTACCCTGACTACATGAAATGGATTCAGATTCATGTTAATGACACTTTGTGTCCCATCTTCTGACTGCCCAATCGACTGGCCATCAAAATCATGTTGGCTGAGTTTGGGATACCCCAAGTTCACTTGCAAGCTCGTTACTTGCAGCGCAGATGCTATGCCCGCATGCTTAGCCATAGGTTTGGTGGTGACCTTCCGTGGTTTGGATCGATCCGCAATGACTGGGTTGAGGATGGGATTACTGCGGAGGTTGTGCATACCGATGTGGTCGTTGAGTATGTGCCCGACTCGTTGGTGGTGAGGGACAAGGAGCTGGCGATTGAACAACATGATAGATTGTGGGATGATTATCTTGACCGCGACTGTCATATGTTTTATACCAATGGATCGAGCTCGCCTGGTGGTTCTGGTGCTGGGATGGTGTATTATGAGAGCGGCTTGAGGGATGAGGCCGTTAGCATCAGACTGCCTGGGAGTTGGTGTGCCCTCAAATGCGAAATATTTGCCTGTTACCGAGCCCTCTCCCTTGTTAACGATATGTGGCCGATTGTGGTCTTCATGGACCGCCTCCCTGTTGTGGAGATGCTGAGCTCTCTGGCCCCCTCGAAGCGGAATGCAGCACTTGTGGATCTTTTTGCACCGGATCTTAATAGGATTGGGAGTGTGACCCTGGTGTGGATTCCAGGTCACTGTAGCATTGGGGGCAATGTGGTCACTGACTTGGCTGGCAAGAGGGGTTGTAGGTTGGAGGTTTGTGTGGAGGTGAGGGGGACGATTAGGATGAATGTGAGGAATGATGCGATTGCTAAGGAGCTTCGCACAGATGAATTGAACGGTTGGCATAATCAACCAGGCCATGATTACTATAGGCGCATGCCCTCATCTCCTAGACATTTCCAGGGCCTCAGGCGTTGGGATGTTTATGTGTTGGTACGGATGAGGAGTGGTGCTTGGGATCGTAGGGGACATGATTCTTGCATTGACCGGGATGACAGGTTTCACTTGTCACTTGGCCCCCGTGGGCAGGAGGGGAGACCTGCCGGTGATATGCTGTTTAAGGATATGGATGTCTCAGAGTGGGTCCAGTGGTTGAGACTGCACAATTACCTGGGAATGAATGTTGTGGGGTGTAAGACGGGTATCAGGAATGTCCAGGTTGTGTGTGGCAATCCATTCGATACGGGCTGCTTGGTGTCTATCACTGGGGGCATTACGGTCCTGGCTAAGTTTGTTAAACCGGCCCAGATATGCAGTTTGTATTGGAAGACTTCAATGGGTCATCATTGATGCAGACCCAACCGTCCTAGGAGGGGAAAGTTTGATTTTGTTCCGCCTGGTTATCGTGGTGGTTGCTATGTTTGTGGACGGGTGATGAGCAGGGCTAGCGATGAGGGTGCTTATCGGGCAGGGTTGAAGAAGCATTGGAGGGCGAGGAGAACTGTTTGAGGATTTGGCGGGGTCATGAGATGCTTAAGGTGTTTGGGAGGTTCGCTGACATGAGTGAACTTGACACTAGGATGACGGTCTTGTATCACATACCTGTGGGGACTTTGCGTTGTGTTTGTGGGAAATTGTATGCTTCCGGTGGGGCTTTGAGTCGGCATGTTGAGGAGACTGAAGGGTGTTTGTTGGTTTGGAGGACTTGTTATTTGCGGGATATGGCAGTTTTGGAGGGTAATATTTTATGGGAAAGGGTGGTTGAGATCCATGCCTCTGGTACGAGTTTAGCGAGCCAGAAAGACGCATTAATCCAGAAGGGGACTGGTTCCCCTGAGCACCTGTGAGTCTGGATTGGTAGTGATGGTTTTTATTGTTTTTTGTTTTTTGTTTGTTGTTGTTTTATGTTTGGGCTATTTTTGCGGATGTTATATTTGTTGATTAGGGGGGGGGGTGCTGCGGTTTGGCATGCGCAACTCAATGCCGATTAGGTGCGGGTTTAGTATTAGCTATAGTTGATAGGAATACAATACAGAGTAGAAAAAACCACATCAAATTTTTCACTGAGCTTTCGCCTCATTGGTTAATAACCAAGACTTACCACTTCATTCCCCACTTTAAAGACCTTAAATCAACAAATCTTCTCCGCCTATTTGTTATTTTATCACCTCTATCAACAGAGTCCTTCCGCCTAGCCTCTGATGTCTAATAGACAAAGGGGCAGAGGGCGGTGGGGTACCCCCTTACCCCCCTATTCAACCCCTGCTGCTTTGAAGCCCCCACCTCTCCTGATGACACCAGGATGGAAGAAGAATCCCCTTCTCCTGTCCAAACAATTGTCTCCCACACCTCTCATTCTGCCCATGATGGCGAATCTACCACCCTTGAATCTCTCCAAGACAAAACCAATGCCCTCTTCAATAAGAACAAATCCTTGGCCGATTGTTACCAATACCTCTTGACGACCTTTGAAACCCTTAAGAAACAGTTGAAAGTTATTCAAGAACGTCACATCAAGGATACTTAGGACCTAAAAGATCAGATTACTACCATAACAACTCAACTACAAGAGCAACAGAGCAAACAACCTGCTCTCGCCACCCCTACCACTACACCTCCAACAAACAAGAAGGCAATTCCTTCTGTTTTGACCAAACAGGACCATACTATTGTCATTGAGAGAAATGGCACAGCACTCCCTGACAAGACCAACAACCTCACCATCAGAAATGCTATCACCTCTGGCATCAAGAAGCCTCTTATTGTTACTATAGAGTTCACTACTAACTATAACATCAAACTTATCACCAAAGACAATACTCCAACCATCTCTGTCCTCAAATCTCACTGCTCTGCCATTGAGGAAGCCATCAGAGCCACCATACCTGCAGCAACGGGACTTAGGAAGGATGAAATCTGGCACAAGGTTATCATCCACAGCATTCCTACCTCCAGTTCCTTTACCACTGTCCAGTCTGAAGTCCAAGACTTCAACCCTGGTATCCACCTCCCCTGCCCTCCTACATGGCTCACCACAGAAGTCCAGTATTCCAAGAAATCAGGATCTACCATAGTTCTTACAATTGCGGGCAATGATGCAGCAACTAAAGCCATTACCTCTGGCCTTTCCCTCTTCGGCAGAAAGTTCAAAGTTCAGAAATATCTTACCTTTGGACCAGATACCCAATGCAACAACTGTTTAACCTTTGGAGACCACACCTCCAAGTGCACAAACGACACCCACTGCAACCTATGTGCTGGGCAACACCCAGCCTACCTTCATACCTGTGGCCAATCTGACTGCCCTACCAAGGGCAAACAGTGCCTTCACACCACCCTCAAATGCAGCAACTGCGGAGATCCTCACCAGGCAGACATCAAAGAATGCCTCACCTACCTTAACGCATACCAGGAAGCAACTGAGAGCGGAACAGGCCTGACTAGGTTTACACATGTATTTCCTTTTATTGGTTAGGCATTTGGCGGAGTGGAGGATTTCCTTTGTTAAAATAGATTGTTAGTGCTGATGCCAGGGGGCCAAAGAAAAGTGGACACTATCATGTAGTAGGAGGCGGATCATGGACTGGATACACAGGTCTCCCTGATGTATGGTAGTTACCGCTTCATAGCCTTCGGGCTCCATAAGCATAATGATCTATAATAATAATATTAATAATATAGGATAGTCAAGTTAATTAAATCATAGACTGCATAGCTTGTATAGACGAAACTACCACTCGGCCAGTAAGCCCACTATCACGATATTGACTCCAGTTGTAGTCATGGTACTTAGCTACTGACATGACTACAATGGGAAATATTTTCCCTCATACAGTTGTATTGCAGATATAGTGCAGAATCTCATATCCTATTCAGGGGGTTAAGTATACCTGAGCTTGTCCAATACTTCCAGCAGGAGTATTCCAGCTAGAGGGTAGGCCTCAGACAGCCCTGGGCAGGTCAAGGTACTCACACAAGGTTGGAGTAGTGGTGAATATCAAAGGCTTATATCTGACATCTACTTTGGTATAAATGTTTGGTATTCTACTTTGATAACCAATGATCCTTGAGAGAAACATTATTGAGTGAAGCTTTCAGGCTTTGTGATATTAAGTTTTACCATTTGATTCTTTTTTGAATTATTTATCTTATCTTTATCTTCTACTTTGTGTCTTCAGTATGGTCGCAACCTTAGAGTTCACCTCTCTTTCTGGTGCCTACATTACAGCTGTAAAGTGTTATCTGAAGATAGAGGGAGAACTACATATAGCTTGACAGGTGGCATGGGTGCCTGGGGTTGCACGATAGTCAGAGGTGTCACTGTATATCAACAAGCGAGTGCAGTAATATGACTATGTATGCACAAAGTTATCCAAGGATGTCAATGTTGCGGCATTAGCTCAGGAAGAGGGGTCTTTTGAGAGGCACTGCTGTAGGACCTAGACTTGTGTAGTAAAATAGACAATTCTGGAAGGTGTCACACAAAGAAGTAGGATCATGGTAGACTCAGCAGCAGTAAGCTCATGAAGGTCTTTGTCTTTGAAGGAGTATAGAGTTTCATGTGCAAAAACCATAGTTTGTGCCTGCTTCACTGAGCAGGTTCCTGAAACAGATTAGGTGAGAGGAGAGGGGGACAACAGAGCCTGGCCTGGTGGAAGGACCAGATCAGTTTGGAGAGTGTAATGAAGTTCTGAAAGAGCTTGTAGCAGCAGGAGACTATTTCATATTGAAATAGCTCAGGGTGAAATATATATTTCACTGGTAGCTATTAAGCCCAAGTCAGAAGCTAGAATGTTCCAATGATGAGAGTTGTCAGGTAAAACTAGTAGTTTAAAAGGACTGAATATGGTAAGAATTTCAAGAGTGAGGTGAATAGAGGGTATAGAGCATGTGACTAATAATCATTAGTCATGTGAAACCTTAAACTTACTTTGTAACTATTTATAACATCAGAGTCCTAGCTACTCTGATCCTTGGCAAAGTTTAAATCTATTAAGAGTACTCATTTTGATAATAGAGTGAAATTTAGTATATATTTCAATTAAATTTTATATTAACTATGGCCCTGTTCGGCACGTCCCAATGAAAATATATTGCAATAAAAGTTGAAAATGGCATATATGCCTATAAAAATATTTATTGCTGAAAAAATATATACGTGTTCGGCAACACTTTTATAATTGTAATAAAAATATAAAAAATAGACCTTTAAGCTAGATTAGGGTAAAAGTAAAACAAATAATACACATAAAAAATATATTAAATATTAAGAAGTAGGCTTCTTTCTTTTTTTTTTTGTTTTTGAATCATGTGATTATTGATTTAGGTACAAAATCCTGCAAGCAGCTTGCGCTATGGCATATAAAAAACCTTAATTCCAAAAACTAAGAAAGGAAACAACAAAATTCAAACAACACGTGCAAAAACTCTCCAAGCGGGATCATCAGAACCCTGTCGCATCGCCATCGATGACTAACAAAGGAAAGTAAAGTAATATCCTCCTTATTGCTTATAAGAAAAACATTCAAAAGTAACAAAACCTCCCCACCCTACCTGCCCACAGCCGCAGCCAACTAGGAACAAAGGAAACTCATAACCCTTAGAGAAAATACCTTGAGGAAAAACTCAAGCAGGGGAGTTTAAAGTAGCTATACCTAGAAGGCCGGGGCCGAGCTAGGGGGTTTTAATAGGATTCAGCGCTATCTGAGTCTGATCCTGACTCAGAAATAGCACTACTGGCTCGAATGCGCAACATGGCTGGAGGGAAGCCAATGCGAGTGGTATAGAGATACTCAGCCAACCTTCTAAGAAGGGGAACCGAGAGCCAGAGGGGAGCATCAGGGCCAATATCATCCACACCTGAGAGATGGGTGAGACGAGGCTGGGCTTTAGCTGGGCAGAGGAGAATCGCCTGTTGGAAGGACTCATCGTCTTCCTCACAGAACGGGCAGAGGGTGCAGGAATCTATGTTCCTCTAGGAGCTATGTGCAGCAAGGTGGCTAGTACCTGTACGTATCTGGTGAATACGGCCACGTATGAACTGTAGAAGGCCAGTAAAGGCGTGAGGAGTGAGGCAGGTACTGTATGGATACAAAGGGGGCACTGGCGGACTTATGTCCAGCCAGTCGGCGAGGAGTAACTATATCAGAGGAGTTCTGAGGGCTTGGTAGGTGATGGAGGGTTCCCTCGTGGATGGGAGCGATACGAGATCGGTCGAGGCGAGCGGGAGGATAGGGATTTCTGCAATGAGGTCCGAGACTTTGTGACACAAGCAGGCTAGAGGCAGGTGCTTGGCAGAATTAACCGCCGGGTAGAGCCATGAAGTAAGGTGGATGGCTTTGGAAGAGCCTTGGAGGAGAAAACAATGATCGTCAGCAGAACGTCCCTGGTCCCAGGTGGGCACAGACTCGGATATCTGGGCGGTGGCACGATTGAATTTCGAAGGAGCGCAGACCAAGGGGAGGGCAGCTGACTCACGGCGGTGTTTGCCGATGGAGGAAATGGGTGGTAGTGAGGCTTCCCGATATAGAGCGCAACGGGCGGTGGTGTAAAAACAATTAGATGTCTACCAGAGCACTCCATGCCAGAACAAGTCGAGTTTCTTAAGTGTGGTTGTGTCCGGGATAAAGAGGTCACAGCCATAGGTGAGGATAGGAAGGATGGGGCCAAGAACTAATTTTCTGTTACACCAAGAGGAGAGGTCTTTGCCAGCTGCACTGAGCTGTCGGATTGTAGCGAAGGAGGCCTGGGCAAGAGCTAGCCGTCTTCAGAAGTGGATAGAGGATTGGATCGCAGGGGTGAGCCAGTAGTCCAGCTACCTTACAGCATGTGACGGTGGAAAAAGCATGTCGTTGATCACTATGAGGGCTAAGGAAACATCTGAGCGGTCCTTCGGGGTTCTCCAGTGAATGAGTTCAGTTTTGGGAACGGAAAAGGCCACCCCCAGGTTGGCACCCTGCCTTTGGTTGATGCCGAAATAGTGTTGAAGAGCACGGATATTCGAATGTACAGAGTCCGAGCCGACCGTGATGGTAAGGTTGTCAATGTATGAAATCGCTAGACCTTGAGGGATAGACGGGTGGAGGCTGCCTATATTAAGCACAAAAAGAAGGGGAGAAATCAGAGAGCCCTGAGGGGTGCCAACAGCGACCGGGCAAAAGACCCTTGGCACGCCTTGGAAGATGAGTCGGCACTGGCATCTGGAGAGGAAAGACTTAATCCAGGCAACCAGATAGGCAGAGACCCCTCCTTTGGCGAGGATACTAGCCAGCTTGTTTGCACAGACATTGTCAAAACCACCTTTGACATCCAGAAAGAGAGTTGATACTTTGAAGGAAGCAGCTTGGAGTAAGCGCACTTCGTGGGTGAGGGTAGCAACAGTGTCGAAACAGCCCAGACCGGCCAGAGACCCACACTGATTGGAGTGTAAGAGGCCAAGGGAGTGGGCGGCTGACACGAGACGAAGAGCAGAAAGTCTCTCGAGGATCTTGGAGACGGTTTCAAGTAGGACAATGATGGAAAAAGAAGCTGGTGTACGTAATCAGGATTGCCTGGTTTATCCAGGACAATGCCGTCGGCCTTCTTCATGGCTTGGGGGTGGTATCTGTGGGTGAGGAGGGGAGTAAACAGAGATGGAAGAAGCCGCTCGTTAGCCGTGTAGACCCGCTTCCAGATAGAGTAAGGAATGCTACTTGGGCCAGGGGCTGATATGTTAGAGGATTTTTGAAGTGCAGAGGACACTTCTGATGGTAAAACCGAGGGGATATCCTTAAACGCAGAAAGGATGAGGGGAGGAGGAGGAGATGGTCTAGGAGGAAAAAAATGTTGTAGAAGTGTATTGTTAATTTCAGTGGGGGAGGAGGCATTCTCAAGTGTGGGGAAACGATCCGGGACTCTGCCAGCTGCAATCTTTCTAGCGTCCCAAACTGACCACAAGTCAACATCGGCTAGAAACTGATACCAGTGGACTCTCTTGGCAGATTGGATAGCCTTGAAATACAATATTAAGAAGTAGGCTAATAATCAAGATTAGAAAATAATAATCGAGAGTTAGGTACTATTAATTTGGAATATAAGAGGTTTCAAAAAGTAATTTCACTATATTTCACAGAATCTCTAATTATTCAAAGTAAACAAGGGCTATTTATACATCATAGTTCATTCTATTAAGCAGATCACAAATTCATGTTGAAACAGTTTGACTTCAACTAGATATATTATTACCACTATTTCTAAGAGTATTATTCAATGAAAATAGTTAACAATATATTTTTTGGAGAGTTTAACAGTAAAAGATAATGGGTATTAAAATAGCATTTATTCTAAGCTTTTTCTGAGATAATATAAGGCTACTTTTTCTTTCAAGTTTAGAATATAAAAATATAAATCATTTTTTGTGATATGATACCTAGCCCTACAATAAATATATAGAATAAAATTTATAAACACAATAAAAATATATTATGATATTTTTGTCCGTGCTGAACACACCCCTATATAAAAACTTTAATATACTATAATTTATGCTATTAAAGTCATTCCCATGCTATAAATGTCATTTTTATGCTATAAAAGTGACATTCCGAACAGGGTCTATATCTTATATTCAAATAGTTTTTTATCGTCATTTTACTGTAATATGGTTAAGAGTTTTCTTTTCTAGCCCTTAACCTACATACTTTATCCTGAGATTTATGCTATAAAAATATATTGTGAAAATAAAAAATTTATCATGATATTTTGTATGTTCCAAACACACCCCTATATAAAAACTTTTAGTTCCCATAATTTAAGGCCCTGTTTAGCGCACTATTTTTATATGGCATAAAAGTGACTTTTATGACATAAATTATGTCAACCAGAACTTTTTATATTGGGGTGTATTTGGTGTGTACAAAAATATTATAATATATTTTTATTTTCACAATACATCCTCATAGATCCATATAAGAATAACACATTTGGGCTAAGGGCTACTATATTCAATATAGATTAATAGCATCCACTGCTCTAATAACAGAGATAGGGTAACAGGTATTTCAGTATATAAACTTATATTATAATTCTGCAAACAAACACATATATTTCTGAAATATACCATAAATTTATTTTAGAATATATACCATTTACAACTTATATTGTGATATATTTATATTGTAATGCACCAAACAGGGCCTAGGCCATAAAGTCACTTTTATGCTATAAAAATGGCGTGCCAAACAGGGCCTAAATATTTTGTAATACAAGCAGATTATCTTTCCACTTGTTGGAGGATTACGTACACCCAAGTCACAGGGAGAATTGGGATATGTCGCATGACAAGTCACTCGATGTACAAACCCCAGGAATCGCTCGCGGGTTTATGAGCTCTGTGTAAAGTTTACACTGGTAGGAACGCCCCTGGTGGGTGAGGGGAGCGAAGCAGGAGATGGGCGTGGCTCCCTTCTTATTCTCATCTTTGTCAACCGGTCGACTTCCAAGCACCTGGTGCTCTCTTCCACGAATCCTAGAGTTTTCTGTGGGTGAGGATGCCCGAGAGGCTTTGGCATCTGCTACGCAAGTGAGCCCCGGAATGAGAACTACTTCCTAATTCTTTGATGCGCTTTTCTAATTAAGATGCTCTATTGCTATTTCAGAGAGGGTATCAGCTCAACTTTCTAATGTAATTCCCGGTGAATCACTGGCTACAAGTGTTTCTCTATAGGACTCTGATATTTCTGTGCGATGCAAGATCTACCAATGCAATAATTCACACCGCGATCGCATCAGTGCATGTGTGAGAGTACGTGAATGGTGGCTAGTAGATGTTATACTCACTTGAATATACCAGAAAATCAGGTAATCCACGATCTGGACTTGTTGCTTGATAAGCATCCTGTAGACATATTTCTGGCGCTGAGATATTGTATACCAAGCCCTTCCTTCTACCTAAACGCCCGGTAATCGGGTAGAATGATATCTGCTTAGATTTGAGGATTGTGAATATAGTGGCATATTGACACTCTAATCACGAGCCCTCACTCGTGGGTGAGATTCTAAAAGGGCAAATAGAACGTAGCGGCAAAGCATGTTTGCGCAATATATGAAATGACGAAGGGGATTCTTCATCCTTATATGAAGAGTTATATTGGGAATTATATAATGAAGGATAAATTTAGAAGTAGGAATGAGTTATGATGAAGATAAAAACAGAGAAAAAATAGGAGTTTTTACCTGATATATTGAGAGAGAAAAATGGGAAAGTTTCTAAATATAAAGCAGAAAAAACACCCGGTCGTTGGCGTACTGACGCTCTTATAGGATCCTGGCACCGAGGACGAGACACAGTTTTTGCCATGGACTGAGAGTAAACATCAATTGCACTGTACTCGAGTACGTTGTTCCCAGGGTCTTCATAACAGAATCATAGAGCCCCAATCGCAGCAAAGGGCCTCGCCAGCCCCACCCACCCCTGCCACACCTGCCGCCCCGGGCATCATAAATGAAGTCCAAACCGTGCCTAAAATCACTTACCGGGATCACGGCCATCGCCCTGAGCATGGAACTAAGTTGTCTTCTCATCGCAAACACGTAATAACAGCCCCACAGCTCTACTCCACCAGATCCAGCAAGTAAATCTCCGGTTTATGATTTGCAGAACCAAGAGCCTATAGTTTCTCCATACACCGCTCGTGAACACATGTACCGTACGATACTATATACATAAAACCGCACTCGGAACCCAGAATCTCGGAAGGGGAAAGGGGGGTTGATAAAGTGTATGGTGATGCTGAAGGGAAAAAGAAAAAAAACACAGGACAAGATGCATATAATAATGATAGCTTCTTAAGGTTAGGAAGAGGAAAAAGTGAGAGAAATCCATGTAACTGACCCTACAAGAGAAAAAAAAAATAAGGAAAAATGCCAGAGTAAAGAGGTAGAACTACACAAGAACAGACGCCATAAAGAGCAAAGCATGTAGGTTTCTCTGTCGCATGCCATCACATTACATTTCTACGAATCCAAAACAGGACATATGCGTTTCGGGACTGGTCAAAGTTAATAATAATTCTATAAACTAGGAGTCATGAATTAGGCTTACCACTACCCTTTCCTCTTCTATCAAGGTTGCCTTGCTGTCGTCGAATGAATTCCAACCGGTCTTGTACGAGCTTCGAACCACAGCGGTATAGTGCCCTCCATTTATCGTACCGTAGTGATTACAGACAGCGTACAGATCATAGAAGAAAGGTGGGGTTGTCTCAGCTGTTGGCAGGGGGAGCGTCCGTGGCATTTCGTCGCTAGCCAATGGTGTAGGCATATATTTCGTTAGGTCCAAGTGGCGGAGAGGAATATCAACAAAAGTGTTAAGCTTGTCTCTCCAGGGACCTCTGTTCGTGAAACGTTTGAGGTGGATGATTAGGATGTGTGGGAGTCGAGTAATGGTCAGCTTCTTTGTCGCTTTCCGAGCCTTTTTGCACTGTGGGCAGTGCCAAGCGTCATCACCTTCAAGCGTTTCTTCTCTGACAAATTCATCTAAACAGTCGCGGAGAGTGAAGTTATTGCTTTTCATAGCAGGTATCGGCAAAGAAAGATACATAAAAGGAGAGTAGGTAGTCGATGTTCTCCCGCATGTCAGACATGAAAGCTTGCTGCTCAATTGCCCCTGAAACCAATTCACAACAACCGAATAGTTGTGGTGGGTATATCGTTGCCATTCTATAGTAGATGCTAGTTGAACTGGAAGCTTCTCCCGACGACGCTCCTCGTCGTCTTTGAGGGGTCTAAGTTTCCCACGATTTTTTGCGTTGGGATTGAGGTCCTCGTGCAGCCCGTCCAAAAGAAATCCAAGAAATTCCTGGGCATCCTGTTGGTCATTGTTGCGAAACATCTCGTTCAAGCGGCCGGCCACATCCTGTGAAACAACAAGTTAAGCCTTAATACCTCGTCAATACCGGAGCTTAAACATACCTTTATGGTAACGGGCGAAATGAAACTATATTCACCACTCCATAGATGTCTGACGATCGCTGCAAATGCCTCGGCCAAAACCCCACGAGACCCTAAGGGATTATCCTTACTGACATGGCTTCTATAGCTACCGTCTAAGAAGTACCTCGATAGAGGAATAGTCCCACTCATGCATTGCAAAACAGCATTCATGTAACATGTATTACCTAAATTCTTAAGCCCGGTGGTCCCAATGTTCACTGTGCCCATGCCCGCGAATGGAGGGAGTCGTGACTTGCTCGTCACTGCCGGAATTTTAGGGGGTCTCTCAGGAGCTGGGGGCGGAGGTGGTGGTAGGGCTGGGGCAGGGCGTTCAGACACGCCACTATAGCTTTTCCGAGGGACGGCAGGTGGGGGACGGGCTGGGGAAGGCGGGGGATTGAACTCAGGATTACGAACGTCAGTAAAACCATGAAAAGGGTGATCGATGATGGTTGGCCTTCTGGTGAAGGGTGTTGGGAAGCGATCCTGCTGAGTAGACGAAGATGGGGAAATCATAGATTGCTGTGTATGGGGGGTCGCAGGATAACGTTGGAACTGATCTAATTCAGCAAGACGCAGTGGCACAGCAGGGATAAAGTCAGAGCTTACGAATTCTTCCACTGTCCGTACGTGTGGTATATCGCTAGGCGTTACAATAGATGTACCTCTTCTCCGCTTCTTCGCATCTATTTCATCGGCAGATGAAATAACACTCATCGTTACGGGCTCCCACTCCTTCTGTAATCTCTCCATCCACCTCTGCTCCTCTTCGATATCTATTGTGTCGAGTCGTGTAGGCTCCTCGTTCTTCTTATAGCTCTGCCTATTTAGGGGAGGCAGTAGCGATCCTCTTTGCGAATCACGATCCTGTCGTCTCTGAGCTAGAGACCGGACCGAGCCTTTGTTAGGTGGTTTTTCCCCATAGGTGTTTAGCTGGCTGCTTGGTCGCTCTGGAAATCCGGATTCTTTACTGGGAGGAGTCGAGTGTCTTGCCTCCGAACGAATTATCGCGGGTGCTTCAGGACCAACAACCTTCAATGCTTGCTTTCCAACTAAATTTATCCATGCGTCGAGCCCCCCGATCAGCAAGAGCGGTGGATTTTTAAGTCGTTTTCCGAAAGCATAGTCATCCATTGCGAGGTGTAGGCTCCGTAATGTGATAAGATGTTGATCATTCGTTGATCCACTAAGGAAGCTACTGCTTGAGGTGGACTGGTCATAGTAAACTACAAAATCATAATCATGCCTTCTACTGAACAAGTCCTGTTCCTTGGCGGGCTCAAGGACGAACGTAGCGTCTAGATCATCCCCTGACATGCTATCATCGAAATATGTTAGTAAATCTGCAAATGTGAATGAATGAACGGAAGACCCTACCCCTCACGTAATATAATAGGCTCAACGCAAACTATAGACCGCGCGAATATGTGCCCCTCCATGAATTCATCTCTGGGACGGACGTCAAGCAGTAGTACAGATACTTCTGACCCCTGGAGATAACTGCAAAGTGTATCGACTAAGATCGTAGTTTCCTTGGGCGCCGCAGGCCATGGTCCAGTGCTCCCCGGCCCAATTGGAGTCTGGGCAGGCAAGGGGGGACGGGCAGAGCTTCGATATGGTGGTATCCCGGTGGGAGATGTGAAACTGGTTGCCGGCGAATATGTTGGAGCCGGAAGCTTGGGCATAGCGTTGACATCCAGTGGTGGCAATTTCGTAGGCATTTCCCCTGGACTGTGGAGGTTTGCAGATGTCGACTGTCTATTACGCTGAGAACTTGAAGGCGCAGTCGGCTGGTTAGATGGCATAGAAAGCTTCTCGAACCGAGCCTCTAAACCCAAGTCATCCGAAGCAGCTTTCGCTGTTTTTGAGCTAGGACCTCCCGTCCCGTTGCTACCGCTTGAAGCCATACCTTGCAAATCTAAAATACCATCAGCAAGCTAAAAAAATACCTATTTAGTTGAAGCTCCTTTCATTACCTAGGAGGGGCCTAGAGGACAGAATGTCAGGCTTGGCCTTAACTGCGGGCTTCTTCGATACGGCAGTTACATTTCCGTTACTGCCGGACGAAGGCTTTGCTGCACGCGACTGCGCTTCCGCTTCCAGTTGAGCTTGGGCACTGACAACTCCGGAGATGTTGTTATTTTTCTTGATTTCCTCTTTAACTTTGTCAAACTCGGGAAGTTTCTGCACCAACTCCTAGGTAGTGATAAATAATTTAGCTTTGTCAGAAGAGGGAGGCCCACTTAGAATTAAATCACCTTTTTCAATGTTTCAAAGTCCTGGTAAAGGCGACCGGCCGTGATTTTGAAAGTAGGAAAATCCTGGCACCTCGGAATAATGTCTGCCACAATTTGGAATGCAAGAAGATAGTCAACATATGCCGAATCTTGACGTTTAAAACCTAGATGAGTCCTGGCACAATGCCAAGATTGAAAGGCAAGCTCGAGCCATGCTTTAATCTACAGTCCCATCAGTCAAATTTGAGCAGGACAAAATTCCCGTAAGGGTAGAATAATCTGTACCGAACGGTCGTTTGGCCGAAGACCAGCAGTGCGAGCCACAAGGTCATGAACATGGGGATAAATTCGCATTGCAGGAGGACTGGGGGCCGGACGAGAGGGCGGGGAGATGTGGGAGCTCATGACAACGCGGTTGGTAAAGGGGTTTATCTCATCGCCGGCTATGTGAGAGGTGGAAGGGGTGAGGTGAAAAGAAGGTTTGGTAAAGCTGGGCAGAAATAAAGCTACCGATGTGTGGAGGGAGGTAGGAGGTGAGGTGTGAGTCCGGAGGAAATTAGGTATCCTATGCTAGCATCTATCTCCGGTAAAGCATGAAAAAAGAGCCTATCCGTTATTGCATTGGCTGTGAGTTGTGAGGGTGTCGATATGATAGGATACTGTGGGGCGTCTCGAAGTTACAAGGAACCTGGCGGGTGCAAATCAAGGGTTCCTGTTTTCACACCAAAATTCCACACAGCGATCTGCAACGTCTTGGCGGGGAGCTCTCGGGCGCCGTCACTCGCAAGCACTCGAGATTGAGTTCAAGGGATGCAATGGGACAACAGAAGGTTATGAGTGAGGAAGAACTGCTCTAGTTCCGTACTGCACAGTACAAGCACGGTATGGATGCTGCGTAGTAGAGTACGATAGGGTGTGCATAAACTTATTGGGTAGAATAGAGAGTACTGTGACTTCCTAGCTTCTCGGAGCTTGGCTTGTGCTGCCGCCTCGTGACGGCATATGGTACGCAATCATTCGCGGTAAAACTTCTTGCCTCGCGCTTCTCGCCAGGTGGCTCGGTTGCGGGTGCTTACATAATGGCGGGGTGAGAGGCGTCACCCATACTATGACCTGCGTCAGCTCCCTCCATCCAATTTCCATCCCGTTCCATCTGCTGCAGCTGTCAATCCTCCTCGTCTGTTCCTCTCCCCCGCGCCACCATAAACCACTATTCGCTACTTTACGTGCTATAGTCGGTATTGTTTGTGGTAGATAAACCTCTTGAGCTAAATCCTTCCCCAGGACTTTTTATCACCTTTGTTTGGCACTCTTTGTGCTTAGCCTTTTCAACGGCAGCCATCGCTGCTATCTTTTCATCGCCCGTGAAGATACGGTACCTATGGCGTGGTTTACAGCATCGAACTCGTCTCTTGACGACCAAGTTGAGAAAGCTACGTCTTCGAGTTTGTCCGTATCCTGTTTTCACAAAGCCCTACCTTTTCTTGAGTTATTCCACCTGCTTACCATTTCGCAGAGAGGATATGGCGCTCAACTTGGAAATCTCCGACGTTATTCGGAGCAAGACGGTTCAGCCAAAAGAAGCTATGCGTTCCTTGCGGAAGCGAATAGGACATCGCAATCCTAATGTTCAGTTAGCGGCTCTGAGCGTGAGTTCAAGTTTCCGGCTGGGATCGAGAAGAAGATAGCTCTATAAGAGTGCTACTGACGTATATCATCATAAAGCTCACAGATACATGCGTCAAAAATGGGGGGTCCCACTTTTTAGCCGAAATTGCCTCACGGGAATTTGTGGACAATCTGGTTTCTCTACTGAAAGCTCCTTATTCACTGGATCCTAAGGTTGAGAGCAAAATACTAGAGCTCATACAAACTTGGGCATCTGCATTTGAAGGGAAGAGCCATCTCTCATATGTTGGGGAGATATATCGAATGCTCAAAAATGAGGGTTTCAACTTCCCACCGCCAACCAAGGTTTCTTCATCGTTCGTTGACTCGTCGGCGGTAAGTAGAGTCGCCCCGATGGTTACCTGAGCCCCCAACTAACATAAAGGGAAGCCTCCTGACTGGACTGATTCAGATGTCTGTATGCGATGTCGAACCCCTTTCACTTTCACCAACAGGAAGCATCATTGTCGCAATTGCGGAAACGTTTTCTGCGGTGCTTGCTCCTCAAAGTCTATACCTCTTCCTCACATTGGAATAATACAAGCCGTTCGTGTGTGTGATGGATGCCACACTAAATTGACAGAGAAGCGGGTCTTGGGCCCTTCAACGAAACCGCAGTCTCGACCGCCTCAAGTGCAGAAGCAAAAGCCAAACAACCTTATGCAACCGAGAAATGCTAGGGTTGAGGATGACGATGATGAGGACCTCAAAATGGCGTTGAAAATGTCCTTAGAAGAAGTTAAGGGAAAGGGAAGTGCGGGTTATGTTTCTCAACAGCAGCTACAAACTCAGAAGCAAGTTGCTCCACCTCATGTCTCGACATCCACTGTTCAACCTCCTGCTTCAAAGCCTTCAGGGGGAAAGACTGGGCCTGACGAGGATGAGGATGAGGAGCTGAAGGCAGCAATCGCTGCGAGTTTGAAGGATATGGAGGAGCAAAAGGCAAAGTCTGCGTGGTCGAACCCGAATGCTGCAGCTAAGTATACTACTTCGGCTTCACAAGCAAACGTCGTCCATAGGCCGGATCACGAACTGAGCCCCGCTGAGGCTGAAAATATCAATCTTTTTGCCACCCTTGTTGATCGATTGCAGTCCCAACCAACTGGGACAATTCTGAGGGAGCCCCAGATCCAGGAGCTTTATGACAGCATTGGGGCTTTAAGGCCAAAATTGGCTCGAACCTTCGGCGAGACCATGAGCAAATATGGTATAGTTTGTCAATCCTTATCACATTATGCTGAAACTAATGATTTTTATTCTAGAGGCTCTATGTGATCTACATGCAAAACTTGGTACAGTCGTGCGCTACTATGACCGGATGCTTGAGGAGAGGCTGAGCTACACCTATGGTCGCCATGGGATCGGAGGAGTTTCTTCCCCTGCTCCTTACCAACAACCCCCCTCTTCCAATAGTGCATATCCTACTCTGCCTTCTGCTGAGGGCTACTATGGAGTTAGCGGGGGTAACACACCAGGAGCTCAACAAAATCCCTATCCCAACCAGCAGACAAATTATCAGAATTACTACACCCAGCCTCACGCTTTTGATAAGCTGGGGTCTTCTCTTCACGCTCAGTCACCTGAACCTCATAAGGCTCCTCCGCAAACAGCTTATCAGCAGTATAATGGATACAATGGCCCTCCACCATCAGAACCTAGCGCCCCTGGTTCTTCATTGCATGGCTCTGAACCTCCGGCAAATGCTCCACCCCCACAACAACAGCAACAGCAACCACCACCACCACCACAACAACAACAACAACAACAACAACAACAACAACAGCCACAACAACAACAACAGCCACAACAGCGCCAGCAGCAGCAGCCACAATCGCAACAGCAGCCCCAGCAGCCTCTGACAGGACCATCCGCTCAGCCTCAAAAACCCCCTTCACAACAGCATCACCCTCCTCTGCAAAGCCCAGATGCGTCATACTGGCAGTATCCGAAGAATGGGCAACAACCTGAATATAATTATTCCTATCCACCGCCTTCACAGCCCCCACAATGGCAGCACGGGCCCAGTACAGGCCCTGGAGGGACTCCATACGGGCACCATGGTTATGGATACTCGAATATCAGTGAAGCTTCGACCCCAGCGCCTGTGCATAGTCAGCCGCAACAGCAGCCCAAAGTAGTGGAGGAAAGCTTGATCGATTTGTAGGATACTGGGAGCCGTTCGCATTTTTTATAGTGATCCCTTTTGTTTCTTTATTCTCTTACTTTGGGTATTTTGAAGAGGGGTGGGTGGGAGTTCCGTACTGGAAATTTGGGTTCTTTGTAATTTACGGAAATGTTATAGCTTGAAAAATAATTATTTCGATAATTAGTTTCCCAGTTTTGTAACAATGTGGAGGTTATCTAGCAACAATCGCTTAGCAATTATTCCAGTGGCGGGCCTAAATGACGTTGATTACCTTCTATTGATACTGTGGAAATACAATATTTGCAGGAGATTAAACTCGGATGTTAATTCCCAGTCGCTTATTAAGCAGAGATCACCTTCCTAATTAGGTTGGGTTGGGTTGGATTGTGAAATGATCGGCCATATCTATTACCGCATTAGGAATGGCTCTGCCAAGATATTACTTAATACAGTTAGCTTTAGGGGTGTTAATTTGGCACCTCCCCATACAAAAATGGAAATCTTTGAACTACTCAACCACTGCAGGAAGTTTGTATTTCCTTTAATCCCTCTGTAATTCTTTAGATAACCATCAAATAAAGACTTTTAAAGAAGCCTTTGAGCTTATAGCTTTTGTTGTTGACTTAGAGGAGTTTGAAGCTGCTCAAGTTTGGAGTTCCCTTAAGGTGTCGATTGGCAGTGTCCGGAACCATACCATAAGAACTGGAACAATTGAACCTCACGCTACGGTAGGACGTTGGAGTTGCCTTTGCTGGTATGTAAGGTCTGGCTCTTTTTTCTCTTTCTTCTGTCTGAAGCTCGGCCTGAGGGCTCGATCGATCCCCTATCCAAGAGAGGGAATTTCGGACCGTCTTTTCGCGAGGTTCAATTATTCCAGTTCTTTCGGTGCTATATATAAGCCGGGTAACTAACAATCTTTTTTCTTAAGCTTCTCTCCCAGAAGCCAGCGGCTCGCTCTCCACCGTTCCGCCACGGACATCCGCAGGCGCAACACGAAAAACACCTTCGAAAGCTTAGAAGTTCAATTGGCAACCACCAGAACCATGGCAGCTGGTAACTAGTTCCCCTTCCTTCCTTGCTTCATGCCCAATATCTAACCCAACCCTCAACAAACTCAGAACAGAGGAGACTGCTCGAGCAGGTTAGTTTTTAAGCTCTTCCCATCCATCATCCGTCTATCCATCGCAGGGTAGCTGACTAACAAACACCAGCTAATGGGCACGCCCAACCAAACCAACTCCTCCGTCCCATTCACCGACCCATCCGTCTGCCGCAGCTTCCTGGTGGGCACTTGCCCACACGACCTCTTCACGAACACCAAGCAGGACCTAGGCCCGTGCAAGAAGACGCACCTAGAATCCCACAAGGCAGACTACGAGCGCGAACGCGCCAACAAGGCTTCTAAGGATCTCGGCTACGAATATGACTACCAACGCGACCTGCAGCGCTACATCGACGAGTGCAATCGTCGGATCGACGCAGCACAGCGGCGACTGGATAAGACACCAGATGAGATTACGAAGACGAATTCACTGCTGAAGGGAATTGCGGACTTGGATGGGAGCATAAGCTCCGGATTGCAGGAGGTGGAGGTACTCGGTGAGACGGGCGCTATTGGTCGCGCATTGGATGAGTGGCATAAGGTTAAGGTTGCGAAGATGGAGAAAGAGGGGAAGGAGAAGGAGTTGAAATTGCTTAGTGATAGTGCTGGGCCTTCTGGCCATCAGAAGTTGCAGGTTTGTGATGTGTGTGGGGCCTACTTGTCCAGGTTGGATAACGACAGGAGGTTGGCGGATCATTTTTACGGCAAGGTAGGGGAGGTCTGTCTCTTTGAGTTCTTTTCTCGCTGCCCCTGCATCTGTTTCAGTCTGTTTTTATTTTTATTTTACATAGCTGATCCGCGGTGCGTGCGTGATAATAGATGCATCTTGGATACGCGCAGATGAGGGCTACGTTGAAGAGGTTACAGGAAGAATTGGCAGGAAGGGGACCTCCGCAGGGACAGCACGGCAGGGACTTTCGCGATAACGATAGGGGCTTTCACGACAGTGGCTATTCGCGAGAACAATCTGGTGGTGGTGGCTACCGTGGTGGCTTCAGGGGTGGCCGAGGAGGTGGCTATCGTGGTGGCAGAAGCGGCGACGGTGGGGGGGGATGGGGTGGCCGCGGGGGAGGTGGTGGTGGTGGATATGGTGGCAGAAGCGGGGGTGGAGGTCATAGATGGTAAGGTAGATGCACACACACCTTGTTCATTGAACGTGTTTTTTTCCCCCTTAGAATTGTAATACCTGAATTTCCTTTCCTCACTCTCTACGATGTGGCGCATCAGGGGTGGGCATCTATTTGTTTTACACTTTTTGTTTGATCTGCATTTCTTTTTTCCTTTTTTCCTTCTTTCTCCTTCTCGTACTGTCTTATATTAAAAAGCGGCGAATCTTTTTAGCAATACAGTCTTGGGGTAGAGGGGGTCTTTGATGTTAATACAACCAAGTGAACATCCAGAAGATAATGGACGGATGAGGTAGGAAGGCGAGGGGGGAGTGGGAGGGAGGAATTAAGTGGTAGTGGCTGCGGCGGTGGTGACGACTGGCGATCCGGCTTCTACCTGTTCTGCCCAGGAGGAACCAGCGATGGCGGGAGACAGAAGTGCAGGCTTGCCCTTTGCCGCAGTGGCATCAATGGTGGGGTTTTTTTTCTGGACCTCATTTGCCTCACGTTTGACCCCCTCATGCTTAACTTTCTCCTCCTTCTTCACCTCACTTTTCTGTCCTTCAGCTTCACCCTTCCCCCCAGGTAATTCCGGCCACTCCTGCGTGGATGTCACTGCGGCCGTAGCCTTCGCCGAAGAGCCTACACCAGCGCGGGGACCCGACGGCGCACCTCTAGGCGGAGTAGCCGCTGCAACCCCACCATGTGCACCACGCCTAAACCCCGAGGATCGACTCCTAGGATTATAGTCCTCCTCCGTCTTTGTAGAATCCCACTCCCTGGTCTGCACAGCCTTCAACTTTCTCTGGCGATTCTTCTCCCTCTCATCACTGCGCAACGTCAGTTCTCCGTCCGTCTTTGGGGAACATAATCATTGGTAGTAGTAGGGGTAGTGGTAGTAGGGACGCACTCCAATTCTTTGCGATTTCTATCCGCCTCCGCACGTTTCTTGCGGTCCGCGAGACGCTTGTGCACGTCTGCCTGTTTGCGGGCTTCCTCGGCGACTTGGAAGGAGCTCTCGTCTTCTTCGGCTTTTCGGCGGCGCTCGATGAGGCGTTGGTTGTTAAGTTTTACGCGCTCTAGACGGGCGGCGAGTTCGTCTTCGGTGAGTTTTGGCTGGAAGATGGGGGGGCAAGTGAGTGTTATTTAATGGGTTCTCTTCAGGGAGGGGGGAGTAGAAGAAGGATTGGGTGTCGCTGGGTAATAAATGCCTTCTTGATACCGCCCGAGAGTGTTCTGTCTACGTTCTTTTTTTGTTTTCATTTTTCTTAGGATTAGTAACCGTGATGGGCTGGAGTAGCGTGTGTGGGTTAAGGGGTGGGTAGATACCTTCTGCGTAGCTTCTGTCCCAGCAGCAGTAACAGTGCCTTCCGCTAGCGCAGTCTTTTCGTGATCGCCGCGAGCTTGGTACTAGCAAATGGAGTGAACAAGCATTAGTAGGTAATTATAGAATTGCTGCTCATTAACAGTGCATACAAATCCCCTACCACGCCCTCCCCTTCCGCTACGATTCGAGAAAGCTCTAGGCTCAGTTGGTGCAGTTGGAGGGGGTAGAACCGGTGCAGAGATCTCACTCTCGAAGAGATCATCGTCTTCTCGTGTTTGAGCGAAGTCGTCCATATGTTTAGGCGCGGGTCGTTTGCTTGTTCGTAGCAGGGAGAAGGAAATCGTAAGTTGCGTCGTAGGTAACTAGTGTTCAGTGGTTGATATGATAGGTAATAGTTTGGGAATGGTAGTGGAGGTCACCGAAGAGCGAGGGTGTGGGATTCCTGGAACGGATAGTCCTCATTCAAGCTTTGGAGGGAGTTGCCCCGCCTGCCCCCCGCCATCCATGATAGGTAGGTGCCTGACCTATCAGTTACCCTACGATGCCAAGACCCGCACCTGAACTTTTCATGAACTCGGATGGTACGATTACTCGAGTATTGCCGTAGCTGACCTGCTGGCTTGATATACTCGAGTACGGTATTATTTTAGAGGCTGGTGATTTTTGTACCCACTGCCTGTTACCGGTGTGATAATATAACAGTGCAGAGTTTGTATGAGCTGCATGGGAGGCATGAACCAAGAAAGTGATTAAATAAACAGTAGAAAAAGAGGAAAAGAAAAAGGAAAGAAACAAAACAAACAGAACTCCTTCCTCTCTCCCACCCGGAGAAGCTGGGCTACTCACGGGCTACCATTTGCACATCATGAATGAACTCTACTCGAGTAGAGGTCTTGAAGCAGTGTGAAAGGGAAAGAGGTAAAGCGACGCTCGCTATCACTAACTCCTTCTGTTCTGACTCCTGGCAAGATCCAGTCCCAACGGTTATTATTAAACTTATTCCCAGTCCTCCTCCTCACTGCTTCCGTCGTCTCCCTCCACATCCTCGCTGTCTTCCTCTTCGTCGTCTCCGTCCTCATCCTCATCCTCGTCTTCACTATCCCCGTCCTCGGCAGCCTGAGTGGCTCTACAGACTTTTGGAGCCTTTTGCAGAAGATGAAGTTAGTGTGTGCCTGAAAATGATATTGGGAAAATGGTTTGCCACCTTTGTTGCCGGAGGGCTGCCAGCAGCTTGACTTGGGGTCTTGGAAGCGGCTCCAGAGACAACATCATAACTTGATTCACTATCAGGTTGAGAGGTACGGTCGATTGAGCTCTTGGGCTTGAGGTGCTCCTCCTTAGGAATCAGTGTTTCTGTCGACGCCGTAGTTGCAGCCACTGCAGCGGCAGACTTAGGATTATTTGTGGGGGGCTTTTCTGCATCGGAGTCGTCATCCTCATCCCAACCGACTTCCTCTTCGTCAAGCGTGGCTCCTAAAGTTGTTAGCAATAATGTATCGGTCTGGAGCAACACCTCATAATACCCTTCAAAAGCTCCTTCCGCTTCTGTTCCTCCACATCTAGTTCATTTCTTAAAAAGTAATACCTGGCCCAAAAATCTGAATACTGGACTGTATCGGGGACGAGCTTCTCCATAGTATTCCGAAGTTCCGGGTATCTTTCCAAATCAGCCACAATCTGGTTGGTCTTTTGCTCCGCATCGAAATCTTTAACCCAAACTTTAAAACTGTCAGTGTCTGACCCTGTCTTAAAGAGCTCATGATTGCTGTGCAGCAGATGAAGTTGAGCGTCAAGTCTCGTAGTGCTAAAATTTCCCCCATCAGCCGGGTGATATATCTCATGATGGCCCTAGGAGCCATACTAGATTTGCCTCTTCCCTTCATCCATCCCCTTAGCTTCAAATACCACTTCCCGAGATCCATCCGCCCCAACTTTCTCTTCAGGAGGAGCGATCGTAACTGCATCACGCAAAAAACTTCCAATATTTGACCCAAACTTGAGCAAATATTCATCAGCTCTCGCCTCCGCAGCTTCGAGTTCTGAAATCCTTTGAACAGCACCCTTCTTCAATTTAGAGAGTAACCCTTCTCCTTGGTGTTTACCCCTCTCCTTTTCTTTATCTCCCTCAGCAGCTTCAGCCCCTGCCTTGGAAGTCTCCCCTTCCCGTTTTTGCGCATCCTCGGGTAGCGGATCGAGCGTGAATTGAGGGAGCGCCTGGGTGATTGAGAGTGAACGGGTACGACTCGCGATATTAATCCGTAAATCGCTGAAGCCTTTCGTGGCTTGCCCCGAAACTGTAGCATATTCCTTCTTTGAAGATTCGTAGTATGACTCACCCTACCCCCCACCACCACCCCTAGTTAGCTTCTGGGTACCTATCTACATGCACATCATGAAATTGTCATTGAGCAAAACCCGCACCTGCTTTCGTACAGTCCCCAAGAAAGAACCCAACTTCGACCCCCAAGGAGACGCAGAAACAACTTTGTATGCCTCCCGGAATTCGTCATTAAGCGTCTCATTCGGCTTCTCTGCATCCTTGCCCTTGCCATGCTCCTCCGATGCGAGGATTTCCTCCTGGATATGGTCATATGCTATTTCCATGACGTATTAAGGTTCCCGCGGGGTCTGCTGTTATTTGATGTTTCTTTGGGGAATATTTGGTTTCGATGGCAGGTGTGTGGGAGGCTTTGTTGCTGCAAAGGGCGGATCGGGAACGCCTTCTCAGGAGACACTGGTACCCTGACATACGAGGGGGTTTATGCACTAGGCTGTGCATCACTAGCATCATAAGGCATGATAAGTGCCTGAGGCAGCAGGTCTTGGCAGCATTCTACGGTATTCCCCGCGGCCCACGGACTTCATTTCACCATCAGGCCAATAGTTTATCAAAGATACTCATACCATTGGCGTTAAGATAAGGGGCGAAAACAAACACCGGGGCCCGGGCTGTATGGTGGCCAACTCGTGGTCACTCTAGGATTGAGCTATTACCGGGATGTGCACAGAATCACAATTAACAGCAAATTCTTATTCCAGCGGATTCTTATGTTTCGTAAATAAACGTAAACCGTTTGCTTTTCTCTAAGAAGAGCCTCCATTGGGCTGATTGTTCCCACATCTATCCTTCGCAAAAAACTAAGATCATAAAAGAAATTACATGTGGTTTTATAACAAAAGCGTTCAGGTGCGATGTACTATTTCCACACGTTTGCGAAAACATCATCATCTCCTCCGAAACCTCCTTGCTTTCCATAGGCACCAGCACCTGCACCAGTGCCAGTATTAGCGCCAGTTCCATTTGCACTAGAACTGAACGCACCCCACTCGTCTTCATCGTTCCTGGCAGCTCTAGTAGTTGAGGTAAGAGTACCTAACGTGGCCGGAGTTGATGCTGCAGGCGAGCTCCATACGTTATTCGATGGAGATGTAGTAGAGGTAGATGCGCCCCAAGCAGGCTCGTTGGTGGTAACAGTAGAGGTGGCCGGAGCTGGTGTCGCCCAAGCATTGCTGCTAAACGAAAAGGCGGAAACGGCCGGCCTGGTGGCGGCAGGAGAAAATGAACTGGTCGCCCTCATCGGGGATTGGGGGGCGGAAGGAGTAGACGAAAAATCAAAAAGATCCTCAAGGCCGGAACGAGCAGAGGGGGTAGACGTAGGTTTTATACCAGCGGCCGTGCTGGAACTGGAGGATCCGAAAAAGCCCCCAGTTGATGTCGGCGATATCTGAGAGCCCGCTGAGGATTTCATCATTCCAGCCGTGAGGTTAGCGAATGGGGATGGCTTTGGCGGTGGTGGAGCGGCTGGTTGGGTTGACATGGAGGTTGTTGTGGTCGGCTGCGACCCAAACCCAAACCCACCAAAAGCATCGTTTAGCTCCCCCAGACCGGAGGAAGGGGTCTGCAACTGCTGAGATGAGGTTATTGAGGGGTTGCTAAGGTGTTGAGGGCGAGGTTGGGGTTTGGAAGCATAAAGGGACAGAATTGACCTATTGAGATCGGGCCGCGAGGATGAGGTATTAGTGACCGGGCTAGAATTTACTGAAGCGGGCCGTGGCGCTGGGGTAGGAGCGGCCGCAAAGAAGTCCAGGCCAAGGAGCGAATCAGCGGGTTTGGTCGATTTTGGTGGTGTGGGGGAGGCCTTTGGAGGTAGCTGGCCCCTAGACGCCGGCGGTACCGAATTGGACCGGGAGGGTTCTTGGGGCGAGGCATCATCGTCGTCGAAGAGATTGACATTTTGTCGTCTTGCCGGTTGTTGAGGAGTCGGTGTTTGCCGATTCTCGAGCTTTTGCTGAACTACCTTCAAGGGCTGAGAAATTAGTATGTTTAGATGGTTGGGGGGTGAGGTTTCCTACCAAGCTGTCCTCTTCTCCAGAATCTTCGAGTGTTGCCGGGTCGGGAATCCCCCCTTCCATAACCCATCGCTTGGACTCGTACTTTGTGCGAACAAAATTCTCAATTTTCCTATAGAAATTAGTTGGCTGATCTCAAGGAAAAAGCAGTGCAAACATACGCTTCCGAAGGGACATGCCCTGGCGCAAGATTTGCTTCCCAGTATCTATCACATATGTGAGCAAGATCGATCAGCCGCACTATAAAGGAGAGAGGCTGACTTATTAGCTCTTGAATTTCCCCACTTCAACATACTTTGGAGCTGCTCATCTGTCCAACTATCAAGATCTACGGACTTGACTGGGAGAGCGGTAAGATGAGCAAACGATCGCCGGTGATTATACAGAAGGGCTGCACTTACCTCGACTAATATGTGTTCCCATTCCACGATGGATACCAGAACACCTGAAGAAGTTAGCGCCTGCACCGTTTTGGAGAGCTCCTCATCACATACCTGATGCAGATAAAAACGCCCAGATTCCAGCTTGCCCATCTTGGGAGCTTGTTTCTCTTACAATCAGCACAAACCTTATTCCCTGGAAGCTTCAGAAGCGACTTGATCACTTGCTGGTTTTGCGCTACCTTGTCGGCAGCAGGGTTAGGACGGCGGGACATAACGGTCGGCGAATATTGCTTCGGGAGGACTAATAAGGGGTCGGTGAGAGGGGTCGTCGGTTGGTGGTTTTAGATGGATTGTTGCACTGTCAGAACAGCGAAAACGTTCTCAGATGTGGGGGATCGGGGGAAAGAGTGCTCTCCTTCCTTGTGCTTGGGTAGGAGTGTGGGTGATTCCGTTAGGCTGGGTTAGTCAGCGAATCCAAGGGTTGGCCCGAACGGCTGTGGCTAGGGTTGCAAAGATCCATGCTGAGGAGCTGTTGAATAATACGAGTACTTTACATAAAGCCCCCCCCTCTTTTAGTATCATAGAAAGATAAGTTATCATACTATCATACCAGTAGATTTGCTGTTATGGCCCAGAGCACCACCATCCGGATCACGATAATCCGGATAGCTCGCTGCCCCGTACTATGAGCTTCTATCACACTGGAGCATGTCTTGTTGCCACAGATCACCCGCAGTACTCGAGTAAGGCCTTCGGATTCTTGTCATCCCGGATAGGTGGGCGCGGGTGCGCGAGTGCAAGCGGTCTACTCGAGTACCGGTACAAGTACCAGTATTAAATAAACGTTTGTCCTCTGCGTCAATTATTGTATAATATGAGTGAAACGGCCATATAAGTGCTTATTCCTAGCTACCGAAGACTGCTCGTAAAGTTATTTGAGTGGTGCCAATCGCATTGCCCAAGTATAATGCGAGACGATGAAAGTGAACCTCATGCTCTATCCACTCAATGGATGGTAATCCGCAGCACTGCACCCGGGTAATCTGCCGCAGCCCACCAGTGCCGTATTCGCACCGGTACTCCCACAGCTCTCGGAGAGGATAATTGGGCATTGTGACGTGGATGTCTTCGTGGGACAAATAACGCTAGGTTGTGGAAAGGACTGTTACTCGTCCTCCAATACTCGTATCTGGTCTGGTACGACGCTGAGACAGAAGAAAACCAGGCAAAAATATTTCAAAGAGGCCGAAAGGATCAAAACGAGCCGGTAAGCCATACCGGTACCATCCAGGAATGATTATCCGGGGTTCGGTGCTGGAATTCGAGAAGGTTGTTTATCCATGAAATTTGATTGGCTGCCTGGAACGCCCTAAACCATTTTGAGATAGTATGCTACGGCACTACCGCACCCAGCTACAATTGTACCGGTATGTCTCTAAGGTCCTTTCTTTTTTGCAATTTTTTATTTTATTTGTTTTCTCCTATATACCCGTTGGGTCTCTCTTGTCATTAGGCTCACTCCTTCCTCTCCCCTCTCCCTCCATCGACTTGAACACCACTACCCTAGCACTTCTCGTTTCGCTACTCCTTCTATAGCAACATCTTCTCGCCTAAGGTACGCTTTCACAGTGCCCTTGCCCCCTCCAATCATCCAGAGAACTCAAAGGGAGAATTGTTGAATTGCTCTCCTTTTATATTTCCAACCTTTCTGTCGCTTTGGGGACAGCGTCTAACCTTGCACAATTAATCTCGATAGATTCCCTTCAAATCTTCTACAATGTCTGCTGAACACGAATATACCTTTGCCGATGTTAAAGAACATCAATCGAAGAAGGTTCCTTGATTTTTCTCGCCTTGTCATCTACCTGCTTTTGTTCCCTCTCAGGACCCTCAATTGGACGTAGCTCGTGTGGCCTTACTGACTCCTTTCTTCAACAGGATCTCTGGCTCGTCGTCCATGATAAGGTCTACTCTTGTGGGGAGTTTATTGACGAGCACCCGTATGTGCCCTAGCTATCCGCCTTCCCTGATATTTTGGCTCACCACTAATCTACCAATATAGGGGTGGGGAAGAAGTCCTGATGGATGTGGCCGGGCAGGATGCAACCCTAGCCTTCGAGGTACCTCCCTTTGGTTATCCTTCATATGTATACAGCATAGTTACCCGAGGCTATAAATGTAGGATGTCGGACATTCGGACGAGGCTCGCGAAATTCTCAATGGATTGTTGGTTGGCACACTCAAGAGAACCGTATGCTTACCAAGCCTTTTGTTATGCGCCGGCAATTGCGGGAGTTCTTGGTCTTAACTGACTTTAACCCCCTATAGGCATCCGACCCGAAGCCTCCTATTGCCTCTCCAGGTCCCACTTCTCAGACCCAGGGCAATGACGCCGGAACGTGAGTTATTCCAAAATTCCAAAACTGTTTTTCTCTCTCTTTTTTCTCCTCTTTCTTTCCTTTCCTTTCCTTTCCTCTCCTTTTTTTTTCCTTGAAATATTCGGAGTTTCTCGTTATAAGAATATTCTATTAATATACTACCTTCTTGGGTGTTAGCTAACATGGGTATAGTACGCTCTACGCTTTTTTCTTTGTAGCTGCGCTTGTTGCGTTTGGGGCATATAAGATATATGCTTAAGTAGTCTATCGTAGCTAGAATGCTACGGGAACGGTAAACAAAATTTGGGGGTTATAATATGGTCTCTTTTTGATTTGTGCATGGTGTTCTCAGGGTCAATGATAGTGGGGGTGGAGATATCGTGCTTGAAGCTTCGTGGCAATAGATTTAAAAACTTTCACACGTTGCTTTCCTATTTGGAGTGCCGTTACTCTTATTGATAGTGGAAAAGTACAATTTTGATGCTCGCTGAGTACCTACTTGCCGGGAGGGAATATATTGCCTGAGACAAGCAAAGGGTAATAGGTCAGATTTTATGGTGAGTTTGCTTTGATGATTCGCAGAGATCCGAGACCATATTATAATAATAAGCGGCAAGCTCATCACGGAGCTTATCAAGCAAAAAGCACGTTACGAATGTCCGGCTGACGCTCATTGTCCACGATAATGTCATACCGAGAGTGAGGGCTAGCCGACTGTAGGAACGCAGAGGCTGGGATACGGCGAAATTGCGGACTACGGGAGAAAGTTGGTGATACAGGAACGAACGAAGAGGGAATGCTGGAATCCATAGTGTGGGCAGGGAATAAGGTCGGACAAGTGAGAGTTCGGCACTAGCGGTCAAGTGGATGAAATTAGAGTCTGGTACTCACCCTACCCCAGCTTCAATGTTTGGGGTGGGAAACCTGGGGGTAGGATTCCTGCCCGGGCGCTCCGGGATGGAGTAATAAGATAGATGGTAATAGAACTGGACACTTGATATGTACAAGTGGAATGAGGTCTGATAAGATGATTCTCGTCGGGTGAATATTGGGAATTGGTTGGGTAGTCGCGGCTACAGTCGGTCCGTCCGCCTGTCTGTCTATCCAAAATCCTGAATCGCAAAAGTGTAAATAGATGTGATGTTACTAGCCACCAGCACAGCGGCGCAACGCAAACTAGAGTCGGGGGCACCGGAGGGAGGGAGAATTGAAGGGTATCTGGGAAAGGATTGGAAGGAACGATAGACAAGGGGAAGGGGGGGAGGGAGTACTTGTAGTCCAGCTAGGACGTGATGAAAGTATTTCTATTAGAGGCAAATGGGGTTCTGAGCCAACCGGATTACCGGTATTTGACTCTGGGTGCGAAGTTGCAAGGTCCCAACTCTGGGGGATGGGGTCGAGGGAGTTCATTTCTTTCGCGGGAGAAGGGTATGGCATCGGGATTGGTGTCATAGGTCGCTATCGCCATTCCATCTGGTTTTGAATCCTGGGTTTGAAAGTGGTAAGGCGCTGCGCTGCAGTAACGCGGCACGAGAGGTGAAATCGGAAACGATGGGGCGACAGGCTCAGGAGCTTGAGCAAAGTGAGGGTGGTAGAGACAGCTATATACTGCCCCGGCGACCAGCCGGTAGTAAAAGACTAGAGTGAAAAAATTGTAAATAATGATACATACACGACTGAAGACAGGGGGTAGCGCAGGAAGGTAGTTGGCTAGCTAGCTAGGTATAATAAACGGACGGAGTGACATTTAGACAGACAGGCGGATGGGCGGACGGACGAGCAGGTGGCTAGGTAAAGGTGAAGTACCGGTAGCACGAAATCCACACAAGTCGCTAGAACCGGGGACTTGAGAGGAGAGGAAACAAAGCAGGAGGCAAGCTAGCAAGAAGCTAATTTGGGAAAGGAGTTTAAAACTATGGTTATAACAGAAGCAAAGCGACACCAAGACAAAGAGGCTGAAAGACTGAAAGACAAGAGGACAGAAGGGCAGAGAGGAAGTTAAAGAGAAAGAGGAAAAAAATTTCAAAAACGCCGTCCTTTCATTCAACCCGATTGCGAACCATGAGCACTTTGATATTTCTTGATTATTGCCTGCCAGAAGGCGGAGGCTTTTGTCTTTCTTTTTTTGTTTTTCTCTTTCTCCCTTTTGTCCAACGTGCCTAGGGCAAGGATGAGCTTGAGGGGCAGGGAAAGAGAGAGACTGAAACTGAAACCGAAGGAAGGGGGAAATGCGAACAGAAAGCAAGAATGGAAAGTAGAGATGAGTTGCCATTGTTTTTTTTTCCCGAGCCTGTTACTAAAGTAAGATAGGTATAGAAGTAGAATGATGGAAACGGAAACATCCAGTGAAGACAAGGAAAGAAAAGAAAAAGGGGGCAAGAAAGTGATGATATCAGAAGCAGATGAACATGGGAGGCAAAGGGAAGCTAGAAGAGTAACAAAGAAAGTATAGAACCAAAGAAAAAGAACAATACAGTAGAGCAAACAATGGTTTCCCAGGGCATGGATAGTAGTAACCTCAGCGAGGCTAGTGTGATGTTAAAAAGCTTGCTGTAGTGTAATTTCTCCTAATGGTTTTCGAGCTTTCTTTGTGGTGTTTTTTTTCACTTTTTGGTTTCCGGTAAGGTGTGGATGGGGTTTAGAGAGATCCACTCTCCTTGAACACGAGATGCTGTTCGTAAAAGCGGAGCATCTGGGTATAAATATAAGTATAGGGTTTCATGGAGCTGTTCGTAGAGGTTGGGAACTTACAGTCTGCGGGCATTTTCTATAAACTGTTGCGATCTCGTGCTGGGACTTCCTGCCATTTTTCCTGCGGGATTGGTTAGCGCAAGCTTCGAAAAAATGAATGGTTCTTCGAGAGCAAATTACCATTGAACATAGCACACAAGACCCTTTTCGGTCTTTTCGATAGTGTCAATGCAAGTAATCTCTTCCTCCCAGCTTCCCTTTGGAGGGTTCCAAACCTCGCCATCGGCGGGAGAAGATTCGTTGCCATTTTTGTTGGTAGCAGCGGGAGTAGAGGTTTTGGCTCTCTTTACGGATTTGGAGGCGGCAGGGGTCGAACCGAGCGAGGTTCTGCTTCTCTTACCTTTGAGAGCAGGGGAAGATTCGAAAGTTGGACGTCCACCGATGGAGGCATAATACTGTTGCAAAATCTCTTTCGCGCCTCTACACACAGGCAGGATATATGTTAGAGAAGAACGAAAAGAAAGGAAAGGATATCTAGTCTAAGGGGATGAACATACTCGCAGTTTTCTTCGGGCTCCCAAGTCATATCGGATTTGCGCTCGTAGCCCTTCCACTTGACAAGGAGGAACAATTGCTAGATTGGAGTTAGAAAAATATCACAGCAGGAATTTACGAGTTAAGAGAATACTTTGCCCTCATAGCGGTGACTCTTAATCCCCTCAACAATGTATTCCTCTTCGTCTTCGGCGGCTTCAGCAGCAACCTCTTCATTATCACTTGCGACACTAGGGACATCAACGTCATTGGTAGTAGCTTTGGCAGCGATGATATCACCATCGCTGTCTGAATCAGAGGTAACAATTTGGGGAGGCATGACGGGTAAAGAAAGAAATCGGTCGACGATCAATCGCAAAATGATTGCGGTTGGATGGTTATTGTTGCGAGTTATTGGTGTTGGTCGCGGAGGTTGAAGGAGAAGAAGCCAGAGGGAGAAATGGTTTGGAGGTTGGAGAAGAGAAAATGTGCGGTGGAAGGGAGTGCGGGCGTGTACGTGACGATGGTCCGACAGTAGTTGTGAGGGTTAGAGTAGGGTAGGGAAACAACGCGAGGAGACGTGACGCGGTTGAAATTTTCGGTAGGGAGCGGGTAAGAGGGTTGGCATTCAGCCACATTACCATTGCGGCGGACAGATCACCGAGGGAAAAAAATGCACCAATCCTGGATGATAGGCACCGCCACGGTGAATAAGCAGAACGGAGCTTGAGGGCAAGCAGCTCGGAATAATAAACCGGGAAGAAGGGAGTACCGGAAGAACTCGAATGGAGGAAAAATGTGTTAGGACGTTAGCATTTCCCTTCTCAGCTACAAATATACTTTGAATAGTGCAGGAAAAAGAAAAGGATAGAGGTAGATTTAGCATGAAAGTAAACAGATACCTGTACTTGAGAATTAGATATTGTAATATTCATCAATTATCAAATTATGAATCGCAAAATCAGCCAAAAAGGAAAAAAGAAAAAAGAGAAAAACAAATAGAATCAAAGGTCAGTAGGTGACCTCAAAATATTAGAAAAAATGCAAAATGAATAATACAAGCTGCTATCTTATAAACAACAATGTGTAGTCCAAACTTCATGGTTTGTAGTAGGTTATACCTTTGGGCAAATCGCGGAAAACCAGCAGCTAAGCCTTAGGACAGTATTTATTGTGTGCCAAGGCTTTTCAACACCTACGAAGTCCAAAGAGAGAAAGAACTCTTTCCCTTGATACACTAACCAGACAGAAGCTAGTTGCTACTGTAACTCTTAATACAGTATATCAGCAAATGATACTCTGATAAATTGCTCTGGAGTGTAGAGTTCAAGCCTGAGAGAGGATCCTTTGGAAGACATTAAAGATGGAAGGTTACTCTCACAGAGTGGCTTGTAAGAAACTGTTTCTTAACTGATGGAGAAAGACATTGTGGCTTGAGTTCGCTCTTGCCTACTATCATTGATCAGTCGTTGATTGTCATTTGGTTTGCTGGACTGATAAGTGCTACATTTAGCTAATCGGCACAGGCAATTAGATATAGGTAACCCAACATTCAGGAGTAGAGTATCAGGAGGACTATCTCAAACTAAAGGTTGACAAAGGGAGTATGATCATAGTAAGTGATGAGATAATGGGATGGAGAAATTATCCTGATATATATATGGATAGGGAGAACTGGTGAACGATAGGGGCAGAGTGTTTTATAAATAATTTTCTGGTTACTGTTGTTCTATCCTTTGGGTAATATGGTGGTTTGTGCATCAGCCATAGAGTATGGCTCATAGAAGATAGGGCGGCTTCCTACAAAGATAACTGGACTCGGCAGATTGAAAAGGAGCAGAGAATTCACAACCCCAATTGACCTTCTCGCTCCCACAATCTCAATCCTGTTGAGAATATTTGGCATATCTTAAATGAGCGGCTCAACAAATGCATTCTATGGCTTTCTGGAATGTCAGGTATTGTGGAGGCTATTATCAAGAAATCAAATAGAATCTCAACAGTGGACGTTTTATATTTTTATCGATTCCAGGCCTCAGTTGCTTGAAGCTGTAATTGCAGCTTCTGGGACCTATACTTGCTAATAGTGTTTTCTTTTTACTTGTAGTTATGTTTATTTTCACACTCTATATTTCTATATTTTTCTCAATCTGTCGTAATTTTTGTTTTTTGTTTTGCCTTTTTGCAGTAATTCTATTAACTATTTACATATTATCTTACATCTGTTGTGCCCAGAAAACTCTCAATCTATGATTTCTCCCACTGCTTCACTATAGCTGTAGTAGCCCAACCCCTAGCCAAAACAAACTGTCTTCCTTCTGTTTTAATGAATCATGTGCTCAGGTTCTTTATCTGGGGAATGAGTAATTGATATTTGCTAAGATATTGACCTACACTGGAGTGAGTTATAGTATGTTAACCAAATGATAATTAAACACAATGAATTTCAGCCTATTGCTGTAAGAGAGTTCCCTCATTATACTCTGACAGTTGTTATTGGAAAGTTTGTAGTCTTCTCAATTGTGTAAACACTTGTGTATGTATTGGTAATAGTGGTTGTGGTGGTTGTTGTTGGAAACAGAGGATATGTGGAGGACTCATAATAAAGAGGGAGGAACACAAGATAAATCTGGGACATTGTCCTTTTTGTGAAGATCTTTTCCACTAAGTTTTCTTTAGATTTTAGCTGCAATTGTAACTTCTACTGTCACAAATGGTGACTAAGCAAGGCAGATTTCACATGACTGATACTTATTAGTTATAGGTATGTTTATAGTTTTACTCTATGAAGTCAGTTGACTTAGAGTTCTTACACAACTCACACTAGCATGTGATTGTTATATTCTAATTGGTTGGTATTTCAATGACTCAAGATTGTGAGTCATAATGTTGTAATGACTTTTGAGTGTTACTCATAATCATGAGTCACAGGTTGCCCTCATGTGATACGATTTGCTCAAATCATCAGCAAAAGTACAAATTTGATCCCTATATCTCATGGGGTATAGGGGGTAGAGGGGGCCAAATAATAAAACTGCCGATGATGTACAGAGTGATAAGAATAGAAGAAGCCATGTATTGGTAAGGAGTAAATAGTATTATTAGTATACCGTATTTACTTGTATAATCCACTATCTCCGTATGCGAAGCTATCTCGGTCAATCCCTGCCTCAGTCCACTATGGGTTTAGTTTGGCAGGTTAACAGAATTGCGAATACCAGTTAGCGAGATCAAGCACACTCAGCACACTCGGGCTTGACCGTGCGAGGAAAACACTAATCCTCCTTAGGGGTTTTTGTCTCTGATCATGGAGATAGCTTTGCATACCGAGATAGTGGATTATACGAGTAAATACGGTAGTCACAGTGGTGTGGGTGTACATGCTAAGTGAGACGCTCAGAGTCTCATTTAAGTCTCCAGGAAGCTCTTTGGGGGCGTTGGGGCTATGTCAGATACCACAGGGACACAGAGTCCATAACGGAAGAATACCTGAAAAACACCTGAAATACCGGATAATATCTCTAAGGTCTCCGGAGAGGCTCCTGACAGCCCAAATATCCTATTGGTCACCAGCATGTTTCAGGTAACAGTTCAGTTCAAATTGTCAATTCAGGCTAGTAAACCTCTATTCAAGTATTTGATAATTTTTTTAATTTATTTATCTTCATTTAGGGGTTTTTTTTGGTTTTTTGTTAAATCTGTAGTATTGTTTGTAGGTATATGAAAACCAAAGTAAACACTTCCTCTAGGCACAAACCGCTGCATTCGGAGAAGACTCCATGGTAAAGAATGCCCATCCCCTTCAGCCAAGGGAAAAGCAAGTCATCCCAGGTCCCTCTAGTGTAGAACCAACCGCAAATTTCCAACCAAAAAGGCACAAGACTAGAATAACAACCTCAATAATAGGCAGGACACTTGCCCGACAACCTTGCCAGCAGAGGCAGAAGACAACAAGAAAACCTTCATGAACATCTCATGATATAAGAAAGACAGAGGAACAAATTGTAATGCTACTCGCATCCGAACCTTCATCATGTCGGGTGTAGAGCTGTCAGACAAACCCTTGCTCGCTTTTGGTAGGAGTGAGGAATCCTTTTCTTGTGAACAACTGTACGCCAGCCCAAGAGCAAGGCATCAGGTAAAGGTGTAGTAAACAGTCGGCAGGGCAGTGGTGCAACCAGAGGCAGTGCAATACTAGACACACGGTGCCAAGAAAATTCCACGAAGTTGAAATATTGAGGAGGGCCAAACCCATGACATACTGTTATGACAGTAGCCATGGGATTTGGCCAAAGTAGGGAGGTTTTTGTCTCTGTGGCTATGGCGAGGGGACACAGGAGGGCAGGTATTGAGGTGGTAGTCGGGTACCAGCCAGTATGGTGTATTTATCCAACGATAGGCCTTTCCAGCACCCTTATGAAGCTCCAAGTTCAGTGGTGGGTGTTAAGCATACCAGAAGGCGCAGCCTTCCATTATTGAATAAAGACCTATAGTTACCCTACCTTAGTATTCTGAGCTCAATGTTTTTATACTTTTTGTAGTAGATGTCGCTAAGGGTTCTCCTCTCCTTCCTGCTTGCTTCTTTCCTTTCTACTTCCTTCGGGTGTACGTGTATGTTCGTAGGATTTGGTTGGGCGATAGGCGAGATGTGCGGTTGGTCTCATACCAGAGGGACTTGGGGGTTTGGATGTTTCCTGGGGTGAGGAGGATACGGTTTTTGTTGGCCATAGCGTTAAAGCTGAATGCTGTCATTGTACCTTTTTTTTCTTTTTTTTTCTTTTCTTTTTTTGACTCATGTGATTATTGATTTAGGTACAAAATCCTGAATGCAGCTCGCGCTATGGCATATAAAAAACCTTAATTCCAAAAACTAACAAAGGAAATAACAAAACTCAAACAACACGTGCAAAAACTCTCCAAGCGGGATCATCAGAACCCTGTTGCATCGCCAT
>Ga0307509_10000419_pt1 | contig 71539 bp, 116 predicted proteins | sample 10_EM_MG_FD_202245 | JGI IMG/M metagenome (GOLD analysis project Ga0307509, IMG submission 202245) | Populus trichocarpa ectomycorrhiza microbial communities from riparian zone in the Pacific Northwest, United States - 10_EM | ecosystem: Host-associated > Plants > Roots > Unclassified | place...
GCAGCGTCAAATTGGGCGTTGAGCGCATCGCGATCTTCTTCATATGCGGTGGAAGTTGGAGGTTGCAAATGAGGGAGGAGATATTTCTGTGACCTATGAAAATGAGACATCAAATCAACAAATAATCCCTCACTTTGAACAATGTCATCGCGCTATAAGTAACGGCTCCGGAAACTACGGCAGTGATCTATTCCTCATGAGATAAGCATGTGTTTACGGCCTCTTGAATAGGCTGCTCACAAAGTAGTCCCTCCAGTCCCAACGCTGGGCTCCAGGCATGGGTGCAACGGCATATTGGTTTGGACCATATGGTGTGGGATAATGGGCGTGTACAGACTGACTTGGGCTAGCAGCAGAAGCCTGTTTGAGGGCGATGTCAATTTCCGGCGGTGTAAGGCCTTTTGCCTCGAGAAATTGAATTCTTTGTATCACAGGAGATGCCTGGGTCTACATAGAATGACCTCAGTTAGCATATTGCATTAAAATGCGCATGTCCGACCTTAGGGTCAGCGAGAAAAGCGACTGCGTTGCTGATAAGTTCGTGTCGGTCTGGAGTCGACATAGCCGGAAGGAAGGGGGTAACCCTAACCATACCTTGGGTGTTCTCTGTGAGCCGGGGTTTGCCGGCAGCTCAAAATTTGCAAAACAACTCACCGGCACTCTCAGTCGACAAAATGTTCCAGCTCACCTCTTGCAGAGCTGTTTCTCGCGCCCTATTCTCCGCGCGTTGTACGCACCTTCATTTGTCTACCCCTTTTTTTTTTCTTCTAACAGTGCCCCAGCTTCGCTCCTTGCCACCTATAGGCACCAGGTGCAGTTCAATTCGCCAACACTGTTGTCCACTGGCAAAGCAGGTGTGTCGGGAAGTGTTCTTCAAGAAGAAATACCTTCTCACACCCTCCGCAGTTGCGAAAAGAGGATATGCCGAGCAATTCTCGCGTAACAAACCTCACATGAACATCGGAACCATTGGTCTGTTTATTCCCGGCTGAGTCCTGCCTTTTCCCTGAAGCTGCTATCCCACTAGGCCATGTTGACCACGGAAAGACCACACTGACTGCTGCTATCACCAAAGTTCTCTCGAGCCTTGGCGGCGCCAAATTCACCGACTACAACCAAATCGACAAGGCCCCGGAAGAAAAGGCCCGTGGAATTACCATCAACTCGTCTCACGTCGAATACGAAACAGAAACTCGTCATTACGGGCATATAGACTGCCCTGGACATGCTGATTGTGAGCTGTACCTGTCCTTATTCCTCCAGCTCATGTCAATGCCAGCACAGACATCAAAAACATGATTACCGGAGCCGCTCAAATGGACGGCGCAATTATCGTGGTGTCAGCTATGGACGGTCAGATGCCTCAAACCCGTGAACATCTTCTCCTCGCTCGACAGGTGGGGATTAAGCGCTTGGTTGTGTTCATCAATAAAATTGACCAAATCTCGGACCCGGAAATGCTGGAACTCGTCGACATGGAAATGCGTGAACTCTTGTCTGCTTACAACTTCGATGGCGAAAACACACCCATCATCATGGGTTCTGCTTTAGCTGCTCTTGAGGGACGTGACAACAAAATCGGTGAAGAAAAAATCTTGGAATTGACCAAGGCTTGTGATGAATGGCTTGAACTCCCAATTCGTATGACCAACTACGCCTCGGACGGATTCCGGAGGTCTGACATTATTTCTCTGTAGGTGATCTCGAGAAGCCATTCTTGATGCCCATTGAAGGTCAGCCACTCTCCCCATGCTATTGCTCTGGTTATTCATCACTGTTTTAGATGTATTCTCTATTTCGGGCCGCGGAACTGTCGCAACTGGACGCGTAAATATTTTATCTCAACCCGTTACCAATGCCTCCAATTTATCCGTGATCATTTAGGTTGAACGTGGTGTCGCCAACAAGGGAACTGATGTCGAAATAGTGGGCTTCGGTGCTCCTCTCAAGACCACCCTTACCGGCATTGGTGGGTGAAATATCCAGATCTCTGTCTTTCAATCATTCAATTCCACACAGAGATGTTTCACAAGGAGCTTGATCGTGTATGAGCCTTGGTCTCCTCTCGGCAGTAAACTTAGCTCATCATTCTTTTAGGCTGAAGCCGGGGACAATATGGGTGCCCTTCTGCGTGGAATTAAGCGTGAACAGATCCGCCGCGGTCAAGTCCTTGCCCTCCCTGGCAGCATCAAAGCCGTGAAGAAGTTTAAGGCACAGCTCTACGTGCGTCTCATGTTCCTAATAATGTTGGCACCAATACTCAAACATACATCCACCAGATCCTCACCAAGGATGAAGGTTTGTTGACTTCTTGCATTTGAATGCTTAGTTCTGACACGCTGTCCAGGTGGGCGGTACACTCCTTTCATGGCCAACTACAGACCACAATGCTTCATCCGCACCGCCGATATCACTGCGTCGCTGACGTTCCCTGAGGGTACACCCGATGCTGCTGAGAAGATGGTAACTTATTTGCCTCCTGTCACCTACCTTTGCTCATCGAAGTGCAGGTCATGCCTGGTGACAATGTCGAGATGGTCTGTTCTCTCGTATTCGATGTTGCTCTTGAAGTTGGTACCCGGTAGGTCTTCATTCTTTTATTCCTATTTTCTACAACTCAATTATTCCCGCTAGGTTCACCCTCCGTGAGGCCAACAAGACCAGTAAGTATTTTTGTCTGAAGTTTAGGCTTTGCCAGTTGCTAACAAACAAATTTTAGTTGGAACCGGTCTTGTAACAGAAGTTCTCGAATATGCCTAAACATTGGAGACATGGCTGCTGGATCCTCTCTTGAATCCCCACTCCTCTACCTTAGCAAGTGTCACCTGGTTTCAAAGGTCAATAGCTCTTAACTGCATATTTTAATTGCCTCTGCAGATATCCAAAACTTAGGTATCAAGTTTGACCTATTAATTATATAGCCTCATGTATTTATTAAGCACTTCCCTTGAATCCAACGCGCAAGAGTTACGCCTAAGTAGATGCTATTGCAAGGACATTCTGAAGCTCCTGGGGGTATCAGGATCCAGGACAAACAAAGCCAAACTTTTCAGGCGCAAACAATATCTCCTTTACTCCTCTTATTTCTTGCTCAATACCTATAATGTACATATGGGCAGGATAGATGGTTCTCTATTTAAAATGTTTAGCACTCCCTACCACTAAATTTACTTTTAGGACAAGTTCTTTCCCACCGGAACAAACCGGAACCCTGCAAGGATTCGCATTTTCATTTTCCATCTCTTTACTTATTCTACTTCAATAAAATGTACCCAACTAGGATGGCGCAATTTCCACCAGCCAGGATGAAGCAAAGCGAGCCCCAGGCTCCTGCCGGCAGTCCTTAATAATTTCAGGCTGATTAGTACGTTACATAATAACCTAGGTAAATAGCTCCTAGGAGCGGCCAGTCCGTAATTCACGGGTGTCCGTCTTCCGCGGTACTTACTACGGCGCACGAGTATCTGTGGTATGGCCTCAAAAAAAGGCTGAGTGGAGAAGGGCATGTATGCTTCCTGTTTATCCTACCGTGATGATCACTAGTCTCCAACTGTGTATGCCTGGAACATGCACGGATATCGAGAGCTCGGCGTAATGGGTCATATAGGAGGCAATCTCCGAAACAGGAAATGACATAAAAAAATAGCCTGGAGCCTTTTGAGCTCATCCCGCCCCGTCATCTTCCCCTCGGTCTATACACGCCCTTCAATTAGAATGCACACCAGCCTTCGTGCAGTGTTCCGTTCGAGAGCCGCCACTTCCCCACTCCGGCGAGGAGCACAATCCTCGCAAGTCATGCGCGCGGGTTCTTTGCACCTTCGTGCCCTACACAGTTTGTCCTACATGTCGTGTCACAAAAAGCCTTATGTTGATTCTATGTGCACGGATAGCCAAAAAGTACACAGAGGAGCATGAACTCGTAAACTTCGATGACGCGACTGGAGTTGGAATAGTTTCAATCACGGACCATGCTCAGTCTGTATTGGGAGATGTGGTATTCGTTGAACTGCCAGCCGTTGGGACCACCTTCAACCAAGGAGGCGAGTGCCACCACTCACGTCGTGAAAATTTAACCAACTGAACACAAACAAATACTCAACTTTTAGACCAAATTGGGGCTGTTGAGAGTGTTAAAGCCGCATCTGACATCGTGAGTGCAGATATGATTCTGCCAGTCTTGGCATCCTTAAATTTGTTTCTTTCAGTATGCTCCTGTCTCAGGCACAGTTGAAGCTATCAACGAAACTCTGTCGAGTGAACCAGGCCTCCTCAACAAGTCGGCCGAGGATAAAGGTGAGTGTTGTAGGACTGTTATCGAGGCTTGGTGATATTTAACCTCTTTAGGATGGCTTTGTAAAATCAAACTTTCCGACCCCACCGAGGTGAGTTAATCTGAGTTCATGATTTGGGGACGCCAACATTGAAGATGTTGCAGCTCGACAAACTCCTGACTTGGGAGGACTACAAGAAGACCTATGTCGAGTAATTCTTGCAGCACTAAGGATAATCATAAGTAAACAGAAGTGCTCGGCAATGAAGTTGGATATTTAATGTTAGAATCTATAGAATCTAGAGACGATTTATTGAATGCCGGGGTATGATAATCACGGGGGTGTTGGCTGTGGTTCGTATTGGTACTTCTCACCGCGAGCCTCCATTCTTCCTTTGGCTTCTTGGAGTGCCCACGTTTGCACACTATCCCAGAAATTGTTCGTGAATAAAGGGTTGGATATAATAACGATTGGTAGCACACCTGGTATCAGGTTTGTAGTACAGCATAACCGAAGCAAATGCCATGGTGCCAAACATTCCGATATACCACATATTTTCCCAATCCTCTTTTACCCTCTTCTGCCCCGGCGGTGGTGGCTAAAGTAGCAGAGTGACAGTTAGAGGGTGGGCATATTTCGACACCGCCCTTACCTTCTCCCCAAAGAGCCAACCAGAAGGTTCGTTGAAATGAGGTGCTTCATGGGATGCAAAACGTTTGCATTGCAAGCGCGACGAGCTGGCACGGAGTCCTCGTACCACAGTCGATGAGGATAACATGACTCAGGATGAGAATAGACAGGTGCAATGAACGTCGCAAACGATTCTTTCCCAAGGCTATTGCCAAACAAGGCCATACCAACTACTTAGAAATTTCCAAGGAAGTATTAAACAATGTCCTATTACTCATTTATATTCCTTGATAGAATCTCATAATCCGGGCCTTCCAATTCAAGCCCTCCTGGATCGAGCTCTTCACCCCCCTCTATATACTCAGGGGATGTAGGATCAAGCTTAAAGCTTTCCAATCAATGAATCAGCCATTATCGATATGAAATGAAAAAACGGCGCACCCAATAGCTTTGTAGAACGCCGTCGCCTTTGTGTTTCCTAGAAAAATTACTCAGGGGTGTTTTTTTTATTATTGAACGGTAAATATGAACACCTTTCAGGACGGTCAGCATAATCTTCTCCATACTATATGCGTTTCCGATTTTCGCGAGTTCACCCAACAATTCCTTTCCTAAACCCATACCCTGCGCTGCTTTTGTCACCTGGATATCATAACTTTGCATGAATCAGAGCGTTGTCAGAGAGCGCCGATATAAGGAAGAGGCTGTGTGAATGGCTTGCCAGTATACGACGGCTGATTCCTCCTCTATTTCAAAACGAAGCATGATAAACGCCAATAGTCTGCCACTGTCGGCTTCGTGGACGAGGATGAATCGGGACAGAACATGGAATAATTCCTCCCGTTTTGCTTCTGGATCCCACCCGAACGATGAGGATTTATAACTAGTATGAGATGAGATGAGCTACACCCACACAAGCTGTAGGTTCACGTACAAATCATACATGTTGGCTTCGAACACTGCCCATATCGACTCTCGTTGGGTTTTCTTCAGGTCAGTGGAATGCAGGACTTTCACCTTACAGGTCGAACTAAAGCACGAATCAGTAGTATAGGGTCGAAACGAGTCTGATCAGAACATACTGTAAAGGGAGCTCATAACTTGAACTGACCACCCTGGCGAGCTGAGCGGAGGAAGCCTGGACGTGTCAAAAAATGAGTAGGTGCGCTTGAAGTAGATCGCCATGCGCTACCTTGTTGGCAAGCTTTACGGCCTTCGATGTCTTCATGCAGTTCGAAAGGAACTTGTGTAAACCGTTGTAACTCCTTATAGTATTTCTAATTTTGGCACAATTTCACCTTTTGTTTTACTGCCACCATCATCTCCAAACTTTTTTTTTGTCCCAACATGAAGCTCGATGCTACAGATCTCAGATATGTTACATCTGATGAGTTCCGTGTTCTGACGGCTGTGGGTCTATTCCATAATTCAGTTCCTGCGTACGCAATTTATTGGTATGTATACTAGGTAGAAATGGGCTCCAAAAATCATGAGGTCGTCCCTCTATCCCTCATCGTCCAGATATCCGGATTGCGGAACGGAGGCGTCAATAAACTTGTCGGATCTCTGGCAAAGCGTAATCTGATCTCAAAGGTCCAGAATTCAAAATGTAATGCAGCGACAAATCGTTGCTACCAACACTAAGGATAGAATCTGCAGATGATGGATATTGCCTGACATACGGAGGATACGACTACCTTGCCATGCGCGCCTTGTCTAAAAGGGATTCAATGCACTCCGTGGGCAACCAAATTGGTGTTGGAAAAGAATCAGGCATGGACACTAACTACTTTGACATTCCACTAATTCAAACCCGGGTTTAGATATCTACATCGTGGCCGATATGGAGGGCAAGGAAATGGTTCTGAAACTCCACCGGTTAGCGCCCGATCTTCTCTTGAATTTTCCTGAAGAATTTGACCAGAGGCAACCAGTCTCGGCCGGGTATCATTTCGAGCAATCAAGGAAAAGAGAGACTATCTTGGGAAGCGAAAATCCGCATCATGGATGTATATGTCCCGCCTAGCTGCCCAGAAAGAATGGGCTTTCATGAAGGCGGGTCTCCTCTGCAATCCTAGCGTGTTTTTCTAACAACCGCTATAGATCTTGCATGAACATGGCTTTCCTGTCCCTCGCCCCATCGATCAAGCTAGACATTGTATCCTGATGGCATTCATCGACGCATACCCATTGTAAGGCATTTATCTTTCGGTTATGCCTTTGCAACAATCTTATATTGGCTTAGGCGCCAGGTATCAGAAGTTGAGAACCCTGGGAAGCTCTATTCGAGCTTAATGGATATCATCGTTCGATTCGCCCAAGCAGGACTAATACACGGAGACTATAACGAATTTAATATCCTTATACACCGAGAAACTGGCGAACCAATTGTTATTGACTTCCCTCAGATGGTCAGCACATCGCACGAGAACGCTGAATGGTACGTCCGAGCCCGTCTCCATCTGCCTTGAGCACATTCCAATTAGAGCCTTAAGGTACTTCAATCGGGATGTAGAATGCATCAGGACTTTCTTCAAACGTCGGTTCCGCTACGAAAGTGCTCTTTACCCACGGTTCAGAAAGACGGTCGAGGAATCCGGGGAAGGGAGTTTTAAGTTAGATGTTATGGTTGAAGCCAGTGGCTTCGGACGCAAGGAGATGAAGGTTCTTGAAGAGGTGATCTCGTTCTCTTGTTAGTGATTACCCTCTAACTTTATTTGATAGTATATGGACGCCGTCAAAGAAGGGGCCCACGATCCCGAAGAATTTAGTGAAGATGAGAGTGAAGCAGATGAAAGTGAAGCAAATGAAGGTCAAGAAGCCGGTTCTGCGGACCTCGAAGATTCTGGAGCTAAACCAATCCAGGACGAGGAAATGCGAGATGCTCCCATAATTCAATCGGAAGAGGCCACATTCCATTCAGAAAATCCCAATACACCGGCGCCAGCTTTAGATCCAAGCGAGCTGAAATTTGAGTCCCTCGAAATATCCGATCTCTCAGATAATAGGTTATCCAGATCTCCACCACAATCTCGGCGAGAAGAACTGCGCGAAAAGAGCGAGGACGAAAGTGACATGCCCTCGGAAAGCAAAGGCGACATCAAATCTATAGTTTCATCGGATTTAACGAAGAAACGCGCTCAACAACAACGCAAATATCACTCCAAACGATCAACGCGTCATGCTGGACGTGCGCAGGGAAGCAAAGCGAAGCAAGACAAGAGAGTGAAGTTGGCAGATCATGCTGGAGTGTGGAGTTAAATTTTTACACCTGATTTCCTGTGTGTAGTTGTATTTTCATTTTCTGATCGGTCCGGAGAACAAGTCACACGCTTGTCCGTTACTTCCATCTGCCTCTTCGCGCTGTTGCCTCTTACAGACCTACTCCGTTACTCTTGTCGGCATGGATAAAACCGATCTTGAAACTTATCAAGTCCAACTTTCACAAGTTGAGTTAGCGCTCTCCGCAGACCCTACCAACACCGAGCTCGCTTCACTCCGGGACGAACTGAAAGAGCTCATTGAACTCTCCCAAGCAGCCATTGCTCAGGCTGAGGCCGCGTCCTCTTCTAAGTCTGAAACTCGCAAGAATGCCAATGCAACACCATCTCATGCATGGTCCGCCGGAGACGAATGTTTAGCCAAATACTCAGGAGACGGTAGCTGGTACCCGGCGCGAATTACTTCTATCGGCGGGGCTGTGGAAAATCGCGTGTACAGCATCGTATTCAAAGGTTACAATACCACGGAACTGGCCAAGGGAAACGAGATCAAGCCCCTTCCCGCCAACTATGCGAATACGACAGCACCTTCAGCGAATAAGCGCAAGTTGACCAAAGCGGAAGAAGATGAAAAAGAGAGGAAGAAGAAGAAGAATGAGAAGAAACTAGAGGTCAAGGCTGCCAAAGCGAAAGAACAGACGCAGAAGCAAGCATCATGGCAAAAATTCGCCAAAAAGTCTGAAAAGAAGGGCGTTCATATTGCTGGTGTTTCTGGGACAAGCATTTTCAAGACACCAGACAACCCTCTAGGAAAAGGTTACCTTTTAATTCTCTTCCTCGTCTACGTCCGATTGCTGATATTCGTTATCTAGTTGGTGTTACTGGAAGCGGCAAGGGTATGACAGAGGTAGCTGGCAAGATCAAGCATAAGTTCGAGATCAGGGAGGATGACGGCCAATAGAGATGTGATTCTAATATCCTAGTCTTTGTGAACGTTTGACTGACTTGCCGTCCTAGGTGTAAATTTCGGACTCTTGTTACCTTGTTTGTTATGATGATAATGACTCTACCCCCGAAACCCAGGTGTATACCCCATAGCCGACATTACTTGGGGGCTGGGCGACAGAATGAGTGGCTTCATTATTTGATCATGTCGCCTCGTCAAGTCCTCATTTCTAACTTCTCTTCTTCCCGACGTCTGCTTGATGACGAGGACGTCGGAACTATAGACAATCTTATGAGCAAAAATATTGCAACGCTGAGTACCACTTAGTTACCTATATGCCGGGTATATACGCTGATGATCAACGCATTCGTCTTTGCGATTGAAATTAATCCTGAGAATTCTAACAATCACGTAAGTCCCACCGATCTTCTGTCGATATCAATTCAACATTCAACTCGGGGCGATCCATTGCGGGACACAGTTTTTGGATAATAACATATTGTACACTGTTGGTATTTTCCCCCAAAAAGAAGACTACAGAGAGTGATATAGTACAACGGGGATCCAGAAAAAGAAATCGGCTAGTGCGGATCTTGGCCATTCAGTAGACGCTCATGGCAAAGCACTTTCGAGAACCTTTTGAAGATCGCCATTCTGAGATATAAAACTTGAGGTGAGCACAGATGTTTAGGGTTTGGATCGGTCGGGAACTTACGGCGCGTTGGAGTTCCAGTAATTTGAGTTTTGAAACGGAAGCGTCGTGCTGTAGACCTGCGACCATGCTCTTTCAGGGCCAGAAATTTAGGTTCCATAGGCGAGTCACAAGGGCGGAATTTACCTTTGCAGTCTTGGAATTTAGCCCTTTAAACGGGTCAAGCTCAGAATCAAGGACCGGTGTGTATCCCAAACTGAAAGGGTGCGTCAGATACGGAGATAAGAAATGGAAAAGGCCCCACTCATTGAGCTGCGCATGAAGGCGATCAATATGGGCCTCTAGGCTGGCCATGTATATGGTACGTCGTTGAGGGGCTCCCAGTGTCGAACTGTTAATATATGTGAAAGGATTTGCAAGGTGCAGTATGTAATTGACTCACAGTTCATATGCACTGAAGATGAACTTCTCGAGAGCGTGATTCCAGATTTTTCGGCGCTTGACTTCGTCTTTCTTGGCCAAGAGACGGGCGTAAGGGTGGGCGATCTGGATTTGCCTGGATGATGCTGCGTTCCTGGGTTTTGAAAGACGGGGTGCGGGGATCGGTGGGTATGTTGTTTGGGGAAAGCTTTGGGGAGGGAAGTAGGGGTAAGGAGTGTTGTAGTAATAAGTGGGTGCAGCGTCCATGGCAAAGTGGATCGCATATTGAGTCGAGTCGAGTTATATAGATCTACGAGTACGTATGGATGTCAGTATTCGATCCGCGCTCACAGATTCGGACAGATCTGGGGCTGCTCCAAAAAGCAACCGACTCTCCTCTCCCCGGCGCTTCCTGCGTTGAAACCGTGGGAATCCGCCCTGTCAATCTCCAAACAGAAGGTCGCTCTCCTTTTCCAGATGTCTCTTCAGATCGACACACATCTTAAATACCTCAGCTATCTCTCCCTCCCTCCACAAAAAAAATGGACGCCTCCTTCTCCCTCCACTACAATTATAATCCTAATGTAAGGCTCCCGTGACTTTTGTACTTTTCTTTCATTTACCGCCCATCCCCAAGTATACCTATACCGCTCCTCCCATTCCCCATGAACTCCCGCTGCAGTTGTACGCCCCAATTCCACTCCCGGGACAAACTGCATTGCTATATTCCGAGCCGGAGCCTATCCATCCCTACGCGGGACAGAGCCCCGACGCCCCATACTACGAAGAATCGCTCCCCGAATTTATTCCTCTGGGACCTTGCGATCCTCCTCTCAACTTTAATTATCTGCCTCACCAAGTAACGTTCCCCACCCCTAGCGAACTTCTGGCCGAGCTCGCTGCCAAGGGTTTACCCGCTACAAGCGACGAGTCTGCATCTGACGTACGCCCGGAATCTGCCAGTAAAGCGCGCAGACGCGCGATGGCGAAGAGTATTGGATTTGTTCCTACCGACCCGTAAGCCCGAGAATTTTATCGGAGCCACTATCTTCGCCTAATGTCGGAAATTCCCTATAGGGATACAATTTCATCTCACGACAAAAAGAGGCATTACTTGGAATGCCTCGAACAATATATCTTATACCTGCACCAACAAATTGAATCCGTCGTCGGCGCAAAGCCTACTCCTTTGGTTCGAACACCGTCCTATCCCGGCCTCACCAGCAGGTCAATCAGGGTTAGTGATCCTTGTTCTTGTCGATCCGATCTCTTCACATTTTAGCCTCCAGACTTTGCTCGTTCATATGGAGCATCAGACACGACGATTAAACATCAATACCCTTTCTGAAGAACAACGAGTATGCTTAATCAACTATAGGTCACTCATGTTACAATTCGCTAACTTGCTTCCCCTCCAGTTTCTGAGCTTACGCGACCGTGTAATGCAGCGCACGGGCTGCGCAGACCAAACGCTCTCCTAGTCGTAATACATTACTTAGTTTCTTGTTGTGTGTAATAAGAAATAGACGCGCTGCTTATGTCATAATCAGGCACGTTCCGGATGCGGAAAGGAAAGGCCGTGACCTTTCTTCTTCAACCCGCTGTTTGGCACTGCGAAGATGTATCTCGCCGACTTGACAAGGAACTCGTTTCAAAGTGGTATTTCCGCGACCAAAGTGCCTATTGTTCCCATTCTTCTTGATGCGGTGTGCTGAAATAGGACTCAGTGGTTAGGGCTTTGTAAACTCTTATTATCGAAAATGCCAGCCATCTCACTGGAGGGATCAGGGAAGGTTGCAACCAATCTTAGCAGTGTGTCTCCCATCTCATTCGTATTCGAACCATCGTGGGGCTCTAGAATAACATCTGATCCGTGTCAGACTCTGTCCTCGTGCTCTACCGTTCCTACCCAGGAGATCCGGGTCTCCAAGACTACTTGAAAGCTGCAATCCAAGATGGAATATTGCCAGTTTCAACGTTCGTTGCAACTCTGCTCCAAGCCGCTCGTTCATCAGAATTGCATGTACCAGCTACTCTCGATACCTTGTGTCGCACTGCTTTAGATGCCCATTACTCCTCCGGACAACCACCTATCGGCTCTGTTGTCCCGTTTTCAGAACCCCCAAATGTCATTCTCGGGACAGTCCAGGACGGTCTGGCGTTGCTTCGGACAGCCTACTCTCTTCCTATCTCGCACTTCCATCAACTTACAGCGTCGGTATCCGAACTGGTCATCCTTCTTTTTTCCTGTGTTTCGGATCTGTCCCAGCTCTCAACCGCTCAAGCCATGGTGTACTTTGAGGATGTGAACTACCTATTGACAAATTACCGCTTGACGGCTGATGTCCGTCAAGTGCTGGACACCTTCCTCGTGTCCCTTACTCTTCTAATCGGAGACGATGCAAAGGCTGCACGCGAGGCGCAGATGTCACACACCATCCAATTCTCTTTGAACAAAGGCGACATACTGGGACCCAGCTCGGATACAGACATAATATCCCTTGGGCTCTTACTCAACCACTTGGTAACCAAGTTCTTCTCCCTTCTTCCGCTTTTTTGACTTACTATTTTATTTATTTATTTTAAAGGTTACGTACAGAGCCCACAATTTTGGCGCGGGGGACATCACGAACTCTGTGGCGTTGCTCGTCTTCAGCTTCCGTTGGTCATCTTGGACGCCCACCGTCTATTATACACAGCTGCTGCTGTCTGCCTTCACATGTCTACCTCAGAGCGGCAGCAACTCGAGGTTATGGAAGGCTTTCATAGTTGGCCGTGTGGGTTTTCTTGCTTCTACAAAATTGTATACTCAAACTTTTGTATCCTCTAGCTTCCTATTCTACTTGCCAAATTTACAGAGGTTGTCACGGCCGATAAGGCGACAAACACGGACCTCGTACGTTTTTGTCTCGTCTTTTCCTTCACCGATATTGACTCACCTCCCCAAAGAATGGAGCACTCTATGCGGGCCTGACAGCGATATTTCGAAGGCCCGATATCATTGTCCAAGGCGACCATGCGCTTCAAAGAGATGCCAACCTCGATACGTCGTTCGACGAAGATATGTAGGTACTTCTTGATGCAACAACCTTACAAACATCCAATCACCCTATAGTTCTCGCTCATTCTCTCGGGAATTTTTACAGCAGCTCGTGAAGCAGAATCTCATCGCCCAGCAACTTGCCGCACAACTTGACCCACTGGTCTTCAACGACAGTCCACCAAAATGGCATGTAGAGGCCCACGATATGGGATTTGAGCTGGCCGTAAGTGGATTCATGATCTTGTTTCCTGTAAGCTAATCGCACCTTTCCTCTCATTCCATCAAGGCTTATCTGGAAGCGAAACTGATGCAAGACAGCAGTGTCGGTGATGCTAAAGTATGGATTGACCGTATCTGGAGGGATCCTGGTAGTCATGCCATATTTGCGAATCTCGTGCTCAAGGTAATAGGAACACTGATATCGTTCCAATTTCGACTCACTATTGGTTAGCGTTTCATCTCTTCTGTTACTCTAATGGAAGTCGATTCCCTTGGCCATCTTTGTAAAATTCTCCACACCTATGAGCACGGCCTTGACATCGTAGCCCTTCACGAAAAAATAAAAGACCTTCTATTCTTGGCACTTCAGTTTCTGGAAGACTACGACTGCGAAACAGTGGGTACGTGTATTCAACTGCCCTTTACCATTTATGGTTTGATTCATACCTTTTCACAAGGCGATCCACAGACCGCGTTCAGCCATCTCGGGGACGTGGTTTTGTTTGTGCAGTACACGTTAACGAGATTCAAGGTTATTTGCATTCCTGCGAGTGATTTTTTTTCTTGATCAGATCCTTTCTTTCCTAGTTTGAAAATAAGGAAATAACAAAGAACGGACGTACAGTGTCACCGGGGTACATCATGGATCCCGATGTCGTTGTGCATCCCCTCGCTCGATCACCGGAGGACATTGCTGCATTCAATGCGTGGTTCAAAGCCTTATTTGATAGCAACAGCGAAGGCATAGAAGATAATATCCTTAGGTGGGTCCACCGTACAGCGCGGCAATAACAAAATAAACATTCAAAAAATTGCAAGGTCCACAAAATTACGAATTCTCCTTCGAATCGCCCTCCCTTTGATCACGAATGCGATTCAAATGACGGCAGCCCACAAAATGGAGAGAGACGTACTGACGAATGGGGTCTCGTACTTTACAGGCCCTCTTCTGAACTGGACACTGGTAAACGTCATCAAGTCGCTCATCAAGGAAATTCAGTCAAGGCAGTAAGCATCGATCTCATCACTTCCCCAAATGATGGCTGGATGAAGTTTGATAGATTCGCGGCACCATCGCATTACGACACGGTCCAAACTCTTATTCTTTCTCCGTCATGCCCCAGATCTGTGTTGGCACTTTGCAGCCCCAAGATCATGATCCTGCTCGCTGACAAGAAAAAACAACCTAATTCATTCAACGTCTCCGCTATCAGGCAGGCAGTTGCAGATGTGATCGGCGTGAAAGGTAATGGTGGTAAGTCATCGATTGTCACACACATTGGTCCATTTCTGACTCAAAGATTCGACAGATTCCCTCGCCACCAACCTGTCAGGCGGTCAGATCTGGCACCAGCAAGTCCATCAGGCTTTTCAAAGAGTCTTCAACATGGCCCGATCACATAAAGCACCATATATGGACATCCAGCGGTGTCTAAAGACCCTTCCACCAATCAAATTCCTACAATTGTTCTGGTCAGAGCTCTCAGCAGCCGCGAGTCTGGGCGAGCTCGAGGCTTGCAGACGAATCGCGACATTCGTGCTGACGACCCCTCAAGATTCCAATATGCCACCCATTTTACCCATTTTCTTACATATCATTCTACCCTCACTTATTGCGGACGCCGACAAACAACCTCCTCCCGAACAGACCATGAGTATAGAGCTTATGGTCGCGATCATTTCCTCCGTTCTCAATGCTGCCATTCATTTAGAATGGGCGATGAAATCTGCATTAGGAGAGGATCGTTTAGTGCTTGGGCAATCGAGTACAGCAGCGTCCCGGAGGCTGGCGTTAGACCTGCGCCGCAAGAGCAAGAGCAATGTGAGCAACATGATCGTGCAGCGACTCTCGTCATCCCCGTCATTTGTCGCCAACTTTCCAGTTTTCAAGAGTGAATTGGGAACATGAGCGTGCTTACGATACAATTCTATATGAATAAGTAGTTCGATCGGGAAATAAATCTCTCGCTATACATCGGTTGATGAAGGTGCTGTAGATTGTCAAGTAACGTTTAGATATGCAATTACGTGCAGGGAAAGCGAAAACACTTACGACAACAGGCATTCTCCGATGGATTGCACGCCTCATCAGCTGGGCAAAGGATGAGGCACGAGGAACTACCCAAGGACTAAAGTAGAGTGTTTGCGAGCTGTAACAATATAAAAGTAAATCAAATACCTTGAGACGTTCCTCCGGAATGGAAGTACTCGGATGGTAGTACTCTGGCTGGATAGTGCAAGAATGGATGCCAAGGTGGTGGAGTACTTTCCGTATTTTCACGGCCACGGGCATGAAGTCGTGATTTCGGGAGGCCAATACATGAACCGAGGCCACCAGCTTGTTTTCCGAGAGTTGCCAGACATGCAATTCATGCAATGAAAGTACGCCTTCAATGTCAAGAATGGAGTCTTTTACTTCATCCAGCGACACCGTTGATGGAACGCCCTGCAAAAGGATGAAGGAGGCACTTCGGACTATAGGAGTGGAACATCAATGAACAATCAGAAGACAAGTATGGCCTAACAAACCAAGAGGTAAAGCACTCGAGAAGATGATTATCGTAATCACCAAACTGATCACTGGATCGCAATAGTACCTGTACTTCCAAGTCGTTTGCCAGATGACCAGACCGGTGGCGATGACGCCAACATTACCTAAGGCATCACCAAGAACGTGTAGCACGAGAGCTCGCATGTTCATCGAACCATGTGAATGTCCTTGTTTGACATGGGTATCATGCAGGAGAGGTGTGCTTTCAGTTAGGGGAACAGGAGAGCCTCTGACAGTAGGAATGGACGATGTAGGTTGAGTGGAGTCGAATGAGTGGCGAGGACGATTTGTGCTGTTGTGGGGGGGTGGTGACGGGGATCGAGCGGAAGCGATATCATGTGCAGTTTGTACGAGCGATGCGCGTGTTGCGGCAGGATGGCCGTATAGAGAGGAAAATGATTCTGAAGGTGAATGTGCGATTTGCTGGGGATGTGAACGAGAGTGAGAACGACCACGACCTGAAATGGATTGTTTCTGTGTTGGAGTCAATGCCTCGCTCGATGATATGCTGGAAGAGCTAGAAGAGGTTGGCGATTGCTTGTGGGTGTGAGGGTGAGTATGGCCATGTTCTACATGTAAACATTTCAGCTGCAGGATGCGTCTTGCTCACAGAATAGACTCACCGTGGAATAGGAATAATCCAACGATGTTAGAAGCAAGACCAAATGACCCAACAATGACGACAAGTTTGGGGTTGGATATATCTGGGAGCAAAGGTCTGTTAGCCGAAAAGCACGGGTCGAAAGAGCTGGGCATGCCTGGAGTGGTGAAGAATCGCCCGATCGCTTCCAGAGATATCGAGAAGCAAAGAGCCAACAGGAAGACGCCGTTGACGAGGGCCGCGAGGATTTCGGCTCTATGCCACCCGTACGAATATCGAGAATCGGAAGAGTTTTCGTTGGCAAGCTAGAATAAATGTTTCGAGAAGATCGGAATAGTATACAAGGATGGATGAATACCTTGATTGCATAAAGAGCGACGACTAAGCTCATAACATCGCTATGCATCGGGCAAATAAGAAAAAGTGGAGGTCAGATTTATCTACACGTACTTGAGCATATGAAAGCTGTCCGCGACCAGTGCAAGGGAACCAACCGCATATCCTGACAGACTATATGAGCTACAAGTTAAGCACAGGCCAATAAGAGAGACAGACCAACAGTGAGCTCTATGAAGAAGAAAATGACATCGATGATCAAAAGGAGAGTTATTCGCGAGGACCTTGACATTGCCATGATCATGGTGCAAGGGTTGGTTGCCCTAATTATAGTAGTATTTGTGTATGTTTGCTAAATTGGTCACAGCGGAGTTTGAAGGGTAACAGATTGCCAATTTCATCATAAGTACTCTTTCAAAAATTACTCTCTCTGAAAAATGGCCGCAACGTCGATGGCTGCTGCTCTGGCAGCGTCTCTCCCTGCCCCATCTTCTGTGGCCGTAGCACCAGCACCCACATATGAGGCTATTCCTGCATCTATGGCCAAGGTCATCGACATTGAGGCTGATATCCCACTCTCCTCTGTACAACTCGATGGCCTGGTTTGTTTTTAATGCTTAATGCCCATGAAGAAAAGTTCACACTCTGGACGCAGGTTGTAACCAAAATCATCAAACACGCACGCGAAGCGCCTTCTACAACTGCCCATGGCTTATTGCTGGGACTCGATCTCGATGGCATTCTGGAAGTCTCCAACTCGTTTCCATTGCCCCACCATGCCGGCGATGAAGATGAAAAGTCTTCAAAGTCAACTGGTGCGTATGAATTCATTGATCTGCTCCCAACCTTAGACTTTCTGGGATCACAGCACGACACCAGGCTTCCATGCTTCGATCTCTGAAGGAAGTCCAAGCGGACGACAGTGTTATTGGGTTTTACCAGGCGACGACATTGGGCGCGTTTTTCAACCAAACATTGGTGGATACCCAAGCTATCCATCAAGATAAGCTTCGACACGGGGGGATCGTTATTGTGCATGGTGAGCACAGTGTAGATGAACGGAAATGTTGAATATTCATTATTTATCCACGCAGACCTGTCACAAACTGCACGAGGCAATGCCTCGTTTCGGGCCTACCGATTAACAGCAGCATTCTTGGATGCGTACAAAAAATCAAACTTTAGCACCTCAAGGCAAGTGTGATTCAGGGTTGGTAGATGCGGCTTATTAATGGGGCGTTAAAAGTCTGATGAGCCACCGTCTAACATTCTCATCGATACTGGAAGAAGTGCCCCTCAAAATCCGAACGAACCCGTTGCTGAGTGCATTCCTTGGGAAGCTGACTGAATCAAACGCCGCAGGGCCGGAATCAGCAATCGGACCGTCGTTCTCGATACTCGATCTCGGGACAGGGGGTGTGACGCGGAATATGGAGCAAATCGTGGAGGCGGTGGACCACTATCGTACAGAGGAGGGAAATCTATCGTACATGAGCCGACAAATTGCTCGAGAGCGAGCGAAGGCAGACAACTACGTGGCGAAACGCAAGGAAGAGAACGTTGCACGAGTAGCGCAGGGCCTTGCGCCGCTGCCTGAGGAAGACGTGTCGCGGATATTCAAGATCCCAGCTGAACCCAGCCGTCTTGAGAGCCTGCTGATACTAGGGCAAATAGACGCGTATGGGAAGAACCTTGGCAAAAATGCGAGCACGGGACTAGTTAAAATGTACGCTGCGACTGCGGGTTTGGACTATAAATAGAGCTAAATAACAGAGATCACTTATTCTCCTGTCCTTCCTTTGAGTTACCAATGGCCCTCCTCAACTCCCTTCTTCTCCTTCTTTCCCTCTTCGCCGCTTCCAATGTCCTCGCCAGCCCCCATGTCGCCCCCCACCATAGAGCCATCGCCGCACGCGTCGCCCTTCCTGCCCTCGACCTCCCTCTCGTCCCTCTCAGGAAGCGCCAGAACTCAAAGCGCTGCAGGCAGAGGTCCTCCTCTCTGAACCCCCCTTCCTCCACTCCCGTCGTTGTCAAGCCGACCCCATCGTTCACCAAGCCTGTCGCGACCACCAGAGAGAGACCCACTCCCACTCCCACTCCCGCTCCTGCAACCACTCAAGCCTCACCCCCGAAGCCAACAACTACCCAACGTGCCTCTGGCGGTGGTAGCAACCTACCCAGCTTCATGGTTGGTACGCAAACCGGTCAAGGAACTTTCTACTCCAGTGCGTCTTTTTTCTCTCTCCACTTTTTTTTTTTTTTTTTTTTTTTTTTTCTCACCAACGCGCAACAGCTGGCTTGGGTGCATGTGGCATTACGAACAAAGATACCGACTACATCGCCGCTGTCTCGCACCTGCTATTTGACAACTTCCCGTGCGTTTCAGCGGTCATTATTACCCGCCATCAAATTACTCATTGTTCCACTTCCCTCAGTGGTTACCAGGCCGGTAACCCCAATAATAACCCCATGTGTGGCAGAAAAGTAACAGCCACATGTGAGTCTCCAACCAATCATCCTCCTCCTTATTAATAATTCCCACAGACAAGGGAAAGAGTGTTACGGTTTCTCTTACTGACCGCTGCGAGGGATGCTCAATCACCGACCTCGACTTTTCCCCTTCTGCCTTTAATCAACTCGCCGACTTTGGCGTCGGGCGCATTTCCGGCATGACCTGGGTCTGGGAATGAATCAACGGTCTAGCGGCCACTCAACATGTCATTTTTTCTTCCAACCCGTTTCACTATATGTCGGCGCTAAACGCGTCCCCCTGTTCCCTTTTTCATCGTCTTGCGAGCCAATACGGCACGGAAAAGGCTGGAAAGAATGTCGTTGCAACAACGCTATTTTATAGCTTTTTTTATATACCTAACTTGATACTCACACGCTAGCTCGTTATTCTCAGTACTGTACTTGCTTTGGTCATGTATGTGGATGCTGGACTTTATTCTCGCCCAAGTCGGCCAAGCCATTATTTTTGATCAATGGAAATAGAAAGCAACTTTGGCTACAACTTTCTTTTCTTTTTTCTTTTGAGGCCGGAGCTACAAAATCCACCCAGTCGTAATAAATATTTCCGAATTCTTATCTTTTATTCATAAGTACACTCGAGACATGAGCCCAATAATACTGCTCCTCTTCTCTGGCGACAGCCAACCGGACAGCCTTCGAAAGACGCTCGGACTCCTCGCAGTCGGGAGTACCTGATCCGCCAAGCATAGCCACCACATCAAGTGCGAGAAGCCGCACTCGCGACACTGAGGAAGGGGGTAGCTTTTTGTAGGGCCCGGTGAGGGCTCCGCGGGTTGGATGCTCCACGTAGAAGTATGGAACAAGTCTACATTGAAGTGACGTGATAACCTGTGGGTGATATCAGCCTCAGCTAAGTCATCATTGATACTCCTTCGCTTGCCTGGGCTTTCTTCGGACAGCGCTGCAACACACGTATCAGGATGCGCAAGATGGTCTAACAGAGTTGCGGATGAACAATAACACATATAGACATTTTTGTCAAATACTCACTTCGGTACTGTGCAAGTTATTGGAGCCGATTTCCCATAGAACTTGTGGCAAATGCAAAAACCAGGCATCGAACTTCGCCTTTATGGCGGGGTTATCGGAACGGAAGTCTCCACGATAATGTGGTTGTAGACGGAGCTAGACGAGGATCGACACAATTAAAGGAACGAGGGGTACTTATGGTGCACCATTGCTACTGGGGAAAAGACGCACCAGCATCAAACGTCCAACGAACTCAAGGGTGAGGCGCTTACACGCCGACTTGGATGTCACCTTCAGTGCATGGTCGAGGGTGGCATGGATGAGATCCTCTGATTGATGCGGGCTCAAATTCGGACTGGTGATAAAAGTCCAGATGGTCGGCAATAACGCGTTATAGGCCGCGGGGCTGATGGATGTACTTAACTGACCCACAGATCCTTCTTCGGTGCGGAGTCGACGAATGATGTATTCCGTCACTCGCTCTATCCAACTCGCCGAGGAAAGCATGCGCGACTTCCGCTTCTGCAGCAAGCGGCCTGAGGTATTCAGAGCCAGGGCAATCAGTTCACAGAAAATAAGGTTCAGCTCCTCCATCTGCAGGTGAGATATGTGAACAGCTTGCTAACAACAGGAAATATGGAAGAAAAACGTACCCTACTGTCCCGGGACGACACAGGAAAATACGGAGCCATATAATTGATGATATCTTCCAGATGCGCAGCATGGATATCGTCCACCTTTGAAAGCAATTCGTTAGATTGGGAAGAAAGGGGTATAAAGCAAACTGAACGGACCTGTTCTGGAGATTGTAAAATGACATAATACAATGATTGAGCTATCCGAGCGGTGTATACCACAAGTTCTACATCTGTTTCAACGGGATTCGAACTCGGTGAGAACACGGAAGGTGCACAGTCAAGATACGTTTCAATGATTGTAGAATGTAGTGTGTTGGCGAGACGCTAGTACAGCCCAGGTTTTAGGGTAAACACAAGAGGCTCGCAATGCATACTCACGGCGGTGAAATCAGCATTGGCAGTGCGGGGGTTATCCAAGCCTCTTGTTGAGCCTAAAATATCGTTGATTTCGGATAACTCAGTCAAAGTCCATGGTTCGCCCGAAGAATTGTCAAGTAGCGGAAAAAATGGCGTGAACATCTTTCCTGGTTCATTGTCTGAGGACACATCAGGTTGCCAAGCATGACGGACGCCCTTTCGGTTTATTTCCTCACAGGAGGGTTCTAAGAGGGCTTCGAAGGAATAATACGCCTCCACCGACGGGAATGCATTCCGCATAAACGAGGTATCAAGAACCATATTGGAACTGACGGGCGCGCGTCCTTTCAGCCTTGATGCATTATCGTCTATAGGTGCAAGTGCAATGCGGACGAAGGACGAAAGGGACCGCAGGACTACCAGCTTCGACTAAAAAAAAGCATATTAATTAGGTAACAAATGGTTGGAAGGCACGTACTGCAGGTGTAAGCACTACGCTAGCCGTAGATGTTGCTTTTAAACCCCCTGCCACTGATGTTATGCTTAGTGGTATACCAAATACCTCAGAAAAGGAAAAGTCACCCTCGGCTTCTCCGTATTTCGTTCCCGCGTTGAGGATCCCAAGGTAGCCTCCCAAAACCCGACTCCCATGACTGTCTGTTGTTTGGTACCAGTCTGCCGTGACACTTTCAGGAATACAGTCAAGCAAAATGTCAAGGAATCGGATGGCATCAATCCTAATTTCCGGGAAAATATGGGTTTGTGAGGATGTGGTAAACAAGAGGAGTAGTGGTGAGTGCGGTATCAAATCTTCCTAGAGAATATATGAGAAGAAGTCGAGTTGTATATGGATAATAAACACTTACAGTGGGGATCCTTGGTAACATCCAGGTCAGAAATGACAATAGTTGCTTGCGAACACTAGCATCCTAACCTGTCGTTGGTCAAGGCGTTCAAAAAGAAGAGATGGATCGCGCACCTCATCCCCAATCAGCCGTACCAGCGCATTTACGAGGGGAGTTAGACATGAATTCAAAATCTCCCAGTTGGAATTAAACAATTCACGTAAACCAAGAAGTGCATCTGAAACAAGGTTGTGGCAAAGGTAGGGTAGACTCAAAGACACCGAACCTTTCCGCTGACCAGCGTTATGATGCTTGAGATGCGACAATAAATTTCCAAAAGTCAGTTGTCTTCTGGTTATAGGCTCGTTCCCATCCTTTTCGGCTGCAATACTCTGAGAAGGCAGAACAATTGCTATGCCAAGGTCACTCAGTGAAAAATCAAAGTTGAAAAGAACTATTGCTTACATCGCGCCTTGAATGAGGTGTCGACAGTGTTGGTCGCTATTGCCTTTCCTTTCCCAAGTTTGAGTTTCGCTCGCTGCTCTCCATATGTCAACTTGCCAGTGCTTTTGACGGCGAGAATGTCGTTACCGAAAAGTCTGCCACCTTCACCTTCTTCTTCTTCGCACTTTTCGGCATCTTATTTAATTGGAGAGGAATAGTTGGTGGTTGATTTGGAAAATTCAGTAACGGACCGACCCGGCCACAACGGAGAAGTACTGCGGGCCGCGGCGATCCCCAAAAGGTATATCATAAGCCTATTCATAACGTAGTCTGCCTGAAAATATTACCATTACCTTGCCATTACCATTAATTCCCTTTGATTGAACACTCCTCACCTATCTCATATATGGTTTATAGTTCATACATTTGTTCTCTACTACGAGCTGGCGAGGGACTTTGTTTACTTGAGTTATTATTTATCAGTCTGAAATTAATGCTACTTATACCATTATCCCTTACCATCAGTTGAAGGACACGAAATTTTGAAATATGGTATACGGGACACCCGTTACGGCGATCCTGGAGGGGACCAACCGATTCTGGCCTGTGTCTGAATTTTTTGGATTGCAGATTTATAAGGGCATGGCTGAAGAGTGGAATTTGCATGTGAGTATGCATCAGTAAAACATACCATTGGTCTGTTTCAAGACCAACGAAAAGATTCCAAAAAAAAAAAAAAGTCTCGAAGTCCATTGGAACTTTCGAGATACTGGACTCAACGCCGCGAAATTTTCAAGAGGTCGAGTACTCAACGTTCAACCTCGATCAGCCCCCAAATCCCCACAAACAGAGTCACTTCGACTGACCTCTTATTTTTCTCGTGTTATCCCTTGATTTAAATAGGGTTTCTCAGCTACAACAGACTTCTAGCTGGATGCGAAACTGTCATCTCCTGGTCGTCGGAGAGTCATTCACTCCGCTGAATCATTGAAAATTTGAACAGGATTTCGTGCATGTTGGTACGTTGAACTTGGGATACAACTCCACTATCGGGGCTTCTCTTAATGTAATTTCTGTGTGTTTGAACTTCGCATTGCGAAGATGATAAGTAGGCGAGACCCTTAGCAGCAACATTTTCTTCTGGCGCGCTGGACTGTAGTCGGGGTTGCCAAAAAACACTCATCAGAAAGCTTGACCAGCGGTAAGAACAAGTCTGATAAAACTGGATGTTCAGGTAACATGCGTAGGTGTTAAGAGGTATCGTCATATGTCCTCCAAGATCCAAACCAAAGACAAGCTGCGGCGGGATATCTAGTCGAAAGGAGATTGCATTTACCAGAGACGGGGGAAAGGTCGCTTCATGAAATCGACCTTCAACTTGAGACACAACATGTCATCTTCCTCAACTGTATAACCTAGAACTTCAACGGCGAATTTAGCTGAACAAAGGTAGGGATTCTGTTAGTGGAGCCGAGAAAACGGATAGTGAGGTTGAGCCACCTCTGGGAATTTCCTTGGGAAGGGTCACAGTTTGTTCGACTGTGTATGGTCCCGGTTGAACAGGGCACCGGACTGACGCATTTGCGGCTCGCCTAAAAGGATTGTTAATAGTTCGCGTTGAGGATTGCTGCGAACGACTTACGCCTCTTCACACACGTCAAATCGCTTCTGGAGCAGCTTGACCAACCCGAGCTTCACTGTAACATCGGCATATGCTCCTTCCTGATATAAGGTCATTGTGGAAGCCCACTTACGAAGGAGCCATTCATACCTCTATCACCTGTGTGACTTGGGCTTTCACCTTCACAGTTAGATCCTGACCAGGCTTGGGGGGGTCTGGTGATACCTCAATAGAGTCGATCTGGATTGGGTCAGTATCAAGTCCTAAGCATATAAATGTTAAATGCTTAAAGGTCCAAACTTGAGGTTGTTCCTGTACTGACCACAATCCTCATAACCCCAACTGTCAGTGGTATGGACTGGGCCATCCAAGGAGCTCAATTGCTGTTGCAAGGGAGGAGAAAGCGCAAGAGCACTAGCTGCAAGTCCAAGGCTAGCGACGAGAAGAGAAAAAGTACGCATTGGTGGTCGTGGTCAGAAGAAAACCGCGAATAGTAACAGTCTCTGGCAGCGAGTTAGACTGTCAATAGGTCACACCTGGTCACGCTCTGACGTACAAGGTACTTACATCATTCACAGCTACCTGCGGTGACCGTGACGGTCACTCGCTCCCGCTCTCAGCATCTCAACCACCATGAAGGCCCGTGAATACTGCTGCTGCGCCATTCCGATGGTTAATACTGGAATATATGCTGTTTTTATAGAACAGACAGCGCTGGGGATTTTGGTGGGAACCCTCTCAATAGCGACCCCATCCAGTAAGCGGTTCATTCTTTGGCAACTATCGTCTAACTTAAAAGCAACGCAGTTGTGGGTTCCTCCACACCATCGTTTGCGAAGTGGATTCTCGGTATCATAGCTTATGCTGGCGCTGGTGTACAATTCCTGGGTTTCCTCGGTGTCTCAAAGGTGCTTCACTTATGTTAATTTTGACGAAAATATTCACCAAGTTTGTGCAGGAGAAACCTATTCTGTTCAGAAGATATATTACCCTTCATGGGATAGTGATCTCTGCTGGATTTTCTGTTGCTGCTGCTTGGATAATCATGTCGGCAACGAGACATTCTACTGCTAAGGCTAATTGTATCACTGATTTCTTTACGACTGCGGATGGCTCAAGTCCCAGTGAGGGTGAAACTCTTTGTGAAATTTTCCCTTGGGTAGATGTTGGGATCATGGGTGGTCTTTGGGTTATTCTTGCTGCGCTTCACGTATGCAACTTAGTTGTCTGTCAGTTTGGATGTTGACCTCCTTTCAAGGCCTATTTTTTGTTTGTCCTCTCTTCATATGGACGGTCGCAACGTCGGGACCACGACCAGTACGACCGGGTCTACGATCCCACACAGCCTCTCACTACCGAAAACATTCCCCTTCATAACCAGAACGACCCATGGGATTCGCGCCCTTCAGGTGATGACAGTGATTTAAGGCGGCAAGGCAGCAAATATACCCACGTTAGGCAACAGAGTTCTACCAGTGCCTCAGAAGTGTTTGGTCAAGCTTATCAAGAACCCAAAGACGCCTTTTCGACATCTACTTACGAATATTCGGCGGATCCATCCAATCCCCCAAACCCAGTTTATCCGACGTATGCGTATACCGAAAACACCCTTCCAACACCAACAAACAATTATTACAACTCAGCTGATTCTCAGATCGAGCGACCTGCTCAGGTCCAGTCTCATCCAGGTATGTCAACCCATCGAAAATTCTGACTTGGTCTTGATTTATCTGACAGCGGAGGGTTCGTTTGGGCGAAAAACTCCACGACTTCGAAGCCCATGATGAGATTATTTTAACTCTCGGACTTCGATTGCTGCTCATGTAAATATTCTGTCAACAAGGACCTTGTATATATTTATGCCTTTTGCGATAATCAGTAGATTCGGGCCGGAGCGACCTAGTTATTTTCCCAAGAAGGTTTGGTTTGCTCACTGAATTGATTAGTACCCAATGGTCTCTCGACGCAAGACTCGCAACCTCGTTTTTTCTGCATGCCTGCTCACCTGGATATTTAACTTTGCCGGTGCTGCTCGCCCCTGTGACAGAGCTGATCTTCTCAGGTAAACACAATAAGCCGATCGTGGCATACCTCAATTCTTCCCAGTATATTGGCACCCCCAACCTGACCACCCTTCTGGTTCATTGTAATCACCGATAATTGTCAAGAATCCCCCTGAAACTCTGATCTTGAACTACCGTGGCTATCGCCAATTATTGCAATTGTCTCTCTCGAAGTCGGAAGATCGAGATCTACGCACGGTTTAAAAAATCTGGGTTAAGGTGGATAAAATCTGGTCTTTCCCCCGTTTTTCCTCTTAGGCTGTATTTTTATTCCTATTTTTCTTTACAGTGGTGTCCGCGACGCCAGCCTTTTCACTTTCCTATGCCAGCGTTACAGAATTACGATGTTCTTCTCGATTTCACGAATGATATGCGCGACCCCGTTTCCATCCAACTCCTCCGCGACTACGGCAGACAGTCTGGCCAAATCATGCTGCTGAACCCAGCAGAGACTCTTACCCTCATCCTCGAATCTGGTTGCTCCTACCAGTATGCAGTTAAATCGCATACCAAGGTTGCCAATGTAACGTGAGTCGGTGTTTGCTCTTCCCCATATTTCTTGTCTGACGGAAACAACTATCCAGCGCTCGGTCTTGGAGAGACATCAGCTGCTGCGTTTCGCAACTTTTGACTGGAAGCACAACAGATGCCATATCCTCGCAGGTATCCCGGACAGTGAACGGACTGAGTGTGGATCGACTCTGGAGGGACTACCGATATAACGTATGGAATGAGGGATAAGGATCCTATTCTTAATAGAGGTTCACCTTCCGTCGCGCACCCCATATTTTCTTCTAATTCTGCATGTCTTTAGGGTTCTACAGAAAGATATCCACTGTTGGCTGACCTGTAACATATTCTTAATATAATCGCGACTCTTAATTTATGGCCCATTTTTTCCCCGAATCTAAGCCTGGGAAGCTTGACCACCTAGCCTACGTACATGCTAATAGAAAATTTCCTATATCAGGCTGCAATGAATCCTGATATGTACTGCACACCAAAGTCAAAGTGGAAAAAAAATAAACGGAGCGCAACTCAAGATCTAATGTAGGACTTGTTTTGCGCATCACAAGGCGGATCATCGTCACAGTGAAAAAGCTGTCATGTGAATTAACCACGGGCGCCTTGTGAGTATTCAACACCTGGAGTAAGGGCACTCTCCAAACTAAATGTTGGGCCTTTGTTCCGAGGTGCAAGAGCTCCTTGTGCCAATGTGAGCGCAGGCCGAATTTCACCAACGCGCTTATGACCTGCAAGACTTCGAAGCGGCAAGATAGTAGTCTTCTTAGCTGCCGTTTCTTCATAGACAGATTTGAAAGCCATCGGTGTTGCCAATAGCTCGTCCTGTATCAGCCCATGAGCACATTGGGCAGGAAATGGCTTTTCCTACGTACCGCATACTTTGCAGCCTTTTTACCAAGGTCCACGACAGCATTCTGATTCCTGTATCGCAGGACCTTTTGCAAATTCCAGCGTGTTTTAGGCCTTAGAATGCCCTTCTCTCCGTGCGCCATCCCCCGTTCTGTGCGTAATATTTCCACGGTCTTCTCTGCTCCAGCATTTATAATTGCTTCAGGCTTTTGGTGCTTTAGTTTATTTCTCAGAAGCTCCCACCCAGCCGCCCGAGATGTCATTTCCCACCGCAAGTCTCTAGGGTTATCGACGAGTTCAAGGATCGCATGTGGGGCGTTGTCGCCCTGCCGGTTCCCAAACTTATGTATCCGTGTATACCCACCGGGTCGGTCAGCATATCGTTGTGCGAACGTCGAGAATAGTTTTGTCAGGGCCGTTGGCTTCAGCAGAAAGGCGGATGCGCGTGAATGCGCACCGTTGTCGCCTTTTTTGCCCATGGTAATGATCTGAAGCAGACGTAAGCCACGAACGACAAGTTTTGTGAAACAATGGACCTTTTCAGCGAGCCTGGCAGCATCCCGTGCTTTGGGTAGAGTAGTTTTAATCTGCTCGTGTTCAAATAAGGAGGTGACGAGATTCCTGCAAAGAGTGGTGAGGTGGACAACCAACTCGGGAGGGTGGATTTTACCGCAGCATGAGCATCCGGTGGGAGGACGTCCTTGAGAATTTTCGAAAGGCGACACCATGCTTCATATTGAGGAGGCCCAGTAAAAAATCAAACTTTGAACAAGCTTGTTGAAAAAATATATATATATGATTATGTAATCAATCCTTGACCAATACGTAAGGACTTTATCGTCAACCCTTGCAACCTTCCAATGTTACCCCGTGAATGGATGTCGCTTCAAACCTGTGAAAAGTCCAGAGAGATCAACAAGAAACACATGACCAGAGTCTGGGTATCGTTTTTGGCGGCTTGCATCACCACCGACTGCCCCGCAGTGAGCCGTTGTGACAAACATCTGGTCATTGTTGAGGCCTGAGAAAGTGAACGATCATCTGAGAAAAACAAGGCTAACAAAAATGTAAGTGAAGGCAGAACGAACCACCAAAGCAGCACGAAGTAACGTTCAAAGCAGTGGGGAAGACAACCTGGAAGTCAACTTCACCCGCTTTGGTAAAACGCACAATTCGAGAATCGCCCCATCTGTATCCTCAAATTAGTCAAGCAAATAGTAGGTAGATGGAAAGAACATATACCTCGCACTCCAAACACCCCCCTCACTATCAACACACAAACCGTCACAGTACGTGCCTTCAGAGAAGCCTTTTTCGAGGGCGTTAATGAAAACTCGACGGTTTTCGATTTTGCCTTGGCGATAATCATATGCATAGATTTTATTAACCAAAGAATCTGTCAAATAACTAGAAGGCTTTGGGATCAGCAGTTTAAGCGAAACGAGATTCCCTTACAAAGTTTTCTCGTCCGGGCTCCAACCGAGACCATTCGAGTCCTAGAATAAAATAGTTATGGGATCATGAGTAGTGTAAGAATTGAATCAATCGACTTGCCGTTAATGGGCCCTCATCCACAACTTCCGCAATCATTGTCGAAGGATCATACCTGTAGAGCTGCCCGGGAATGCCACGTTCCTCATTGTAAATGGTTCCCGCAAAAAAACGGCCTTCACTATCACAGCCGCCATCGTTGAAACGCGTGAAGGGGGCCTTCTCAGGGCTGATGGGTTTGCTGAGATATGTTATTCTCGAGTCTCCGGTCAAAACGGCAAACCCCTGGGCTGTGGCACACGCCAACTGAAATAATAACAAAGTCAGAAAATTTCTCGTCGTGATCCAAAGAACGTGGCTGACACCTGACGCATTGGATCTTAAAGCCAAGCATGAGATGGTCTCATCAAAAATTTCTGAAGAGAATTCTAGATTGGTGGTATTGACGTGAAAAACCTGGGTGCTATCCATGAAGGTAACCCATATGGAGGCTACAGAATTGAGTTACCTTCTTTTCTGAAATATCAACGAAATGCAAGAGAGAAGTGGCGGGGTCGTAAATGGGGCCTGTTACGCGTGAACTGCGTGGGCGGGAAAAAAGAAAGAGGATTATGGTTGGAAGACCCACCCTCACCCAGGGTACAACCAACCATGAGCCACGGATGCTCAACAACAAGTTCGCGTTTCCCAGCCATTGTGCGGTGTTTTTGTCGAGATGCCTTGGTTACAACAAAGATTGTATGAAAATGGCCTGCTCGTCTTATACGTTACGAAGGTTGAGCGAAGCAGGTTCCAATGGGGGTTAATGATTCCCAGATTGAAACTGTTCTGATTGATTATGAGTAGGCAGGGTGGAGGAGACTCATGCAAAGACAGATGTTTGACGGAACTGTCCTTATGTTCTTCGAAAAAAGAGCATGCATCTCTACTGATCATACAGCGTCACATCAATCAAGAGGTTCCAGAATAACTAACAGGGACAATCGAGATTGGTGGGAGCAATGTAAAGTACGGAGTATTCCGACCTGCCGAGTCATCGTCTCCAGGCTTTTAGTGAGCTGTGGGTAGAAAAGACAATTGGTTAGCCGGAATGAGAAGCGTGGCAATTCGTGGGTAGAAACGGACCTTCAGGGGTCTTCGCAATATAGTCAATGGCTGAAAAGACGTCGGTGAGTATTTCCGCGCGGCGTACAGCGTGGACGTCACGGTACCTTGTTGGACTGTATGAATCTCGTCTGCCTCTACATCGGGAATTTCAATAGAGAACTCCTACAGATAACGGATGAATTAGGGATTTAAGATTTGCACGACGGAGTAATTCGGACCTCCTCAACGGCCATCATGACTTCGACAGTGTCCAAACTGTCTAGTCCAAGGTCTTGTTGAAATGAGGACGTGACCTTGAGCTAAAGACGCGACGTGAAGTCAGCAGAACATTCTTAGCGATGAGTAGGGGCCACACCTTTGCCGGGTCAACCTTGTCATAACCTTTCAAGGTCTCGAGAATGCGACCTGTGATGACGTCTCGCGATAGAGGACCACCTCCAGAGTACATAGCTCTAGGCATCCATCTTGGTTGAATTGGCTGCGTACACCCGGTGACACGAGAAACAGCAGCAGCCCTTGGGAGAAGGCGGAATAGAGACATTTTTTTTCGGTTTTGAACAAGACAAAGAGCGAATGAATTGCTACCTAACCCCGGCGTTCTCCGGAAGAAATAGTTACATATTTGATAATTTATGGTCCCGATATGGACTTAGCAGATGAGGAGGCCGTAGTGGCTCCCTAAAACACAAGGCAAGAACTCACTGGTACCCAGGGCCAAGGAAGATAAGGAATGATGAATCCAGGCAAAATTCAGTAATTTTTATGTTTTGAGAAGGGACAAAAGAGGGAGAGCGGAAATAGCCGGGAGAAACTATGCAGTCGTAAGATAAGGTTTGAGGACTGGTAAGCCACATCGGCTGTTCCAAGTCGGCGTAAACGTTCAACTCCTCAAGGTGAGAGTCCACGCTGTCGTTCTTCAGTCTCATTGCTAAATTATACACTCCCCTACCATCCATAGGTCTGTACACATAGGTCCCATTTCATCTTTCCCAAACAAAAAACTAAGTATTTCAACGCGTAGACACGACCATGGCCACATTTTCCCCCACACCCATCGTTATTGATGGCAAGGGACATCTCCTTGGTCGACTGGCCTCAATTATCTCGAAGCAGATTCTTTCGGGCCAGAAAATCGTAGTGGTTAGGTGCGAGGAAATCAACATTTCTGGCAGCTTCTTCAGAAACAAGGTCTGTTAGCATTATCTTGTTTCCCATTCTTCCTTTTAATACTGCCTTTCCAGCTTCGTTACCACAATTTCTTGCACAAGCGCCACATTGTAAACCCCAAAAAATCTGGCCCCTTCCATCATCGTGCCCCCTCCAAAATTCTCTATCGAGCGATTCGGGGTATGACCCCGCATAAGAGTGCTCGGGGTGCTGCCGCTCTCGAACGACTGAAACTCTTTGAAGGTGTCCCACCGCCGTATGACAAGAAGAAGCGAATGGTTGTTCCTGAGGCGCTGCGAGTGTTGAGGCTGAAACCTGGACGCAAGTACTGCACGGTGAAGGTATGTGGTATGTGGGTTTTGGGGAACATTTGTATTAAATATACGTAGCGCCTCTCGCATGAAGTTGGTTGGGGGTACAAGGACGTTGTTGATCGCCTCGAAGAAAAGAGAAAGATCAAAGCACAGGCCTTCCACGAGCGCAAGGTATGTGGCTACCATATTTTTTCGATTGCCTGTCTCTAATTATTTTTTAGCTTGCTGCCATCAAGTTGCGTCAAAAGGCAGTGGCAGATACCGCATCATCGTTCGAGCAGCTCACTCAGCTGGGTTACTAGAGTAGTCAATCCTTATGCACGTTATGTACTTGCACACATGTGAGAATGAATTGAGTCACAAGCGTGATTCGGCCATGGCCGAGAGAAAAACCGATATCGAGTTCCATTTTGGATTTTACTCCTTTACTCTTCCCTGCCATTTTTTTTTTCCTTTTTCCTTCTTCCCTCCTCCCTCCCTCCCCACTATGCCCTCCGACTCGTCTAGACACGAAAACGGTCTGCTTTTTCTTCTTTTTTATTCTCTGCGCCTTCCTAATTTTTTTTTCAGCTTCGCCTGCTAACTCTCGTTCACCTTCACCTTCCCATCACGACACTTTGACTCTACGCGCGCTCGTTAGCACCAAGGACGCCGGCGTCATCATCGGGAAAGCTGGAAAAAATGTTGCAGATCTGAGAGATCAGACAGGCGTCAAGGCTGGCGTCAGCAAGGTCATTCCAGGTGTCCATGACCGTGTTCTCACAGTAACTGGCTCAGTCGAGGCTGTCTCAAAGGTGCGTAGTGCGCTCTCTATCCTCTATCTTCTTTATGGCTCATATTTTCCAGGCGTACAACCTCATTATCTCTCAACTTGTGGCTTCAGCGCCTTCTTCTCCCGTCTCCTCGTCTCCATCCACACTTCATACGGCAATCCGTCTCTTGATCTCCCACAACTTGATGGGCACCATCATTGGTCGCAGCGGTCTCAAAATAAAGGCGATCCAAGATGTCTCCGGTGCACGTATGGTCGCTTCGAAGGATATGCTTCCTCAATCAACTGAGCGCATTGTTGAAGTTCAGGGTTCTCCCGAGGCTATTGGGCGTGCGGTGGAGGAGATTGGCAAATGTCTACTTGAGGACCACGAGCGAGGCCAGGGCACCGTCTATTACCATCCTACACCGAATGATGATCGTGGAGGTAATCGCCGTGGACACAACTACTCGTCATCATACAACGGACCTCGTCGTGGCAATGGTGATGCCAATCCCCGTGGCCGAGGTTCTCCTCCCGGATCACCGACCAATGCCCATTCACCTGTCTCAAATCCCCCTGCTGCTAACCTGCGAACCCAAAATATCTCCATCCCATCTGACATGGTTGGGTGCATCATTGGGCGAAGTGGTACCAAAATTACCGAAATTAGGCGCCTGTCTGGTTCCAAAATTTCTATTGCCAAGGCCCCGCACGATGAGACTGGTGAACGGATGTTTACTATCGTAGGAACCCCCGAGGCCAACGAGAAGGCTCTATTTTTGTTGTACAACCAACTCGAGAGCGAGAAGGAAAGGAGAGTGGGGAGGGAGGCTCAGCAGCAATCTGAGCTACAGGATTGAATATCATGACCCCAAACGTCATTATCCTACCGCTCGCCGGCATGAATTGAGGCTAGGATGAGATTCCTTCGATGTGGTAGACTGGTCTTCTTGTTTCACAACCTACTGCAAATTCCTTATCATCCTTATGGCCTCTTTTTGTACCCCCTCTCTCCCTTCGTCTGTCATGTCCGAGCCCATCTTTTCTTGAAACCATATTTGCTACCACCAAAACCATCCAAGCCATGACCCGCTTTCTTTTTTTGCATTGTCTCTCCGTTAATGCTCTTCCTTCCTTCCTATCATGTCTACGTAGCCGCTGACCTTTTACGATACTCCTTCTGTCGTACCACTCCCGCGTATCATACAACCGTCATCCAAAAATGCCATAAAATGAATTTCCCCCCTCACGTAGTCATGTGATGGCTTGTAGACTGCCCCTGCTAGAATTTGAAATTGAATCTCTATGTTGCCTCCTCCCCACCCTTCTCTTCCCCAGCCACCATCCCCCCAACAACCGTATGCAACCTATTACAATTCCCATTATGTTCAAGCTTATTCTCAGTCAATTTCAAATGCTGCTCATTGTCCCATTGCCAGTTCCAGCAACCAGTCCAGCCAAAAATCCAATTTCCCAATGCAATCTTGTTCGTCCTGGTATCAACCCGGTACTAGTCGATGCTCGTATCCTGCATGCACATTTACTGGCTCTAGCAAATCTGTCGAGATACATATGATGGATCGGCACCTCATCTACCCATCGGGATGGGAAAAGCGACAGAAGAAAAGAGATTGGGACGCAGATCCCAGCCTAAAAGGGTGTGTGAGACTTCACTCGTTACTCGACTTAAAATGGTCTCCCAATACTAAAATTCACAGAAAACCCATCCCAATTCAAGGCACCAACATTGTTCTGGACTCACCGGAAATTCTGGAGGCATGGATCGCGGAACGCAAAAAACGTTTTCCAACATCTGACCGGATTGAAAATAAGAAGCGCAAAATGCAGGAAGCAGTTGCCCGTGGCCAGCTCGACCTTACAGAAGCTGGTCTTGCCAATAAACGTCGAAAGGTTGAAAGGATTGATTCTTATCCAAAAAGGCGACAGGGTCAACCGACAAAAGGCCACCCACGAATTGGAAGGGATTCTGAGAAGGCCAGAGTATTAGACTCGGGGTGGCCTGCACGGGCACCAAAAAGCTCCCTACAGTTGGTGGAAAGGTTGGTATCACCTTCTGCGTGTTCCGAAACCGGGTCTTGTAGCGAAGCAGAAGACAACGAAGCACCTGAATGCCGCTCGTCGAAAATTGACACAGCGTATCCTATCGCTCTTCAACATTGTGTCGAAATCGACGTTTACGATCAAGCTTGTTCAGCCGCCACGGCAGTTGGGTCCAAGGAGGTTAGAAATTTCAAGCAGAAACATATTCAGCAACCTAAACCCCCTCTACGGAACCCGTTTGCTTCACGCCCCACACTTTTGCGCAATGTAACCTTTTTCTGACTTTTCCTTGTTGCCTATGCTTACTTGACTCATCAAAGCTTCTTCTCCCAGAAATACGCGTTACAATATCCAACCTTTCTCAAGCTATTCGATTCTTGGTGGACAACCATTTCCTTCACAATGTTGAGTTAAAACCGGGGCAAGCAGTCGAGCAAAACAAAATACAATTTTTAACATTGGATGGTGATGAGAAGCAGGTTTCCAGTGTTTAGATGCCATGAATAATATATATTCCTCTATAATAATGGTCTCATCGGCTATCGCTTGAAGACCCACTGTCACTTTCTGTATCGGTGTCCCCCTCGGCCATTTCGCTGGGGTCGATCTCCATTACTTTCTGTGTGACCTCGAAGCCAATGACATTGAGTGCGTCGCCAATTTCTTTCGCCTTCGCTGGTGCTGTGACAACAACAGCAACGGAGGAAGATGGTTTAAAAAGGGGCAGGAAATGTTTTTGAAGAGCTCGGAGGACGTCTGCCTTAGTAATGGCCTGGTATTTCTGCAACAGGTCTATTTGGTGCGTCCTTGAGACACCTTTCATTGCTTGGTTGGTGAACGATACCATGGCCTATGTCGCATTCAAATAATTTTTAACTCTAAAAAAAAGTAGAGGGCTCTTACAGCTCTGCCAGCGGTAGAAACGTTCTTTGTTACACCATATACAATGGTGCTTTTTGCAGCATCAAGCATGGTCTCGTCAAATTCAATCTAGGCACATTAGGTACCTCGAAAGCGCAAAAGGAAGGAACGGAAAACGAACCACGCCATCGACAAGGCCGCTGATGACTTTCGATGCTTCTTCAAAGGCTTTCATGCTATTTGAGCTCTGTTTACAGAGCTTCAAAAAGAGTCCCAAACATAAAAATGTAACTTACTCGATACAGTGAAAAGCTCATGAGTCCAGCTTCGACATCCAGAGACGCATACGCCCCATAAGCCAGTCCAGAGCCCCGGATATATCTCTGTCAACCTGTTGAAAAGACGAAAAAAACAGGAGTCCCGGTCTTGACTCACCCAGAAATAGTTTTCTGTCGCATTAAGAACTTCCAAGGCAACACGGACAGCAGGATATTCTGGGTGGTCGAAGCCCATAATTCCCTTCGTTGTGTGAGTGGCAAACGAACTCTCTATAGTTGGAAGGCTCATAACAATCGCCTGTGAAGATGGCACGTGAGAGAAGTTCGTTGTGGCTTTAATGCCTGACTACCTTTCGAGACATTCCCTTTCCAACATCACTTAGAGTTTCCGAGGCCCGAGGCACCGGGGATAGAGGTACATTCTGTCGAATTTTGTTAAGGAAGGATTCTGAGAATGCACAAGAAGCTTACTGGTATAGAGGAAGAGAAATATTTGGCCCATATACTCCTTGGGTTTTTTAGACCAAGAACGTTCCCTGTAACCGAGAATCTGATACCCGATGGCTCCGTAACTGTGAAAAGATGGAATTTATTAACAGAGACACGATGGATAGGAGATGCATACTGGAGCGCCTAATTTCTTCGAAGTTGGCTATAACTTCATTTGGGGCGTCTTGGAGAGACTTCGCAAGTTTCGGGATGAATTCGGCTTGAGGAAGTACCCCTCCCGAGCGAGACGTTGAATTTTCGGCATACAACAATGTAGCCCACAGGGAAGAGAGGACGTTACTACCATCCCTTTTCATCTCTGGTAAAGACTGTTGAATTTTGGCCAAAACGACTTGAAGTCTGTTCGATAGCTATGAGCACACGATAGTGCAGCATCAGAGAGAAGAATCCACACCTTTCCTCGTTAAATTCTGCTCCATACACCAAATCCTTCAACCAAGCAATGGCCTTTTCGTATTGAGCAATTTCGACCTTGATGCTGACCCGGAATGTATCGGAGAAAGAGTCTGATATACCCAGTCCAATTTCGTAGGACACGGTTTCATTGTCAAGTTGATTGATGACTTCCTCGTGCGATAGACGAATACCGGATTGCCTTTGGACTGGCAAAGAGAAGAACGATGATAGATATGCCGACATATAACTGATAGCAAAAACTTTTTGTCACTACAGGAGTTTATGAAAAAAAAAAAAAAAAAAAAGCTTACGGTCGAAGACGATTTGGCAGATTTGTCAAGTTGAAAAGAGAATGTATGGAAACAAAGTCTGACTGAAGGTGGAAATTATTACATTGCCTCACTAGAAGGTAATGCAAACTGACCTCAACGTGATCATACTGGACAAAGAATGGCAATTCTTGTCCATCGGACTGAATGTGCTTCAACAGAGAATCTTTAACAGCGGGGAAAGAGGGAATTTTGCGTCCGTGTCCCGGCTCCTGTACGCTTTGAACAGGGATCCAAGAAATGCTCTTCACATCCGGTACGGGAAACGAGGTCAGAATCTCGGTTGGAATAGGCCTGTCATGTTCAGCCTTAGCCATCTCTAACTCGGCCGCGGCCTTCTTGAGACCGTCTGCGCCTAGCTCGTAGACTTGAGCTGCTATTCTTGCCTTCTCATCCCTTTCCAACTTTTCGGCAAGACTTGCAGATGGTTTTCCGACAATTACGACAGAAGATGGCTCGACATAATACCTAAGTTTTAAGTTAGGTCTGGAAGGTAATGAAATGTACCATGCGCACTCACTTGGATAAGAGCTGTGTCCATTCGTTGCTAGTCCAGGATCGCAATGCGGAATAGGAATTTATTTCATCCATGGAAGAGTGTAATTCCGATCCGTCTTCGGCGCCATACAAGAAATCGGTGATGATATTTCCGGAGAAGGTGTCTCCCTTGGCAGACTCCAGTTTGCTGCGTAGCTGGAAAACCGTCAGTCAAGCTCTTTGAAATTTATGACGAATCTCCTTACCTGACGTTCATCCCGATTGATGACCATACCCATACGTTGCATGTCAATACCATCCATAACAATTCGCTGCAGGCTCGCTTTCAAATTTTCATTAAATGTGTCTAGGTGCTCTGCCGGAACCGAGCCAATGTAAATCGGCAGATTCACATGAGTTGCACGTGTGTCTTCGCTGAAATAGATATAAGAACTGAAAATAATATCTTGTATCAGAAATTACGGCGCAGCATAAATTAGAAACTGACCAGAGAGGAGATTCAATTTCAATAAATTCCTTGTTAAGAGGGGCGACTGCGGACGATGTGAGGTAAGTACCAAGGATGTCCAGTGCTTTTCTCTCAAGAAAAGCATTCGGAGGTGGACCTAAAAAATTCACGATAATTTCGCCCATACCTACCGATTACTGTGTCAATATATTGCTCAGATAAAGTAAATGTTTACGCGCTTTGATCTTGTTCCGGAAATTCCACGGTGTCCTTTATGGTTTTTGGTATGGGCTTCCGGAGGGCGCTTGCGGTTTCCACAAAGGGACGCTTCCAACCGGCGGGACGAGCGCCATGGTTTTGTTTGTGATCAATCAAGCTGGGCTCGATTTGTCCCTGGACGACTTGCAACAATGACAATGTCCCACTGGAAAAATTTCCCGCAACTATGAGAGCAAGATTATGAGGTACATAGTAACGTGAGTGGTAATCCCGAACTGCAACCTATTCAGCATCGGGGACTGTGGGCGCAAAGGGATGGATTTTACTTTGCTGAGGAGTTAAAACGCGCAGAGCATCCATCAGCCCGCCTGTTTCACTTCGATATCCACTACCAGGAGGATCGAGTAATCTTTGCAACCTGTTGAAACATCAGAAAATAAATCACGTTCCCTTTTTTTCGTTCAAGTCGCAGTTAACGAACTGAAGAGCCATAAGATCGCCGGATGTATTCTCCCTCCCTTGCATCTCACTGTAGACGACGCCGGAATCCTGCCCTTTGGGGTCAATGTGGTGAACCTGCACGATTCATACTGTGTCAAGCGTGAACTGTAGAAATCATGAAAATCATTGACCTCGGTCACAAAACTAGGTTTAATAGGGGTCAGGGTGATAATGCAAGATGCAGAAGGATACGCACCCAGAGTTTGTGATTGTTGGATATAAAATATGATCAACATATATAGGGAGCAGTTGGAGAAATCCTTGCTCTCCGGCGGTCGACACAGTGTACGCAGTATGATCTGTGTCCGTCCAAGCATTTGTTCCATTTGAAAATCCTCGATTGGCGAGGAGATCCAGGATACCCTTGTGGGGAAACTTCTCAGAGCCCATGAATACCAAACTGGAAATGGTAAGATCGAGGGAAATAATTCAGTAAAGAATGACTAACTGTTCCAGAGTGTGTGGACATCCAGAATCGTCGAAAACTTTAAAATGCTGAGCCATTCGAAAAGTTCACCAGCAAATGCGCTCACTTTCTGTTCCCACAACAAAATAACCGTTCACAATGGGAGCTGAAAAAATCGCGGTGAGGTTATAATGACGATCCAACCATTCGTATACTTTACCTTCGTAATCAAGATGAATGACAGTCAGACCAGTTACGCGGCTCCGCCACTTGGAGATCGCAACGTCGGTAAAATCCAATTTAACGCGTTTGATCAAGTCATAGTTCCCGAAGCTCTCCGCCGACTGAGTCATTGAAGTGGGAAGAGACAGAGGTGTCCTTTGTAAACCTGCGGCTGCGTCTGCTGTCCGGAAAAGGATATCTGAGTAATGAAGTTGCCTTGACCAAGAAATCCGAAGTGGTGTAAGAGTCTGGCGGTTGGCAGCAAAATGTCTCCACGTCGAAGAGAGTCGTTGCATAAAGGAATTAAATGCAACCCAGTTACGAGGAACCGCAACTTCAAGGATGCGACGATGGAATAAACAAACAAGTTCCTGCCAGTTGTTATGTAATACATGTTTCTCCTCCGAACTGTTGTATCTCATAGTAGGATCATGGACGCCCGTAAAGCCTACCAGATGACCCCCGAAGCTCTGGCACTGTCTTTGGCACGAAAAGAGAAGAAGCTCAAGCAAACACTGGAAGCCGCAGCAAACCCCCCACCTGCGCTACTGCTCACACGGGCATGGTTGACGGTAACCAGCCCACAACCCACAAGTCCAAACCGAGCGTTACCATTTCACCCAGTCAAAATTCTTACATGGAATGTCAGTGAAATCTCTTGCATCATGTCTGGAGAACTAACAAGATTTCAAGCTTCTTGCCCAATGTTTGATTAGTACGAGCAGGCATTTGTGTAATTTTCAAATATTCTCTGATCCAACCCAACTTACATATATAAAGGGAGAGAGTTATTTCCTACCAGTGACTGCCTGAAAGTAGCCCTCAGGGAGCAATGTCTCCATGAAGAAATTTTGAGGCAAAACTGTGACATTCTTTGCCTTCAAGTAATTATTTGCTTGCATCTTCCATATCAATGCCTAACTTTAACAGGAAGTTGACCGCTTGGAAAGGCTACTCCCAATTCTCGAAAATGCAGGCTATTTGCATCATTACGCAGCAGGTCCGAGAAAACAGCATGGATGCATGATCGCCTTCAAAAAAAATCTTTATTCATTGGTATCGGTTAAGGTGGTGTTTTATGATGACGAGCATGCTGGGAAAGAGGCAGAACCACAACGGATTGGTAGTTCCTTTAAAACAAAAAACATCGCCAACATCGTTGCTCTGCGGAGCAAAGGTAATGAAGCAGAAGGTTTAATTGTGGCAACAACTCATCTTTTCTGGCATCCCAGGTCAGGCCAGAGCCCAAAAGCCATTCAATTTTTCACTCATTTCTAATTTCTTCGTCAGGTATACATATGAAAGGATAAGGTTTGTTCTTGCTCTCCAATAAGTCTAGGTCACGAGGAATTGGATATTGGTACCAGACAACTTGCCATCCTCATACGAGAGACGACTGTGTTCAGAGAGCAAGTTTCAGCCAATTCGTGGCCCTGTGTAATCGCTGGAGGTACTTAATTTTATTTCCTGTCTCCCCACCAGAGAAAATTTTGCTGAATATCCGTCACATAGATTTCAACTTTGGACCGAGTGACCCTGCGTACTCCCTAAGTACGGGTGACCCCCTCTTGCCATCGCAAAAAGAAATGATACTCTCTTCTCGGGTCGTTCATGCAACACGAGATTCCAGCATTCTTGCGTCTTCTTCCAGCTCTGTTAAGCTTTCTGAAGACGATGAAGCTGAAGATGTCGACCCAGATCATAACATTGTAAATGCTCGTCTTGCAACTAAAGAAGATGATCTTCTGGACATTCCTGAAATTGTTGAATGGTTCTCAACGCTACCGGGACTCTGTAGCGCATATAACGAAGGACTATATAAAGCCCGGAAACTGGGAACAGTGATTCCAACTTATGGCACCCGAGTTAAACTCCCACCAGGAAGGCAAGGCGCTACTGAGCCCGAATACACAAGCTATACACATTATTGGAAAGCAGTTCTGGGTGAGAACTTTGTTTCTTGATGGCATTTCCACTGACAAAAAGGATGCACCCAGATTATATCTTCTTCCTCAGTCCACCAGAAAAACCTGTCGAGGTCACAGGATTGTTGACACCTCTTAAGTCGGAGGATTTGGAACCTGGCCTGCCTCAGAAGCGAGTTTCGGGAAGTGATCACACCGCATTAGTTGCTGAAATAAAGTGGGAGATAAAATGATTACTGGATCGGCTATTAAAACAGTGTCAGTCATCATACTTGCTGCTGGTTAAAAAGTCAATTGTATCAAATGAGTGTGAAGCACAAATAGAACGATGAATGTAAAATAATAACAGGTTGCTATGACTGTCAAAAATCCACGGGCGTTTTAGAAATGGATGTTTGGAAAAGAAAACAATATCAACCCCGAGTAGCTCTGTCAGACCCTGCTAGAAGACTATCAAACAAACCACCTGCTGACGTCTCATTTCGTAGCTGAATCATGTAGACAATCCCTGTCCGGGCTCCTTTATCGCTGAGCTCAATAGCTACGCCTGTTTTCCCTACACGTTCCACTCCATCGGTGAGAACAATGGTCGAAATTAGGACGGACTTGTCCTTGTTATCAGCTTCCACAACGAGTTGCTTGATGTTTGTGGGTTCCTGGCGGTATAGTTTCAATTTCGCAGATCCCAGAGACTTCCATTGGGCGTGGTGTTGCTGCAGAAAGACTTTGCACTTCATTTGCGCAGAAATCGTGGAAACCACAGGGCCCAGATGTTGTGGTTGTTGTACAGGTGAATTGGGTGGACTTGGCTCATTCATTGGTATGGCCATTGACACCGCACGTGCTTGTGCTGCTGAAGGTAATAATGGACGTGCCTGAGGTACGTGGAGCCCACCAACACCTCCACTGGTAAATGAGGTATTCGTTGGCATGAAATTCATACCATTGGGGTGTTGTCCAGGGGGAAAGGCGGGTAAAGGCGGATGATTAGGATTTTCGTGTTGGGAATACTGAGAACCCAGGGACCGAACAGATGGGGATTTATGGATGTCATGTCGGAGAGATGGCTCAGAAGGTGGCCTGGGAGGGGGGAAGCCATTTTGAGGCAAGTGCGGTTGCGATCGAGAGCTGGGATTGAGGGGATACATTTGTTGTTGATTCGGAGGACCACTCCCGTTAAACGGAATTCCACCGTAGTGCGGATTGGGTGGCATGAAGCTTGGACCAGCGGGAGAGTCGTTGCTAGGCCCTGGAAGGAAACTTGTACTTCTCGCAGGGGGGATAACAGGATTCGAACCAAAGGATTGACCCCACTGATATGGTTGAGCGGAAACTGAAGGACGAATAAAAGGCGCTCCAGGGTTTGGAGGTAAGCCGGATGAGGGATCTAATCGAAGTTTGCCATCAAGTGGGAGAGGTTTGCCGTCCGAAGTTTCATAGGCTGGTGGGGGTCGTTCTTGCGAGCTTCCAGGCTGTTCAAATTTACTTGGAATGGCTGGCGACAGTGACCGCTGTCCTTGCGGGCTCATGCTTCCCACTCGTTCGCCGAAAGCTGCACTTAGTGGAGGTACGACGGTCCCATTGTTGGATTGCAAGCGAGGGAAGGCATTGAAGGTTGGCATTGGAGGTGGCGGTTGTTTGGATGGTGGCGGTACTGTACAGGCCAGTGGTCTGTCAGTCTATATCCAAAACTGATTTTGGGGACTTACCAGAGCCAGAAAATTCAATGCAATCCTTGAAATGGTTGAGAAGGACTTCTCGTCCCTCCCTAGACGCCGTTTCTAATATTAGGATCTCTTTTCTCATAATGGCTACCTGGATGGCGTTGTCTGTCCGCGATAGACACATGTAAGAATAGATATTACGATTAAATTCAATGCAACTAACCTTGTCCATTGACTTCCGAAGCCCGCAACACCTTTCCTGCAAGAGGTGGGTAACAGAGCCACATATCAGCACCTTCACGGCCAAATTTCTCTCGGTCCTCAGGTAGCATTCTTTCACACACAAGGAATAAATCTGATAAAAGGAAAACATGACCTTGATGATGAACAACTTCTACACCGGTGGCTCGTGGGGTAAACCGAATGACAACATCGACCGAGGCGCGCAATTCACGAGTGAAAACCAGTGAAGGAGGAGACATTTGTAGTTTGACGGCCTAAAAGAAGGTGAGAGTGTTGTAACTTGAAAAAGGGAAACATACCTTCGGTGTCATTGTAAATATATCAATAGTACGTTCTGTGGCAAGTCTCCGCTCCAAATCTGAAATGGGCATCGCAAGGGTCTGAGTGGAGGCTCGACTGAGGGATGTCGATTCGGATTCACGAGAAGAACGCTCTCTGCAAGAAGAGTAAGTGGTTTAATCCACACAAACGAATACCGACATACCCTGCAGAAACGCTGCCATGATTAGAACTTGTCTCACTACCCGTCTTGGAATCTTGCTCAACTGAACGCAATATGGCAGGGGGGGCTAGTGGGCTCAAGGTCGGGTTTCGCATATCAATAACAACTTCATCAACAGTTTCCACTGGGGCTGCTATGGTGGTCGCTGCTGCTTGATCTCCTACTCTGAGGGTACTCCGACTTTCCAAGGTGTCCATAAGATTATTGAGTGTATCCACGGCGCTAACGAGGAGCCGATTGTCAGTGTTCTTCAAGAGACGGTTGTAAAGCTTGAGATAATATTTCAATCGGGTCTTTGGAAGGAGAAATAGGGAATCAAGCGTCCATATTCCGGAATTCAATGGAGCAGGATTGGTGGATGAAAACTGTACAAGGATTGGACCCAGTCGTGGATTGGATTGGACAGGTTGCCATGTGTCGAAGCCGCAACAATATTTGGCACAGTAGGTTTCATATGGTTTCCTAAGGTCTTCAATCTATCGAATGATGAATAATCTTGCCGCAAAAAAATAATATTTCATCTTTTACCCATTTAATGAGCAATCCCCCGAGTTCACCTGCTGACTTAGGATCAGCACTGATATCTTTCAGTTTCTGTCTTTTACGTAAGTAGCGATCCCAGCAGAAGTAGCCATGGCATACAACATGGAGGCCACGATTGGCTTTATAAATCCCTTCAATACTCCTAAACATCGAGTCTAGCTCAGGTGGGGGCAGATTTGATCGGGACCATGCAGCAGCGACTTTCTGGGAGACATTCAAATCAAGATACTCGTGGACAGGGTGGACTAACGTACCCGGATGATGCCAGTTAGCTGATCTACGAAAGCCTTCTCTGTATCGACCAGGTCTGTGAGAGGGTTGGCCTTCTTGGGTTTGGAATCTGTCGCGGAGGGGGTAGTAGGAGTGGTTGGGGTCATAGGCGCGTTCAGGCCTAAAGGGGAAGAGTCAATCGGGTAGCACGCAGCTAATTAAGAATCCACTACCTGCAAGCGAGCTCGACGGGGGCAAAGTCAATGTCTGAAGGCCAGAAGGAGAGTCTACGGATTTCTGGGGGAACTTCGGCGGCAGAGGTGGTGGGGGCGAAGGAAGGTCTTGAGCTCCAGGAGAGGATGGCCGCGAGAGGGAGTGTTGGTCTATAGGAGAGGCACTCATAATGAAAGGAGGGGGGGGCAACGACGACGACGACGAGCTCGAGCACCACTCACAGCGAAGTCAAGATTGCAATCATTTTTCTGTGTCCAAGAGGCACACAATAGTTCTCATCACGTGTCCCCTAAGCACGTTGCCTACAACTCCCATGGCTGACGTACCCAACAAGAACACCAGCGTTCTCCACTACAATGTCAGATGGATGGACGGTGTCTTTAAGTCCAGGACTACAACAGAGGCCCTGCTTTCTCCACAGCGTGAAGCTGGAAACCTAACTACCCATGACTATGATGCCTCCATTAGCTTCCTCCCAGGCTACCACCGCCGCTATCCTGTTTGTCATTAAGTTGCGCCATTCTTTTTTCCTGCCAGCTCATGTGGTACTTCAGGTACTGGGCGCCCTTGCGGCAATAACCTTAGTCTTTGGGTTCCGAAACCCGAAATGGACCCAATTGAAAACCCACACCGTCACCTTTACTGCTGGGCTAGGTGGCTTCACCTTCGGAAGACTGGCCGTCATTTCTGCACACTACAACTATCTGCGTTCTATCGAAAACCCTGCCGGTTTTAGAAAAGCTATGGAAAATATCCAATCTGAACTTGGGGCGCCAAAGGTTGGTCTCGTCATCGCGCGTGCCTATCAACCTTCTTTGGATGATGATTACACCAATCAAATCCCTGACGATGGTAATAGACATCATTTCTCCTTATATTCTCCTCTGAACCTTGTGGTGCTCTATTCCAGGCTTACAGCTGATACTTCCTTCCTCGATTGCAGAATCCTCCCAATCTAAACCCTCCGACAAAGAACGGAGTAAATGGGAACAAATCCGAGCCGCAAACAAACGCACCACCCATAACTCTTCATGGGATACTCTCCGACAAAAGCACGAAAGAGAAAAGGTGAACTCCCGCAGTGGAGGAGCAGACAACCCTGAAGCTGAAAAATCAGACATAGACAAGTATGCAGCCAATGGAAAATTTGACAGATAAAGTGATGGGTCGGGCAGCACAGCACAAAGTAAATATTCTGTAACTCCTTTTTTTTTTTTAAAAAATCCCATCCCAGTATGGCTTACATTATATATATATAAAAGATACAGGTATAGAAATTTGGAAATCTGGATGGCCATGGAATTACAACAAAGCAATGATGTAACAGGAATACTGTCCGCGATTTAGAGACCGGATTTTCACAAAACGTAGTTAGCTGGTGAGTCCGAGGTATCGCTTCTTGGCCAAGTTGTCCCTGCGAGGGATGCATTTCCACTACTAGGGGAAACAGGGTGGATTGATAGGACATGCCCTGGTAAGGTTTGTCGTTCAAATGGTGGACTGACTGGTAAAGGTGCCGTCCCCACGCCTTCCTCGGTGGGAGGACGGGGAAGCTCATCCTTTCTGAACAAAGTTGTATGAGAGAATGGGTATAACGGGACGCCAACTTCTAAGGGCTGCTTTTGGGCTGTCATCCGGACGATTTCGCGCATAAGACCCTGTAACAGCCTCTCTTGCCGTGCTTGAAATAATGTCAGAAATTGACTGGTTTATTTTTGGGGGAGTCTTAACATACTGCCAATAGGGGACCGTTGGCCGTATTCCATCATAGCAAAGCTAGTTATTGTGCTTGAGTGAGATACTTTGAAACATGTTCAAAATTTCTTACCGTAACACATTAATCTCACCCCAGACGGTTGATTCCCTTTCCGAATCATTGATTTCGATGAAATACTTGCAAAGCTGAACCTGAACAACAGCGGCAAGGTACCAGCAAATCTGATGAAAAGCGATCAGCCCACACTTTGCTCAGGTGGAAAAGAGGAGAAAAAGGAAGGCATACCGTTACAAATGGATGAAGTCTGGTTATGTCCAAAGATGTCGCAGACAATACATAATAGGCCCCGAGGATACATCTCGCAGAATTGACACAGCGAGCGGTTGACACATTTTGCGGGTCAGTAAAATCAATGTATGGGTTATGAAGAGTGATTGTTGCGCTGCATGTTTCCTTGAGATCCTAAATCCACCTGAAATGAGAGAACATACGCATGTGGAATAATGTGAACCATGTATAAGTCTGTGTCCAATGAACTGCCGTCGGGTACGTCGGTCACGCCAGTGTTGTTCCTGTAAATCTGTGGCAAGCTTTCCAGGAAATCAGAGCAAATCAATTTATCAATGTCTTCAAACCCTGGCAAGAAAAAAGGATTTTGGTTCTTGCTTGGGGCGGTGGGCGCCCTCAGATTGCCTCGAACATTGAAGTCAGTCACTTTGCCAAATAGCATGACAGATTTGATAAGGAGAAGGAAGGAGTCCGTGTACTGGGGAGGATGACGAGTGAAGAAATCAGATGAACAAAGATCCTGCGGGTTGCTTGGTATGGGTGACTAGAAAACCAAGTCAAATGAGGTGAGATCTCGATTATCAAAAGTCAACACACCTCAGACTCAAAGTCGTCAGTCCTTAAGGGTAGCTCAGTCCCAATATCTCGTTCGTCCACAGCATGAATCCAGCCTCCGACAGATGCAATGCGGTCGAAGATAATGGTCATCCACCAAGTTCGTCGTCGTGATTCAAGGTCGCGCAGGTCTTTGGGCGGCGCAAGATATGCACCTGGCGAATTGTTTCCATGAGTAGAGAATGTACCTGGGTAATTCAGGCGCAACGGGACAGCAACTCTGGTTTGGAACGCGGCAAAAATCCAGACTTCCACCCAACGTCCTTCCTGATAAAAGTACCAAGAGAGAAGAATACAAGCTTGCATTACAGAGAATATATCCTCTCCACTGGCCATTGTTTTGTCGATGTATTGTCGGGTTTTGCTGGCGTGGAACTCCGCGAATTGATCGCGGCGTGTTCCATCAGGTAATGTGACAATATTCTGCGGCGACCACCTAGAGCCGGCAGCGCACTGCTATCTCGGTCAGCAAAACTATTGACCCGTCACAAAAAATCACTCAACAATAGCGTGGAGGATGGCGGAATGTGGGAAACCCGGATCGCGAGGAGATAAGTGCATAGCAGCCAAAAAAGATGGCCTGTGCAGCACACGAGAGCCGCACGGATCACACCGAAAGAAAATATCAATGCTGGTTTGACATTAGTTTTCGCGAAACGATCTTACTTTCCCTGTAACTTACTAATGATTTAAGGTGGCAGGGTCTGGAAGGTCAGGATTCCAGCCAGAGAATAATAAATCCATAAAAGGATCAGAATTTGATTTTGCGCTGACGTCTTGTAGCTCAGGACTTTCACTTGCACTGCGAAACCGGGATCCGGGGCTGTCGGGTGCAATGAGATTCATTAAGGCAAGGGATGCATGTGGCAGAGTGATTCCGCCAGCATCAGACTGACGACTCAGGGATCCCGCTGTAACGGTAGGAGGTGTCACTCGAATAGGACGAGGAGAACTAGACCCAGCTTGCTTTTCATAAAGCATGCTCTTGAGTTGTGCTAAAACATTCGTGAATGGCGAAGCAATTGAAACGAATGTCAGTTGACTCACATATCTGATTCTCCAGATCCTTTATCTTCTCGACGGGATCTGTATCTGGGGCAAGTGTGAGGCCTTCCACCGGATCGTATGAACATTGCGGTTCTGTGGGGTGACTGGAATAATTTCGATTGTGATAAAAGGTCAACAACGAGGACAACGAGAACACATACGCATAACCAACAGGGGCTGGCACACTGACGGTGGATTGCCATTGTCTTTCAGGAGGAAATTCATCGAAAAATACCGACCAAGACTGTAGGGCTCTCACTTTATACAAGTACTGCAATGCGGACGAGCAGCATCGCATTTCTATGGCGGGTCAAAGTTAGTATAAGCGCGCAAGCAAAATGCCAAAACTCACAAGCTTTCGTTTTCGACAGGAACGACAAGCCTATAAAGTGTTCCAGTAAAACTGAGAAGTTAAGGGTGATGCCATATACCTGATTCCTGCGAAGGGCTGGCCTGGTTGTACTTGTACTGGGAGCTTTGGGCATTATGACTGCTTGAGAGGACGATCTGTCGCTTTCCCGATCGATTGTGGGGATGGAACTGGGGTAAAGGCGCGTCAGGATGAGCACGAGAACCAGGAATAAGACCTCGTAGAGACTTGGTATGAGGAGAAAGTAGCAGCAGAAAGAATGGTGGGTAGTACCCCCAAATTGATCGGAGTTAGGTAACTTGACCTGAGTATGATTGCAACCATTCTAGGTATTCAGCTAGAAACAAGCTGCAACTGTCTCAAAAAATAAAATGGGGTTCAATTTCTGCAACACCTTTTCATTCATTATTTTTGCTACTGCAAGTTCAGGATGTAGAATTTGCACTACGACAAATATATTCATCCGAGTGGTTGGTCTGGGCCTCTGGACACACACCGATATGCCCGACCGCGGAGCCTGGCTGAGAAAGTTCTTTGAATGAACATTAACCCTCTTCTTTTTAAGGGAGGTATTATGGATGAACACTATGCAGACCCTTCGCGTGTCCAAGGATTAAGAATGTAATCCATCGAAACAGCTTGGCAAAAGATTGAGTAGTGTGTACTAGACCACTAGGAGTACTAGTAGGTACATAAATTTAAATAAGTTGGAGACTATCGATCAAAATCAACTTCAGGAGAAACCTAGGATCTATGATCTTTATGAAGTGAATAAGGACTGAGTCCTTCGACAGAGTAAATAACCCACAAGATGGTAGCCACGACACGGCGAGTGTGAGCGAGATGTCTGAACTCCGTCAGATAGATGCCTATGTAAGGAATAATATGAGTGCGTGTTTCGTCAAACAAAAAAAAACAAAAACAAAAAAAGACCTTGCCAAGTTCCTAGATTCAGACGTCCATCTGTGATAGGGATGGAAATGGAAGAACCAACAAGAGAGGCTTTAGTATGCGAAACTCTGATCGCGGGCATGACATCAGCCGCAAGAGTAAACACCAGTGGATGTGCTCACGAATCACTAAAGAGCCATGAACATCTATTCCGGAAAAAAATAGACACAAGTACCTACTCTGCGCCTTCGTCTGTATGACGCCAATTCAAGGTCTCGGGGACGATATTGTCCAGTGCCATATCCATGTCTGTGATCAACCAAGACCGTGGCATTGATTTGCTTAGAAGAGACGAACTTTATAACGGCTACCTTTTCGTACATCTAGTAAGATGTTCAAGTTATCCTCTACAACGATTTAGACAATCCCATACGTACGTACCCTTGTCATAATTTTCGTTCACAGTTAATGCGGCTGATGTATGTTGACTTTCAAGTCCACGAGGTTTAACTTTAAGAGGCCTGCAGTATCTTAAAGCCCGTAGACTGAACGCACATGAAAAGAAACAACATTCCAACCTGTTCCGTGTGCAACAATCAACGAGTTAACTCAAAGTTTTAATACATATCCGAAAAAACTTACCTTCACACCTTCGAGCCCCAGGCGAATCTGCGCAACCACTTCATCCGTAACCAAATGACAGCCTTTGGCCCTTTTCGCCAAAGTGAAAGTACTTTGCCAACCCATAGTTGCGTGTAGAATTGATGTAGAAGGTAGAAGGTGGTACTTTTAAAGGGTAGTTATTACATTACATAAGGCAGTTTACATCTGTATTTCAGTGTATCCTTATATTCATTCATTCACCGTATCGCTTGATTCTTTCACTCCCCCCACGATTGCCAGGAACATTACGATTTCTACAATGGTTGGCGTAATGCCCCTTTTCCCCACACTGAAATCAAGCATGTAGTGCTGGAAAAGCAAGTAAGAGACATTTACACACCTTAAAGCAAAGAACGTCGTCTAAGTTCCGCCGTGGAGGCCCTGCAGAATTCAAAGAACCACCAGAAGTTCCACCAGAAGGGCCTCTATCAAAGTCAGCATAGCGCCCATAACCTGGAGGAGGAGGACCTAAATCCTTAGCGGATGGTGGCGAAGGTGGGTCATATGCTTTTGAAGGGGGTAGATGCGGATTGGGACTGAAAGAATAAGTTAAGATCGGTTTTTCATCATCTAAGGTGGAACCACGTACTGTCCCTTTGTGCAGTCCGATCCCAAGGGGCAAAAGCCGGTCAAATATAACTGACATGCAACTTTTCTTATATGTTTTCTGGGACATGAAGGACCTATATCTTGTCAAAAGGGATTCACAGAATGGGGAATCAAACACACCTAGCTTGCAGAATCCTCGGTTATAATCAGGACATTCAACGCGGCGCTCTTTTGGATGCGCATATAGACACTCATCTCCCGCAGAACAATAACCATACTTTGCGAACCACCAACATTCGGGCATTCTTCGCAGATTGTATTCATGCAGAAACTCGCAGGCATCGCCTTTTTTACATAACCCACGTAGCCAATGTTTGCACACAGTCGAAAGACGTTCCCTGTCGCGTGGGTGTGTTGGCAGCTGTCTCGGTGGTTGAAAGTTTTGAACAGAGGGTGATGTGTGTCGTAGAGGACAATGTAGTGGTCCGAGAGGGCAACCCGCGGGAGTTAGTGCCAAGCGGCATATTTGATCATCTATGTAGTGTAAGTTAGTAAAGAAGTGGGTATTGCAGAAAACTAGGTCATGACCTTTGTCAAGCTTCAGGCCAAGGTCAGCTTTGATGTGCGTTTCCGCAGGGAAGTTGTTTTGATGAAATTGAGGGTTTATTACGTCTCGGAGGGCTGATGGGCCAGCTAGAGAATTGGTGGTGGTCATTTCCAATGGTAGATGGCTGGCCAAGCACACTTCGACTTTATTTAAGCAAAGGTCGCTGACTCAGCACCACTGCTCTTGACCAATGACTCCCACACAGGAACGACCATCCCGTTCCCTCGATTGCCAAATTGTTCTTGAAGAGGAAGAGTATACCGAAGCTCTTTCAAAGATTATTGCCCGCGATTTCTTTCCGTCTCTCGTTCACTTGGATGCCACCAATGGATACCTCGATGCGCTGCAGACCAGTGACCCGCATCTCATCAATGCTTCTGTTAGGCGTCTTGAGGAAATAACTTCCACCCCAGCCTCGAGGCGTTGGGCGCCATTACAAACACCCTCGCAGACACCATTTGGGCTCGCAGGGAAAACTCCTTCAATGTTTAAGGAGCCATCACGGAAACGGGCAAGGTATGAGACAGATATGAATTTGGATAACTTCCAAGCTCGTTATACCTCCGAAGACAACTCCAGTTTTACACAAATACTTGACCAAGAAAACCGGGTTCGCAAGGAGAAATGGGCTTGGGCCTGGGATGCCCAGAAACGCGTCGAAAACCAGCAATCAAGAATGATTGAGAACAGGACGACCATGTTAATAGAATCTACCACCGCCACCGGCGTCAGGGAGAAGTTTGTGATTGAGGCACCGAAACCTGTCGGCCTAATTACTACTGGTCAGGATAGTTTATCTGAGAAGGAAGGACTTGGAGACGAATCAGAACAGCCTCTCGTTGTTGCAAAAAAGGTTACAGAAGATGTCTCACTCGATATCATGGCCCATCATAAGGATACACGACCAGCTGGTGTAGACGGCTGGAAATTCAAGGCGAGACCCTTTTCTATTTGCTAAGACGATCCACTCAAAGCACCATCCAGGCTCGCAATTCCCTCATGTTCGCACCAGATGCTGATAGTTCTCCCTACCACCGACCGGAATCTGTTCAAGTTGATGTGAATCCCATGGGTGTCATTTATACGAGCACACGATTGCCAGAACACGAACATAGGGTTGGAGACTCCAACTCCATCTCTGCCCCTCCTAGTCCCACGAGGAGCCGTATTGACGCTGCAATTACTGGAACGCCTTGTGAGCTTATTGATCGAATCTCCTTTACTTGGTGCTTACCTCCAATAGATCCCCCCAGCTCCCCCAAAAAGCAAGGGTTCTCACTTGTCCCCAATCTTCCTTCACCAAATCCAGCTGAACTTGGCCCTGCTGCAGTGAAACACCTGATGACATGGGGCACTCTCAACTCGACACCAAGAATAATCAGTGAAACTGACGACCCCAGGGATTTACGCACTCCTTTCCACATCCCAGCCATCACTACCAGAGAGGCGGTAGGTCACAAGCTGGCCGACAGCGCTTCAAAAAGCTTGCGAACCAAAGCAGACATGCTTGGTTCGTCTAACCGCTTAAAAAGCGCGAAAGTATCTCTGTTGGCAAAGAAAGGGAGCATGGCACCTCCGTCATCGACACCTAGGCGGGCAGAGGCTTCTGGAAATTTAACGCCTGCTGCTCGTCGACTCTTACAGAGGACGACAGTGGGAACAGCAGCAAGTAGGAGAGCTGAAGTAATGGAACGACATGCTTGGAACCCAAGTAAGAAAGGAAAAGAACGGGATTTTGACCGCGTGCGATGGACGCCAACCCCCACTTGAGTTAGTCGAAGTTGAGATAGAAAAACCTTTTTTGAGGTATTCAATATCAATAACGGATTGATTGAAGACCTACTTAATTTCAAGGGTAATATGCAAACTTAGACTGCAAAACTATATTTTGTATAAACATGTACTATGAGTAATCCACCTTCCTGCGCTTAGCTTCGGGAGGAAGTTCGTCGTTTTTGACAGTTGTGGGCTCCAAGTCCTTCTTGTTGGTGCTGGCCGTTGGGTATTTCGTCTTCTTCTTGACCAGAACGACGCCCTTCAATATTTTCTTGCCTTCTTTTTTCGTTGGGGGCTTGGGTTTCGGTGGGGCAAAGGAAGAGGTCGCCACAGATGGTGGGTTATTAACAGCACTTGTCCGGGCTGCGACCGCCCTGGGGTAGGAGTGAGAAAGAGCAATAAAAATTATGCAGGAAGCGCACTCTTTGAAACTACGAACTTCTTCGCCGTCCTTCTCTTTGCGCTGCCGTTCTTCCGCTTCTTGTCGCTCGCGTATTGAATCCAAGAACATGATTTCATCCTCCTCGAGAGCTCGAAATTGATTGGCTGAGAGGGAGTCAGGAATCGCCTCGGAATTGGAAGAGGATTCAAATTTACCAAGTTTGGTTTTTTCCTCCCATTCTTCCTGCTTCGCTATCTGGAGTTGACTTTGAGCAGATGAGGATGGAAACGGGAAGAGAGGTAGACCTTATTGGCAGCGAGTTTCTATGCGTTGTATCGAGACCAAGAGCAAGAAGTGAATACTACAAAATGGAATGAGTATATTTATATACTACTCACTTCTGCGAGCGAACGTCCGTCATATGCATCTTCTTGTTGCTGTGGAGGAGGTTCCTGACCGAGTCTGTGAAAATGAGCGACAGCGCGGACGAAATGGGAAGGGTAAGACCAACCTGGCGTATGCGGCCTTCCACTGCTCTTCACGGCGCAGCTTGACTGTTTCTACCTCGTCTTGGGTAATAAATCGGGAGCCGACGACGCCTGCGGAGAGGGAGGGAATTATTGATTCTTCCATGTTGTGGTTGACAGAAAGAGGCACTGGATCCGTTCTGTGACCCTCTCTCTGAGCACCACCATGTCGTCTCGTCAACGTCCACCATCGTTCCCGTCCACCGTCAGCCTCACAAACGCAACTAGCCTTCGTAGCTTTCGACGCCCGCCGCCACCCGTCACCACTGTCGTTACTTCCCCTCGTCAGTCTGCCCTAAGGCTTTCTTTATTTCCTTACATCTTTCTTTTCTAGCATGGGCACGCGACGAGCCACCCTCACCCAAAGAGCAAATGAGCTCTACCCACGAGCGAGCCCATCCAAATGACTCCCGGATGTCTGACGTTGCTTCGTTCCAATCTAATCCCTCGGAAGTTGGCTCTCGATGGTGGACATTCACTCCTCGCACACGACCTGAAACATTCGATCTTCTCCCGAGTTCTCAAAAACCTGAAAAAAAAACTTTCCGGGATATCTCTCTTTCATGGATGCCCACATCTTCTAGTCAACGAGAGGGTGCCGGCTTGAATAGGAAGGGCCAGGAGAAGGACTCGGAAGGTGCAAACCCTTACCTGTCCATACCCATGCCCGTTCAACTCCCTCTACCCAATACCATGGCTCATACAAACACCCCAGGGTGGGACACACCTTGGACCTCAAGATCAGCTGCTCAAGGCCCAGTACGACATTCCGTAAGAGAAGACTCCTACGAGTTTCAAGATGATCACTCCAGCGATAGTAATAACGATCAATCGCCGTGGAGTCGCCGTCGAAAACAACTCCGTTCGTTTATTCTCGTCAATAGCTATGTTCCTTTAGTGGGTATTTTCACCTTCCGTTTTCAATGGTTGTGACAGCTTTGAAGCTTTTCAGGTTCATCAACATTGCATTCACCACAGCAGCACTGGGGATGGCCATCCGAATACGAAACGTCGAAATCCAAAATAATGCAACTGGCGCCCTTGGTAGTTCACCGTGAGTTCCAGCACCATCGGCTGTGCTCCATCAACGCTGACTTCGGCAACAGCACTGTGGTCATTATTTTTGCACCGCTTACCTTGGTGCATGTAATGGCGGCAATTTATGTACGTGGTCTCAAAATATCTCCGACTCGCTATTGATGGCATCCTCCTAGCTTGAGTACTTTGGGCGACCTTTGGGTCTCTGGAGAACATCAGCCAAGCTTGCGCATACGCTGTCAGAAGTCCTCTTCATCTGCGCATGGTCTGCCGCACTGTCGCTATGTTTCGACAACTTTTTTACTTCCCTGATACCGTGCGCTTCGGCATCCGCCACAGCTTGGTACAACCAACTCCCTCGCCCTCATGATGACATCCCTGGATTTGAGGGTAGTTTGGGTGACCACATCTGCGACCAACAACTTTCCCTTATATGTCTCGTTGGCGTTGGACTGATTGCGTATTGCTCGAACCTTATAATTAGCCTCTATCGGGTATTTGAGAAGGTGAAATATCATCCTGTTCAGCCACATACAACCTTCCGAAGACGGTGACACTTTGGTCACTCGGCTTTGAAAATCCCTTGATTCCATACATTGTACATTTTGCGACCTCTATTGATATTCTAATACCCAATATCCGCATCAAATTATTATACCTACATGCCAACTATGTACATGCTTTTGGTTTTTCTTCATTGATTTGAAATCACTCTCCCACGGAAGTCAACTCTTGTTCTTTCCTCTAATCGAATCCTTGAAATGGTGAGTTCAAGAAAGGCTTGTATAGCACCCTCTAATTTATTTAGCCAAAAGCACTTTCTGTTCGTCATCCAGCCCACCATGCCTCCATCAGGCTGCCCACGAAGGGTACCACGGACAAGCAAAACATGATCGTTGATAGAACTCAACCTGATGCACCCGTTCAACAGAGTAAAAAACTCAAAAAAGTTGAAAAGCGTCATGCCTTTTTGCAAAGTAAGTAAAAGGTCACTCTCAAGAATACTATTGAATATTTGTGAAATATCTGACAGAGCTGGAACCAAGTATTAAGCAAATCTCGAGATCTCATACAAGACACTTGAAGCAACAAGCAAGGCATCAACCAGGCGATGGGTTGGATAGTCTATATACTGGAATAGCAACGCTAGATGAAGAGACAGTACTGGAAAGGGAGGCCTTGTTGACTGGTGCCGAAAATGAACTAGTCTCGAGATCCCATTCAAGGCGTCTGAAGCGTAAGGCAAAGGAGCGACTAGGAGGCGGATTGGGTGATTTACACAACGCGATAGAAGCAGTGGCTGGTGTCTTGTTGACGGACGATGCTGCGGAAGGTAAAGCGAGTCCGAAGCCATCTGCACCACCTACGATCGGGAAAACTTCCTCGTCTACTCTTTCCAAGTCTCAAAGGAAACACGTTTTGTGAGAGATACATCTCCCTTCCATTGTATGGTGGCTAAAGCTTTCGCAGAGAACTTGAACGTCTCAGACATCCTTTGATCCTGAGCAATTCTGAATTTAGATCAAATCCTTTCCAAACGATACGGACTCATGCCCAAAATACAATACTTCGAAAGGGGACCGCAGCATGAGGCTCGATTACCACACTCAAGCTCTTGCGACAATATACCTACAAATTGATTAGGCCATTGTTGAGTGGTTTCCAAATAACAAACGGACACACCTGTCACCTCCAGGATTAGAGGGAACCACCGTTTAGTAAAGGGTATCTTAATATCATTCTGTACAACTGCCTGGTCATCTCCAGGATTGCCTCTCAATCCTTCTAGTCAGCCCTTCTAGTTCTAAATCGGCAGTACAAAAGAAACAATGATATAGCTGTTAATCATTTTCATTAACACTCATTCCAGCACTCCATACGGTGCTTCCACTACTCCCTCCAGCACTCCGTCTACCTTTCCTGCTTGACCTTCGCGCAATTTCAGTGAACCCCCCACCCGATCCTCTGGCGATCTCTGCGCTCAAGTCGCGCTCACGGGCATCCAGGGCTGCAAGCGAACTTTCAGCTTCTGCATGCTCGAGAGCTTCCTCTGTCAAGTTCAATGGGATGCGACCACCTTGATGTAGTGCAGAGGTTGCAGAGTGCATCGATGAAGAGTCAGAAGTGTCAACGATATTTTTCGAACCAAATAGAGAGAAACGCCGATTGCCTTTCGTCGATGGAGTAGTCGCAGTCGAGGTTGGATTGCGTTCCATCTGTGGTGGTGGTATTGTAGAACTTGGCTGTGACTGGGCGGGTTGAATTCCCATCAGTTTCATGGTAGCATGTAAGCGTTCTCGTTCCTTCTTGTCTTCTTCATCCTCCAGGTTGTCAAGTTTTCGGGCACTCGTGACAGGGACCGCTCCAGGTTTCAATGTTAGTGGGCGGAGATTCGGCGATGGTTCAGGTTTTTTTTCAGCGTTGAAAAGAGAGAAAGATGTCCAATCAAAGGACAGCGACCGGCGCTTAGCCTTCGTATCTGGTCGTGGATTCGGTGAACTGGTTTTTATTTCAACACCAGAGTTCGATGAAGAACGCCCGAAATTTACCGACTGTGGCCTCGGTCGTGATTGACTAAACGGAAGTGATGGAGAGGCATTGGGGTGGGGTATAGCAGTAGAAGGAGTTGGCGGTTCCTTGTCATAGTCGACTGCCAAAACGTGTTCAAAACCCTCTTGCGCGATAATCCGATCGATTATTTTCGATGCGTACAGCGACAGGGCCTTGTTGGCATCTTTCAGGGATTTGACTTCAGTTCGTAACGCGTCAATGTCTACATTCGAGGAGCTAGGGTCCAAACCAGTGCTGAGTATCTCAGAGTGCTTGGGCAAATCCTGGTGCTTTTTGGGCCGCTTGTTCTTGGTACCAGAGGGAGCAAGTCTATCGTCGATGGAATTACCAGCCATGATGTCCTTGTTCTCTGCGCGTCCAAGTTCAGCCGCGAGGTCAAGGCCAGGTCCAGTAATAGGTAGATCAGCAAGAGACTCCCCTTGGCGGCCATGGGATAATGTTCGTTTACGGTCGGGCCTCCCTTGATGACGAGACCCACGAGCAGAAAGAGGCACATCAAGATCAGAAATATTTCCAGGTAGTTCCGAGTTAAGGGCCTCCGGCGATTCTTCTTCGACTCGGTCTAAAATGCTTCGGCCGAGACTTCGCATGCTGCTGACATCCGTGCTTTCCTGATCGTTGTCGTTGCCTTCATCGTCATCGCTCCCGGCAACATTCCCAACCTGTTTCATGAGATCAAACTGGCCATTGAGTGTCTTCTCCCTGAGAAGAATCATATAACTCTCGTTTTCCTCCTGTAATTCTTGGTTTACTCGTTTCAGATCAACAAGTTGGGTTTGCATGAGAATGAGAGTGCTTTGAAGAGACGAATAAGAGGTTGATAGTGTGGATAACTCGAGTTTGAGAGATGTCATTTCAGCCGGCTCGTTCTCGGGGTCACTGAAATCCTGCAAGACAGGTTCCTTAATGGTATTAGGAGATGGGGAAGAAGGTTCTTCCTCCCCAAAAGAATCTGTTTCTGATGCTGTTTCAACTGGAGCTGTGGTATATTCAGCACGCTTTCGTGCATGCGTTAGTGATTGAATGCGCGATTTCAGATGCTGCTCGTTATCATACAATGCTTGCCTTTCCGCCTCGAACGTGGCTGTCTAGGAAAGAATTATTTAGAGTAGAAAACAATAATCTTGAGACGTTTCTCACTTGTTCGTTGTACCTGCGTTGCAAATCACGCTTCTCCCTTTCCAGTTCCCGGACCTGTTCTCTCAGTTTCTCCGAAATGTCTATACGCTGCGCCAAATCCATTTCCCATCGTGACTGTTCCCCATACAGCTCATTCAGCCGGGTCTCAGCTCCAGAGAGAGCGGATGAAAGGTTGTTGTTTTCTGTAAGATAATTGGATATCAGCTGCTCTTTGTGCTGGAGTTGCAGAAGCAGCTAAGAACACAAAGTTAATACACAAAGTTAATCGAGTATATCGACATAAGTGCAAACCTGTTCCTTCTGATCCGTTTCTTGCTTAAGTGAAGAAGCCAAAATGTCTTGCAGCTCACCTCCGATAGCTGGGGTTGGAGGTGTAGGTTTGGTGACAGGGCGGCGAGCAATCGATGAATTGAGAGTGGAGAGACGACCAGAAGCTGCTGGGCGCGCAGTGGTCCCTCGAGCCAACGTTGGAGATATGGTTGGTGATGGTGAAGAGGGGACGCGTCTGGACGATGCGGGATTAGCTTTTTGGGGGGTCGTCGTCATGCCGTGTCCGTGTTGGTCGTAAGTATTCAGCAGAAGATCATTAATGGGTGGTGGCCACAAAAACAGTTGGAATGTGCAGGGTGAATGAGATATCCGTCCGAAAGAAAGAAAGAAAGAGATCCGGTGACTGGTGACTGAACAAACAGCCTTCCTTGCTCATGCACACCCGTGATAGAACAGCAGAAGACCTTTTGTATGAAATACCCTCAGAATCCCTCCAACAGGTAATAATTGGCACCTACCGCCCTGAATGGAAAATTCCTGACCTATCCCTGCAATCACAGTTGCTCTGCCAGGTTCGCTGTGCAAGTCAGTGCCATTCATTTCTGACCTTGCTCAGCAATGAAATGATAAACAGCTAGAAAACCTGTCTTGACGCGTATAGCGTCCATTGACTCTTATTTAATAGCATCCAGAAGCAGAAGGGGCTCTTCTGGCGATGTTTTCCAAATACATGGCACCCCAGGCTCTGGAAAGACACATTTGCTTTATTTCTTTCTAGCAACTTGCACCATGCCATCGTCTTTTGGAGGTTGGAACAAGGCTGCTTTTGTTTATGATATCGACGGCCATTTTTCGATCTCCAGGTTTCGGGACATCGTTCTGTATCAGCTCCACGAATCCTATTCCTTGTCGGGATCAATGATCTCTCCCCACATTGAAAACTGTTTAAAACTGATGCACATCTTTCGTCCAACATCCTCCGACCAGCTTGCCGTCTCTCTCGCACATCTACCATTATATCACTCAAAGCACTTACCGGACTTCGAGCTTGGCCTTATAGCCATCCACTCACTGGACGCGTTTTACTGGATAGATCGATACCACACTGAACAAGCTCGAACTTCACCTGGAAATTTTCTTTCTCCAAAACTCGCCTCCATTTTGGATAAAATTCGACATTTATATGGAATGTTTGTGCTTTTGACCGTTTGGGGACTTCCTCAGCGCTCCAGATGGACTTCGCCCGCTGACGACCAGAAGGCGAATGACCCCTCTTCATTGGACTGTGAAAACCGTTCGCATCAAATTTCCCTCCAACATACCTCCCTTGGGCCACAACGAGTAGAGAGAATTGGTCGTGTGCAGACACCCGGACATGGCGAGGCTGCCAAGTTTGACTTCAGAATAGCACGATCTGGGTTACTTTTCGAGTCGTAGGTGTAAGATCAAGTGACCAACGAATGAAAAACATCTATTTCCCATAAATTTACATGATCCAGTTTTCCTATGTTTGTTGTGTTCGGGTTTGACGAGCATTTGGTGTTGCTGGCGTATCCTCAGCTTGTTCTCTTGAATCGTCCAGTCCTACGGCAACAAAGCTAACCAGCACTAGCATCGCACCGGCAATTACTCCGCCGTGCGTGGGTCTGTGACGAAGGAAGTCGCCCACAACGGCTACTGGAATTGTCAGACTAAGGCCAATTGTAACAACAAGTGGGGTGGTTTTGAGCATTGCGAGAACGTAAAGGTAATCGCTTGAGAGGGTGATCGCCATCTGAAAAATTGGAGGTGAAATAGAAGACAAAATTACAATGCTCAAGAAACCCACGTTAACTAACACCGCTGTTATAGCTTTCCTACTTGGAGGTAATTCAAATATCTCAACCCCGGCCAGGTGTAGGATGAGTCCTAACGGCCAACAAGTGAGGATGTTGAAGAGCCCCACGAACCCAAAAAATAGTTGCATGTCGATCCGGGACTCTGATTTGATACGGAGTTTGAGTATGATCACATACATCGCGTAGAATAACGCAGAAATCAAAGCTAATACGTCCCCCAGTGTGGCTCGAGAGTCAACCCCGGCCCAATGTGGCTTTGGGTGAGATGCAGGGCCAGCGAGCTGGTTCGATTCGGAGTCGGATAGGGAAACAATGATTACACCTAAGAAGCTGTTGGCCATCCATTAAAAGAAGGGTCGGTTACTTCCAGTTTATGTAATATACCTTGTGCAAACAGCGCCAATCTTGAGGAGCGTCATTTTTTCAACTCGAAAAATGCGTCCAATAGCCAATGTAAAGAATCCTGCCAAATTCTATGAGATACCTAGAGCAGGAAGTTTGCGTAAAATGACCTACCACTAGTACTTGAGAGAATTGTTGCGCTGGCAACGCTAGTATACCCAAGTGATGCGTTGACAGACCAATTCGCAATAAACCAAATAAAACAAAAAGCAAAGGCTAGTTCTGCGGTTTGTTTTTTGTTTAACGGTGGTAAATCTAGTTTTCTAACAGAAGGCATCTCTGGGGCTGGCTGGACCATAGCAAACAATCTTGAGACGATTTAAATTAAGAGGAACAGAAGAATACCTCATCTGAGCTCTCTTCATTAATTGCCAATGGCTGATACTCAGTGCTTTAGATATTCTATAAGCGAGGTGGCTTGGAGTAATTATTCAGACAAACACACCCGCCTAATTGGAGAGATTTTGTCTGTGCGTTCTGGTTTCGGTACCATCGTCGAATCCAAAATGGTATAAGATAGAGAGCAAAGGAACTTGTGTTCATGTAGGTAACTCTATATGCACGTCATGCTCAATTAAAATGATAAACGACTGACAGAGACCCACAGAAATGGCTTGTTGTATCCGCCTTCATATAAGTCCTTCGCAAAAAAAAAGAAAAAAAAGAGTTAGAAAAGCCAGGTTCCAATATTTGAGAACGAGATCCTCAGAAATTACAACAACATACTTGAGTTACAAAGTTGGATGAAGTCCAGAGGAACACAACCACCAGCAGTAGTCCAATGCCGACGGCGTAAGTCTTTCCGCGAGTTCGAGACTCATCATCTTCCTTTATATCTGGAGAATTCCCGTTGTCGCTTTGTATGGAAGATGAGAAACTTTCCATCTGGATAGATTCAGAGTGTTCCAGTGCCCTGCTATCGGAAAAAAGCATTCACAAGAAGGTTTAAGAAAAGCATCATTGGCGGCTGTAGTTGCCAAATCGGCTGGAATCCAAACAAAATGCTGTTGCGTGGGAAATTTATGTATATCTGGTGCCCATCCATTGTAAATTCGTAAAACTTGGCTTGACAGTCTGCAGCTGCGGTGCCCACAAGTCCGCTTGGTCTCGGGTTCCCGTTGGTAGGAGGATAGGTCATCCATGCTTATAACATAGAATCCTGTTCACTTCCCAGGGAAAGGTATGTTGCTCATTTCGTGAATAGACCTGTGTTCAATGTTTTAATGGCAACTCAGACGGTTTTATCCAAGGACCGAAAGCTTTCCTGAAAGTTCTCCGTTGTCCATGCTTCAGGGGGCTTTTTTAGCCCAGAAGCGATATCTGGAGTGGATCTTTGCAACGTACAAGCTTCTAGCATGCCGATCGTATTCCTCCAATCCGACGGCCGTGCTCACGCGACGTCCACAGGATTTGTCTACTTTTTCTCATCGTGCTCAGCCTACCACCGACTGCACAACCACAAATCCTGGGTGTCCACCCTCAACACATTCACACCAATACAAGCATCAAGCTGGTGCTCAAATCACTTCCCTATGTCTTCCTCCTATTTTCAATGCAATCATGCAACGATTGGTTTCTGGCCACCGCCCAGATAAGATTTTGCTATTCATTAAAAAATCTCCTGGACTTATGGTACTCTTCTGTGATGGTCGGAAGATACGAAATATTATTATCTCCGTGGCACAATCCTCAACGCCTCAATATTCGCTCCACATTTTTACCCTCGCACACAACCTCGGCCACACTCTAAAGCAAAATGCCTACGAAGCCGCTTGTTTCCATCTTGCGACATCGAAAAAATGGGCTCTGATCCTCGCAATCGTAGCTTCCAGCAAGGAGCAGGTTGGATGCACCAGCAGACGGCTTTTGAATTGGCGCGCGCGGGCATTATTGGAATGTGAAGAGTTTTCTCTCCTTCGTGGAATCCTGACGGAGTTTCAAGCTGCTGATATATCCCCCAATCAACGGACATACCACCTGTTATTGAGCGGCTATATCCGCAACCATGATCGAGAAGGCATCAAGCAACATCTTCGGCACATGCAGGAAGTAGGCATCTCGGTGGATGGCACCACACATGCTTTGCTCGCAAGCTCATATCGTAATACCGGAGTTGATCCGGAAGTCAACCGCAACGCCCTGAAGAGTTTGCCGGACCTACTGCCAGATGAAAGAGTTGCTGTGGTTAACAGCCTTCTTCAATCGTCCTTGGATAGAAGGGACATATCCCGCGCACTCCAACTTTTATCTTTGTTTGACCCCAACGCGGTACAAGACCTATTTTATCTCGTTTCCTCTTATCAGGATTCTTCGACAGCATTGTACAATCCAAGCTCACTTGAAACCCCCATGCCACCAGCAAAGGGCTTGATACCCACGGTTGCCACATTAGTCATCGTCATGAATTTTGGAATCAAGAACTCGAGCTACCCAGCCGTGATCCAACTTTGGGAAAGAAGAGCCTCGACAGGCGTCTCGGCAACCCAAAATGTTGTCACGTCACTTGTCCACGCATACTTTTTACAAGATCAAGGTGACACTGCCGTTCGTATGCTCGCAGCAATATCCTCTCAACCTTGTGTGGATGAGTTTAATTTTTTACTGACGGGTACTAAGAACGGTAGAGGTTTCCCTCCTCTAAATATCCGCAAACCCTCTCTCACGATCAGAATATGCAATGCCTTGTTAAGAGGTAGCCTTCGACGGCAAGGTTTTGCATCTGTGCCCCCCGTCTTCGCAATCATGTATGCTAATGACCTTCGACCGAACACCCGAACATTGGAAATTTTAATGGCACACATTAATCGGTCAGAAGAGGCCCGTCCTCGAACTCTCTTCCAGCTACTTCGAGCATTTTCGTCACCGACATTACGACCATCAATTAAGCACCTTCACCACATCATTAGCTCCATTTACCGCCAAGAAAAACTCCCGATCCTTCACAGTGCATGGAGTCCGAAAAACAGGATTTCTACTGGCGATCAGCATCGGCGTTTGGTTCGTCTACTCCTTGCCTCAGGAGGACCGTTCGACCCAACAGCTGGGATTGAATTTAGCCGTCATCTCTCGTACCACCGTTTCGCAGCGCCAGTCATCCAATCATTAATATCTCGCGGGGTTAAAACCGATGATGCCTTTGTATTTTCTCGGATCAAACGGGATGCAGTACTACACCTGGATCTTGACTCGGCAAATGACGTTTTCCATACCTCTGTCGTTCGAGGGATGTATCCAAATCACCATCACTTCGCCGCCCTCATGGAAGGATACTCACTCTCGGGCGATTCCACCTCAGCACTGGCTGTCATGAGCGCAGCTCAGCGAGCTGGTGTAAAACCCAATGTTGTGATGTATACCATTCTCGTTGCTTCTTATGCTCGACAAGGTGATGCTGCCTCAGCCATGCATATATTCAAACAGATGCTCTTAGCTGGCATTCCTCCAGATGTACCGGCTATCGATGCGTTGGTCAGCGCGTTCTACAATGTTCACCAACATGACAAGGCGCGACAACTTTTAGAATCGCTGTGGAGATATATCCAACCTTTTCCTGAAGACATGCAGAAGGCCAACCTTGAAACAATGATCTCCAGGTTTCGGTCACTGGCTCCATACAGGTCCAAAGGTGTCAAATTCAACATACCGAGAAGATATTCAATTCATCACCATCTTGGACGCTGGATTGGCGCGTATCGTTTAAGTTTTGGGGGGTCGGACAAGAAACGACAAGCGACCCCGCAGGCATAGCTAGAGTTATTTTGTACATTATTAATCCATACATAATCGCAACCTGTGCAATGTTTACAGTTGCTGACAAGCTATGACGTGAACTTTGCGTCGAGCAAACGAAGTGCCTCCCGTACTCCGTCTGTGTGAACGCGACGCGGCGTCCTACGACCACATTCCAACAAAACTTCTTGAGGTACCAATCTAGGTGGTGGAGAATTATTCCTGGATCTGCGCTGGCTGGTTAAAATTCGCCCAGTTGAAAATAGGCTTGTTGTAGCACTCGAATCACGTATGTCTGTGGTCGCTGAAACTGAGAGGAGAGGTCCGGAACATATGGATCTACTGGCGACAACCTCTGCGAGCAGTGACAAATCTGCGAATTCGACATTCGGATGTGCCTTGATTTTCTGCCAAGCATCGTTGGTCGGCATAAAGGGTGCACTTGTGACTGATGGATCCGAAGATGACGAGAATGATAGGCATTTTGTGTAGCCTGAAGCACTGCGACAGCACCTAGAAGAGATGGAGCCTGTGGCAGAGGGGCAGTCGTCGCAAACTTCACCTCTCGAGGATACAGTTGCAATCGCCTCACAAAATGCCTTTCCGAAGTCGTCGTCTCCACACGCGAGACAGTTCGAAGGATCCCCTGAACAAGACGTATCGGGCGCAGTGCTCGATTTGTGAGGGGACACCCGCGCCACAGGAAATACAGAGTTGACCAATGCTCCTCCAGGACGCCGGCGTAAAGGCACTGGCGGCTGGTATGCAGGCAGGTTATCAAGAATGGAGGTCGATTCATTTTCAGGTTTCTGGATATTTACCCGAGGAGGAGCACTGTCAAGTAACTGAACGTCTCCAAACTGATGAGGTTTGAAATCGTTAGGAGTAAGCGGTCTGTTCCCCATATCCTGCACCGCGATTTCGTGGCAAACACAAATTGTACCCTGATTGCAAAATCCGCATCCATATGACGGGAAGGAACGCAAAGGGTCCACTACAACCTGAGGGTTGGAGGAAAGATCATCGAAGTGACCGAATGTAGACTGCGGTTTGTATGAAAGCTCGGAGAATTGAGACTCTGCAGTGTCGATGGCATTCGGACTCGATACGTATGAGGTGGGGGAAGGGACATGTGAGGGAGATAAGGAATGGACATGAAGGAGCTCCGAATCTGGACCCGCATCCGTGCGAGTCCTCTTTGTTGCAGACACTTGCATTGACAGCGAACTCGCTGGCGAGTCGTCTCTCCATCTCTTCTTGTCCGCGGTCTGTGTATAATCCTTATCTTCTTCCTGATGGAACTGTGCAAGTTTTGCTTGAAGGGAGTCGTTCTCCTGCCGCAGTTTTTCGTTCTCTTCCTTCAGGTGTTTGGCGATATTTTGTAGGGCGACATTTCTTTCAATTTCTCCTTGTTCATATGCTTGTATACGTGCCTGGAGCTCGGAAAGCTGCGATTGTTTCCGTTCTCGAAATGCCCTTTGAGCAGCCCTACGAGTGCATATTAATGGATTTCTAAGATGTACCACTTTGGCCCATTGACACGAACCGATTTTGAATACGTCGGCCTTTCGGGTCGACCTGATGTCCAAGTATTCATGAAAACGTAATAATTAGCACAGTTATGGTGCATACCTCTGCGTTATCTTTGAGCGGAGACGTTTGCTCTTTCTTTGGTTTTCTGCCCGGCTTTGGTTTTGGTTGGATGATCCATTCCTTCGATGCTGTTGAGGATGAGAAAAATAAATCCAAAATTGTGAGGTAAGGAGCGTGCCTGTAGCCCACAAGGTCGTTGAGGTTGAGGATGTGTTCAAGGAGGTCATCGGGGGAAAGGATGGGATCCTTGTCTGATAAGATGAGAGACCTCGGGTTCATGCGGCATTATGTAATCCCTGCTGAGCGGAGTTGAAATTCTGAGGCATGACAATGATGTGACTAGACAGAAGGTATCCTGGGTTATATGGAATATGGAATATAAATAACCACTGCCCAGGCTGTATGTTTATCGAGTTTAAAGTGAAGATTTACACAAGTTCAATGAGTGGCAATCCACAGACTTCACATGATGCATAGGGCATCAAATGATCAGTCAAGCACTCAAGACACCTTAAATGAAATATTTCACCTCTCTGTTCTGCCCTCAGCAGCAATATGAGAAGTCTTTGAACCAAATCTCAATCATCTCAGAATGTGAGATTTTTCTCAGATTTATTTAAGCCTCCTTGCTAGGCCTCATCTTCTTCTTGACCTGTGCTCACTTGAAGTCACAGCTTAATTCTCATTGCTTCCTCTTAATTCCATTGGTTTAAACCTCTAAATTATGACTAATGGACCAAAGAAACCACATGCAGCTCAACCCGAGACCACTTCTACCTTGGATCAGTCAGCCTCTGCAGGAGTCCCTGCTCAACCGCCTCAGTTTTCAAACTCTGCCCCCAGTCAGTCAACTACCACAGGAGGACTGGTCTGTGGGCTCAGAACCAAAGGGCCTGCTCAGTCTTCTGGCACAAGTCACACAAGATCCACCACCTCAGACACCTATGCCCAACCCTCTGGGCTGGACTCTACTGGAGAGGATAAAGCTGGTGATGATGACCAACACCAAGTCTCCCAGGAACAGCTCAGTGCTCTTGTCGACCAGTATTGAGACCACCAGATCTCTAAGTCGAAAACGGTCACTTCCATTGCTGGACTTGTCGAAGGTTGCTTGTTTCTCTCTGAGTCCGAAAAGGACAAAACTCTTAGACTCTACCTCAAAGAAGTTGAGTCTATCTGCCAGGACAACATACTTGACATTGTCGCTGAACTACATAAGAAACGATCAACTGAAATTCAAGAACCTGAATTTGATCACATGTCGCTCCCCAATAACTCCATCAATGGATTGCAGAGAGTGGAATCAAATGAACCCAAGGATCACCTGGCCAAGAAACCAAAGCTCACCACAGCTGATCTTGGGTGGGCTCAACTTGACAATGATTCACCCGACAGACCTCTCCCTCTCAGTTGTTAGAAGACCCTCAAATGACTGGAAGTCTATGGCCAAGATATCTCCCAGTGCAAGTTCCTCGTCACATCTGTCAGGAGTGCCCCCCCAGGAATCCCCTCTTCCCAATGGGAGCAAATCTTCAGAGGACGAACACTTGACCTTGACCACTTCTTCTCCTCTCTCCACTGCACTATGGTTGATGAAGAGGTAGAGACTCACATTGGAAATGCAAAGATCAGCTTTGGAGTTTCTGACACAAAATGATGGATTAGTATACAAGGCGACTGGATTTCAGTGTGGAACCTTGCCACCAGTGCTGTCGCTTTTGCCTTCCCTCACTGCACTGATGAACTGTGGTTCTATGGTGACTACATCAGTGGCCAGTTCACTGCCAAACTCCCTCAATCCCATGCAAGAGTCATCATGTTCAACATTGCTGTCCAGAACTTTGTACAAGAAGGACAGTCCTTCCTCCTCACCAATCACCACAAATTCTTGGGGTTCCATTCTGCCATTCTCATGCCCGATGGAGTCAAAGTCTCCAAGAAAGCGATTAACCTCGGATCCAATCATTGATCAGGTCCCTCACATGGCTCCAGAAGCAAACCTGACATTTGCAACCACTTCAATACCATCAATGGATGCCCCTCCTCTGACTTCGATTGTTGGTACTGACATGTTTGCAAGAACTGCAAGAAGTTTGGGCATGGAAGAGAGCAATGCCCCAAGTAAATCATATCATCAAGCACTTGGCTCCCAGCCGAAATATTTAAGGTACAATTTATGGAATTCTGACTCTCATCTTTCCCCCACCATTGCTGACTAGTCCAAAACTGCTCCTCCTCTCCCCTGCCCCCCCTCCTTGAGTTTGATAACTCTGCTGCTCTACTAACCCTCAAAGACAAACCCTCCCTTTTCAAGATTATTACCCCTGTCAATGTCAACCATTTTGAGAAACTACTTCTAAGACACCCTAATCACCCCTTTGTCGAGTCTGTCTGCACTGGACTTTGTGAGGGTTTCTGGCCATGGGCCAACATTATAAAGGATGGATACCCATCCATACACAATGGTACAAGACCCCCCCTTCTGATCCCCTGAAAGCAGCCTTCATACATAAACAGTGCGATATTGAAATCAGAAAAGGCTGTTTTTTGCACTCCTTTGGCACCGAGCTCCTCCCTGGCATATACTGTATGCCTGCGCACACTGTCCCCAAGCTAAACTCCTCTGATCTGAGGATGGTCACCAACCACAGTGCCAGTCCTTTTTCTCTCAATAGCATGATTGACCATAACCTTGTTACTGGATACCCTCTGGACAACATAACACATATGGGAGAAATGCTGTTAGAAAATCATCATTCCACACAAGGAATGGAGAAAATGGTTGTCTGGAAATCCGACATTGCTGAAGCCTATCGTTTGATGCCCCTGCATCTGCTTTGGCAATTGAAACAGGTCAACACTGTCAATGGTTTGCGGTACATTGATAGAAATATTATGTTTGGGAGTTCTGGTTCCCCCACAATTTTTATTTCTTTCAACAGCCTTGTCACTTGGATCGCAAAGAACATTGATAGGCCGGCTGAATAACCAGCCATGAAAACGCAGAATTTTGCGATTTCTCACCTGGAATAATAGGCACATGGTTGGGAGAATAACACTAGAGGCGCGCGATGAGACCCAGTTGGTGCGTCTTCGATGACTAAAGTTCTAAGGGTGAGTGAATACTATTCAGGAAGTGACAGCAGCAACCATACATACGATCTAAGTTTATAGGTCACATCGGTAGGCTTGGAGACTTCCTGGAGAATATACTTCCCAGAGAATATACTTACCTTAGAAACTGTTCTAAGACCTATTATTCCGAAATAGGGAACTAGAAAGTGTCGATTACCAAGGGTGTAGTGAAGATCAGGAGTGCTGAGGCTTGGAAAACTCGTAAAAACTGAACATTAAATTCTGGGGACTCAATTTCTAAGACGAACATGTATCTAAGACGAGTACTACATGAAGTCCGTTGAAGATCTTGTTCATCTAAGATGCGCGCGTCAAGGGTGGCGGTCGTGCGCTCCGAATAACGGAATTGATGCGACCGGCGATGGATCGCTGATGGCGCACTGATGGCCTTGATCGGAAGCGAGATCAAAAGATAATAGATAAGGAAATCACGCGTGGGAAAAGATAAGACAATGCGGCAGTGGCGTCTGTTAAAGCATCGAGTCTGCTGATTGCCTGCTTAGGGCAAAGGGGAAACACGGCCTAAATAGAACAAAAGACCTGACATCGTGTAGACAGCAAGTCTGTGTACATGTTGGACTGGCGGGGATGCCGAAAACCCAATGAATGAAACACCGGAAAGTGTCGGATACCCAGGGACAGTGAAGATCAAACTAAAATCGAACATTGTATTCTGGGGGTTCGAATTCTAAGATCAGAACATATCTAAGACTAAGGTTACACGAAATCCGTCGAAGATATTGTCTATCTAAGATGCGCGTGTCGAAGACGGCGGTTCAGCATTCGGAATAATGACGTGCTGATGGCCGCAATCATAAGCGAGATCAAGAGATAAAAGATAAGAATGGGTCACGCTGATAGGGTTCCAAAGTGTTCAGTCATGAAACTTTGTGAATTTAATACATTATCTATGATCCTACGATTAGAATAACGGTTAACAAGGATCATTAGTGAGACCCAGACTAGTTGATCAAGTGAAAACACACATTTATCAATTATTACCAAGTGAGCTCGCTTTAGGGACTTGCCTGTGGCTCAGTTCTGAGTCCAAGCTTGTGTACTAAATGCAACACTCATTAATCCTTAAGTCCCACTATCCATAATGAAGTGTGGCCGCGTTGACGAGTAACTACAAATATTACCAATGGGTATTACTAAACATGTGCACATAACAAACGGGAACAGGGGCCAAATTCGAGATGCACGCCGATTAAACTTGACCATAAAACGGTTAGAGAAGTCCAAGGCTGTGCAAGTCTGATACCTAAAATCACAGACGAGCAGAACATAGTCATTAGAAAAACATATGATTCTGAGTACACATGCACCAAGCACACATGTGATAACGAAATAGAGGAGTTAGGAGTGCGCACTCTCAATGAAGAGTAGCAACGTTCCATGCTCAGGGGTAGAACTGATCTGTAATGAGGGGGGATCAAACCGAATATAGACATGCTGAGTGATCGAGCAGCGGATCATCAACTGATCCTAAAGATACCTGTGCAGGTTCAACAGCCACATGCCTATACCAGGTGTTGTCCCATTAAATCAATGGTACACACCCCTTTTTAAAATCATATGTCATTCCTATGTTTCCTTTCTGTTCCATAAATATTCACATGAGTTTGTACAAGTATTGGTATCCATACAGTATAAATAGATGCTCAAAACGTCATAGCACAGTAGTTAAATTGCCCTGTGCGCCCCCAGCAGCAGTGTTAATAAAAACTTGAGAGATGATGTAGAGTGGTGTTGATCCTACAAAGTGTGAAAGC
>Ga0307509_10000420_pt1 | contig 71484 bp, 72 predicted proteins | sample 10_EM_MG_FD_202245 | JGI IMG/M metagenome (GOLD analysis project Ga0307509, IMG submission 202245) | Populus trichocarpa ectomycorrhiza microbial communities from riparian zone in the Pacific Northwest, United States - 10_EM | ecosystem: Host-associated > Plants > Roots > Unclassified | place...
GCGCCCGCGCCCCCCCCCCCCCCCGCGGCCCGGGCCACGGAGAGGTGGGGAACGGAAGGTTAAAAAAAAGTGTACAGCTTGAGGAAAAGAAGAAAAAACAACCCATGAAATGAGAACACAGACTCCAATCTAAAGCTTTCGATATAAACCCACTCCTCATTCTTCATTCTTCATTCCTCCTCACTGGACTCGCTCTCATCGAGCACCCCTCCACCAACCATTCTCGAGAGACTCATGGGGACCGCAGATTTATGGACGAGTCCTAGTTTTGGTCTGCTGGTCGCGTCGTCGTCTTCGAAGATGATCTCTGAATCGCCTCCCTGGACAGCAGGGCCGGGGTCATCCCCCTCACTCTCTAGGGCTTGTTCGAGTTCTTCTGCGAGATTGAAGCCGTCGTCGTCTTCTTCTTCCTCGTCTTCCTCGTCTTGCCCAGGGACGGTCGGCAGGGGAGCTTTAGGAGGATCCGGCTCGTCGTCTGAATCTTCGTCGGCGTCCGATATATCTTCCTCTTCCTCGAGAGGTTGAGTGATCATGTCAGGAAAATCAAATGTAAGAGGAGATGCGGGACGAGTTGGGGTGCGATAATGCTCATCATCATCCTCGTCGTTATCTTCATTATCTGCCTCGCTCTCTTCTGAGCTCGGGTCCTGGTCACGAGCACCAGGGCTCGGAATCACCATGCCACTATCTCCGGCTGATAGTTTTTTCTCACGAATAACGGGGCTCTTCCTCCCACCCTTCTTGTTTGAGCTGCCGGGTTTGTTAACCCTACTGCTGATAGGCGGGCGCCCGTATGTAATACCTAGCCCTAATCCACTCTCTTCCTCATCTCTACCACCCTTCTCTCCTTCCGACTCGTCGGGATTCTCTGACAAAGCCCCAGCAGCGATCAGAGCCTTCTTTCTCCTCTCCTCCTTCTCTGCTCGCTGCTCGGCTCGGCTCTTGGTGGTAGCCTTTTTATTGAGGAAATGTCTGTAGTCGAACGGGTTGTCGTCCTCCTTCTCTTCTGCAGAAATCTCATCATCATCCCCGTCTACCACAGGCGGTCGAAGTGGGAGTGGAGGGTGAGCGTTTGCAAAAACTTTCGCATTGAAGGTGAAAGCTGAAGACAACTTTTCTAAAGTGAAGGTTTGCTTTGCAGGATCAAACAGGAGGATACATTCAGTCTTCTTGGGGATGTGCTGAGCACCCTCGTAGACTATATGATTAGGAGAGGGCTGGCTCGGAGGTGTGAGTGTTAAAGTGTAGGGTGCCTCACCGCCAGCCTCACTCTTAGTGAGATGAGGGGGGACACTGTTGGCTAGTGAAGACGGCGGCTTAAAATTATCTACACCACAGTCCAAGTCAATTTCAGGTCCAACTTCCACCCAATCGCTTCACAAAAGAGTAGCTAGCAAATTATGTAGTAGGATAGAGCGGGCAGATTGGTCCACAAACATTTGACACTCGCAAAGAGATCCCCATCTACATGACCATGCTCTCGCTTGAGGGAGTCCCCAATGACCATGCTGTACTTTCCCTGCTTTGTGACCTCAACAGTCGGCTTCGCCGATTTGTCTGCCGCAGCAGGCATTATAGCGAAAGTTAATCAGAACCCAGTATTATTCGAAGGAAGTTTTGTAGCCAGTCTTTTGTTTTGTCTGTGGGGGTGTTTGGTGGGTGGGTAGTAGGTAGGTAGGTAGGTAGGTAGGTAGGTAGGTAGGTAGGTAGGTAGGTAGGTATGTAGGTAGGTAGGTGGTGACGGTGGTAGGTAGACAGGTGGGAGGGAACAAACAAAGAGAAGGGAAAGCCTGAGCTGGGCATGTGTGGCAGCTAAAAAGGCGTTAAATGTTTAACGTAAGCGATGTCCGCAAGATTTCTCGAGTGCCAGCACCATAAAATTGGGTAATGGTTGCCACCCCATAAATTACCCAGATGCAAAGAATAATGAACTTTTTGAACGAGTTAATTTAAGCGATGCTTTATCTGAAAAGAGTACGGCAGATGGAGGCTGAGAGAAAATGCCCGAAACATTTTTCAGAAGGGCCCCCGCAGGAAGGGTGAGGACATTACTCGCACCCGCGCAGCAACATCCCGTCGTGAACCAAGGATACCGAATCATGCTCACCGAACCTAGAAGCCTCCCTATTATCCGATTATTGTATGATACCGTATATCCTGAATGTCAAGATCTATGCAGGGCTCTAATAAACTTGTCCTGTCAAAAGAGACCCCTTGGGGAGTGGGTGATGATGGGAATACGATGACCTGATTCGTTGGAGTGATCCTATGCCGGTGGGAAGTCTTTGATTTCTTTCTTTGGGAACTGAAGGGGAAATTGGATTCACGCAAATTGCCAATTTTTAGCTATTATATAGAGTTGTGTACAGTACCCGCTATTGGAATGGGTCCTGGGCTGGATCTAGACGAGGCTAGAGGGTTAATTCGAGTGAGAATACATGGATGAGAGCGGGCTCCAGGTTCGAGGCTGTTAGAGGACCATTATTCAGCTATCATACGATGGTGTTTCGTCTCTTAGCGAATAGATTAGACACTGGATAAATCGGGGGTAGACAGTAAGGAGAGTTTATGGTCTATATCATGCTCATGCCTAGTATTAGAATCCGCTAATAATCGATCAATCATATAATATCATACATATCATTCCCCCAAAGTCTCCTTCGCAATAAAAGACTCCAAAAGCCGCGACGAGAAACGCACACCCTGAGCTATGACTGCGGCCTCAGCTCTATCGGTCACGACATCAGTTCCCTTAACATGCTTCTTCAAGAAGAAGAGCACACCACGAACCAACATTGAGTTCTCCTTTATCTTGACAAACACCCTTGTAAGGCTCTCCTCCGTCCCACCCTCTTGACCAAGCGTTTGTAGAATGATCGTGATGAACATTAGCTCCAGGAAAATCTTGGTCTTGCTCTGCAAGTACGCTATGTCAAGAATCTTGAGTATGTCTAATCCTAAAGCATCCTGGGCGACCAAGGTCCCGTACATCCTGGATAGATTGAGGATCTTTCGTATGTCTATACCTTCATCGCTCTCACTGCCTCCGTCAAAGAGATCCACCTCTTCCTTTCCTCCCTCGCCCTCACCCATACGACGGAACACCCCCCAAAGACTGAAGGCGAAGGCCATACGCAGGTTGTTCTGTGCACAGAGCTTTCGGGCAACGAGTGTATAGTAGGGATTATATGAGGCTTCCGAACCGCAACAGTGAATGAGGACACGGGGTATTTCAGGCTCTTGTTTGCGTTTTAGTCGGAGTTTTAAAATACGGAAGTATGCGTCCGTGTAGTCTTCCGCGGACATGATGGCTACGAAGATTGCCTGCCGGACGTCTGTGTTCATTCGTTGCTCTCGGGCTAACTGCAGTAGGTCGGTGCCCGAGTAAAAGCCTAGGTCTTCTAGATCTTCCTTGGGCTTCTTGGGGGCCTTGGCTGTAGGTGTCAATGCGGATGCTTGGTTCCCTATCCACGAAGCACCGACGAGCCACCATTTCCCCTTGGCGTCCGTGTTCCTGATGTCTGTTAGAGAGACACGCAACGGCTCACTTGCCCGTATTTGGCGGTTGTTAAGAGCACCTAGAAGTTTCTTCATGCGGATTGTTGCTTCTGCGACTACAACTGAGTTAGCGGCCGCCGATTTCAGGCGGTTGTTCTTGAGATTTGTCAATGTTTCGATCATGAACTTCGTTCTAATGCTAAGGTTTTCATAACCAATCTTAGAAATGGCAGGCTGCATCATGACAACAAGATCCTTTAAGGAGGTCGGGTCGTCCTGTCGTAGTTGGTGGCCACAATCTAGCCAAATTAGCGAGTGAACTGAACCTAGAAACTATAGAAGTACCATACTTCTTGCAACTTTCAAGAGTAACTCTGTATTCAATTCGGTTATATCTCCCAGAAACACCCTCAAAAGATCGAAAATAAGCACAGCTCCTACGACCTGGAAGTTGTAGAGCTCCGAAATGAAACTCATTAAATTTGTACATTTCTTGCCGGCACTTGCAGGGTCATCAATTCCGTTCACCTTGTTATAGTATCCGTCAAAATCCTCAATAACAGCTTGTACGATGTGAGCTCCAAAGTCGGTTCCTATGATTTTATATATTCCAGCGACAAGGCCAGCATGTAGTATCATGAAGGTATCTGACAGAGCTGATTGGTCGCCAACAATGGCTATCAGGAGAGCGGAGAGTGTAGAGGTGACGTCGCCTCGGGGGTTGGTGGTATAGAGTTCTTCCACTTCCAAAAGAATTTGGGTGAGATTGGCTTCCGAGAGACGATTAAGGAGACCGTGGCACTTCCGTCGAAGGTGAGCGAGCTTCTCGGGCTCGGTAGCTTGACTTTTTCGGAGCGATGGTGGGACGTATTTTGATGTACTGGGGGTTGCGGAAACGCTTTTTTTCGAAGAGGCATTACTCTCTGCTCCCAGATCCTCTATATCCGAGCCAATCCCCATGAATTCATCCTCGTCCTCACCACCCTCGTACCCATCCTTTATATCACTCGTATCCTCATCCACGTCTTCCGCATCCTCATCCTCATCACCTGGTTCCTTATCTTCCTCCTCTGATTCTTCCTCTTGTTGATGTACACTCTTGTGTAGGCCCAGTTTACTTTCCCTTGCCCTCTCATTCGACCTGGGTTCTACTGCCTCATCCTGCTCGATTCCGTCCAATCCTTCAAGCAAAAAGTCTAGTCCGTCCTCTTGAAAAGCTTTTGGAAATTTCCCCTTAATCTTCAACTTCTTTTCCAAATACTCAATCTCCATATCGTCTTGCCCAAGCTTCTCCCTCACGGCCCTCCTGAGCACGGGTTTTGGCTCCCACACCTCTTCCTCTTCCTCGTCTTTGGCCTTCCCCACTGGCTTCGGTCTCTTGAGAATGGACTTGAGTACTGGTTCCGAACGTTTCTCTTTCATTTCCTTCTTCTCTTTGGCTCCCAACTCATTTCGTTTCCCCTGGGGAATTGGCGCTGGGAGCGGGGGGGGGTGTGATAGCGAAACTGGAGGGCCCGAAACATGGCTCGCCCGCTGTCGGTGGTGCTGAGACTTGTCAATTATGCGCTGCTGCCGTCTGCGTTCTTTTCTGCCCAGAGGTCTCCCATTCCGTGAGTTCCTAGCGCTTCTACCGCCGGTAGATGTGCTAGATTTGATGCTGGATTTGAGATTGTCGCCGCCTTCATTTCAATTCTTGTTAGCATTAATTTTAGCAGTATAGGGTGCCTGGAGAGACTTACTTAGACCTAGTTGCTCGAGGACCGACTTCGGTAGTCGTGTTGTGCTTGTTTTCGGCGGCATCGTTGGGATTTTTTCGTTTTTCTTTCGGTGGTGGGGTCGATTGAGGATTGAGGAAGTTTTAAGGTTGTGCAAGTCGGCTAAATCGGGCTAGTGGGGGCGTTCCCGGCTCTGTAGTCAATGACCAAGCCAGTGCCGTACTGTACTCGTACAAGTACAAGTACTATCGTGCTAGCACAAGTTGTGATAACTTGTATGATAATAGATGGTTTTTGAGCTCAACGACTGCAGATTTATGGAGGCTTTATGGAAGCTCGAAGCACTACGATAATATTATTGTCTGTATTATACTATTTTTTTTCTTCCTTTCCTGCTAGGATTTAGGATCAGATTTTTTGGAAGTGGATATTTTTAGCAAGATTAAATTTTGAGAACTATAAGTACGATACTAGTACATTATCTGCAGGCATCTAAGTTACCCAATAAGTCCACTAGCAAGCATTTCCAAACCCGCCAGGTCTTCTGGAGCTTCAGCAGCTTCGATAACTCGTCCCCTAGCCTTCCCAGCCTTTCTTTTGGCCTTCTCCATTCCTTCGTCATCCTCGAACCATTTTCTCTGTCTCTTGGGTTGGCTCTCCTCTTCGACATCGCCATCTTGTTCGAGTTGGTCGCATGCTGCGTCCCCATAAGGCACCAGCTCGACCTGAAATTCATCCTCGTCACTTCCTTCCATTCCTGCCTTCTCCTCTGCGGCACGCAGTTTCTGGATCCTCCTCTTTTCCTTCCTCTTCTCTTTTGCCAATTTTCTATCTCCGATGTCTGCCTCCTTGACCCTCCTCCCTTCTTCATCCAAGAACTTTCTTCTCTGGGTCTCTGCTGGCCCTGCCTCACGGAACTTATCCTCATCTTGGAGCTCGTATATCTGATGTGCTTCTCCTTCATCGTCGAAAATAAGTTTTGTGCCTTTGGGCTTATGCTTCACTAACTCCTTTTTGGACTTGAGCATTTTCTCCTTGCGCTTGGAGTCGATTATTATCTCCTTCCCTGGTACCTTGAGCGTTCTCGACGGCGTTTCCGCTGGACCAGGAATGTCGGAATCATAGCCCGAGCGTTTGACAGTCAAGAAATCACCTTCGTCGTCGGGTTCCGCTCCATCGTCTTGAACCAAGTTTGCATAGTGGTCTGTAAGGACATTAATGTTTTCTAAAGATGTTAGAGCTGACGAGGCACAAAAAGGTGAGGAATAGTTACTTCGTTCGACCATTCGGTCATATTTAGTTCGCGCTTCCTTTGTGTTCTTGGCTTCACCTTCTCCTTCATCGTTAGAGGCGTCTTCTAGAGCCTTTAGGCCTCTAGGTGCATTTTTGATTTCCTTGATTTTTGCGGCATCTACATTCTTTAGGCCCTTAATCCTTGGAGCACCAAGGAGCCCGATACTAGCGGCATACTCGTCCAACGGCAAATCCACAAGCTTGAACACCTCTCCATCCTTCTGGATACTGATGCTTCGGCAGTAACTCACAAAGGCCTTTTGCCCCAAATATTTGAGTTCAGGATCTTTAAATAGCAGCCCTTGAAGTTGGTTCTGAATGCTCTGTTTTTTCGAGTTTTTCTGGCCAACTTTATTAATCGGAACTTTCTTGCCGGTCAATCGGTCTGTAAACTTCTCTTCGCTTGGACACAGGAACAGAAGTGCCTTTCCAGTCTTTTCAAATCTAGCAGTTCGACCAACACGATGGATATAGGTATCAGCATCCTCCGGTGCATCTAATTGAATAACCCAATCCACTGCTGGAAAGTCCAAGCCCCTTGCAATCACATCAGTTGAGAACAAGCAACTTTGCTTCGCGGCAGAAAATTTTGCTGTTATGTCTATCCTAGCACTTTGTTTTTGCTTTCCGTGGAGATGCAGTAGCGGGATACCAATATGCAGCTGCCTAAAAGTCTCATACACGAAACGGACTTGTTTACAGGAACTCATGAAGACCACGATTTTCAATTGCAAATGATTCCGGAGGAAGGCGAACAGGGTATTCAGCTTCTCGGGCAAAGGAGTGATCATGTAGAACTGGTCCAAACCGGTCGGGGTAGCCGAAGCAGCCGCTTCATGGACAGCAATATATTCCGGATCCTTTAATCCTAACCTTGCGAGCTCGGAAACACTCTTCGTTTGTGTGGCGCTGAATAACAATGTCTGTCTCTCTTTCGGCAAATTCTCGATGATGGCATCTAAAGTCTTTCGAAAGCCCATGTCCAGAATCCTATCAGCCTCATCCAAAACCAACATTTGGACGTTATCAAGCGTGAGTCCGACTGTCTGGTCCATGTGTTGTAGCATTCGCCCGGGTGTGCAGACGACGATATTCATCCTGTGCAGGGCTTCCTGTTCATCCTTCAACTTCTTTCCACCGATAACAAGCCCAGCCGAGAATGTATGCTCTCTCCCGATTTTTCGCAGGACATCAAATATTTGGGTTGCAAGCTCACGGGTAGGTGAGATTATGAGTGCGCCCAAACCATCCATGGTCGTCCATTTCTTCCGATAAAGAATTTCCAAAACCTGCTTTTTTATCAGAGGCCTGATTGCATACAAAATGGGAGCTTTCCTTACGGGGACCAAAAATGCCAATGTTTTCCCACTTCCTGTCTTTGCAGCACCAAGGACGTCCCGACCTTTCAACGCCGATGGGATGGCCTTCCGTTGGATGTCGGTCAACGTCTTGAAATGCGCTTTGTGTAATCCCGTCACCGTCTGCTTCGTTAAGGGTAACTCTGAGAAACTAGTGACGTCTCTGTCATCCTAACTCTCTAGTTAGTCATTATCTAGCAATTAGGGAAAAGATGCTGTGTGGGGAAGCGTACGAATTCCTGCACACGAGTCTCTAACAATTGAAACTCTTCCGCATTCCTCTTTCGCTTAAGTTTTTTCGCGGCACTCCTTGTATGTGCTGGGCGGTCTCCCTTTTTGTCTGGCAACCTTACCGGGGGTGGCATATTTTCTTCTGAGCAGAGAATTAATAGTAGAGGTGGTGGTAGTAGTGGGGCATTGCACTTGACAACAGAGCATCAGATTTTCGCAGTGGCTAATTATTTTTTTTCTTTCTTCCTTATCATATGATGCACGGGTGCAGTAGCGACAAAGATGGGCAAGGTACAGGTACGGTAGGGTAACCCGGATTTGGGGATTCTGAAGAGGACACAGGAATCGTGCTGTAAGAGTTTAGGTCCTGATCACAAAGAGATTGGCCCTGAGCGATTTTTTTCTTCTCCTCTTCTCGGTTGAGGAAGGAAGGAAATAGCGGTAGAAAGTCTTTGGCAGGGGGTCAGAAAACGGGAGCTGTAGTCGGTCAGTCGGCGACGCGATGTGGGCCTGGGTGTCTTTCTCTGTTCATACAGTATGATACCGTATGATACTTGTAAAATTTAATCACAAGCGCCGATGCGTGGCGATTTAGGGAATGGGTCTCGAGTAATTGTTTTGGATGCAACTGTAATAATAATGGCGTATTATCGTAGGTAAGATATGATATTTCTGCTTGTGCGGGAATAAACGAGATGGGTTTTTGGGTTACAGTGCAGCCAGAGTCTTGATTGCCGTGGGTTCAAGTCAGGATTGGGAAAGGTTGGCGATTTGAGATGCATTCAAGTTATTAACCTAAACGCACACACGGGAATGCGCAGGATGGGTTCTCGATTCAACCCAATAATAATGATGTTATCCTGGGTGTATCATGCTTGTACCTAGTTCAGCATCATAATACCGGTATCATACAATATCATACTCGTATACGGTACCGGTATTTATTTATTCTGGAGGCATGAGAGAGAGCCTGGATATTGAGAAAGAGCTGATGGCCAATCCTTAACCTTCTTCTAACATGCCCTTGAACTTGAATTACCTCTTTGGGCATTCTTAGGATCGGTAGTTAGACGCCACAGCAAAATTCTGCGTTTTTTTTTTACGTCTTTTTTTTTTTTCCACCCTTTTCGTTGGTCCCACACTCGACCTGAACCAACCCCAGACCCCCCCCATCCCTCTTTCTTGCCCCCCTCTCCCCTTCCAAAACAACTCCTTCAAATACCCACCACCACCACCATCACTGCCGTCGTCCACCGTTATACCCCAAAACCCGACACAGACTCCTTCACCTAGTTTGCCTTTCTGCCAACTCTGTTTCTCTCTCTTTGCTTTGACCCCTTCATCTCGAAAGGATCTAATCTCGCACCAGAATCACTCCATGGGTTCTACCTCTTCGCATTGACTATCTAGCTCCTTTCGAGGGCCAAACCTATTTAAAGACCCCGCACAGAGAAATCTCTTACCATATCCTTCCACACGACAACCATCCTCAACCTCACCCTCCTCTGAGAATCTCGAGTCACCATCGTCAAAATCAGTAGAGCAATTCCTGCTCAGGTCCTCTGCTGATTTCATCGTTCGTGCAACCCCAGTGCCTCCGTGGCCTTTTAATTCACAAACCACCAAGTTGGCGGGATCCATTTCTCCAAAGTTCTCCTTCGCTCTCCCTCTCCTCGGTCCACTATCCTGGGTCCTCGGAGCCTCCAAGAAACCTCCATAACTGGCCCCCCGGTTAGTCAATCAGAAGAAGGCCACCGCCTATACCTGCTGTCCATATCACCATCAGAAATTTCTCGGTCTTACAGCTGGGTAAACTCTTCGGCTCCTTCCCAAACACGGTTTCTTTCTCCTGCCTTCCTCAGCTCTTGTTGAGGGTGATTCCAAACCCTCGGGGCTGCCAAATTGATTGCAACTAGCGTGGTGAGCGCACCTCGCGGCTCGCCTTAGGTGCTGGAATTCTCGGATTTTGGAAAAATTTTGTGAGTAGATTTGGATTTCCGTGAATAGGCGGCAAAGATAACTAATTTATTATTTTTACGGTAGATTTTTCTTCTTTTTATTAAGGCTATCTCTTCACTCTCATTTACAAACGACTCATAATTTGATTTACGGCCACAATATTTTTTACCCAACTTACGCTGGATTTCTGCTATCTTTATTGAACTGGTCCCCGGAAGAAGGCGGCGGCAATGGACACCCCACGCTCCGAATCGCCTCACTTTACTCCTGCCCCTGCTGCTGAGCTCGACGACCACAGGTTCCAGGCGCATTCTCTTCCTCGTTCTGGCACTATGTCGTCGGACGTTCGTACCCGCCCGGACATATCTCTCATCATCGAGGGCGCCCATAGCCCGATTCACAGAGACTACGAGCAGGCTGTGTTGGATGACGACACACGCGACAATAGGCCTGCCCTTTCCCCGGATGACTGTGGTGGTCGCCAATACAGCGCACGCTATCCATCCCGCTCCTCTTCTCGGGTCTCTTCCACCAGATCGCCATCGCCTCCGAACTCTGTGGATGCGTTTGCGAATCCCGAGCACAGACGCCGCGCTGACCGTTCTGCCACTATTAGCAGTCAAGCTCCTGCCGACCTTGCCTTAGGCCTCCGCAGGACGATGTCACGCCGTCCGACCTTTACCGAGGATGAAGCTACTGGAAATGGCTCCGGCGATGAAGCTCTGCCTAATGCAGAAGAGGATGTTTGCTTCCCGCCTCCTGAGGAGAACAGAATCCAGGGTGGGATTGATTTTGAGGAGATGGATGAGTTCGTAGCCAATCAGTCTCGCGCGAGGCCCTGTGAGAGGAGGAGGAAAATGAGCACTTGTGGGGACCCAATTGGATCCCGATACTTTGACCAAATCAAGGCTAGGGAGAATTCGTCCGCTATCCCTGGTGTTGTCGGAAAAGAGGCTCCCATCTCCTCCACCTCATCCGTAAATGATGAGAAAGTCGAGTTTTGTAATACGCCTACCACTCCTCGCCATAGGCGCGTAAGCAATCCCGACCGATTCAGCTTCTTCTCATCCGAGGGTGACGCAACGATCCACGCTCCCGAGATTGGCGACCTCCTATGCGAGGGTGAGAATTTCCACGAGCTCTTCCGCGGTGGGCAAGGCGTCTGGTGGTTGGATTGCTACAATCCTACTACTGAAGAATTGGCTATGCTCATGAAGGCTTTTGCAATCCATCCCTTGACCGCTGAGGATATTCGGGTTCAGGAGACCCGTGAGAAGGTTGAGCTTTTTAGATCATACTATTTTGTATGCTTCCGCTCTTTTGTGCAAAATAAGAGCTCACCAGACTTTATGGAGCCCGTAAATGTCTATATTATTGTCTTTCGCGAGGGCGTGTTGAGCTTCCATTTCGCACCTTGCCCGCATAGCGCCAACGTTAGGAAGCGGATTAGGCAGCTCCGTGATTACGTTGCTCTCTCATCAGATTGGATTTGCTACGCATTGATGTAAGTTTTACGATGCTCGTAGTAGTATTATGAGATCAGCGCTAACTTGGATAATTAATAGTGATGACATCACCGATTCTTTCGGCCCCGTAATTCATGACATTGAGCAGGAATCTGACGCTATTGAGGACGGTGTTTTTGTCGCGCGCACGGATGATTACACTCTCATGTTGCGGCAGATTGGCGAATGTCGGAAGAAATGCATGACCTTGATGAGGCTGTTGGGCGGCAAGGCCGATGTTATCAAGGGATTTGCAAAGAGATGCAATGAGCAATACCAGGTCACTCCTCGTGGTGAGATTGGATTGTATCTCGGCGATATTCAAGGTGTGTTTGTTTTGTTTTATTGGTTTGAAATTAAATTGACTAATGCGTGACCCTTTTAGATCACGTCGTCACGATGATGGGCAATTTGTCTCACTTTGAAAAGATGCTTTCCCGCTCCCACGCCAACTACCTCGCTCAGCTCTCGGTAGACTCTATCCAAACCAATAATCGTGCTAACGAGGTCCTCGGGAAGATCACAACCATCGCGACAATTCTCGTTCCGCTCAATCTAATTTGTGGTCTCTTCGGCATGAATGTAAGAATTCCAGGCCAACACGACCCACACCTTTACTGGTTTTTTGGGATCCTGGCAACTATCTTCTTGTTCGTCACTGTGTCCTTCTGCCTCGCGAAGCGCTGGAGGTTCATATAAATTTACCATCTGTTTTGCATTAACTTCCCCCCACGATGGAGAAGAGAGGATATATGTCCTGGGCGACGTCTCTTTTGGTCTCCTTTTTTTTTTGAGGGGGGAGGCGATTTCTCAGGCTTGTGCCTTTTGAGATTGTCGTGTCTTTGCCTGTTTTTAAATTGTTGCTTTCTCAGGTTTTCCCTCACTATGCTTATCATGAGTGTAATAAAAAGTTTCCCCTGTCATTTGTTTGTGCTGCCGGTTTTTTATTAATGCCTTTCCCAATAGAAAGTAGAATCATACGCCATGGTATCTTACGAAATTGCAGTACTGTGAAGGGCAAAAGGGCGCTGCCCTAGCTCTTCTTGGGTAACAGAGAGACAGCAGGGGAGGCACAGCGAGCAGCCCTCTCAAATCTGGTGTTTGCTATCATACTAGAGTTTTAGTATACTGTTCACCGCCCCCTTCCGTTCGTTGTCTCCCCCTACCGGCACTATATTATCATCCTAGGATCTCACTATAACCCGCCGTTCCTGTGATTTCCCAGAGCATTGTTTTTCGGGCCGTCAGAGTGATGGCGCATGATTCCGTTCCCCAATTTAGGTTCATCATTGATAACTGTATTGTACACTGTTCCAGCCATAAAAGTTCAAGCTCCACTAAGCCGGAATCTCGCTGGATCTCCTATAACTACCTGGCACATTGCATCGTGTCCCATCACAAGCCATTCCTCCAACTAAAGAGGACTGCCGTGATATTATTGCGCGAAGGACAACAAGAGTTATTCTACTAGGTCCATATTCCGTATCATGGATTATCACTCGGGCCCAATGATTGTTCACCAGATTATTATCCGGGCACTGCATACAGGAAGCGTGGGGAAGAAGAAGAAAAGAAGAAAAATCAAAATCAAAACTGGAGTAATCGAGTGGACGAAGCGCTATAGGTGGTATCGCACTGTAGTAAACATTGGGAGGGGGGGCTAACAATTTCTTGATATAATCTACTGTGGTGCTAGCTTTTTTCCCTATATGAGTGAGTGAGTGTGTGGGTGTATGTGTATGTGTGTGAATGTGAAGCGGGCAATTTTTGAAACTGAGGTATGGTATCGTGTGTGTGTAGGGGTAGAGTGGGAAATTCGGCGCTGGATGGGCACTGTCTAGTGTTGCATATGGTTGGTTTTGATTATTATATCGGGTAGTGTGTATATATGTACCGGTATGTATGTGTGTATATATGTATGTACTCTTGGTTCGTTCATTCGTTCGTTCATCAGTTAACCTATCATTCATCCTGTCCAACGAATTGGCTAGGAGTATTTGTGGCGTAAGCCGATTTTGGGAGGGGCGAATGAAAAAGAAAACGAATTATATAGAGTGAAATGTGTCCCAAAGATTCTTACATAATATTCTGCTGAACAATAGAGCGCCTAGGTGGAAAAAGAGATGAAGACTGAAATGGATGGAAAAGAGAAGAAGAAAAAAGACAACTCCAGCCATGCAAATTAGAAAAAAAGAGAAAACCCTCCGCGACACCATCTTGCCTTACTGTACCAGGGCCATTTCTACCTCCCCTTCCGCTATCATGTGAACGAGTGGGTGTGCCTACCCAACCTTCTGCGCACAGCCATAGTGCACGACCACTCCACTACTATCATCAGCCACACTCTAAGGCAAAGGAAGGGGATAAGAGCTTACCTGGCTAACCTCCAAAGAACACTTGCCCCTAACCTCTTATGACAAACGCCACAGCTCCTCTCCTCGCCCACCACTACCGCAACTCCTTGCTCCTTCAGCAGGCGGTCTTGCACATCCACTAAGTAGCTCTTTCTCAGCATTGCGGTTAATCGCTCAGCACTAGCCTTTGAATTTGCGGTTCGAATGCGTGATTGGAAGTATGGTTCTAGCGAAGCCATCGTTGTCTCCTCCGGGATGAGGGCTAGAGTTTCTGAAGCTTCGAGACGGGCGCCGTGACGGGAGAGTAGGGTTAATGCTGGTGCTAGGTGAGGGGTATGCGGGGGTGGGGGACGGAGGTAGAGTGTTAGGAGGGTGTGATAGATTGTTGGGGTGGTGGGGGATGTTAGGTGGGTTCGTTTGCAGTATCTGTTATTCGTTAGTACCGGCAACGGAGGGGAGGAGGGGGAGGGCGGGTACTCTTCAGCTTTAACATGATCGTGTAACTTGAAAACATAAATCTCTAACGCAGCTTTGTGCTGGCCCATATTCCTGAGGACGATCGCCCTCGCTTCGTAAAACGCCGGGTCCTCTCTGGGTAGCCAGCCCAGAACTTTCTCACTGCGGTACTGTTTACTCGCTGTCAAAAACGTAAGTAACTTCTCGCTGTGATGCGCAGAATCGGGCATTTGCTTCAACGTGCTCAAATAGAGCCAAATCAGCCGGGTGTGGAACTCGGGCGTCTGGTCACCCAATTCGTGTATCACATGTTCGAGGTACTGGATTGCGAAACTAGTGGAGCGGGATTGTAAGTACTCGACGACCTTTGAACGAGGCAGGGATTCAGCGTTCTCGCTGTCGGCTGTGAATATTTCCATGCCAAAGCTGGGGTCTGCTTCCAGGGGCCATTGTGAGAACTCGAGGATGAGGTCTATGTGATTCGCTTTCAGGCTTTGCAAGTAGGCAATTGTCCTGCGAGGTCCGCAGAGTGAAGGAGCACGCTCGTCTTCCGGGCCCTTGCCGAATTGCAGGAGAAGTTCTAGCGCTTCGCGGTGTAGCTCCCGCTGGTAGAGAAAGTCGATGAGTTCGGTGAATTTCCCGAGTTCGCGGAGCTTTTCGCTGAAGACTTCTGGATCGCCGTGTTTTTGGATGCGCACAAAGGGGCCGACCAGGCCGGGTCGTGTGATGATGTAGATCTTAAACAGGGTCGTGTCAATTAGGCGGGCGGCGGTGAGGAGCTTTTCAGTTCGCTCGGCATAGGCCTCCGAGGATTTATCTAGTGGTTTGCCGGCGGCGAGGAAGCTGGCTTCGAAGGGGTCGCGGTTTGTGCTGGAGGTGCTGGAGGCATTGGAGATTATATTTGCAGGGTCGCCACGGAGAGTGCCATCCGAGTGGAAGTATTTTGATAGGGCTTGACGGGTGTCGTTTAGGTGTGCGGAGAGTTGATCTGCGGCTTTCTCGAGCTCGGGACCCTCTAGGACTGGCGGGCCATCTGGGATGGTCTCCGTGTGCTTTACCGCTATACTTGCTGCATCGTCATCTACGTGGCTCTTCCCTCCGCCAAAGCTAAATATTGAACTTGCATCGCCGACCTTTTTAGTCAGTGATATATTCCGGATGGAAGACGTCTCGGGATTTGCTCTGTTCAGCTTCTTTGGTATTGGTGTTGGTGGCTTCCAGTTCAGCGGAGGGGGTGTCCCCGACTTCTTTGGCGTGATGGGCTCAGCTCCTGTTGAGCAAGCCTCACACTCGGGGCTTCCGGCCCGACTTCCAGCATCCGAACCATCCGCCACCCCGCCAGAGTCTGTAGAGTCGCTGGCAGCTGTATCACATATGGACAAGTCGCCAGCGATAACTTTCGGGAATAACCTTATTACTCTTTCAGGGGGGGCCGATACTTCAGTGAACAGATCCATGCTTTCTCGGTATTTCCTCTTTTCGAACAATCGCTCTGCCTTCAGCATCTTCACTTCTCGAAGTTGCTCTTCTTTACTATCTAGGAGCACGCTTTCCAAGATTTCAAGAAGACTTATTGCTTCGTCGAGATGGTCCCCTCCTATCAACTGCTTGATTTGCGTCTCGTAGTCCGCTGCGGTCATCCGCCAGACTTGGTTTGAAGAAGCGATGTAAAACAGTTTACCAGCGTGGACGAGTGATACATTTGGTGGGGGCACATGGAGTATTGAGACGTTATTCAAGTGGATGGTTTGAAGTAGGGTATATGTAGATGGGTTGCGAACTTCTAGATGTTGCTTGGTGGTGCTCAGGGATACCAGGTATGGATATGAGAAGGCGACCGCATCTGGAGAGGCTGGCCATGGCACTGGTCGCCTGCCCGGAATGACTGCGCCCTCTGAATCAATGAATAACGTTGTAGCTTGCAGTCGCCAACTCAGTTAGATGCAAAGGCGAAACAATATAGATTTAGAGTATCAGGATACTCACAGTCCTTCACTAGTAAAAGATCATCTCCACCCAAATGTGTACTCAAGGGCTTAGACCCCCAACCCCCCATTCCCATATAGGCTCCCCACCCAGCAGCTTCGCTGCTGGCAGGCCCAGAAGCTCCACCACCCTTTGTTTCTGGCGGAACAATCTCCTTCGTGACGCCAGTGCGCACATCAACCACAACGAAACCACCGGCAAGTCCTGCGACAACCCTTCTCCCAGAAGCCCAAGTAAGCGACCTCACGGCGCCGCTCAAAACCACCTCCTTCCCTTCCAAGAACTCCTCGTCATGCCACGAGTACAACAACAATCGCTTCTTAATGCCGATAGCCAAACGACTCACAATGCTGGGGATCTGGGTCTTTTCGTCCCGTTCAATATTACTCGTGACGGCAAATGTCGAGGCGCCCTTCGTTTTCGTCAGGGTCTCGGTAAGGGTAAATTCGTTCAGGTCATGGATGTGAACATAGTTGTCGCTGAGGGAAACTAGGATCTGCACTTCTTTGATACACGCGAGTAGTTCTATCGACCGTCGGGAGAACTTGTCGATGTTGCGCAGGAGCTCCAAGGAGATCTGGTCCGAGTCCGGGGATAGAACCTTGTAATGCCGAAGAGTGCCATTCGAGAGGCCTAAAAGTAGCTTGTCACCTGTAGAGCCTTCATCAGTCGCGGTCCCTCCCCCATTGGAGTGGAGAAGGGCGAGGAAGACGAACCGTAAGCTAGCAGTGATTCGATCTTGAAGCGCTCTTTCGGAGCTAGCTCAAAGATTGAGTGAGCATTGAAAGCGTTAAGCATGGCTGCCGGCCGGCACAAGAGCGGCAGAGGCAAATGAGGAGTGAGAAGTAATGTCGGAGTCTCGTGTTTTTATTGAGGTTTAAGGGTGGAAAGAGTTGGAGGGGGTGGTATTTAGCGGAGGAGCTGCGGTTTGGGGGGTTGTGGGTGGGCAAATGCTGGTGCTTGTTGTCCAGCTGTCTTACATACAGGATTAACCTATCATATTATCGACTCAGGTCGCATCCCCTAAACTGCCGAACTGACAGAGACCGTCCGTTTCGCCAAGCCCAGAGTGCATATTAGAAACTGTCTGCATCACCAACTTGGACGAATAGAGATTGAGGGAAGCAATGGTGTAGTGTGAGCCTTTTTTCCCCTCAATTGATCTACTCGAGTAGTGGGCGCGAACTCAAAGGCGTAACGGTTACGAGTACAGTATTCAGTATTCTAGACTCAGATGTTTAAACTTGAATAAATGATGGAAGATTGGAATACCGGTACTCGAGGGAAATGGTTTTATCCCATGCCCTTGATGCCAAACCTTACTCAATGATTATGTGATTCGAGACAGCCCTGGGGGACGCACAATGGGCCTATTAGGTTTCTTCATGCCTGCTCACTCTAGGCGAAAGACAGAAGATGTGACTCGAGTGGTATTTCGTGATTCAAAAGTTCAACGTTGCTAAAAGTTAAAATTAACGGCAACCTATTGACCATAACAGGTATTTTCTCTTTTTCCTTTGAGATTATAAACTGGTGACGGTCACATTCGCGGGGTCCACGCATGCCGTGGTATCGGAATGCTATGTATTCCGTACAGTATCATTGGCCCCGGTTCTTGAAGATATGCCCCGCTACAGTCGAGATAGTCTACTTTATGGTGAGACTGGGTCTGTATAAAACGGTTTCCTACACCCTCCTACATTTCGAGAATCAATCTCACATGATATCCAGGCCCGGATACAGGATGATCTTGCCCAGGCTCATGTACTGTAAAATACTCCCGAAATCGATTCTGTAGATCCGAGATGGTAACTTAGCGGCCTTGGGTATTTACGTCTCCCTCCCTCGCGAGATGCACGTAGGTCACCCTTTAGAACCCCTACTGTGCCGCGCAATCCTTCTTACGCTGTATGCAGTGGTGATGGCCTTCCCACCTATTTAATTCCGCGCAAACATCCTCCTCCCTTCACCTCTTTCCTTCTTTCCCCTCCACCCGCAGCCCCCACCTCCGGGCCCAACACCCTCCCTGAACAACTTCGTCTGTTCTTGCTGCAAATCGCGGATAAGAGCTTCATCCTAACCTCGTCCGCCGGCTGCAGACTTCCCCGTAGACAATACCCTCGTCAGTCGGCCTTGTCTCAATTCATTCACTGTCCCGTCCAGACTATTCAGAGTAAGTCCACCCTCTCCCCTCTCTCTACTTGTGAGCTTCTGGACTCTTTGACCTACTCTTTCTTATACCTCTCCTACCTCCAATTTGTGCTGCGCAATCTCTTCATTTTCTAATGCTCAATTTTTCTTTTCTCCTCTGTCAAACCTCCGAGCTCGGGGTTATTGATCTAGTCCCTCTTTACTCACACCCCCTCTCGTCTTTGTCTATGATATTTATTTTCGTCTTCAATCCCTTCTAATTAACCTGGTTATTTGTCCTCTTTTACTTTCGTGATGGCATTAACGGTGCGAGTGATTTATCGTGGTCAGGGCTTTCGACAATGTCTATGCAACTTCGTCCTAGGGCTTCCTCAGGTCTGCTCCCTGCTCCCTATGCCAAATTTGGTAAGGGAAGAAACAAAAATACAAAGGCCAAGGTTTTGGAGCCTATCACCAAAGATGGTGTTTCCAATATGGTCACTATTGGGAGGCAGAAAGCTACCCACCTTAAAAATGAGGCTGTTGAGTGGGCTCAGGAACCCAAATCATTTCAGTCCAAAGGAGATGAGCAAAAGGTTCCCCTTCCTAACAAAAACGCTCTAAGGATGGAGACGGTTATCAAGGGAGAAGCTACTGAGGACGAAGCCGTAAAAGAGGAATCGGATGAAGATATCGAATCCCCCGACCTTCTTGATGACCAGTCCGATATTGAAGGTGACATCAAGACTAGAAATAGGAAATTGGCTTATGCCTTGGGTACAACACCTTTTCCTAACCATAAGCTTCCAACACCCCAAGACGTTGAAGAGGTAGTTGCCCTCCTTAAAGCAGCACATGGACCAGCAGTTCGCCCTGACAAAGTCCCAAAACCGGATAATTCCGTCTCAGGATGTGGGGAAGTTCCATCTGTCCTGGATGCTGTAATCCGCACTCTTCTCTCAGCGAATACCCACAATAGTAATTCTTCAAAGGCGTTTGCAGGTCTCATTGACCGGTTTGGCCTTGTACCTGAGTGCGCCGAAGCTGAAGGGACTAAGGGGAGAAGTGATGCAGGTACCGTGGATTGGGATGCCGTGCGTAGGGCTGATCTTGGAGATGTTGTCAATTCTATCCGTAAGGGCGGCATGGCTCCTACAAAGGGTAGGAGAATCAAGAACCTTCTTGATGTTGTCTGGAAGGAGAGTATCGAGCGCAAGCGTGCCGAGAGAATCAAAGCCGAGGGTTCTACTGAGCAGGAAGATGGCACCAAAAAGGGAGAGGCTACCGAGAGGGAGCCCCCCGACAGCCACGATATAGGTGACGAGGACGGTGACCTATCTTTGGATTACATCCACGAACTGTCTGACAATGAAGCTCGCGAGAAGCTCACATCTTTCGATGGTGTTGGGCCTAAGACAGCTAGTTGTGTCATGCTCTTCTGTAATTAACTCCTCCCTTCCGCTAGGATTTCAACCATTAATGCCTCCTTCCAGGTCTCCAACGTGACTCCTTCGCCGTAGACACACACGTTTTCAGATTATCCAAGTTTCTCAAATGGGTCCCGGCAAAAGCAACTAGAGAGACCACCTACGCCCATCTCGACGTTAGGGTCCCTGCTGAACACAAGTACACATTGCACAACCTCCTGATCCGCCACGGGCGTACCTGCAAAGAATGCAAGGCCGGTCCAAAACATAGGGGGAAAAAGCGCGCCTCTTCCGAGACCTCTCCAGACCTCTCCCCTGAACCTGGACCGAAGATGAGGAAGGTTTGGATCGGCACCGGGATGATGAAGGAAATCCTTGTCGAGGTTCCGGATATTGGTCAAGAGGGCGAAGCAGAGTCCCAGAAATGTGTCCTGAGGGCTTTGCTCAAGCGTCAACGCGACGAGAAAAAAGCTAAGGCTAAAATAAACGTCAAGGAAGAGCCAGATGTGAAGATTGAGGGTGAATGTGGCGGGGTCGGTGTCTAGACAGAAGATTGGCACACCATGTTTCGAAAGGGTTTTCAATGCTGGAATTTCTCAAAGATTTTTTCTTCCAACCCACAACCCATTTTACTACTTTTAGCTATTAAATTAACCCAATCTGAACCTCTACCGTGGCATTGAGAAGAACTGACAAATTGACGACCTTTCGATAATAGGGTGTACTGTAGGTAGTGCAGCTCTCTATTGCTGTGATATTGCCATTTGTGTGTTTTTAATGATTGGCGGGATGATTTCTTTTCTGAGGAAGTGGCTTCTATTATATAATTTTTCTCTACTATTCCTTTCTACTCGTACTTGTCTCCTCTCTTTAGGACTCCTTGTTAAATAAATAGATCATTCCTACTGTACCTATTCGGTACGGATGGGTACCGGGGCACACTGCTAGCTCACGAATTCTTGCCTCTTTTTTTATATATCCCCCCTCTCCGACACCCTTTGTTTCTTCCTATGGACTTGCTTTTTTAGTATTCCTTTCTTTTCCAGTTGGGTACAGGTATGGAGCTCGGCGCCGATAGTTGATTTTCACCCTACTTTCCTCCGCTGTTATTATGAAAAACATATTTTAGCACTACCACGGCTATATATATAATCTCTTTACTTCATTTTCACTTTTCTTTCGTGATGAATGTCTTTGGTGAAGCTATGATCAAGAGATTAGTGCTTCATATTGTGACATGACGGAAATTAATCTCTTTCCTGGTTTTCTTTTTATTTTCTATTTTCTTCCTTTTTGTTGATAATGGAAAAGAAAAAAACCCTAGATATCAATGTGCGGAAAAGGTTCGTTTTGGTGATTTACTGCAAATATCGTATCGTGAAGGGCATATGAATTGAGCTGATAACGGCGGTGAGAAAGATACAAAATAATACTAAACTTTTGTAGCAAACTTATTTATGATACACTGCTCCCCCAATCCATCCACCTATCTAGGTAATATTAGACTACCCCATCACAAACCCCACTACACCTCCTCACCACCCCTCCCCCCCTGCTTCCCCTTATTCCTCCCCTCCAGCCTCCTCCTCTTTCTCTTCAACCCCTCGACTTCGCCTTCCTTCTTAGCATTGGAGTAAACCATCTTCTCATACAGCTTTCTCTTCCTCCGACTCATCATAACCTTCTTCATTTCCTTCTCATCTTCTTCCTCGCGTTGCTGTCTAGTCATTTTTGCCTTATTCTTTCTCTTCTGCTTCTTGGCTTGTTCAGAAGGGGTGGGAGGTTTAGTACCGGCAGCTTCAGCGGCGAGTTCACGCTGGTAGTCACTCTCTTCTTCTTCTGAGGACTCGTCTTCAATGGGGGCGGTGATAGTAGGAGGCGCAGGGGCCGGTTCGGGTTCAGACTCGGAGGCTAGGTCTTCTTGCATACCGTTGTCGGAGTCTTCCACCGCTTCTTCCTCTTCGTCTTCGCTGTGTTCGGCGCCCGGGAGTGCAGCGGTGGGGTCATATCCCTCACCGGGCTTAACCCACGGGCTCAAGTGCGGTGGTAGTAATGCTCCAGGGGCGTACTCCCCCGGTGGGAGTAGCCTTCCGGCGTTAATGCAGTCCCAGATGTACTGTGGTTGGACATATATCCTTCCTGGGACTCTCCCTGCAGTGGTAGTAGAGGTGCTAGCAGTTCCGTTGGGGGCACTGTCACCGCCTGTGGCAGAAAGAGGAGGGAAGGTGGGGGGCCGGTCCACGATTTGGTGAGTTATACTTGTGTCACTAGGATCCTGAGTGTATGCACCTGCACCCAGCACGGCGTCCCAGCCGATGCGCTTGCAACCCGAGGATCTCAGGAGGAATTCTAGTGGCTCACGGGGGGTCTCGCGGGAGAGGTAGAAGGTGGTGTTTGAGAAGAGAGCTGTTGGGGTTGAAGTTGTTTGTGACAAGCTGGGTTGGGGGAGTGGGTCGGAGGAAGAGGCGGCAGGAGTGAAGGTGTCTATTGTTAGGTCTTCTCTGGGCGCTCCTCCATCTTCTCCTTGTTCGGGCTCGGCGGTGGGGGCAGTGGAGTCTTCATTTGTCAAGGAAGCGATCTTAGCATCCAAGGTGGCCATCTGCTTCGACACATCCTGCTTCTCCCCAGCCTCTTCAGCGCGCTTCTTCTCCTGATCCCCAGTAGTAAATGGTCCAACAGCCCCCTGACTCTCAATCATAAAAGCCCCCAGCCCGCCCGCATTCTCATCCACATCTTTATCAAACCTAGGCGGGTAGACGAGCCCCTCGACAGCATACAGCCTAAAAAGCACGAACCCAATAAGCGTGGTATAAAATTCCACGAATGTGTGCATAATCCGAAAATCCACATCCACCGGAACATTCTGTGCGAAACCGTACGGGACCAACCAGAGCACCTCTTGGCCGCCCCCGACCTCAGCCTGGTAGTAAATTCCCTTGATGCTCAAAAAGCTCTTCCGCAGCGCACCAGCACGGATAACGTAGTGCGCCCACTCCTTCACAAGCCTAGCACAATTGGCCACAGTTGCGGGAGGTAAGTTTTTGTTCGTAGGCAGGCTGGCGAAGAGGTGGATCATGGAGAGGGCATCGTCCAGGTCGCGCAGGGCATCGGTGAAGGTTGGGTAGCGCTCCTTCACAATATGGTCCAGCCGGATTATTGGCTTCTGAGTGGTTTCCAGACGTTTTGCGTCCGAGAAGTCGCCGCGGCCGAGGGCCTTTTGGAGCTTCTTTGCAAAGGCTTTGTGATCGCGGAATTTTTGCAGGATGGGTTCGTGGAGGAGATATTGGATGTCTTTGGTCTACGCATCCCACCTCTTACATTAGCCATTAAGGGAAAGAGGAATCAAGAGGAGAAAGCTTACATACATAGTAAAAAGTAGTGGACTGAGTAGACCCTTTATTCGCTTTCTTTTTATTCCTAGGTTCACGGGGGTAGATTCCTAATTCACACCCATCAATCCATCAGCAACTGCCCTCTTCCCTCCTTTTCATCCGTTGCTGAGAGAAAGCAAGCGTACCTTTAAAAATGCACAGCCTCCGAAAATCCGGCAGCGAAACCTGGAGCTTTCGAACGGCTTGCGTCCTCGTTATGAAGTTTTTGGCATTGCCGGAGACCCCTGTTGACAATTGTTAGCTGCATGTCCCTTTATATAGTACTGAGCGATTGCAGTAACACTCGCCCTTCTTCTTGATTTTTGCCATTATTGATTGGCTGCGATTGGAGGTGAAGGTTCGGTTGTTGGGAGGTGGAAACTTTACCTCTTTTTTTTTTTCGGAAAGGCTGTGGAGGGGGTTACCCGGCTATAGTGGGGTGGAGGTAGTGTGGGGTTGATAAGATACAGAATTTTTGTTTTGTAGTATAGGAATTCGACTTAGTAGGGGTGTACGGCGCGGTAAAGTTAGTGTTTGGGCCCAAAAAACTTATTTTTTTTTGGGGGGGATGAATAATTACTTCTGCGCTATTCACACATCGTGATCCACAATCGTAATCCATAGTAGTGATATTCCATGATTGAGAACGGCACACTCTCTAAACACTACGAAATGGGAATATGGCGGTCTAGCTATCGTATCGGTATTTCATATTATCAAGTCGCTACTCACTACATAATTTCCACTCCCCGCTCCCAACCTCATCTAGTCTCACCCACCCCCATTCGCTGCCACCTTCTCCGTCTTCGCCAACAACTTTTCCACAATCCCCTCGAATACCGGGCAGAGCTTCGACTCCCCATACCTCTGCTGCAGCTCCACCCCGTCCGTTGTGTCCCTCTGCTTCTCGAGCATTAGATTGAAAGCCGGATCAATCGGCACAGCACCGAAAAAGTCCACGCCAAACTGCTCTGCCATGACGGCGCCGCCGCCACTAGAGAAGACGTTCGTGCAGGTGGAGCAATGCGGACACACAAAGCCACTCATGTTCTCGATCACGCCGAGGATTTCAAGTCCTACCTTTTTGCAAAAATTGAGCTCTTTACGCACGTCCGCTGTGGAGATAGCCTGCGGAGTCGTCACGATGACGGCACCATCGGGGGACACACTGCGGAGTTGTTCTGCTAGGGAGATATGTTCGTCGGAGGTTCCTATCGCACACCCCGTATTGGCCTCCGCAGGAACAAGCATGAGAGGGGAGGGGGGGGGAGTAAAAAACTACCCGGCGGCGTATCAACCAACAAATAATCCACATCCCTCCACAAAACGTCCGTAAGGAACTGCCTGACCATAGCCGTCTTCTTGGGCCCCCTCCAAACAACGCTGTCTCCCCGGTCTCGAAGCAGGAAGCCCAAACTCATACACTCGATACTCCCCACACCATTCCCTGTTGAATCTGAGTCTCCGACTTTCACGGGGACCCACCCGCCAGGGGCTTGGTGGACTTTTTTTTCCTCCACGTTGAACATTCGTGGGATATTCGGACCTGTCAGGTCTATGTCTAGGACTCCTACTCTTTTGCCGGCCCTGGCCAAAGTTAGAGCGAGTTGAACGGTCACAGAAGATTTGCCGACGCCGCCTTTGCCGGAGAGGACCTAGGGGAAGTTAGCCGGTGGTGCTCGGGGGAGGGGAGTGCTTGGCAGAAGGGAGGGAGGTTTACTAGAACAACATGTTTTACGTTTTCCAACATTTCGAGATCAATTAGAGGTTGTCGTTGAAGGTGGAGAGGAGAGAGGTGACCAAAGGATGGGGGGCTGTAGATATGGGGAGTGGTGCTTATAAACGAAATGGAGGTTCATTAGTTATCATGGATCTTTTGGCTGCTTAGTGATTTCGAAGGCGGGCAGATACAGTAGACCCCATAACAGATTATAATTTCCTATAGGAAACAAAGGATGAATGGAACCCGCATCACTCTTTGCACCTGGTACGGTATCCCAACACCTGGGGGTCTCGGGGGAAGGGACCCATTTTGATAGCGCTCGTGGCAGGCTTGGCAAAATTCGGTGTTCTTTATCCAACCAAACTCCTGCATCATACTGGTACCTGACAGCAGGGGATGCCCGACAGCAAGAGCCTCTCAACTGCAATACCCTGCCGGGCAGTACTACATCCCTCCAGCAAGCAACACAACCTTAACTCATAACATCCTACCTCCCCTCACAGCCCGAAAACCATGGCAATCCCCTACACTCGTTTCGAAGTAGAACTCGAGGTTCCTCCTCCTCCTCCTCCCCTCAACCAACCGCTAACATCCCCAGTTCGTCCAATGCCTCGCAAACCCCTTCTACCTAAATTTCCTCGCGCACAGTAAGATCCTGGAGGATGAGCGATTCAAAAACTACATAGTTTACCTTCAATACTTTCGTAAACCAGAGTACACGAAACTGCTCACGTACCCGGTGCACTCGCTGGCGGCGCTGACACTGTTGCAGCAGCCAGCTTTTCGGGCCGAGATCATGGATCCGGGGTTGGCGATGGGGATGCTGAGCGAGGTCGTGGCTGAGGGGAAGAAGGAAGGGGAAAGGGAGAAGGAAAAGGAGAAGAAGGTTGGAGAAGGAGAAGGTAGTAGTGGCAGTGGCAGTGGCAGTGGTGGTGTTGGGGGGAATTGAGGGATGGGTTGCCACAACAGCTGTGGGGTCGAGCAGGAGAGCTTAAGGCTGTTCTGTAATACTGTGCAGTAGGAGGTTTTTTTTACTGTTCAAATATGTCTGATCCTGGAGTTCGCATTGGTTCTATGAAAGAGCTATAGTGGTAATCTTTTACAGCGCGCCTTAAAATTGTACCCCACCCGATAAATAGCAATGGCGCGCTAAAAGAGATAACCTAGGGGAAGCCCGAGCAAAACTATCCCCTCCCAGTCAACGTCTCCAACCTGCTCACTAGAACTTTATGCTTCGCCACAACCCCCACCCACTCCTCTTCCCCTCCATCCCCATTTTTCTCCTCCTGTTCCTCATCTCCCATGCCAAAACACTCAATAACGCCTAGAATAGCTCCAAACTCCCCACCCAGTCTCCCCATACTCCCAGCAGCATACAGCACCTGCGTGAGCAGACTCTCCCGAACACTCCTCTCCTCAATAGTCTTCAGATACCTCCCCAGCGTCCCGGTCAAGAGCGACAACAGATGCAACACAAAGCTAGCCAGCGGATCCGGCGCTTGACCACCTTCGGGATCGTCATCATTCGCGCTAGAGCTCATATTCGATAGGGTTGAACTACTCCTACTACGGATACCTATCCCCACCGAACTCATTATCGGTGAGTGTGGATGCGGAGAACTTGGTGGTGGGGGGTCCAGGTTTAGGGCGGGAAGAGCGTTCGGAAAGATACTCTTGTACATGGAAACTATACCGAAACTCTGCTCTCGGAAGACTTCTATCCATCGTTTCAAGTAGCGCTCTGTCTGTGTGCCGCCGCCCCAGCTGCTAGGCGCCGGGGTAGTTGTGGCATTATTTGCAGGGGTATTGCCTTCTTTGCCACTTTGTCGACGCTCCCGTTCCTCTTCGGCTAGTTCTTTGAGCGGATCCAAGGCGCTGAGAAGACCAGAGAGAAATGCGAGCCTGCAAACAAGGAATAGGCCGCGCAGGCCTCGCTCGTCCATTGCGGCTTCTTTTGTGCCACACCGGCGGAGGAAGCCGATTGTTTTCATTGCCGTTGGGAGCTTTAATGGGCCGCGGAGGGTGTTGATCAGGTTTGTTGTCATGGACTTTTGTAGCGTTTCACATTCCGCATAGACCGAGCCAATTGTTGGCGAGTCATGGTATAGTGAATGTAGTCTTCGGACATGAGCTAGGAGGTCGAGCGCTGTTGGATAGGAGGATGCGGAGATTAGGGACTGGAGGAGTGTTGGGAGTTGTAAAATGTCTAGGAGCCTGTCTAGGTTTTTTGAGAGGAGATGGGCCTTCGAGCGGTTGGTTAGGTATGTCCCGTCTCGACTAAAGTTTGTGGTAAAGTTCGTTATTTGAGAGTCAATCGCGGGCAGACTGCTCTCGAGGGTAGTGAGGGAGGAGTGAAGCAACTCTATGGATTTGGGAACCGCTGAGAGGTGATTAGAAGCGGCTATGATGGACTTGTGAGACCGCGAAGAGAGTGATTGTAGCGAGAGGTTTAGGGAATGTAATGAAGACGATAACGATGCTGGCTCAGACCCCGCAATTGAGGTGAGTGGAAGCGAAGACAGCCGGGAGAGATATTGTGTCGAAACAGTCAGGTCCGGTGGAGGAGCCGACTGAGGGATGTGTGGAAGTAAAAGGTCAAGAAGTGGGTTGAATGAGGAGACCGAGTGATCCATTATGGGTATTTGTGGAAGGAGTCAATTTAGCTCCTAACCATTGGTCTTAAGCTGCAGCAGAGCATACCTGTCTCTTGTAGTTTCTGAGGTTACCCGGTTAGATTACCTTGGCGTTGAATTTCACACAACATCACTCGGGGTGCTGAGGTGCTCAGGCGGTGCTGTTGCCCCCCAACAAAGTCCCCGGAATGGGTACAAATATCATAGGTGATTCGGTTATAGAATAACTAATGGCACATTCGCGCCAGATTTTGTGGGAATTACCGTAATCTAGGCTCAAGACATGTAGCTCACGCTCCGGAGACTTTTAAAACCCGCTAGTACTTTACAGAATACTTGCGGCATGCGGCGCGATTAGATTTTAGTATAATTTTGCCCAAAGGGTTTAATGAAATAGTTCTATGCCTCAGTAACTTTTGTCTATTCCTCTTGACCCCCGCCAGCCCCACCACCCTGCTTAGCACTCTTAGCACCACAGATTTCATCTACACGAAGAAGAAGGCAAGCAGACTAGAGAAATAGTTAGTAAAATGCGAATCCGAGCGAGTAGGTAAATCTTTTTCTTTTCTTTTCTCACCTCAATAGCTGTCTTGATACTTTGCAACTTCACTGCCTCAGGCTCCCAGACACCATATTCCTTCATATCAACAATCCTACCGGTATCACCGTCAATGCCCCAGGTATGCTCCTTCGCGACATGCTTTGCACGTAACTGAGTGAGCACTCTTATTGGGCTGGCACCGGCGTTTGTGACTAGTGTCCTAGGTATGACTTCCAGGGCCTCTGCAACTCCTCTGTATGGCCACTGCTGCACACCTTCGATAGACTTTGAGATCTCTGCGAGACGTACAGAGATAGCCATCTCGACTGCGCCACCTCCAGGAGCTAACCGGGGGTGGAAAAAGACATTGCGTGCTACTGCCATTGCGTCTTGCAGATTGCGTTCGATTTCGTTAAGGATATCCTTGGAGGGACCGCGGAGGAGGATTGTGCAAGCTTTAGGGTCTTCACACTTTGTCATAAACGAAAAGTATCTAGGAGGGTCAGTTATGTGACTTCCATGGGCGGCACTCAAGTTTCGCAGGGTAGGGTTAGGATCACATACTCGTCACCAATCTTCTCAATCTCAAAGAGACCACATTTTGTACCAACATCTGACTCATTGATATCGTCTACACGGTTCACGATTGTAGCACCAACGGCACGAGCGATACGATTGTTATCGGTCTTTCTGACACGGCGGAGGGCTGTTACATTACCCTTAAGGAGGTAGTGTTGAGCAAGATCTTGAGGTAGCATCGTTAGTCTTTCGCTGCAATGTAGAACTGGGGGGGGGAGCATACCAGAAACTCCCTTCTCCGTAATGACTAAATCTGGCTTGAACGCTAAAATAGCATCACACATAGCCTTAACCTGCCTTTCCTCTATATCCAAGATCTTACTCCAATCCTCCTCCTTACTAATTTCGATATTAGTCTGAGACTCGCCCTTCTTATACTCCAGCGGGCAATCCAGCAAGATGATCCTAGGATTCTCGATCCTCCTCCTCATCTTCGGGTGCGTAATATCCTTATTTAGCATGACACCATCAAGAACTCTTGAATCTTCAATCTCTCCTCCGGGGATTTTCTCGACCCTAGCGTAACGCTTGATGTCGACCTCCTTCTTCCCTCCTTGATCCCTAGCCACAGTGCGGACAGCCGAAAGGGCAAGGTCACACATCAGCTTCGACCACCGAGAGACAAACTTTGTGCCGATAGAAGACTGGATCAAGTTATGCATCGCCTCATCATCATCAGTAGAGATAGGAATAGAGATGTCTTCCACGATAGCTAGGGCGTCGGCAAGGGCTCTCTTGAATGCCTGGATAATGACGACGGGATGGATATTGCGTTGCAAATGCGGGAGAGCTTGTGCGAGGATTTCACCGGCAAGGATGATAACGGTAGTAGTACCATCTCCAACTTCTTCGTCCTGTTCACAGAGGGACCGTAAAGTTAATAGCTACTCCTTTAAAAGAACCCAACCTGCCTACAGCACAAATCTCAGGGCCCCCTTCACCCCTGGAACTAGAAGCAACACTACTAACTAACGGGGTGGGGAAAACGGTCATACCTGCGTCCGACTCAACTCAATCATGCTCTTCGCAGCAGGATGAGCGACCTCAATTTCTCTCAGAATAGCGTGTCCGTCGTTTGTCAGCACGATTCCACCCATTGGGTCCAACAGCATTTTCAACATTGCTTTAGGGCCCAAACAAGACCGAATAATGTCCGCAACGGTCTTAGCAGCGGTAATATTCGAGATTTGAGCTTTGCGTCCTATCCACCAACACAAGCACTCATCAGAAAATCAAACTTGATTAGATAAAAGCGGAATATTAAACATGGATGAAATACCAGTCTGACGCTCCCCGGACTGGGTGTTCATAACCAGTACTGGAGCTTGCATTGTAGAGAGAGTAAGAAGTAATTATCTGGGGTGATTTAGGAGAGTTGCTCAAGCACGGAGAAGAATGGATCCGATAGAAAGGGTTGGGTTGTTGGATGGTGGGGTGTAGAAGACGGCAATGCGGGGCGGAAAGGACTGGACAGTATTTTTGTTTCGGGTGGCAGAACATTGCCAAGCCTATGGTATTTTTGACCGCCCACCCTACCCTAAGCGACCCCCATTAAACTACTTATGGAATGCTTGACTGGTAAGGACACTCTCATCAAAACTTCGAGGCCCTCCCTCTCCCCCCATCAACTACGGCTTCCGCTATCATAATCCACCCGCAAACCTATCATATTGTGCCGCTTCACAATATCCACCCCCCCCCCCGGACCATCGGCTTCCGTACCGTTTTATCTACCAGAACATAAGCACAAGCACAAGCACACTCCTTAAACACCTATCATCATGGTCTCCTGGTCAACCATACAAACCTTCCTCGTGCTGTTAGGACCTATAATCTACTCCCGCGGCAAAGCTTTCTACCAATCTACCAAACTCCGCGGCCCCCCGAGAGCCCTCACTCTGGGCACTCACCGCATCCTAAACGTTCTCTTTGTAACTGGGGCAGTCGCCCTTCTCTCCACCCTCCCAACTTTCGCTCCGGAAAACATCTTCCAAAAGACCGGCTCGAGGTTACAGATCCCCACAGACACCCTCTTCCATCGGCTTTCCAAGATCCGGGACATTACGCCTGACGACGAAATACTCCGTGCGCGGTTGGCCTCCAAGGAGGGGAGGCTGACATACGCTAACTTCGGACCGAAGCCGTTGGTGGAGTGTTCGTGGTGCAGCTCGGAAGAGGCGACAACCTACCTGTTCTATGCCCTGCCGACTCTTGCACTACCGCATCTTCTGCATATCGCTGTGCTGGGCGTTGTTACATCATCTTACTTCTCCCCCTTCGGGAGTGTGTGGAGGACTCAGGCTACAGTTGCCGGGCTCGCCCTTTTCTTAGCGGAGCTGTACTTTGTTGGAGTTTCGACGTCGGATCGCGACGCTAACACGTTGGCGAAATTACCCGCGGACGTAGTCTGGACGCACTGGAGATTAAACCTTTGGCGTGGGATTGGGATTGCGTTTGTGGATGCTTGGCTGGGTTATGTTATCTTCCTCACGGGGACTGGGAGGTGGACTGCCGGCCTCGATGGGCTCCGTGTGCAGGAGAAATTAGAGACTCTGAATAAGGCTTCAGAACTTGTCTATGCCAAGCTGCATTCTGGGAACTTTTTGCGGCAAACAGTGCTGCGGAATAAGGACCTGAGAGAGAAGTCTTTCGAGTTCTGGACGGCGGAGGAGAGGGTTGGGAAGGAAATCATGTTGGACGAAGAAGTCAAGAACGTTCGCGCGAACCTCACACTGGACATCACACAACTGACAGAGGAGGCGGTGCAAAAGAGCGAGGGGATGTTGAACACAATAAACGCTTGGAGAGGACTCCCAGCCCATGTTCCTCAAACAAGCGCTGCACAACCGCCAACTGCTGCCTCCTAATTACTTGATGCATACTTGGTCCCCCATTGTTATGACCTGTATCCGCTATTTTCACGCACGCGTGTTTCTATTTTGTACATAGTCATATAGAATTCGGAGTTGAGGTTTCCTCCCCTTCCTTTCCCCAATAGCGATAGTGAGATATCTAATATTCCCCCCCTCAAAAAAAATTGCCCAAGTTTATGATACAATACCTGAGATCATTGTTTATGTCCGTGAAAACGATAAGAAGGGGGAAAAAACACCATCACCAGCCATTATGCATATAAAAATGCCCCAAATCACTTTTCAGTACTTATTTCCAGCTCATCCAAGAGGGTCCCCTCAGCGAACTTCCTTCTATTCTCCTGCCACTCGGCCCAAGCCAGTCCCTGCAGTAGACAATCCGCCAAATCATCCAACTTGGGAACCTTCCTCCTGACGCCGGGAGGGCAGACAAAGTCATCGACAATACCCTTGAGATCCTCAGCGACGTCAAACGTCATCCCCTTCTCAACCCACTCAGTGACTAGTGCGATCTTCTGCAACTTGGTCTTAGTCGGCCCACTAAGCTTCCTCTCGGCATATGCCATTTCCCCACCAGCGGTACGCCTCCGCACGCGGCTCATGACCTTGACACTCCCGTCAACCCAGTAGTCCATGACCCGCGCGGGACTAACGCTCTCGACGCTGGCGGAGATCCTCTCCTCGTTATGCAGACAACGCAACACAGCATGGATCATAGCTTCGAAGCGGTTGACGTGCACAATCCATTCTACTACGGCGATGCCAGCGCCAGACTTTATCCGCTGCTGCTCGATCAGGATGGCGTCCAGGGGTGGGAAGCGCTGGAGGATACTGCGGCAGAAGTTGTTGGCGTGCACGGCGAATATTGCCGGCTCGAAGGACTCCTTTATGGGCTTTGGGGGTGGGTTAGCGTCGCGCTCAGCTAGGGATTCGGCTAGGATTTGGCGGAGTTCGTCGAGGTTTTCGGGGCGCCGTTTCTTCTTTAGGGCGGAGGAGGACCTTGTAGTTGTCGAGGTTGAATCGAGGTCTGATTGCTCCTCTGCTGCAGTGGAATTCTTGCCCAAACGGCGGCGGTCACTAGGTAACCCCTCTTGGGCCGACTCCATAGACGCCGACTTCCCTGTCACCTTCAATCGTTCCGAGAGTGTTTGTCCCCAATCTCTGGATGTAGCTACCTGCCCTATCCCCACCGGCCCCCCAGCTGCTTGTGAATTCTTTCCCGTCTTTCCCTGAACTTCAGAATTCAAACCGGGAATAAGTCCTTTCAATTCCTCCATAAAATGCGACATCTTCGTCCTCCTAGCCTCCGGTTTAGCCTCCTTTTTCTTCTTCCCCTTCTGCTTCTGCTTCTCCTCCTCCTCCTTCACCGCATTCGCCTCATCCTCCTCGTCATCTGCTGGTACCTTTGCATCACTCCAGATCTCCATTCCCGGCGGGGTCTTTCCGGCCTCCGTAGGCGGGATACATATCCGTTCCCACGCCAAGACCTTTGGTCGAGCCAGCTTCTTCCCAGGACTGGGTAGCTCTATAAAACAGAAGGCGAGATTTCGAATCCCCATGTCAATGCTGACCACCCGTCTCGCTGAATCCAGCGGTGCAGCTTTGTGTGAGAGAACCCGCGAAATCATTTGCTCCTTTGTGCCATTTAGCTCAAGACCCAGACTCTTGAGCAGAAATTTGAGTTGTGGCAGCCTCAGGTTCAAAAGGGAAGACTTGGAAGGGATGGCCATTTGGTTGCCATAGGAGGGGGGAGAAGGATTTTGGTGATAGAGGGGGGGATAGAATTTAATTTTTTTTTTGTTTTTCTTTTTTTTTTTCGTGATGAACTGAGGTGGTCTGTAGGTTCGGATGATGGGGAAGGAAGAAGAAGAAAAGGTTGAGGATTTGCATATCTTGTTGAAGTTGATGTTAAACTCTGCGCCACAGCATTTAGGGTTTGATTGTTGCAAGGTTCTTAAATCTATCGATAAGCCAGACTGTTTTTGTCTTAAAGCCTTGGCCCTTATCACACATGTGGCACTCGCACTGTGCACTCGGTTGACCTAAATTATGCTTTGTCAATGCTTTACTCTTAGTATCATACCCGTCACATTCGATACTATATCTCCACAGCTATCATGAGAAGAAAAGAAAAAGCCTCAAACTGCCAGTGCATGTTGATTCTTCTCCTAGAGTGTACAGTACTAGCACCAGCAAACATTTCAAATTCGGTCAGGTTTCATGAGAACATCCCTTAACAAAGTAGTTTGTCTGCCGTATACTGTACGTTTCACGCTCCCGTGTAGAAATAAGAAACCCTTACACTATGCTGTGCATTCCACGCACAGAAATATAACCCAATTTTTTTAACGATGGACCTAAGGCTAACCTTCTTTCGCCTATCTTTTCCACATATTGAGGACAAGATCCACAATGCCTTTAAGCCATTGATACCTGGGTTTTCATGGGCCTTCTCAACTGCCGCTGTAGGGCATGAAGTCAATTCTGGGGGATTTACTCCAGAGCCAACGAGTTGAAGGCGGAAAGTCATTATATACTCACAACGAAGAATGCAAGAAGCTCTGGAGGGGGTGGCGAACCCTCCCCCCCGAACGGGTCATTTAGATGAAAACTGTTATTCGAAATCGGTCTTAGATCATGGAACCTCCCACCCAAAGCCGATAAACAGCTGAAGAGAGGGAGCATGGTTAGGAGTGGTTGACTCTCAAAGAAGTATCAAAACTTCACCTGGGGAAGTTAAGTTAAATGTTTGAAAGAGTGAATAGGGCTTGGTACCAAAAACATTTACAGGACGTCCCTCTAACCATACTTCCATCTGATCGCCGTCAACGATTTCCTAGAAATCTTGGACCTCAAGGGCCATTTCTCTGCTATGATAATTCCGAGTGATTGGACATGACACAAGGCATTCTGTGGCGGTGGAGGCGTTGGCCCTGGGCCCAAAGCTTAGCACTAAACCACATAAACAACTTGGGCCTCACTCACCAACGTCATCAGGTCCATAATACTGTACTAGTATCATACATTATGAATAACCCGATGCAGCAAACAAGACTTGCTTCCCAGCGATCGCTGCTTGAGGAGAACATAACTGTAAGCATACTCAGTCCAACCACCTCAAAAACCTCGTAAACTAATCTTGACCCTGCAGGTAGCCGAATCCCTTGCAGATTCCCTGTTTATCAGCGCAAAGTACGACGAGGCTCTCGAAGCCGCAATAAAGTCTATCGAATATTGCAGGAAAGCACGCCTTCAGGCCCCTGACATCGACAAATCGCGGTTAAGCGAAAAGTGCGAGCAGCTCATCAGGAAGGCTGAATGGATCAAGAAACTTCAGAAGAAGGCACCGGAGAGAGCTCAGAATGGGGATCGAAGCCTGCCATCAGCACCCCCAGTGCTTTCCCCCAGCAATTCGAGAGGTGCCGCCAGCCGAAAATCGCCAATCATTACAAACAAACTTACTGTTAAAGAGCAAACACTGCTATGGAAGTCCTCGAAGGTGAACGGCCTTACTTATCCACCGTGGGAAAGCGACCCTAAGCCTTCAGAATTTTTCCCCGATGGGCTGTTTTCGTAAGCCACTGTCGTTTTTCTCTCTTGTGATTAGGATTGCCGGCCTGACACAAACGAGAGACCCCTCTGGATTTTTACATCTCTCTGATTCACAGCGATCTATGTTGGCAGCTTGGAGACGACCGGACGAGATATTTGAGAGTGGGGAAGTTTTGCTTCCTGGAGGGGGGCACACACTTGACCTGACACAAGATGTTGTCACCGATTGCTCGGTAGTGGCCAGTTTGTGCTCAACCATAGGAAGAGAGGAAAACGGTTTCGGGAAGGTAAGTTCCCTGAGATCGGCATCTTTCCTTGGGAATATGAGCTAAGCTTTAGGGTTAGATTCTTTCGAATATTTTATACCCGCAAAATCAATACAATTGTCCAATAGCTAGTCCACTCGGAAAGTACATCGTTAAACTCTACTTTAACGGTTGTTTTCGCAAGGTTGAATCTTCCCCACGAGTATTGAGCACAAATACTCATAGAGCTATTGTTAGGTGATTATCGACGATTACCTGCCTGTTTCGAACAATTCCCGGGCATTATATGTGACCTGCCGTAACAATCCAAAAGTATTTTACCCTGCACTCATTGAGAAGGCTTATCTCAAGTTGATGGGTGGATATGATTTCCCCGGCTCGAATTCTGGGACGGATTTGTTAGCATTAACCGGATGGATTCCCGAGCATGTGTTCCTTCAATCCGATGATGTTCTACCGTGCAACCTATGGAAAAAGATGTACAAGGCATGGGGGTATGGCGACGTTTTAATCACATTAGGGACTGGAAGCATGACTAGAAGGGAAGAGATGGAATTAGGCCTAATAGGGGACCATGACTATGCTGTCTTGGCTCTGAAGGAAGAGAGAGGCCAAGGCATGCTGTTAGTCAAAAACCCGTGGTCTGAGGGCACAGTATGGAAAGGTGCTCCGGCATTTGACTCGGACGAAGAGGAGGATTTTGATGCCGGTTCCGGGGTTTCCACCTTCGAAACAAACAAGCTCAGAAATGCACTCCCGGCTCCTTCAGAAGAAGAGGCTTCTCCTGGCGTATTCTGGATATCACAGGATAATGTTTTTCGTCATTTTGCGAGCATATATCTCAACTGGAACCCAGGCCTTTTTACACATAGGCATGACACCCACTTCACCTGGGATCTGAAAGGGAAGAGATCCGAAGGGTGTATCGGGGGAAACCCACAATTCTGTCTGGAGAACCCAAGCCCACACCCTGCGCTCGTCTGGCTGCTGTTAGGGCGTCACATAGTTTCTACAGAATCCTACAAAGTTCAGACCGGGACTGCGAACGAGAAAACAAGCTATATATCATTGTATGTATTCGAAAGCCCGGGGCGACGAGTTTACCGATCAGAATCAGCCCTTCATGCAGGTCCATACGTTGATTCCCCCCAGACCCTCCTTCGTATCGATGCCATACCACCCAAAACGAAATACACTGTAGCCGTTTCCTCCCACGACCTATCCAAGACCCAGCACACCTTTACGCTCTCAGCATTCTCCCTAAACCCCATCCACATATCCCAAGCGGAAGACCCTTACGGCTTCCACAATGTCCTGCAATCCCAATGGCTCCCCGACACCGCCGGCGGCAATGCCCAATCTCCAACCTACTCCTCAAACCCACAATTCCGCCTCTCCGTCCCATCAACCTGCGATTTAATGCTCCTCCTTGAAGCTTGCGATACCCTCCCCATCCACGTAAAGCTAGTCTGGGGTGGCGGGAAGCGCGTAGCGTCGGTGACGACCCGCGACATAATCACTGAAAGCGGGGAGTACCGCCGTGGTTGTGCTCTTGCAGAAATTTCCTCTTTGCAAAAGGGCATATACACGATCGTTGCGTCGACCTTTGAGCCTGGCCAAATCGGTGACTTTACTCTAACTGTTGCGTCTACCATCCCGCGCACTACAATTACCCAATTACCTTCAGAATCCGCGGGCAAGCTGCGCAAAGACATACAGGGCGTCTGGGAGGCAGGTGTGACAGCAATGGCCTATCCACTAGAAGTAGAACGCTTCACTAGGGTTTCTGCCAATGCCCGTACGCTATGGACCAACTCGAGGGCGCAGCCGATGCTTAGGATTTCCATAGAGAGGAGGATTGGCAGTTGGAGACGGACGGAGGCTAGTTCTGGGGGCGAGGGAGAGTTCTCGGACGTGCAGCAGGGGGTTAGGACAGGGGATGTGGACCTGGAGGGGGGATGGGATTGCTTAGTCGTTCTTGAGAGGATGGGGAATGAAGGGGGGAGTAGATATGGAGTTGAAGTGCTCAGTGACGGGGTGGTGCATTTAGGGGAGGGGGTCCTGGTAGAGGAGTGATGGGTAATGAGTAGATGGGTTGAATTGGAGTTGTTGCCGGGTATCGCATGATAGCTCATGAAACAAGGTTCTTTCCATCGGTATGATGGAGAAGTTTATCGGGAAAAATACCACATAAATCGAACTGAATGAAGCATGGCCCGGGCAACAAAAACACCGCGTACACGCTGAACCGGGCAAGTATAAAAAAATAATAATAAATAAAAAGTAGATCAACCAAATCGCCACTAAGAACCCCCATTAAGATATATCACATCGCCACCAAAACCATACCAATACAATCACTTGAGCCTATATCATTAAAAAAGAAAAACCGTTAGCCCAAGCCCCCTCAAACTCACTGCCAAAAAGAGCGACAAACCTAGACATAATAGTGCTCTCCCCACCCCGGGGCACATAAGTCCCACGGCTCCGGACAATTTCGAGCATATCTTTACTCTTATCATCCCGGCACCTGATAACGGCCTCGACCCAAGTGATGGGGAGGTCCCAATAACTCTGCTTGAAGGCATCATACTTCTCGCCGAGGAGCGGTTTCTCGCTACAAATAAGGGCAAGGAAGTGTTCCAGCACGGTCCACACTCCCTTGACCTCGCCTCGGTCAATGAACTCCGTCAGGAAGCCGTATCCAACGGCGACGTCCGAGCGTATTTGCGCCGCCGCCTCGGAGGAGCGGAATTTTGCGCCTTTGTTGTGCACGCCGCCGAGGTAAGCTACGCACGTCTTTTCCGAGAGCTGGTGCATGAATGCTGGGAACAAGTCCGCGTCGAGGCCCGGGCTCAAGTCGACGATGTAGGAGCGCATGGTGGTGGCCATGGTTTCCATGTCCGAGCCGTTGTACCAGGCCGGCGTGAAGAGGTTCTTTATCGGTGGTTTGAGGTCGTTGAAGATGATTTCTATTATCTGGGCGAGGGAGTAGGTTGCTAAGTCCACGAAGCCGTTCATGGCGTCCTCCAGCGCGCGGCGGACTTGGTCTTCGTACTTCTTGGAGAGCATTGGGGCGACGCGGTCTGAGATTTCCTGCGTGTAAGCTGCTGAGCGAATTTGGTCATTTGCTACCGCCATCATGTACTCCAGGATCCCGTCGGGGAGGTCTTCCAGGTCCTCCTTTGTGGTGGCCCTAACGTGCTTGTTTATTTCGTCTGCCATGACTTCTTGCCAGCGGACTTGGCGGTTCTTAAGCAGGCGAACGCACTCGTCCACCACTCCTGTTACGACGTTGCCCTTGTTGCTGTCGAGTGCGACGTTGAGTTGTTGGTTTATCATGGTGAACATTGTTGGCACGCTGGGCATGTGCCATTTTGAGTCTTCCTCGTTGGGTTGGTGGGTTCGTAGGATGAAGTCCTTTGTGTCGTCCTCCATTATCTTGTTCATCCATTCTTCCATCTTTTTGACGATCAGTTGGGAGTACTCCTTCAGTAGCTCCGCTTCTCGGCCGTCGATGAGTTGAGGTTTTAGTTCGGCCGCTTTGACGCCGAGTGTCTTCATACCTTTATTATATTCTCCATTCCACAGGATGATATTTAGTAGACTTTGGCCGTCGAGGTCGGGCTTTTCGATCTGTTCTTTCAGAAAGTCGTGCATTAAGTTATGGTAGATTTCAAGGTATGTGTCGAAGATTTTCCAGCGCCGGGGCATTAACTGGACAAACTCTGTTTTAACAGTTCGCAGGTCGCTAAAGTACCAGCCCAGGCACTGTTCCAGACCCTCCGGGTCGCCTTCGAATTGCTCCTTTGCAGCTTCGAATTTAGCTTGAGCGGCGGCTTTTACACAGGCGAGGAACTTTTCTTTATATCCTCGAGCTACTTTGGGCCCTTTTTGTATCGATTTGAATCTTGGCTCTGTCTGTCAGCGATATCGCGATGGAAATAGCTTCAGTCGTTATACCTTGTAGCTAGATCCTGATGATTATTTTGAGCTTCCTGAAGAGCTAGGACCTTCTCGTCTGACCGTTCTTCAGAGTCGATAATCTTTGCAAGACGGACAACAAGACTTCTATTCCCAGCTCGAACCAGCTCGATCAAGCTCATAGCAATGATCCCAACCCTCTCATCAAACATTCCTACAGTATTCTCCAGCGGCGAAAAATAGCTCTCGAGCGTCTCCTTGACATCGTTATCCGCTCGCTCGCTCTGATGCATAACATCCTCTTTGAAATCCTGTAATTGCATAATCGCGAAGTGGACGGGCAGAAGGTTCGGCATCTCGTTTCCCAATGCTAGAACCCCATTGTCAGTTCCGCGCTGTACCTGCCAGATAAACCCCCAAACCTACAGTCGCCAGAGTCTTCCGCGAGCATGCGATCCACCTCCGCCAATCGAGAATCTAGGCCCTGGAGCTTAGACTTGATTTCTTCCACAGCGACAAAATTCCGGTGAATCTTCGAAATCTTGTTTATCAATGGGAATTCATTGATCATATCCTCCGCCTCGCTGCACAATTTATCGATCTAAGTGCCCGCGTCAGCTCTACCGGCACTCCCAACGATCAGGGGAGAGTGAGGTGGGGGATGGGGAAGGAAGCGATACTTTGATCATCTCCTCCTTGGTCGCATTCAAGATCTTTTGCCCATCATTGATCGCATCGATCCCGGACTAACAAACAATTAACGACCCAAGATCTCGGTAGTCATTTACCCACCACGGAAGCTATACCTGCGTGACCTTGAGCTGCGTCGCGAGCGCAGCTTTAAGCTGCGTGTCAACATGACCTTTCTTTCGCGAGAATTCGGACTTGAGCGAAGCTATCTTGTCAAGGTCCTAAGCGAAAAGCAATGATTAGCCCAGGCACTCCCATAAGCATACAGACAGAGGGGGGAAGCTACTTCCGGATGTCGTAGGAGCTCGGTGAGCTTAACGGATATACTGTCGGCCTCGTCCATCGTGACATTGGTGGGGTTGATTCGGAGAGGGTACTTGTGAGGCTCAAGCGCGCGAACGTGGATAAAGAGCTTGGCATTTTGGCAATGAAATATGCTGGCAAAGTGACACGTTTTACCTGCATATATCATAACAGATATTATTAAGGTGACGGGGAATATAAGTATTTCAGGCATCGGTCGTATAGTCCCCCCAAAACTTCCTTGCGAACGATTCTATGGAAAAAATAACAATATCATACCATCCCGAGGTGCCCCGGTAAAATTCTCACGGGGTTCGAGTGATACTCTATGATTACCATATTCTTGGTAAAAAATAATACAGTATGCAGTTGTTGGAGCAAAATTGTTATTAGCGCACTGGCTCTGTGGCATCACTCTGAAGGTTTACTGAAGTCTGGGCACTCTTTCTTTGCGGGGCTTCTACTACACATACTCGTGCCTTCCCCCCCTTGACCCCTTCAGCAAGTGATAGGTCAGTGATCAAGCGCACACAGGAACATCGCCAGCGTTTGAACCTCAGAACTTTGATATATAGTTGGGCCCAGGATAGTGTGATGATATCGTGAGGTTAGTCGACCACCGATCCATTTATGGAAAGCTACCTGAAAAGGCACAGTATCCGCCCCTAGCTTCTTCTTGACTTCCTGAAAGCAATCTTGCTTCGCTTTCTCGTATCATTGTGGAAAGAGACACTGCAACGATCGATAAAGCCTTACTATTTATCTCGGTATACATTCTCAAACCTTCTGGTTGGGTAAACCAATCGACAGGTGCAAAGAAAACTAAAGACCTGACGCCCTCCTCTCTAATGACAGGAGCATAATACTCTCATTACTTTAGAAGGGGTTATGGGATTCCATTAGTACCATCAGTACAAGCATATAAATCCAAGCCTCCGGAAATTTGCCAACCCCGACTCTAGCTCATATGGCTCCTCAGGGCTGCCATTTGTTTTCTGCCCACTACCAGCAACACCTTATATAACCTCTTGTGTTATGACTTTTCAAACACACGGAATATCTCTCCAATGTCATAACGCTAATCCCCAAACCCTTGTAATACAAAACAAGTTCCACCCCCCCGCTCCTCCCCCCTCCCCCCCCTACCCTCCTAGCTGCGGCCCAAGCTTCTCCATTAAGCTCAGGAAGAACTGATCATTCTCAAGAACCAATAGTTCAATAATCAAGGCTCTGGGGGGCGAATGGATGCAACGGTTCCTGTTAACCCGTGCTCCCACAGCCCTTTTTCCAGGAGATTCGACTTGTTTTTGCTATAGCAACGTTGCAATATCAAATTCATTTGAGACCTCACCGTTGAAGGTATTTGGAGGAGTGACTGGCAGGTGGGGGGGAGAGCGGGGGGAGAGCGGGGCTTATGGATATATTTCTGAGGGTTCCGAAGTGATATCTGCTAAACTACCGTAAAATTTCTATCAGATAAGAGGGCACGCTATGGACTGTGCTCCAGTCTATCTCTGTACACCAGCTTCTAGCAGATACCTCTCCGTTTTCAGTTTTTCGGCCACCTCCATGTCTACCAATCTTAGAGTAGATCCAGGAAGCAGCTCTGGTTAAGTGGAGGAAATTTCCGTGGAGGGCCCGCGACTAACCTAACCTCCTTCACATGGCCGACTGACCGGGTGCATTGGTAAAATGCGCTCCGGTGACATGCCCCCGGTTCAAGGCCACCACCAGCGACTTGCTCTCTAAATTCCATATCGTAGCGTGTAACCGCGCCCCACAATGCCCCGAAATATAGGCCAGTCCAAGTGTTTTCCCCTTTGGACTTTCTATATCTGATTCGGACGACCAGCGATTGCTGCTCTGCCTCTGCAGTAGCATCTCCTACAGCCGCAGCCAAATTCAGTCTCTACCTCCAAGGCAGTAATAACAACACTTAGGTCAATAGCTCTGACCACCTAAACAGCAAGATCGAAGCCATCTAGACATAAACGGTAGACACTAGACACCAGACATGGTTTCCAGACCACAACCACGAGTTGAGCGTATAGCACCAACAATTGCAAGGCACGGTATATCAGAACTGGGGCAGCAATCCCCACACTGAGCAATAGCCAGGATATTTCCCCAATACCTTCGGGGCCGATCGCCTTTCAGCATCGGCCAGAATGAGGAGACTTGAACTAGGAATGACAAGCCTCTGACGCGGACGGAAGATACCAGTTCCCTGCGGGTGGGACGCACCGTACAGTACTAGTACACCCCATCCCATCAGAACTTCTCAGTGCGCAAAGGAACCTAACCCCGCAACGCAGACTCGATCCCTGACCTCTCAACCCCCCGTAGCTACTAGCCTCCGTGGAAAGGTATTATCATATATAATATATCAAGCCCCTCAGCCGGCTACCTCGTGGCCCTCATCCCTCAAACCGAAGCACAGCTCTCAGGGCACTGGAAACCACTCTAGATGGCTACGGGGCTCGATATGGAGCCGTTGCGTGACAAGGTGAGGTTGAGGGATCGCGATGGCGCTGAACGTTTTTGTAAGGATTTGTGTGGACCGTATCCAGCGAGGAGATTGCAGGTTATTAATTCCGGGATGGGGCTTGGAGGAGGGGGAGAAGGAGAGGTTGGTTAGGTGATTGGGTGGGGGAATGAAACACAGCCTTGATAGATCTCTGAGCACTTCTTCTCATTGCAACTTTCATAATTATAGCATGATGCAACTATGGATCAATAGAAACAATGGTGGACTCTGACCTCGGTGCTGGAGATTAAAGTTGGCGAGTGAGATCTTATGAGAACTAATACCGCAGCTCTAGAGATCGAATGATATTGGTACATTACAAATAGGCGTGCACAGGACTCGAGTTGGGGAAGCCAAATACCGGTAGTCACGGTGTGGTTGAAAGGTTGTCTCGGCCTTAAGATCTCGTTCAATAGCACGTAGATGGTGGTGTTGGAGCCACATCATGCAAGCATCACCGGTGAAGAATTTCAAACTGGTTGGAGCAAGAAGAGGGTGCGCATTAATGTTAGCCTAGCCCTTGTCTGCGTTTAGTCGATTAGAATAGCTATCACATAAACCGCTAGTTCTCGCAGAAGATTTGTTGTCAGAAATAAATATCATTTGCTAGATACTAATCTGATACAAGCCAGGGCACGGCGGCCCATAAACACCCCAAAACCCAGTAGGAAAAAAGAAATGACATGCCAGGACAATCATTTTACAAGACACCGCGCGATCCCACAAATCCCAACACTATTTCTAAACTTTACAAAGACCCGCCACGAAGACGAAGGACCAAATGAAGAGTGGACTCCTTCTGAATGTTGTAATCAGAAAGGGTACGTCCATCCTCCAATTGCTTACCAGCAAAGATCAAACGCTGCTGGTCCGGGGGAATGCCCTCCTTATCCTGAATCTTCGACTTGACATTGTCGATGGTATCCGAGGACTCAACCTCGAGGGTGATAGTCTTGCCAGTCAAGGTTTTAACGAAAATTTGCATTCCACCACGGAGACGAAGGACGAGATGGAGAGTAGACTCCTTTTGGATGTTGTAATCAGATAGGGTGCGACCATCTTCAAGCTGCTTCCCGGCGAAAATCAAGCGCTGTTGGTCTGGAGGGATACCCTCCTTATCCTGGATTTTCGACTTAACATTGTCGATTGTGTCCGAGGACTCAACCTCGAGGGTAATTGTCTTGCCAGTTAAGGTCTTGACAAAAATTTGCATTCCACCGCGAAGACGAAGAACCAAATGGAGAGTGGACTCCTTCTGGATATTGTAGTCGGAAAGGGTCCGACCATCCTCAAGTTGCTTACCAGCGAAAATCAAACGCTGCTGATCCGGGGGGATCCCCTCTTTATCTTGAATCTTTGATTTAACATTGTCGATGGTATCGGAGGACTCCACCTCAAGGGTGATGGTCTTGCCGGTTACTGCAGCACAGGGTTAGTATCTCACAACTATATAAAAATAGGTATAGAAGACTTACGAGTCTTTACAAAGATTTGCATACCGCCACGAAGACGGAGAACGAGATGGAGGGTGGATTCCTTCTGAATATTGTAATCGGACAGGGTACGTCCGTCTTCAAGCTGCTTTCCAGCGAAGATCAAACGTTGCTGATCTGGAGGGATTCCCTCCTTGTCCTGAATCTTAGATTTGACGTTGTCAATCGTGTCGGAGGATTCCACCTCAAGGGTGATGGTTTTTCCAGTGACTACGGGAGAATTATTAGAATTAATTTGTTCAACTCGCCGAAGAAGAGAAAGAAAGAGAGGAGAAAGAAAGAAAAGAAAGAAAAACAAGGCTGAACTTACGAGTCTTGACGAAGATCTGCATGGCTGATTGTTTTTAAGGAAGATGTTTTCTCTTGATGAAAGTCTTGGGTAGAAAGGAAGGGTTGTAGATGTTTAGTGGATGGAGGAGAAAGATGGTTTGAAAGTGTCTTGTAGCCGGATTGAGAGATGAAGGAAAGAGAAGGAGTCAGAGAGGAAGTGAGGGGAAGGCAGCTTAAATAGTATGATACCCAAGCTTATCACTCATGCGGCGCAGCTTGCCGCTCTAGGCATCAACCGCTTTCGGCTTAAGGCTTTGTCAAACGCGTACCGAATTCTGTGACGCCACCTGCAGCATGCTCTAGTGGTTTCTATGGGCGCCTCTCCTGTTCTGTCACCAAGCCAGGCTTACCCGAACTTTTGTGGGGCAGCGCTTTCTTTCTTTTGCTTCTTATTACCGAGGGAAAAAGCCCTTTTTCACCGTCATCATCATCGTCCCCACCAGCATCCATTATGTGGCGAAATCTCTTCGGAAAAGAAAAAAAAAATGTATGATAATAATTATTATTACAAACCGTACTGTACGAGTACAGATTCGGGCCCTGCACGGCCATTCGGACCAGTGAAAAAGAAGGAAAGAAAAAAACTCGGGGTGCCGTATGAAGAAATGACTCGGGTCGTCGAGAAGATACTGGTACTACACAGCCACCACGGGCTACATTAACGGTGGCCCCCCGTGCATAAATCAAAGTTAGAAGTCGGAAGAGCTAGTCTAAGCCTTGACAGCCATGCCCAGGGCAACGCCTAAGAAGCACAAGGAATACGCAATGACACAAACTTCTCGTTGTGAAGGAATTTTCCTCCCTCTCAAAATATTCGCCAAGTTCCAAGTTCCAAGTTCCAACTTCTGACTTTGATTCCGACGCGGAACGCCATCACTCTACTCGAATATTTACTTCCCGAATAATCCTCACCATCATGTATGATACTCCACTACCTATCCCTACTGCATGAATCACAGTGCCAGGGGGGCGGGGGGGGAGTCAAAATCCGGCACCAACCACCCATATTTGACGTGGCGGCCCCTCATGCGAACAATATCCGATAACAACGATACAGTAAGTTACTACCGTATCATACAGTATTTCTTACAACAGTTCTGTTGAGGAAGAAAGAAAGAAAGAAAGCGACTCCTGCACCGCAAGTACTAGTGCCGTATTGTTTAAGGCCGCACTGTAGTCTACCAGTATCATACTGTGCTCGAGTACTATGATAGCACCGTAAGTTAGACTAAGTCAAAACCGCTCCTTCCATTCCTCCCTTCAGACTGTGGTGGGCTCCTTCCGGCGCCCGGGCCTTAATGGAATCAGTCACTGTTGGCCTTTTTGATGATATCATATGACCAACAGTCCTCTGGCACTGTACAGTACCTGTACTAGCGCAGCAGCAGGTACAGCACTCGAGTACCGGCGCGATTCTGTAGCAAGTACTCGAGTACGGTACCTGTACTGTAGTTACAGGTGTCGGTCAATCACGCATTTCGAGGCCGGGCTGAGGTGGGAGAGGAAAAATCTGCGAAAGTGTTAGGGTAGAATATGGGGTTTGTCCGATTTATTGTTCTATAAGTTTCATCTAACTAGTTATCGTAAAAACTGGAAGAATTGAGAATAACGCCGGCCCCTCCAGAGCTCCCCCCTTTGGATTGAGTAGACTACCGTACTGCACAGAAAAGGGAGAAAAAACAGGCTACTCGAGCACTGTACGAGTACTGTACCACCATAAAATATAATGACCTGAATAGCGAAAAGATTGCCTTTCAGCCCTCGGATACTGTAGATAAAACACAAAGAAAAAGATCAGACCTTATCGGGAAAGGCGACTCATCAAACGCCCTAGCGAGATTCTCAATTATCCCAGCCTCTCCTTTCCCCAAACAGGTATCAGGATGAGAGATAAGGTGTTGAAAATAAAATAAAGTGAAGGTACGAGTACTTGTAACGATAAAAAAGACATTCACAGGTCATGTGTTGGTTTTCCAAATTTTTTTGTTTATGATGGGCCACCGTAAGTAAAAAAAGCTAGGAAAGACTTGCTAGGAGTGAAAAAAAATATGTGGTCACGTAGAATACCGTATGATGGTCTATAGACCCCTCTCTTCGTAAAAGCATTATTCGCCTCTCATTACAGCTATCATACCCTAAAAGGAACGAAAATGAAAGATAGTAAAACAAACTGAGCACATGGATAATGACAATAGAAAGCTTTTGCTTTTGTAATGGAAAATCACCACCTCACCATCCCTCCATTAACGCCGCCTGAATTGAAACCCAAAGGGGGCCACAGTCTATCATGTAGAATGAAAAACGGTTTAAAAAGCTAGAAGGGACAGAGAGACAAGATGGAAGCAAGCAGAGTAAACCAAGTCAAGGGGTTATAAATTGTTATAAAAGTCAAAGCAATGGAACCATTAAGCGGACCCAAACAAAGCCTTGGGGCACTTAAGCTTTACAACGGGCTGCCGACGTCCCCTATGACGATGGCAAAGCACTAATGTCTCCCTTACCGTTCTCGATCCATTTAAGGTCAATCAGTTTGTTCCTATCGGTGTACAGATGCTTGTATGCATTACGAATCGTTCCGTCGCTGACACCCGCAATTGTCGAAATCTCTTTCGCCGTCTTGGGTTGCTTCATGAGATAGGAAACCATGTAAATGCAAGCCGCAGCGCTGGAGATAGGAGATCTCCCAGCAAGAGTACCGATGGTGGCAGCACGGTCGGCAAGTTCCTGAGCGATGGTAGTGCAGTTCTGAGTAAGGTTCAGATTGTTGCAATAACGAATCATAAGTTCGGTAGCTTTCGTAGAGCTTGTAGTCTTGTACTGCTGACTATCATCTACGATACCGCCCGACTTAGTGATCTCATCCATCTTCTTGCTATCCTGAGCTGCGAAGAACTTCTCCAATGCCTTAAAGACACGACCGATTTCCTTCTTGGGAACCTTCGTCAGAGCGAAGATCTCACGGAAGGTTCGAGGAACCTGGCATTGACGGCAGGCGATAAAGATGCATCCGGCAATAATGGCTTCCTGAGGTTTCCCTTTGAAGGCCTTGTGATCATCCACAATCTTGAAAAGTTGCTTCGCCGCATCGGAGACCACCTTCTGGATATTTATAGAGTCGCAAAACGCACCAATTTCCTTATAGGCAGCGAGTAGCCCTTTTGTGGACTTATCGCCAGCGGTCTTGTTCTGAGCTCTATGAAGTTCCCTTCCAGCGCCTCCTGGAGTGTACGAGATTGTGGTCTCCAACTGAGCACCATTCAAGAAGGGATTCGCCGCATCTCCGACACGGGAAGGATCATCACCAGCCTGATCATCGTTCGAGAAGGTACGCCATTCGGATCGAGTATCAACAATACGGTCACCGAGCACCAGACCGCAAGAGCCGCAAACCATATCCCCGGACGAAAATTCCTCCACAATGTTGGCAGGCACCTCGCGACAGTCGGGGCACATAACAGAGACATTATGATTGGCTTCCCATGGCTTCTCGGGGGGCGCCATAGTCATGATGGAGGATTTGTGAGTTTGCTCGCTCAGGGACAACGTTGGATGGTTTGGAGGAAGGAAGCGGTCGGGGTGAGGGTAGGAAAGCGGTGGTTCGAATGGTCCGTTGACCAAATTTTCAGCCAACCGAAATCCCCCCGTGCTGCCCTCTTGCTATCTCTGCAGTAGCCGATCCTCCGTGCAAAACTTCGCTTCGGTAAAGACTGGGAAGCAGACCTGACCGTCTGCTGTTGAATACGGTACTGCGAAGCACAGTATGAGACAGTGGAGGTTTAGGGAGGCGAAGGCTTTGGTGACCGCGAAGAGGTGGGTTGTTGAAGGGATGGCGATGTGGGATGGTTTCGGGATCAGGATCTTGCTTATGTTTGGCGACGTTGGTTCTTGGTGACAGGCTTACGTGCCAAGATATGGGCCAAGATATGGGCCAAGCCACGCGCAGGCGGCAACCAGAAAAAAAAAAGGAAGCTCGCTCATGACGAGCTTTCAAGCCCTAGATCGATCTGAAACGCCAGAAGAAGAGCGCAGGTACTATAGGTACGGTTCCGGTATAGTCGTAGAAAACGAAGATTGCCGGCTCGCCATTACCATTTCCTCCTGCTCTCGTGTGCTGTGCGAGGTGCCGTAGTAGAATCTGCTGGGGTGTTGAACACCACCCACCCCAAGTACCGTATTAGTACTATCATAGTATTATACAATATCGTAGGATCCATACTTTACACTCCTATATGCCCTCACAAGCCATAAGGCGCCCTATCACCATTTGGTATCGGTACAAATACTGGACGATGAAGAAACAGGTGGAACAATCTAGAAGATCTAGTCAGATCCGGTGTGCCAGGGCTCCTTCCCTGTTCCCTCTCGCCTGTCAACGACAGAGCACACCCGGAGGGTAGGGTGAGGAAGTAAAAAACAAGTAGAGTCAACAACGACCCCCAATTTGGCGTAAATACAAACGAAAGGCTCCTATGAGATCCTAAGGTGGATTTTATTCGGCCACAGGCGTAAGAACCGCTACATATTGTGTGGAGAGTGTATAGTACTAGTACAATATGATACCAGTATTCAACTTCCTTGAGGTGTCAAGGAGCAGGCGCCCGCCTCACACACACTGAAACGTGGAAAAATGCGGGACCCCAATGGAAAATGATCTAATCAGATCAAGGAAAAGGAGGAGGGGAGGAGGGGGAGGAGGGGGAGGAGCGGGGTTACCGGTACAGTACTGTATTGTGGGGACAAAATTGTGTTTCGTAAACTCTCATGTGTGTTCTCTCATTTGTAATCACTGGCAGTTAGATTACCAGTGTGTTTGTTGGCTCCACTCAGACTCCTGTCTTATGTGCTGTGCTTGTGCTAGTATTAGGTACACTCCTGTCCGGAAGGTCCTCGCTGGTCCAAAAGTACCGGTACCACGGCGGCAGTCGGCGATAGGGGATGTAAGTTATCAGTATCTTGCAATTCACTAGCTCAGCTAAGTTTGTTGCTGATCTCAAGATCCAGAGATAAAGGTTCTTAAGAAGGAGGAGACCTTTCCTGGCACGGTATAGCCTAAGCCATTTAACTATGCTAGATATCATAAATTGGTTTTCACAACTCTATCATATGACCTTGTCTGGTATCTTGGGCTGATGCTGCGATTTATAGGGATATTAGTGACGGAGATAGAGGATCGCGAGAGTAATTACGGTATCATACTCGAGCATATTTTCTCCACTAATAAAGATTTTTGTCATTTAATGACATCAGGCCCGGGCCCGACAATTTCACAATTTCACAATTCCATCCATATCTCCTCGAAGCTTTGCTGTACGATATGGGGGTCCCTGCTCGACAGCTGACTGAAATTTCGTGGTACTATAACTTAATACTCCCTATTGACTACTACCGGGCACCGATAGCACAAGAATTGGTATCATACAGTTGTAGTACCGCATAAACAGGAAGGAACTGACCCACGGCACACTTTTACATTAAAATAAGAAGCGGCGGGATGAAACGCACAATTGCGTCAAAATAAGGGCCCTGAAAGCCTTAGTCCCGGCTATAAAGAGTCAATCCTATGGCATCTTATTGCGATTTCGAGATAAAACTAGGATGAAAACCTTATTTGAACTTACTAGCGCCGGCCGGATCTTGCCAGTTTATGCTGTGCTGTGCTCGTGCTAATTTATTCAATCAGCGAGGAAATAGATGTCGTGCTACAGTAGATTTTACGAGTGATAGGTGATGCAGGAGGCAGGGTTGCACCGTTTTTGTCTACTCCTCGCCGACACATGTTCGGAAAGTCCTATCTAGAATGGTCAATACAGGTATTCGAACAACTCTAAGCCTTCAAATCCAATAGGAGAGCAGAGGGCACTCGCAGTAATATACAAGTAACTGTAAATTTTTTTGACTTGGTTAATAAATGCAAACCCCGAAAGCGGACTATTCGTCAGTCCTTGCCTTGAACTGAAGGCACTGAACAATGAAACCTACAGCATTATCAATGGTCTTAACGGCTCCAAGAATTTAATGTATGATAGCACTGTTATTGTCCAGCCCTTTGAAAAGTGGAGTGCAACTGACCAAAGTGAAATATTTGATTATTCGATAACCTATCTAGCCAGGTCTTGCCTCCCTTCTGTTCTCCCGCAGTCTTACCCTAGCTTGCTCGTATCTCCTCGCCAAGAATTGGCACTCGTTTGCCCGCTCTCTGGCCTTCCTGATACAAGAGGGACTCAAAAATGATTGGGCGCAAGCTATTTTACCGCAAAAGTAGTAGGTCACGTGCCGAGATATTACACTGGAGAAAATTCATAAAGATACGAACGGCTCCATAGAACTGAAAATAGCAAGGACATCATTTTCTATATACAAAATTTAATGTTCACTCAATTCACAACTCCTATGATATCTACCGTACCGGTAGTTGAACTTTCAAATTCCACCAAGACACAGTTTTCCCACTAAAAACAATGATCTTGGCATGATTTTAAGTAAAGGATTCAGGTTGTTCCATATTGCTACTGCTCTTGGGGGAATTTAAATTAATTTGAGGTTACAATACCGATAGAAGCCAAGTAGTCTGAATCTTTTCGGAATACTCTATGAATTAACCCTATCTTTAATTCAAGTACTAGTGTGACACATATGAATGTGCAAAATTGGCCATAATCAATTGTAGCCGCAAACATTTTGCGTCCCACTTGTACTCTCATAGCTGCTCCGGAAAAGGTGCCAATTCTTGGCGCTTAAACACCTCCAAGGAGGAGTCATCCCTCAAACTCTTAAGCCTGGGGAATGGAAAGGGTATGATACTGTGCAGAAAGAATGGGAAGAGAGATGGAATCAAGTTCGGTCAACAGATGCCCTTGACTTGATGGAAAAATGCAGTCAGTCATACCCAGTTGTCCCGGATCTCGATATTCCGGGTGCCTCGCACCCATATGAACCTCGGAGAGTACCAACTTTCTTTTTGCCAAAACCTAATCTGCTGCCTCAGATCATCGACTGTACCGGACAGATTATAGGGATTTTGGCCGTCCGGGATAGAGGGGTGCGAGTAACTTAATTATCATTCTTTCTAACTATCCAGCTAACTATGCCTATCGCAGTGCAGCATAGGCTACCACTATACCAAAGAGAGCTCACCGCGAGACGCACTGCCCTGTGATGGATGTTATTGGGCTACAAGCGCGGGGTCGGCTGCAGATGGGACAAATCATTTCCAACTCCCGTGAGATCTCAAGGAGCCCGCACTTGCTTCCGCAGTACCGCAATGCTGTATTCTTACCCCTCTTTGTGCTTTATTTTATCGACCTCTTAGATCACTGATCGGGGAAGGATTCTCAATTGGGTTTTCAGTCCGAACCCAGTTCCCATACCGGTACTACAAGTATCAAGCTACTTTCTTCCCTTTTATGTATTGCGTACCTGTTTCAGTGAATGCGCTGTACAAGCAGAGGTACAAAGTGTCTTATTCACAATTGACTGGTGTAGTCCCTCATACGCCATTGCTAGCCTCCGTGCTTCGTTGTCAGGGACTGATATAACAGTTTGAGCTTAGGTGAGTGTTTATGCATGTATCCTTGCTTAATACCTTAGATATACAGTAAGAAAGTCTAACGATTCTTGGGGACCTACCTACGCCGTCACCCGATCTCTCGTCAAGTGCGGGGGCTTTTACGAGTGAGAGTAAGCGTGAAATAGGCACCCCCCCCGTCCTGTAGTCGGTTTATGTGACAACGGGAGCTAACATCTGACGATGATAAAGATGTAAAGGCGAATTGAGATTTCTCGAATAGGGGTATTCGCCGAGGCAAAGGTCCTTCCTCTTAGAATCGATTCTGCAGCTTGTGCACGGTACTTAACATTAGGACGTGCGCAGAGGCCTGTCGAGACCTTGCTCTAGTGACTGGAGTGAAATCCTATAATACTCAATGAATGGTTGGTGGGTCCATCGGACCAAGGAAAGGCAATTCAACGGAGATACCCTCAACCCCGGATGTCGTAACTTGCCGGTTCCAAAACTATCCGGAATCCTTTGCACGGTTTAGGCACAGGAAGCGCCAAGACCCCCGGATACCTTTGGGACTGGCAAGACTAGTAGGGATTTTTCCTGTGAGTTGCCGATCGCGTGTGAGGTTGTACTCGAGTGGTAGCTTGCTTGCTCAACCTCATTGGTCTGCCGGCACTCGTAGAAACCACTTCATTCGCCTACCGTAGGCTTCGCATGGCTTAGAATCCCTCTCCCAACAATCCCGTATCACCCCACAGTCTATTTCCGACTCTGCACCTCGATACGAGTCTTTCACTGGGAAGCGTCATCAGAGAAGCTGCCATGGTACAGTACAAGACTGGGGTTGGTTGTTCACCCCAACAAAGAGCCTCATTAGACTGAGGTGGGGTGGCTGTTCTAAGGTGCTGCCGCAGCCATAAAAAGAACTGGGAACCCTTGAGTGTGAGTGCCGGCGCTGTACCGTAAGTAGACCCAAGGAGAGAGGATGAGGCAGGCTCGGGTTAGCGGTGGGGAGAGTTCAGCTGTCTTGACGGATGATAATTGTTGTCGGATGCGCAGGGCGCCGTATCTGGTTTGGAGTGCCTATCGGTGCAGGTCGGTTTACGACCCCCGGACTCCCTACCGCGATTGGTGTCTTACTGTACCATAAGTGGAGACGAAAGCCTAAAACGTAAAACCCTCGTCCAATAGCACTATCTGATGATTATTACACACCACAAGCCTACCCAAAACAAGCATCTTAATAGAAAACTCGATCGGTTCCCAGACTTGTAAAGCTTTAACATTCCCTTATCGGTAGTCTATGCAGTTATCATGTTTTATCATATGATTCGGGTCTCATGGGTTTACCGCTAGAAGTTGCGCTTTCAGTAACGAATTCGCCCTTGCTAACCATATCCCGTAGGACTGGGTAAGGCGTTGCTGATCGATGTGTGGGCGGGAGGTTGAATTCGGCGCCCCCCACCTGTAAATTATGATTTACCTGTGCATAGAAAACATCCCTAGGTGGAAGCTCGTGTGGAGGTTTACGGTGGGCTATTGGTAGGTTTCTCCGTCCATCGATGCAAGTAGATGCCCATTCTAGAGAGGTGTTTGTGTCCCTACATGTATAACTTCAGAGCAGGGATCCTGATACTGTTTTTCCCCTTCCCTTCTCTATCAATTAGTCGGGCATCTTTTGAAGACTAAAGTTAAGGTTCAAATGTCTGGAAGAAATGGGTGGTGGGCATTTATTGGTTCTACTTTTGTGGACGAGCACATTGCTTAGGAAGGCCTCGGAAATGCCTTGTTGCACTGCGTTATCCTCAAGGCTGATTCGAGAGGTGTGACAGAGTACCGGTACCGGTATTACCGTTAGAACCGGAATAGTAGAACCTCATGCCAAGATGTTTAGGATTCCCCTCTTTGGATACAAGGGGAACCACCCCGAAAAAACAAAACAAAAACTGACTCTGAGCCCTCCGCCGAGACAAACAAGAAGAAAAGAAAAGCAGTCTATAACGGACCTGACTACTAGTAAGAGAGGCAACTCCGACGCCTTTACCGTGAGGTTCAATTATCCCAGTTCTTACAGCACAGTAGATGGTATCCTGTAGAGAGTATCATACCTCAATCCACGGCTTAGACGTCACACGTATCGCGAATTCGCTATAGAAAGCTCTTTCTCTGCGTCCAAGGCCAGTCCTACTAATACCGTACAGGTCGGATCCTCCGAATCGAGGAGGGAAGCACTTGGAAATGTCCAACAGTGCCGGCAGCCCATGTGATTTCAATTGAACAGCATGAAGTGGGATAGCAGGGTCCTTTTATCAAGTTTTCACTTTTTAGGATGGCTCTCCCCCTCCTGCTCCGTCCCCCTGTACTGCATAAGTTAGCCTACATCCGCTGTGATATTTCTGCACTAAGGATTGGGATTCCCCTTTCCGGGAATGCCCGCCGTGGAAAATCTTCGATTGGAGTTCTGGATTATAAACTACTCTTGCTGGATCATGAAGAAGGCTAAACAAAGGGTGTTGGGCGCAAATATAAAGACCCTTCTCGGCCCACTCCCAATTCCATTCTGTCCCTCAGTATCCCACTGTCCACAATACGAGGGGACCTGCCTACTTGAAGAAAATGGCCAAATCAGCCTTTCTCTCGATTCTGCTATCTGTAGCTACCTCCATTACCGCTTCGCCCACCCCTGGTTCGCCCGCTCATCCAATTGGACTGGAAGTCCGCGCTGCGATCGATACGGGACTTTCCAATATCCACCTAATTCGTAGAGGTCCTGTGAGCGATGGGGTAGTATACACCTACGGATCATGTTCTGCCTTCTCTTCTCAGGACTCTCATCACTTTGTCTCAAGCACGTCCCCTGGCGGTGTTATCCCTGATCGGCTGCTGTGGAAAGTTCCCGAGGATGCCCCTCCCGGTGGCTGTATATCCGCATGGGGGTTGAATGACGGAAGCTTGTTCGGGCGAAGCCTTCCGTTGGACGTACAGGCGGGGCTTAAGAAGAGGAATCTTGCAAAGAGGGAGATTAACCCCATTAAGATGGATAATAGTAGTGGAATTGATACAACAGGGCCATGGTTCGACGGGGTTAAGTTGCTGAAGGATAAAGAGGTTCCACCGATTGTTGTCGAGGAGTTGAAGAAGAAGAGTGAGTCACCGTGCACGAATATTGGCTATGAAAATGAAGCATTGGTTCCCCTTTTGCACAATATGCTGATATAGAGGCTTGTAGAGATTGGTATTCTTGGCGCTGGAATGTCAGGACTCATGACCGGTGTAAGTTAGACCCTTCTTCCACCATATATCACTTACTAACGTTTGCAGTTGCTATTGGATTCCCAAGGGTTCCATAATTGGGAGATTACAGAGGCATCACAGAGACTTGGAGGGTATGTTCTGGGCATACCGAACCAAGCTCTTTTTATTTCCTGGGGTCCATGACACTGACTTTATCCAGCCGTGTTCACACTGCATACTTTGCCGGAGGACCAACCACTGATGATTACCAATACCAAGGTGAGATATCCACGTGCGATATATTTTGGTTATATAATTTCTGACAATTTATTAGAGATGGGGCCAATGCGATGTACGGGCTCTGATGTCCCCACAATCTACTTAACTTGCCGCTAACCTCCCTACAGTCCCTCGCTCAATCAAATACGCCGGGACAAACGAAACCCTAACCATCCGTGACCACCACATCGTTTTCCAACTAGCCAATTACCTCAACAACAAGAACAAGAACCATACGGACCTCGTTGTAAAGTTCGTCAACTGGATTCAGACAAACCCAAATACCCGTTCCTACTTCCAGGGTATCAGGAAACCAGATGGATCGGTGCCTACAGAAGCAGAAGCAGCGGCAGATCCTTCACTCAGACCTGCCGCCATAACTGATCCTGGTTATGAGGAAGTTCAAGAGCAACTGTTCGACTTGTATATGACGAAGGAGAGAGTTACTGAGTTGGCCAATAATGTTTATAAGGCCCATAAGAAGACTATCGGTATGATAGCCCACTTCTCTATACCAAGAGTCTAAGACTGATTTCCCTGCGCATCTAGATGAAGGGTGGGATGACTTTTCAGAGTTTGAGTATATTCATACTCTCATTGGGTGCGTCTCTTTTCTGGACTGTTTTATCTCGAAACAAGATTTGAAATTGTTACTGACTGATCATAAGAGCATCACTTAATAACACGGACTTGTCTCTTGCCTCTGCAGAAGCTATTGCCCATTCGTTCTTTGGCGATTAGTAAGCAAATTTTTGTCGTTGTGGTAATGCGGGCCCGAGACTAACGGCGGTTAGTATGGATAATGTTTACTTCTCTGCTACTGATTGGGTCACCATTGATCACGGTAAAAAATAATTTGGATATCCCTGGGAAGCCATTCTGAAGATTCTGACTAGTGTTCTATATTTAGGCCTTGATCGTCTTCCACTTGCATTTGGGCCTACCGTTAGGGATAGGGTCAAATTTGGTCGAAGAGTCAATAAGATCAACTATTCGAAATTAGCAAACAAGGTCACATTCTCCTGGAAAAACAATTACCGTGATAGAAATTCCTCGACTGCGGAATATGACTATGCCCTAGTCGCCACTCCATTCTCGATTGCCAGGAAATTAAGGCTTCCAGGTTTGATACCTCCTCCTCAACTGTTATGGTATCATACCGCTGCTAACTATTAGTAGCGTTCAGCAGTGTCCTCGGGAGAGCTATCAATAGGTTGGGCTACTATAATGCTTGCAAGGTAGCAATACAGTTCAGAACACGATTCTGGGAACACCTGAACCCACCTATCTTTGGTGGTTGTACGACTACCGATATTCCGCTCATCCAAAGATACTGTTATCCATCATATAATCTGAACGGTACCGGTCCGGGAGTGCTTCTAGCTTCATACAACTTTGCTAGTGATGCAGATCGGTCTGTGAGCTGGACAGACGATGAACATGTCGAGCACGTGTTGGAAGCTATGGAGGAGATTCATGGCCCTGTTGTAAGAGAGCAGTATATGAAGTAAGCTCTCTTACTGGACCAGATGTGCACCACTTCCATGTGCTGACTTTGGTTAGGGCTGAACGAAAATGCTGGGGTCTTGACGGGTTTGAAGCCGCCGCGTGGGCTTCACCGCTTATTGGGCAGCATAAGTTGTATATTCCCTCCTACTTCTATGTAGAGAACAATGTACGTTCCCCCAACGTATTCTCCCTCTTCACTACAGGCGCTGATTTTACTAGCTCATCTTCGTTGGGGAACACACCTCATATACCCATGCTTGGATTGCTTCGGCGCTAGAGTCTGCTGTTAGGGGAACCGTCCAATTGTTCTTGGAGTGGGGTCTCGTTGACGAGGCCAAGAATATCACTGAGACCTGGATGGGGAGATGGTGAGTTCTCAGTTGAATCCCTGGGAGTATTGAATGGCGCACTGACGGACTTTAGGATTACTGTCTAAAGCTTGGTAACAGCTTTTGGCAAGGGTGCTAATGGGAGCACTTGCTTTCGGCTGTTACGATGGATTATGGGTTTACTTTTTGATATTTTCCTAGTCTAGTATATGATGTGAGCATGAGAATTAGTAAATAAAGTTGGGTGGATATGCATGGTGGGCATCACGCACTATCGCCCATATCTATCGGCTCGTCACTTGGATTTAAAGTTGCTTGCAATAATTTATTCCAGAGAAACTATGTTCCCAAAAAAGCGAACCCCCGAGCCCTCAGATCCCTCCCATAACCATAAGCTCACATCCACCCTCTAACTCTCCCACAACTTGAGCTTCTTGTCAAACGAAATTTTCCACCCCCCTTGCTCCTTCCTCTGAATCAAGTCCCAATACACCTGCGCGGCAATCGGTCCATCAATTCCATTATATATCCCCCCCGTCTTCTCATCCACCTGCATGGTAAAATAAAACCTCTTCCCACTCGCACCGTACGTGGCAGCAAGACTCTCCACCAGCGTAGCACTCGAGCTCTTCCCCATAGCCAAACTCACCAAGGTTGGCACGTTGATCCACGGCAGTGGGTTCCCAGTATAGATCAGCGCCCTCGGCGCACTATCGTCCTTCCCCAACCCCTCCCATCCCTCCACCGCCGCCTGTGCCGCGGCGTACAGGGAAACCGTGTTCACGGCGAGCTCCTTGGAGATCGCTTCGGGGGATATATCGGCGAGCCAGTTATCGGCGTTCTGCGGGAAGGTGGCGGACCAGGCATTGTATACTATCACGTTGGGGAAGCCGCCAAGGGCGGTGGCAGCGGAGGCAATGTGGGATTTAAGAGCTGTGGAGGCGGTCAAGTCTGCGGTTATGTGATGGTTGGAAGGGGTGGATGAGGTGGTGGGGGGGGAGCGGGAGAGGGTGGCCACGGTGTAGCCCTCGGATTGGAGTTTTTTGGTTATGCTTGCGCCGATGTTGCTGCCTGAGCCTAGGATTAGAGCTCTTAGGGTCATTTTTGCTTATTGGTTTGGTTTGGTTTGGTTGGTTGTGGGGGGTGGTTTGGTATGATTTGATAGTAAAGACTTTGGTAGTGAATTGGGCTTGTGAGGAATTGATTTTCACGAGAGGCATTACGACTTGTTTATATATTCGATTCTACTACCACCACCACCAGTAAATTACTACTATAAACTGAGGGAACGGAACTCCGAGAGCCTTCTTTCTTGCTTTCTTGCCCGCTTTTCCTGCTTGTTCATCCAATGTGGGACACACCCGGAACACCGAGTAAACCCACGCATACGATTTCTCAGCACGGAATTCGCATGCAGTAAAGTTACCATCCTTCCTCTCAGGATAATACCATTTTGGCGTTTTAGCTTAACTTAATAGAACTTAATAGTAGTGCTGTTCCCCACATGACTGGGTATGGAACACCGGTATCGGTAATTGGTTCTGGTTCTGGTGGTTGTGTGCTGGTCTACTGGTGTTTAGCTTCTCATATGAGATGGCTTGGCGCCAGGGTAGACTTGTACGGTACTATTCTGTCAGGCCGCTTCTCTTTGTTTCCTCGCGGGGTGGGAAATTTTATCTTGTACGAGAACTTAACTTACTCGAGAATAGCATGCTGCAGTGCGGTATTAGGCGAGGAATTAAGCTTTGGGAGGGCGATACGAAAACTAAGCCAAGTTTGTCAATAATCGGGTGTTGTTTTGGTGGATTATAAAAGCAGAAGTATGGTGCTTATGTAAATTGCGAGTAGTAACCGGCACGCACTTTTTTGGAGTCTTCTGTTGGATTTGTAAGATTTTGTGGTGAGGATGTGGGACGGTGGGACCGGTTTGATGTTATGTGCATGTCACGTCACGTCATGGGTGATCATGGTACGGTATGGAACGTTCCCAGAGGCGGTGGTATTTCTTGAGTGGGGATGGCTTCCTGGCTAGTTACGGTCCTGGTATCATAAAGGGATACGGTACTTTTGTTGGTTCAGAGAAAGGGGTGAAATATGCACTGAGCCAAGATTATGGCCCCGGGTGATATCTTGTGATTCCGCTGGCGGACATGGTGTCTTGCGTTGTGTCGGAGCCCATATCGTAATTCGATCGCATACCCGTAGAATCCGAATGCAAGGAGCAAGGGAGACTGGGAATCTTGCTAGAAGAGTTACGCGGCACCCTATCAGCAAATCTCACCTACCTGCCGTCAACAGTAAACATACACAAAGGATGTGAAGTCCGTGATAAGAAAAAGCTTTCCTCCCCAAGCCCTACACCTAGCCCAATCACAAACACGTCAAATCCTAAGTACTCGAGTATGATACAACAGTCACTACCCATAACAGTAATAGGGCTCATCTGTTCTTGGTAGATCCTAAAGCCAGCTGGGCCTCAACCAGCCAATCGGTTCTTCTCACCCACCACGCATAAAAGCAGCTACGAGACACAAGCTTTCCCAACTCTGCCAAACAACACGACTGCCGTCCTGCGATATCTCAGTGAAAAACGGTAGTCATGGAAGATATTTACGAAGGTGGGGAAATCCCGGTAGAAAACCTCCTGGCACCTGCAAGGAAGAGAACCTTTTTCCTGATTCAAGTCAACGACACCAAAGTCGGCATGGTTGTATTTGAGCTGTATAACGATCAGGTTCCTATCACTTGCGAAAAGTATGGTTCCCCTCCTCACCCCTCCCGAAAGCTAGTTTGTGCACTTTTCTGATTTAACTTCTTTTTTCTTTAAGTTTTCGAGTTTTGTGCACCGGAATGGCTGGCAGAGTCACACACCCACGTGGCACCGTTGATAGACTTCACTACCGTGGGACCAGGATTCATTGCATTATCAAGGACTTTATAATCCAAGCCGGAGATATTACCAACGGAGATGGTTCTGGCGGTGCGAGTATCTACGCGAATGGTGCTGAGCCGTTTGGTTATGAGGGGTTCGACCAGGAAAACCTGGGATGGAGACAGATAGATTCGGCCGGGCTGCTGTGCATGGCCAACCGTGGGGGGAACAAAAGCAATACAAGCCAGTACGTACCTCCCCCCTTCTCCTGGGATAAATTGCCACCTCTGACAAATACAGATTCTTCATAACCCTCTCAGCGGCTCATTACCTCACCCCCCTCTATACCGTCTTCGGCCACGTAATCGACGGGATGGAGATTATCGAGGAAATCGGAAGGATACAGGTCGGGTATAAGGACTATCCGGAAGTTAAGATCGAGATAGTGGAGTCTGGAGAGCTCACCTCGCTTGGTCAAGTAAGGTTGCTGTCACCCCCTGTCCCTATCATATGTAGGCCCCTTCAAAACGCCCCGGTTATGCTGCCCCAGCCAAGGTCCGCGAAGAATAATAGTGTCCCTGCCTCAGGACACAAGAGGACCCATAGCAAACAAGCCACAATGCTGGAGGTTCAGCAGGAGGCGGTGGCAGTGGCAGCGGGGAGAGGGGACGCGGACGAGAACAGGTGCGCCAAGAGGAGGATTGTGATGTTCGAGCAGAGAGATGACGATTATGACATGAAGAATGGCGGGCCGTCTACTCAACCTTTTACTAGGAGATATGATAGCCCCGGTCATTCCCCTCATAAAGCCCTTCCACCCGGCAGGAGCCTGAGAAACGGGCACCGAACCCAAAGCCTACCGTTGGCCATGAGTCATGGAAGAGGATGTCTCTATCCGGGAAACTCCAATGAAGGAGAATGCAATAGCGATGATGAGGAGGGCAGAGAAATACCTAGGCATCGTGGACTTAGAACCGACCATACTGGAAACAACTACTACGACAGGTACGACAATAGAATACCCTCTGACAGTATCCTAATGGGCGTCTCAGCGGAAGGCTTATCTAATTGCACTGAATTAGAAGATGGTTTGGCTATGGGATGCGTAGAAATAGTGCTACTTAACCTTCAGAATGGGTTTCTTGCTCTGTCACCACTTCGGAGGCATTGCTATCCATGTAACGGTCATTTAGTCTTCGCATTGCTACATGTGGGAGTATCCTTGTACTTTACTTATGATATATGTACACTACTTCCGCAGGCTTTTGCCGAAATAAAAGCATTCCCGGATTTTAGGTCTTCCAATTGCTGCACCGGTGTCCGGCTTTCATGCATTTTATATCTGAGACATACAGTACCACAAGCCACCAAGAATACGAGATTCTACTTCTAGAGAGGCTGGTGCAATGCCGGTATTAAATTTAACGTAGTATGAGTGATTTACCGTACTTCCATCTGCAATAACAGGAGGAAAAACAATACCTTAATTGTGCGACAATTGGCCCGGAATATCTCGGGCAGACTGGAGAGTGAATCCGATGTCATCAAATGTGTTTGTCATCAAATGTTCCTGAGCCTGTTACTGTATTAGGTATCATAGATGAATTAGTTTCTCGGTGTGAGATTGGATTGAGGCACGATTGTACTCAAAATGAATATTTTTCCGGTATGCTATGGCTCGGGCACCGGCATCATCTAGCATATTACAGCATATCTTAAAGTGGGCATATTCCAGCGGTTAATTTGCCGCTCTTTCCTCTTTCTTACTTGTATAACTTGATTAAATTTTCTTCTCTCGAACTCTTCCTAGGCAAAAGTTCCAGTCCTTTGCTCTTCAGCGGAGGTGGTGTCCTAGATTGAAAACTCTTGGCGTTTCGATTCAGCTCAAAGTACCCTTGGCCCGCCGGAACTTATGCGCTGCCCTAACTTGTTCCCTTTTCCTTGTTCCCTCTCCTTTAGTCTTTCTCTTTCACTCCGTTCGACAACCATCCACCAACCTCCATTCTCATTACGACCCTCAACTATTACCCGTCGAATTCATCAGTTCTGCGGGTTCAGTCCATCTTCTACACATACCCATTGTACAGGTAAGCTTGTCTCTCTTGGAATTTGGAGGAAGAGAGAAGGGTTTTTCGGGGTGGGGTGGCATGTTTCAACTGACATCACGCGTCAATCGCATCCTATTTCATCGTAGCCCCCGAATTTTCCCATCGACTTCACGTTCACCCACAACCATAGCTCTCTCTCAATTTCCTCACCCAACATCCATATTCTTTACCTTTACCTCTCCACTAACCAAGATCAGATCTCTCTCTTTCTCTTTCTCTTTCTCTTTCTTTTTTACTTGCAAGGGATCTTTTCCTTTCTCTTTTCTTTTCTTTCTTTGATTGTTGGCCATGGCGGAACATAATAACTCGGACGACGCTGATGCCGCGTTTCTCAACGCGCTCAAAGCCGAGCAGGAGATGGTTGAAGCCAGGCAGAAAGCCAGCGAGCTCAGGGAGGAATCTGAGCCCATTGGCGATGAGCCGGGAGAGAGAGTAGAACAAGAGGCTACTTTTAGGGAACTATCTGATCAAGTTGAAGAAGACAATCATTTACAAAGTAACGAGTCGAAAGACACTTCGACTGCTGCTTCTGGTGCTACATCTCTTCTCCCAGGTGTTGCTGTTGCGAGTCCTGACGATGGCCCCTCGAGCGTCAACGGCTCGGCGGTGGGTGATTCTGCCGCCCAACCTCTCCTGAATGCAAACATGGGCGCTGGCCCAAACACGCAAGAATCGTCCGCAATTCCCTCCCCTTCTGTTACTCCCGTTGGTGCTCTTGTTCCTGATGAGAATAATAATGATTCTGTTCCGCACGCGCTATCTGTTACTTCTCCCACTATTGGTTCTAATAATAATGATTCCCTTCCTGTGTCGTCTACTACTCCTGCTCCTGTCAGTGCCCCTTCTGCTGTTGCTGTACCTGTTCAAAGCCCGGTTCAAAAGGGGAATTCGAACGTTGCCAATAAGAGGAAGAGGCTTCCACAGGACATTGTAGGACAGCTTGAGGATAGGATTGCAGAGGACCCCAGAGGCGACATTGACGCCTGGCTGGCTTTAATTGAAGAACATAGGAAAAAGGGCAAATTTGACGATGTTAGAGCTGTTTATGAGAGGTTCTTTGTAGTATTTCCAGCTGCGGTAGGTGTTTCCGCTATGCCCAGTTCACTTTTCATACATCCATGTACTGGTGATATGTGGAAGCTTGTGATGTGCGAAATCGCGTGCTAACATTATCATTTATTTTGATACAGGCTGACCAATGGATCTCTTACGTTAAGATGGAACTAGCGAACAATGAGTTGCAACATGTTGAGCGCATTTTCCAGAGATCTTTGTTTAATGTCCCCAATGTTGAACTCTGGTCAATGTACTTGGATTATATCCGCCGTCGGAATAATCTGACCACAGATACCGGAGGAAAAGCCCGTGCGGTTGTTAACCAATCTTATGAATTTGTATTGAACAATGTCGGATGTGACAGGGAAGCCGGCAGGATTTGGACCGAATACATACAGTTTGTGAAGAGTGCGCCCGGAAATGTAGGTGGCAGTGGCTGGCAAGATCAACAGAAGATGGACTCCTTGCGAAAGGTATATCAGAAAGCTGTCACCATGCCCGTTCAAGGCGTCGAGCAGTTGTGGAGGGAGTATGATCAATTTGAACAAGGTTTGAATAAGTTGACGGTATTTGCATCCCCCCCCAGAAACGATCCGATTCCCAGTGCACTAACATAGAGGTCTTGTGAATAATATAGGCGAGAAAATTCCTCCAAGAACGCTCCCCAATGTTTATGACTGCCAGAGGTTGTCTTATCGAGTTATCCAACATCACCAAGGGCCTTAGGCGTGATACGTTGCCTCGTTTGCCGCCTGCGCCAGGGTATGAAGGTTACGAGGATTACACCAAGCAGGTTGAGCTATGGAAGAAGTGGATCCAGTGGGAAAAGGGCGATCCTCTCGTTCTTGCCAAAGAGGATTCCGCAAGTTTGAGTACAAGGATTATATATGTCTTTAAACAAGCTCTTATGGCTTTGAGGTTTTGGCCAGAAATCTGGTTTGATGCAGCAGAGTGGTGCTTCGCAAATGGAATGGATGACCAAGGAGTAGAGTTCCTCAATCAAGGAATGGCTGCAAACCCAGAGAATTGTCTTTTACACTTCAAATACGCTGAGAGGCTGGAAGCAACCACCATCATTGAAGGTGGGGAAGAGGCACTTATACGAAAGGGACAATTGGTTAGGAAGCCTTACGATGATTTGCTCAACATGTTGTATGAGCAGGTTCAGAAGATTCAGCGAAAGGAGAAGGAGGAGCTTGCCCGAATTGAAGACGCCTTCGAATTAACCAACCCCCGTAATGCGCAGGATGACGACGAGGACGATGACCCCACTACGGTTGCAACTAGGGCAGCTAAGGATGCTCAAGTCGCGGCATTGAGGGAGGGTACAAAGGCGCAGCTCCAGGTAATGACAAAGACTATCTCAGCTGTATGGATCAACTTGATGCGTGCAATGCGACGCGTTCAAGGCCATGGCAAAGTGAATGAGGCACTAGGTGGAAGCCGTCAGATATTTGCGGACGCAAGGAGGAGGGGCAAGATTAATAGCGATGTGTATGTAGCAAGTGCACTGATTGAATACCACTGCTACAAAGACCCTGCTGCTTTGAAAATCTTTGAGAGGGGGATGAGGCTTTTTCCCGAAGATGAGAATTTTGCGTTGGAGTACTTGAAGCACTTGGTCGCTATTAACGATATTACTAGTAAGTTTTAATCCGTCCATGGATACTAAGTGTTCTTTCTCTAACTGTTCCTAGATGCAAGAGCTGTGTTTGAGACCTTTGTTGGCAGAGTGGTAGCTGAAAAGGCCCGAAAGGTGTATGAATTCTTTTACGACTACGAAGCTCACTACGGAGAGCTCGGGCAGGTCTATAAGATGGAGAAACGCATGAGTGAACTCTATCCTACTGGTTTGTGAAAATTCGTCACAACTCGAGAGGGCATTCCTGACTGGTATCCTAGATCCATACATTTCTCGGTTCTCGAGCAGATATGCCTATAAAGCCGTTGATCCTTGCTCGTTCCTTGCGGTTGTTTCCCCAGCACAACAATGCAAGCCTAAATCGCAAGCCACATCCCCATTAGCACCCGATCACCTTCCCCGAGAGGGCCGCGACTACAGGGACCATCCACAGGCTCCTCCGACTGCGCCAGCCAACGGCCGAACAGGTTCGCCAAAACGGCCTGCAAATGAAGAACTATCGGACTCTTCCGAACATCAGAGGCCCAGAAAACTCCATCGACCTGACTCTCCATTGAAGGGTGCCGCAGGCCGAAGGCTAGATCAACAAAAACGTGCCCAGCAGCAACAACAGCAACAGATGATGCAGGGCCGCGATCGCAATAACCCGGACCGGGACGATGGTATGCACAGAGGACTCGGACGCGGAGGGTATCAGCAAAACCAAAGACAGCCTCAACATCAACCCCAGCAGATGCAAATGCACCAGCCGCCCGCCCCAACCCAGCTCCCCGACCTTATTATGTATCTTTTGAGTATTCTACCAGGCGCAGACAAGTATCAAGCGGCAAGATTTAGACCAGAGGCCATGGTTGGGCTTCTGGGCAATATTAATTTGCCTAGGGATGTGCAGGCGAATAATCGTGAGTCTGCCAGTCACCATCGCTCTGTCCCACAGGGCCAAAAGCGAAAATATTAACTACAATAGAACCATATTCGTATCCGAGATAAAATTTTCCTTTTTCGTTTTGTTTTCTTCTTTGCTACATGATTTGTGGGTGGGGTTGGAAGTGGGGAAACAAAAAAAAGGGGGGGGGGGTATTATGTACTTGGGAGGATGTAATGATATATGATCCCTTCACATGAGCGCAAAAGTGGAAAAAAAGCTTTCTTTTTCGATTGAAGAAAAAAAAAACTGGAACGGAGTAAGGCAGGAATTGTTAGTGAACTCTCAGTCTTTTCTTTTTTTCCTTTTTTCCCCCTTTTACTATCCCTTCTCTTCTCTTTATTACTTTCTGCTCTTTTCCACTTATAGTGTACATGTCTTACGATAACTTCATTCCATTATCAATGTGTGGGCGCGGCCTAGTTCCCTCATTTTTTTTACGATACAGTGCTAGTGCGGGCATGGACATCGCAGTTGTTGTATTGTAACTTTCTCTCTCTCTTGATTTTCCTTAGTATCTAGTGTTTTCCTTAGGGTGGATGGATGGATAACAACGGAGATACGCTGAGAGTTTGATTCTCTAAGACTTGGAAACCCTTTTTTTAATGGATTTATCGATTGACCAATTGATTGGTGTTTGCCTTTGTGATTTTGACTGGCGTTATTGGGATGGACTGGATGGAGGACAGTGGTGGTGTGTAACCCCCTTGCCACAGAGTGGCTTGCGCGCGAACATTGCAGCAGTCGACTGCCCTCTCTGCGGTCCAGAAAAATACTAATTGAAGGGGGGTTGCATGCTTCCCTTCCACGGCTTCTGGCACCGCAGCAACTTAGGGGTCGTTGGGGTTGTGGGTTTACAAGTATCATACTTTTGATGTTGTGACTTCAATAACCCGTGTGCCGTGACTTTGTTATTGGTACTGGTAGATGGTAAAAGGTATCCCGAGGATCACAAGATTTTGTTGAATTTGCTGGTAGTACGATTTTCTTTTTCTTCTTCTGTTGTTCTCGCGATCAGCGCCAGCAGTCCATGCCTCGTGCAGGAAATTTTTGATCCATGTATGTTTCTGTAATACAATAACGGTTGATGGTGACAATATGGGTTATTTCCTTCCATCAAAATCATGTCTAAGGGTTCGAAGGTGGTCTCTCAAGGACATTTCACTCCTGACCCCTAAATAGAATACCGCTCAGGCATTGCGTTGCCATAGCGGCGATTGGCCCCATCCAATATTGGTACATGGATGACGGGCTCAGCCTACTTGCACTTCGTCACCTCTCCTATTCCACTTCCCCCCGTCAGCATCCACCCAGCGAACAGGCGAACTACTACCGGCACTGTTCATCACTCCCCCCCACAATCTATTCACACTTCATCCGGAGGAATAATTCTAGTTTATTGAAACTTAATTCCCAACAATGTACAATGCGGCTGCCTTCCTGGCCTCTACGGGGCCGGGGGTCCAGCAAGTTGGACAACCGCAGCAGCAACAGCAGCAGCAGCAGCAACAGATGCAGCCACAGCAAACTGGATATCCTGGGCAACAGCAGCAAACTCTAAGTGCTATGCCCCCTCAGCCTACGGGATATATGTCGTATCAACAAACCGGGTTTCCGGGCCAGCAACTTCAGCAGCAGCAGTTTCAACCACAGCAGACGCCACAATTCCAGCAACAACAGCAGATGCCTATGCAGTATCAAGCTACGGGACAGCCAGGTGGGCTTCAAGGATACCCGAGCCAACAGAGGATTCCACCGGTTCCTCAGCTCCCTACTGGGCTTTCGTCGTTTTCTCCTCAACCGCAACAAACATTTTCACCACCTCCTCAGCAGCAGCAGCAGCAGCAGCATAAGAAAACGAAAAGTCAAGCAAAAATCCCTACTATCCGGCTTTCCTTCATTACCGCCGCCGATCAGGCTAAATTTGAACAACTTTTCAAGGCAGCGGTTGGAGAGGGCCAGGCTCTATCGGGTAAGTGGGATTTGCAAAAGGCCTGTGTTCCTCCATTATGGGTTCTAACGAGCGACTAGGTGACAAGGCAAGGGATATTCTTCTAAGATCCCAACTTTCTCCAACAGATCTTCACCAAATATGGTTTATAGCCTTTCTTGAAAATGAATGTACCACGCTGACTATCGCCTAGGCAACTTGCCGATACTACTAAGTCCGGACAATTGCTGTTCCCTGAGTTTGCTCTGGCTATGTACCTTTGCAATCTCAAACGCGGAGGAAAGAGTTTACCATCAACGTTGCCTGAAGTGATTAGGAATGAGGTCTCGAGTATGGTGGATATCATTTCTTTTGGTGTGCCTGATTCTGCTCCACTTCCGGCTCCGCGGACGAATATCCCCAGTTTTGAAGTTAGCAGCGCACCATCACAGACCCCTCAAACTCCAATCTCGCCCCCGCAACCTACAGGACAGCCTCAGCCGAGTAACTCTCAGTTGCTCAGTATGATGGCCCAGCCAACAGGGTTCCAACCCCAACAAACCGGAGGGCAGGGACTTCAGACCCAACAGACAGGATTTCCTGGCATGCAACCGCAGTTTACTGGTTTCCAACCACAACAGACGGGAATAGCTCCTCAAGCAACGGGATATGGCCAGGGGCCTGGTGGTTATGGTGGCTCAATCCCTCCTGTGCCCCCGATACCTACTGGTGTGTCATCACTGATGCCTGGTGGAGTGAACCCGCTGCAAGCTCAGCCTACGGGGCGACCGGGCCAATGGGGTTTTGTTAACACTCCGGCGTCTGTACTTCAGGGTATTGATGCTCTACAAGAGCGGATGATGCCGCAACCTGGACGGGAAGGAGGCTTCAGCACCCAAGGGCTGCAAGGAAATGCTGTAATTCCATGGTCCATCACCAAGGTCGAGAAGCAGAAGTACGATCAGGTATTCGAGGGCTGGGATGGGCTTAAGAGGGGTCTGATAAGTGGTGATACTGCTATTGAGGTTTTCGGGCAAAGTGGATTGCCGAAGGACGATTTGATGCAGATATGGACCTTGGCAGATTCAGGTAATAAGGGAAGCTTGAACAAGGATGAGTTTGCGGTTGCAATGCATTTGGTAAGTCTATAGTCTTTGGCTGCAATTGGAAGACTGCTAATTAGCTAAAGATTTTCCGTAAACTTAATGGGTACGAAATTCCGACGCGTCTTCCGCCGGAGTTGATCCCTCCTTCGACCAAGAAGTTCTCCGAGTCCTTAAGCACCGTGAAGTCATTTTTGCAAGAAGGGCGTAAAGCTTCTGCTCTCCAACCTCAAATCACTGGTGTCAGCTACTTGAAGAGTCGGTCTTTCCATGATACGACGACAGCCCAGGAGAGGAAAGATGGGACGGTGTATAGATTTGATGACAATCAAGTTGGCTATAAGTCTAGTGCTAGGCATCGAGCTAAGGGCGCAAGATCTCCTTCACCGGCTGTTGGTGGGTCTCCATCTCCATCGCCTGGGCCGGAGATGACACTCGATCAACTTCGTAAGAAGGTCCGAGAAAAGCAGATTCTGCTGGATGCTATTGATATTAAGGACGAAGGCGAGGTGGAAAATGATGACATCCTTGATAGACGTGACCGCCGCGACGCCGATGACCTCTACAGGAGGATTAGACGAGTGCAAGACGATATCGATGCAAACCCCAATGCTGCTGTCGGAGGCACCGATCCAGAGGCGGAGAGAAGGCAGTTGAGGAGGCAATTGCAGAATTTGGCAGACCGATTGCCTGATCTCGCCTCTAAAGTTCGGAAAACCGAGAGAAGCATTGCAGACGCTAAGCTTTCGCTTTTCAGACTGCGGGATGCCAAAGCGCATCCGGGATCCGCATCTGTGATTATTGGGACTGGTCCTGGAGGAGCCATCACTGAATCTGATCGCATCAAGGCCCGGTCCAAGGCTATGATGCAACAAAGACTCGCTGCGTTGACTGGAAAGCCAACTGTCTCAACTAGTAATGATGATGAGGCTGCTTCGAGAAGATTGGCTGAAGAGACTCAAAATATCAAATCTGAGCAGGAATCCAACGACAGAATGACCCGTGATGTGGAAGATAGTCTCACAGAGTTCCAGAAATCATTGGAAGATTCTCTCAAATTTGCCCCCGGTGAGAGTGGTGGTATATCAGATTCCGAGAGGAGGAGATGGGAAGAGGCTTTGGGTGTTGAGGACGAAGTCAAGGAATTTATTTTCGACCTCCAACGCCAGTCTCACTCCGCTAAGTTGAGACGAGAAGAGTATGCCACCGCTATATCAGCCGTTAGCTCCACTGTTACTAATGCTTTAAGTAGTGACAGGGATTATCGCCGTCGTGGCGAACGCTCTAGCTCTAGTGTGCTGAAGCCTGTTGAGGAGCCACCTCGCCAGACTGCATCTCCGTCCCTTGCGCCCCCCTCGCGTACCGCCACGCCATCTGGTTCTTCCTACTCAAGCTTCAAGTCTGCTGAAGAGCGGGCGGCTTTCATTAAGCAACAAGCCGAGCAGAAGATGGCCGAGCGTCTAGCCGCGCTTGGGCTCAAGCCACCAGCGCGCTCAAACATTGGCGAAACTGCCCAACAGCGTGCGGAACGTGAGAGAAAGGAGAGGGAGGAACGCCTCAGGAAGGCCGAGGAGGAGGAAGCCATGCGCGAGCGCAATCTACAACAGAGGCTAGCTGACGAGCAACCGAAGCCACCTTCCCCTATCACCTCAAAGAAACCCCCTCCACCTGCGCCTCGCAGAGCCAAAGACGATAACCAAGCAAAGGCTAGGGCAGAGGAACAGGCACGAAAGGCCGAAGAGAGCCTCAAGGCAGCAGAAGAGCAGGCTCTCAAACAAGAACAGGAGGCCCAGAGAGCCAAAATTGAGCAGAAGGAGTATGTTTCCAAATTATATTGATTATAGTCGAGTGATTTCTAATGATGATATATAGAGAGGAATCGAGAGCAGAGGAGGAAGCGCTTTTGAGAGAACAGGAAGCGGCCAGAGCTCGTCTTCAAGCCCTTGAGGATAAAGTAAAGCAAGGAAAGTTACAGAAGCAAGAGGAGAAGAAAAAGAGACAGGCGGCGCTTCAGGCTACCAGAGAGAAGGAAGCTAGACTTGCAGCTATGCGCGCAGAGATTGAGAAGGCCAGGGAGGAAGAAGAGTGAGTTTTCAAATTCTTACACAACTGATCACTTACCAAACTGACCATCTTATCAAGACGTCTGAAACGTCTCCAGATGGAGCTTGAGGATTCGTCCTCGGATGAGGAGGGGCCGGAGGAATTAGGGGGTGTGACACCAACTAAAGAATCGGTGAGCGAGGAGCAATTCGTACCTGCCCCTTCATCGTCCTCAA